>JACCDU010700398.1_pt1 | contig 129253 bp, 158 predicted proteins | sample 7446081 | NCBI WGS metagenome assembly JACCDU01 (sample SAMN15323447, study PRJNA562643) | freshwater metagenome | isolation source: river surface water | place: USA:Blue River Watershed | collected 2017-08-17
CAGCAGAAGAACCTCCTGCTGAAGAACCACCAGCAGAAGAACCTCCTGCTGAAGAACCACCAGCAGAAGAACCTCCTGCTGAAGAACCACCAGCAGAAGAACCTCCTGCTGAAGAACCTCCTGCTCCCGTTGAGCCTGAAAAACCAACAACTCCAGAAGAAGCAGTAGCAGAGGTTGTAAAAGATGCTATGGCAGATGGAAAACTTACTGCTGAAGAAAAAGAAGCAGTGGTTACTGCTGTGTTAGCAACTGTTGCTCCAGGAGAAGCGGTGTCTGGTGAAGCAATTAAGGAAGCAGGTTTAACTTATTCAGACCTTCCAGCAGAAACTCCAGTTGATGTTCGCACAGATGAGAACGGTAATGCTGTTGTTATTACTGCTGAAGTAGCAGCAGCCCTTGAGGTACTTGACAATCCAGTACAATTGTTATCTGAAGTTTTCTCTGACCCTGGTCAAGTGCTTCTTGCTTTATCTAGTTTAGGTGCTGATATGAGCCCAGAAGAACGAGAAGAAGCAGAGAAAATGGTTGTGACAGTTGTTGTCGCTGGTCAAGCAGTGCAGACTGCTTTAGGTGCAGCGGCAGCAGCAACAGGTGCAGCCGGCGGTGGAGCACCATCTGGTGGAAGCGGTGGAAGTAAAACTCCTTCATCTCCTAGAGGAGGTGGGGATGCTGGCGCTCCTACTGGACGTGAAGATGGTACTCGTCGCAAACCAAAAACAAGAAGAGTAAGAAAAACAAGAATTAAGAAGGCAACTAGAACAAGGAGAGCAAAATAATGAAAGACTTCCTCAGAGATGTTTTAGACCAAGTCTGGACACTACTAGGCATGTTTATTGCTTGGCTTGTTCTTGACGGGTCTGCAAAAACAGTTGTAGGTTGGGCAATCATTTTCTCTATGGTCGTATGGTGGGCAACATACCCAATCAGACGCGATAGAGATGAGGACGAGTAAACCCAAATAACTCCTCAACTCTCCGTTATGATAGTGCTACCCACTATTTATAATGGAGTTGACAATGAGTGCAGAATTAGTAGAGCAATATAGAGTAATGATTGAACCACTCCTCCCTTTGGCTAAAAGGGCTTATGGTTCTAGATTTCAAAATACACCTGCACATAAAGCCAGCCGCGAATACACACGGTTGCTCTGCGAATTTTATGAACAAGGCGGAAGTCTTCCAGACTTAGCAAAAGTGCTAAAAGTTGCATATCCAGGGGTAAGACGTCGTGTTGTCATGGAGAATGTCTCCATTCAACAGATAAAGCCTCATAAAAAAGCCCATAAGTCAGAGATTCCATCTGCTGTTGAAAGAATTAAAAATGCTAAACAAAATGGTGGAGTTGAGGCATACCACGCACAAATTGCCGAAGAGTATAAAAATGGATTTTCACTTCAAGATTTGGCGAAAGGGTTAGGGCTCAGTTCTGCTGCACCGCTTTATTACGGTGCCCAAAGAAGTTTGCAGAAAGGAAACTAGCCAGTGGGACAAAGTAAAATGGAATGGTTAGCAACCCTTCCATTAGATGAGCAAGAAAAAATTCTTGCCCTTATGGACCCAGAAAAACTTCAATGGGATTGGCGTGCTTGGGGTAGACCAGAACAAATACAGCCAGATGGTGATTGGAATATCTGGGTCTACTTAGCAGGACGCGGTGCTGGAAAAACTCGCGCTGCATCTGAATGGATTCGTGAAGAAGCAAGATACACAAACACAGGACAACGTCGTTTTGCTCTTGTAGCAAGAACCGCTGCTGACGTTCGTGACGTTATTGTTGAAGGACAGTCTGGGATTATGAATGTCTCTCCTCCAAGCGAAAAACCTTTATACGAGCCATCAAAAAGACGTTTGACATGGCCAAATGGAAATGTTGCTACCTGCTTTACAGCAGATGAACCAGACTCTCTTCGTGGTCCTCAATTTACACACGCTTGGGGTGATGAGGTTGGCGCTTGGCGTCAAACTCCAGATGCTGCTGGTATGACCGCATTTGATAACTTGCGTGTCGGAACTCGTCTTGGGCAAAATCCAAAAATTATGTTGACTACTACTCCTAAAAGAATTCCTCTTTTGTATCAACTTATGGATGAGGCAAAAAAGCCTGAAGGAAAAGTAATTATTACTAGAGGCTCAACTATGGATAACAGAGGAAACTTGAGCCAAACATACCTTGATGCAATCATGGGTGTTTATGAAGGAACCTCTCTTGCTCGTCAAGAACTCTATGGAGAGATGATTGATAACATAGAAGGAGCCTTATGGTCTCAGGACATGATTGATGGGGCTAGAGAAAAGTTATTTCCTCAGTCAACCCCTCTTCGTGTTATTGGAGTTGACCCCTCTGTTGCTGAAAATCCACGAGATATGTGTGGAATTGTTGTCTGCGCCTCAACAGGAGAGTCAGACTTATATAAGAGACACTCTTGGGTTTTAGAAGACGCAACAATTCATGGTTCTCCAGAAGTCTGGGCAAATAAAGTTGTTGAGATGGCTCGCCGCTGGGGTTGTCCAGTTGTTGCTGAAGTAAACCAAGGTGGAGCACTTGTTCGTAGTGCAATCAACTCTATTGACCCAAACATAAAAGTTTTTGAAGTTCACTCAAAACATGGAAAGGCTCTTCGTGCAGAACCTATTGTTCTTGCATACGAACAGCAGCGTGTTCATCATGTCGGGTATCTTGCAGAACTAGAAGACCAGATGACTTCCTGGGTTCCAGGGGAAGGAAAATCTCCAGACCGAGTAGATGCTTTAGTTCACGCTATGACCGCATTGCTTATTAAGCCACCGCAGGGGTTTGTTGGAGGAAGACTAATTGCTAAGTCTCCAGCAGCAAGAAGAATTCCAGGAATTAATGGTGGAAATAGAGGAGCAAGAGTATTTCGTCCACGCTAAATTCCATAGCGTATAGCAGCAAGTCCAAGACCAGGAATAGTTTCATTTTGAACAATTCTTGGAGGAAGCATAATTCCCTTAACTACTGCACGAGTTCCAGTTCCTTCAATATCAAGTTGCTTATCTCTAAGTTTTCTATTGAAACCCATCTGACTCAAGCCAAGTTCTCCACGACGCTGACTCCATAATTTATACACTAAATACAAATCAGAAATAACAATAGAAGCATCTGGATTTGGTTTAGTCTCTTCTTCTAAGAACAATCCAATTCTATCTTCTTCTTTTTGATAAATTTCAGAGGCTTCTCTAACAACATTGCACCAACCCAAAGCATCCATTGAACTTGAGTTCAAATATTTGATAGCCCCTTCAACAGCCCAAGCAAGAACTCCAGGTAATGCTCCTTCAGCATCAAAAATATAATCTTTTAGTCCAGGGTCTGGTTTTTCTGGGACCTGAGTAAATGGAACTGGACGGATACGACGCCACATAGCATCATCAGTAATAATCGGTCTGTGGTTAGTTGAAATCCAAAGTTTTGCATGAGACTGGAAAGAAAATGGTTTTTCTCCAGGAGAACGTCCAGTAATTTCAGATGAACCAGTAAGACGCTTCAACGAGTTTTCTTTGATGCGCTCAGAGTCTGGCAACTCATCAACCCATACGACACGACGACCACGCAACTGAGCCCAGTAGTAAGCATCCTGCTGGGAGTTTCCTTTTCCATCACCTAAAGAGATGACGCTTGTGTCAAATGGCCAAGAATATTGTTGAGTTCCTAGTGCTTTAACTATGGCCTCAACAAATGTATTTTTACCAGAACCTGGTGGTCCGTAGACCATAAACAATACATCTAAGTTCTTATACCCTGTAAGAGAATATCCAGCAGCCCTCTGTAGCCATTCTTGAAATTCAACATCTCCACCAGTGGCATAGTCCAAGAACTGTTTCCATCTTGTGTTTGTGTGACCAGGAATGTATCCAACAGGACAGGTCCTTGTTATGTATAAATTAGGACTATTCTTTATCAGTTTTCCAGTTTTTAGGTCAACTACACCATTACGAACGCCAAGTAGTTCGGGGTTTTGGTCCCAATCTTCTACTTTCAAACGAATACGACTATCTGACTGAGCAGACTCAATAGCAGAATTTATTCTGGCTACTGATTTAGAGTCGTTACCCCAACGCACAGTTTTTAGAATTTGGTCGTCTTCCGTGTATTGCTTACTTTCAGAGACGATTATTGAACCTAACTTTTTAGTAAGTTCTTTAATATCAAGTTTTTCATAGTCTGGTTTCCAGTGAGAACCGTCCCAGTGGAACCACCCAAGACCTTCTGTGTAGCGAATCATTGGATTAAAAAGGTCTACTAAACGACGACCATTTCCAACGTCAGTGAGGCTTCGTTTTCCAGGAGTTCCGCCATCTTCTTCATAGAGAGCATCTTGGTCAGGAGCAATATCTAAGTTTCTATTGAGAAGACTTTGTTCCATAGGAACACCAGCCTCTATAGATTCTCTAAGTCCGTTATACGCTTCTAGTGGTGTCAAAGAAGAGATTTCTGTTTTTGGACTAACAACTCCAGTCAATGGCTTTAGGTCGTTTGAGCCACGACTTTCTGCTTGAGATTTTTCAGCCCACGATGTTAGTGCTTGCTCTTCTTCAAAAGATGTTCCTGCTGGCCAGAACATATTTGATTTTGGATTATCTGCTACAAAATCTATTGCTCTTCTAGTGTGCATTAGAAGACTGTTTGTTCCTTCTAGTGGCATAGGAGGATTTACTTTTTCAGCATTGAACCGAATCATCGTGGTTTCAATTGCTGTCCTCTGCGCTTCTGTTTGAACTCCAATTTTATTGGCAAGAGATAAAGCAATCTTGTATAGACCTACTGCTCTTTCCCCTTCAACCAAACCTTTATCAAGAAGTTTGTCAATATCAAGTCTTTCTCCGTTGAACTGAAGTTCATCAAATATGCTGTCCCAGTCTCCCGCAGCGTAACTTGTCCCCTTCTTTTTTCTGTTCTTTTTGCGTAAAAATTGAAGCAGTTCTTCTGGAGCCTCTGCAATCTCAATTTGGTCAGGGCGTTTTCCATCAACCCACTCGTAGGTTGTTCCTGAATAGTGTTTTGATGGAGCAATAAGAACATAACCGTTGTGCTTAATATCAACACCGCGAAGACCTACTTTTTCAAGGTTTCCAATCAAATCCTCACTTGGGTCACATTTGTAATAAAGATGACGTCCACGAACAGTCTGTGAATTCAATGTGTATGTTCCAGTAAGAGCCTCAATTGTTGGCGGTAAATTGCCATCAACAAGTTCTTCAAACTTAGAAAATGAATCAGTTCCACCAGAACGAGGGTCAATGTCAATTACTAAAAACCCGCTTGGACGACACACCACGCCTACGTTGTAGTTTGGTTCTGTATGCCACCAGCGCCTAATTGTTTCTATATCTGATGTTGCTGCTTGATTCCATGAAGTAACTGGATGCTTACCAATATCTTTTGGCTCAGCGTGAGAACCCCTACATGTACACTTATTTCCTTCAGTAATTCCGTGACAGGGGACAATCTTCCAACCAAGATTTGCGTACCACTCGGCAGACGCCAGTAGCAAATTGTTGTTTTCGGATGTCACTATGCGTCACTCGCTTCCTCTTACTGGCCCAAAAAGATGGGACAAAGTCTTGCCTCTGGGGTGGCTTAAGTCAATAGCGACTATACCCCTAATTTTTAATTTTTGCTGACAGACCCGCCGTAGGGGGCTAATACTAGCCAATACCTGTATAGAAAGTATGCCAAAATACTCTATAAGGCGACCCTGCCGAATACTATCGGGAATTGTATACAATGTTTTCGCAGATGTCGCCTTTGTCTGAACTTTTGTTCATTGTAGGAGCAGTAACTACTTTATTTAGTTTTGCATTGGTTATTTATAAAATTGCAAAAAGAATTGATGCTGCTATTGGGGTAGACGGAGAAGGAAGAAGCCTAAGCGAAAGAATGGAAAAAGTTGAATATCAACTTTGGCCAAACAGCGGAAAATCTTTGATGGACAGAGTTAATCGTCTAGAAGAAACAAGTAACAAAGTATCAGCAGAAATTGCTATTGTCAAAAATTTAGTAACTATTTTAGTTGACTCTCATGTCACAAACAACACACCTAAAAAACCACGCAGTCGCAGAAAGACGTCAGAATAGGCTAAAGCGACACGCCGAGTAGGTATCTTCCTATCGGTAAGACTTACTGTTACTCTACCGTTCACAAATCCGCCGGGGTTTGTTAGAAACGGAGCATAACTCTTATGAGTCTTGCAGAACGAATAAACAAACTAACACCAACAGGACCAGGTTTGCCTTGCGGTGTTGGAAAGTTAGTGTCTCAACTTGGTGATGTTGATAGGGAAGCACTTATTGCTCTTTTTAATGCTAGCCCATACCCTAACGGTGTGTCAAATAGATTGATTTTTAGAATTCTAGAAGAAGAGGGCTACAACATAGCATTTGCCTCTATTAGATTGCATAGGTCTAAAAATTGCAGATGCTTTATCGGAAAAAATAGTCCTCACCGCAATAACCCAGTAACAATTCCTGAAGTGCCTACAACATCAAAAAATGTCCCTATTGGGAAGAAAACAAAGTCGCGGGCGGGGGCTAAAAATAAATGAAAAAAGTTGCTGAGGAGAAAGACCCTAACTCACTCCTAAAGGCAATCCATGAAAAGTTATCTTCTCCTGGAGTCACTGGAAGCGACACAAAACAGTCTGCTCCAGCAGAAGAATGGCGACCACGAATTGAACTTGATGAAAATGGCGGGTTTTTAGTCTCTACTCCAAGAAAAGACAACAACGCTGATTCCGAGGAAATTCTAAAAGAATTTAATTTAGACCCAAAGCAGTGGGCGGTAGTTGGAGTTAGAACAAGTAGGTGGCAAAAGCATGATGAAGACTGGCTTACTTCATACAGACTAACACTAGTCCCTAAAGCAGTAGAAACTGCTCTCCAAGAAGATGTTGAAAAAATAAAGAAAAAATTAGAAACATGGAAGCCTCTATCTAAGCCAAAGAAAAAACAAAAAACTGGCTTGGCTTTTGTAGTTGCACCTAGCGACCAACAAATAGGAAAAAGAGCAAACAGCACTGGGACAGATGAAATAGTTTCAAGAATTCTTGATGTCACAGAGAAAGCAGTCCATAGGTATCAAGAGTTAGAAGCGGCAGGAAGACCTCTTTCAAAAGTAGTCATTGCTCTCCTTGGAGACCATGTAGAGGGAAATACCTCTCAAAATGGAAAACTACAAAGCACCTATGCTTCAGATTTAGGACTTACCGAACAAATTAGAGTTGCTAGACGAGTTTTACTTGCACAAATCAAAGCATTTTCTGAAGTATGTCCAAACATAGTTGTGGCTGTTGTAAATGGAAACCACGATGAAGTTACTAGACAAGTTAATGTTGACCCAGCGGAAGGTTGGAATACAGAAATAGTAAGTGCGGTCTCAGATGTTTGCCGCGAAGTAAAAGAACTTTCTAAAGTAGAGTTTAGATTTCCTCAGAGTGGTCATCAAACTTTAGCCTTAGATGTGAACGGAACTATGCTTGGTCTATTCCACGGGCATCAAATGAAGAGTGGCGGAGCCTTGAAATATATTTCTGGGCAAGCCGCTGGAAATACCCCTCTTGGCCGCTGCGATGTATGGCTTTCTGGGCACTACCATCACTTTAGGTCAGAGGACATTGGTCAAAGGTTTTGGGCACAATGTCCGACCCTAGACGGTGGCTCTGGCTGGTTTAGGGACAGAGTTGGCCTTGAGTCGGACCCAGGATTATTGACTATGGTTATAGGAGAAGGACACTCTCCTAAACAGGATATTAGTATAATTAGCACTAAGTGCTGATTGATTTTTGTCTCAGTTTCAAACTCGTGTGCTTAAAAACAACGTAAAATTAGAACAACAATAGGCGCATTGTATCTTGTCCGCTTTAGGGGTCATGGAGTGTAAATGAGTTTTTCAGGCGACGTGACTACACGGAGAATAGTTGGCCAGTTCAAGAAAGTAAACGGCCAACCTGCGTCTGGAACTGTCACATTTTCTGCATCCAGCAAGATAGAAGATGACAATGATGAAATTGTCTTGTCTGGTCCTATTCAACTAACTCTAGACAACACTGGGTCTTTTCAGGTTGACCTTCCAACAACTGATAATAGAGATTTATCTCCAATAGGCTGGCACTACACGGCAAGAATTCGTGTTTATGGTGCTAAAGCATATGACTTTGATTTCTACTTGCCTGTAGGAGATGGCAGTAACGTAGATATAACAAAAATTGACACAGTAAGCCAAACTGTTTCTTCTCAGGCTGCTGTAAATGTCCCAAGAGGCGCAGTTGGTCCACAAGGTTCAACTGGTCCTGCTGGTCCGACTGGTCCAACTGGTATTCAAGGTCCAACTGGTCCATCTGGAGGACCAACAGGTCCAACCGGTGCAACAGGACCTCAAGGACCAACAGGTGCAACGGGTCCACAAGGAATTCAAGGCGTAACAGGTCCGCAAGGTGTAGTTGGTCCGCAGGGTGCGCAAGGTGTTCAAGGTGTAACAGGTCCGCAAGGTGTTCAGGGTGAAGTTGGTCCGACTGGTGCAGTAGGTCCAACTGGTGCAACTGGCGCAACCGGTGCGCAAGGCGTTACTGGTCCAACAGGTGCGCAAGGTGTTCAAGGTATTCAAGGTGCTACAGGTGCCACTGGTGCAACAGGTGCTGCTGGTACATCAGTAACAATCATTGGAACTTTAGCAAGTGTTGGCAATTTACCTGCTACAGGAAATCCTGGTGATGGATATTTAATAAATGGAAATCTGTATGTATGGGACAACATAAATTCTGAATGGGACAATGTTGGAAACATTCAAGGACCAACTGGTGCGCAGGGTGCAACTGGTCCGACAGGTGCTACAGGTGCAACAGGTGCGCAAGGAATTCAGGGAGCAACTGGTGCGCAAGGACCTACTGGTGCGCAAGGAATTCAAGGAGCCACCGGTCCAACAGGTGCTACTGGTGATACAGGACCAACAGGAGCGCAAGGTCCGCAGGGCGAGCAAGGCATCCAAGGTATTCAAGGTGTAACAGGACCTACAGGTGCAACAGGTGCTACAGGATTACAAGGAGATGTAGGAGATACTGGACCTACAGGACCACAGGGTGAAGTTGGTCCGACTGGACCACAAGGAAATGTTGGTCCTACTGGTGCTACAGGTGCTGCATCTGATGTTCCTGGACCTACTGGTCCAACAGGTGCGCAAGGACCTACTGGTGCTACCGGTGCTGCGTCAACAGTAACTGGACCAACAGGTGCAACTGGTCCTCAAGGTATTCAAGGTGAAGTTGGTGCTACAGGACCAACTGGAACGCAAGGACCTACTGGTGCAACTGGTGCTACTGGACCGCAAGGTGATGCTTCAACTGTACCTGGTCCAACAGGACCAACAGGTTCTCAAGGTGTTACTGGTCCTACTGGTGCACAAGGAAATATTGGTGATACAGGTCCTACAGGACCTCAAGGTGTTCAGGGTGTAACAGGACCTACAGGTGCTCAAGGAGATATAGGACCTACAGGTGCCACTGGTGCTACTGGTGCACAAGGTACTGGTGTAACAATCCTTGGTTCCTATGCAACATATGCTGCTTTAGTTGCTGCGCATCCAACTGGAAATGCTGGAGATGGTTATTTAGTTGATGGTTCTTTGTATGTTTGGGACGCTGTTGCTGGTGACTGGAACAACGTTGGAACAATTCAAGGACCTACGGGTGCAACAGGAGCAACTGGTGCAACTGGCGCAACCGGTGCGCAGGGAATTCAAGGTCCAACAGGTGCTCAAGGAGATATTGGTCCAACAGGTGCACAGGGAGACATAGGACCTACTGGTGCTCAAGGACCTACAGGTGCGACTGGCGCTGCTTCAACTGTACCTGGACCTACTGGTGCAGTGGGACCTACAGGTGCTACTGGTGCGCAAGGTGTTCAAGGAGATACAGGACCTACTGGTGCGACTGGTTCAGTAGGACCTACAGGAGCAACCGGTGCTCAGGGTATTCAAGGTGTAACTGGACCTACTGGTGCAGTGGGACCTACTGGTTCTCAAGGTATCACTGGACCTACTGGTGCTACTGGTGCACAAGGTGTTGGTCTAAATATTCTTGGTTCATATCCAGACTACGCAACATTTATTGCTGCTCATCCTTCTGGCTCTGCTGGAGATGCTTACATTGTTGACGGAAATCTTTATGTATGGGATTCAATAAACAGTGAGTGGGACAATGTTGGTTATATTGAAGGACCAACTGGACCATCTGGTGCAACTGGTCCTACAGGAAACTTTTTAGTTGCTGGCAGTACTGGACCTACAGGAACCATTGAGATTGGTGACGCTTGGTTTAATGCCGAGACAGGAAAAGTTTATGTCTACTATGACGGATATTGGATTGAAGTAGGAGCAGCACCTGTCGGTGCAACTGGTCCGACTGGTCCAACAGGTTCATCTGGAGGTTCTGGCGCAACTGGTCCAGCAGGTAAATTTGCAACAACATCATCAACTCCACCTGGTTCTCCTAGTGAAGGTGATGCTTGGTATAACACAACAGATGGTTCTCTTTATATTTATTACGATAGTTTCTGGGCAGAAGTTGGTGTACCAGAAATTTCTTCTGGTCTAAACGGAGCCACTGGTCCTACTGGTCCTCAAGGACCTACTGGGCCTACTGGCGCACAATCAACAGTTCCAGGACCTACTGGTCCATTAGGACCAACAGGACCTACTGGTATTCAAGGAAACACAGGACTTACAGGAGCCACTGGTCCAACTGGTCCTACCGGAGCACAAGGGCAAGGTCTTACAATCCTTGGTTCATATCCAAGCGAAGCAGCACTTAATGCTGCTCAGCCTACTGGTCAAATTGGTGAAGCCTACTTAATTGATGGCGACCTTTATGTATGGGATGGAAACTATTGGCAAAACGTAGGAACACTACAAGGACCTACAGGTCCAACAGGAGTTGGTCTTACAGGAGCCACTGGTCCTACGGGAGCGCAGGGAAATAACGGACCAACAGGTCCTACTGGCGCTACTGGTCCAACAGGTATTGGTTTTGGTTTTGATGGAGTCTTTACTAACTCAACTCTAAGTGTTGATACTGGAACAAAAACATTTACAGTAACTTCTACTACCAAATCTTTTGTTATCGGCTCCAGAACACGACTTACAAGAACTACTGAAGCACTTCCATTTACATGGATTGAAGGTGTGATTACAAATATTTCTGGATTAGATGTAACCATAAATATTGACACTGTATACAATCCAGAAGGTCAAGTGTCATTCAATGCTTGGGTGCTTTCTTTGTCTGGAGAAAAAGGAGCGCTCGGCCCTACTGGAGCAACTGGACCGCAAGGACAGCAAGGAGCAGCGTCAACTGTTCAAGGACCAACTGGACCAGAAGGTCAGACTGGACCTACGGGCGCTACTGGTCCAACTGGAGCACCAAGTAACGTAACAGGACCTACTGGAGCACAGGGGCCAACGGGAGCCACTGGACCAACTGGAACATTTAATACTGGTTCGTGGACCACTTTTACTCCTACTTGGACTGCTTCTAGCGGAGGCGCTTCTGTTGGAAATGGCTCTTTGGTAGGTAGATATATTCAATTAGGTTCTTTAGTTTTTGGAAATATTAAACTTATCGCTGGGTCAACTACCTCTAGAGGTAATGGAACTTATAGACTTACTCTTCCATTGCCAGCAGCAACTCCAGTGAAAAACTTTGACCCAATCGGTCAAGTTACATTTAGAGATGACTCTGCTAGCAAGATTTTTATTGGAACTGTTATTTTTAATAACAATGACAATGGAAAACTAGAAATGCTTGTTCACAATCAGATTGCTGATTTTGATGAAGGTTTCTCAGCAACACATGATTTGCCATTCTTCTTTAGTGAGAATGATGAGATTTTAGTTCAGTTCCAGTACGAGAGGCAGGTGTAGTAAATGGCAATTGATTTTCCATCAACGCCCTCGTTAAATCAAACTTACACTTATGGCGGTCAACAGTGGAAGTGGACTGGAACTACTTGGGATTTAGTTGTAACTCAAGTAATTGGTCCTACTGGTCCAACAGGTGCAACAGGAGCAGCCTCTACTGTTCCTGGTCCAACTGGCTCTACTGGACCTACTGGAAGATATGGCTCTTTTGCTCTTTCATCAGCAACACCACCAGCAACACCAGAGTTGGGCGATGCATGGTTTGATGCGGCAACAGGACAAATTTATGTTTACTACGACGGTTACTGGGTTGAGTCAGCATCAAGTATTGCCGGTGTGACTGGTCCAACAGGACCTTTAGGTCCAACTGGCCCACAAGGACCACAAGGAAATATTGGTTTGTTAGGACCAACTGGTCCAACAGGTGCGGCTTCAACTGTACCTGGTCCAACAGGACCTACTGGTCCTACGGGTCCATCTGTAACAGGCCCTACAGGACCTCGTGGAGTTACTGGCCCTACAGGACCAGGAGTTACTGGACCAACAGGGCCTACAGGAACTCAAGGACCTCAATATTCTTCAAATGTTTTGGCACGTCGTCATAGCACAACACAAAACATTTCTTCTGGAATTGAAACAAGAGTTCAGTGGAATATTACTGACCCAGATAACTCTAGAGGAAGTGTTTCGTTAACTTATGACGGAACAACTCAAGTTGGAAGATTTACAAACAACTCTGGAACAACTAAAACTTATTTAGTTACATGGCAAATAAACTTTGGTCCAGACCCAGTTGGAGCAAGAGCAACTTGGCTATGGCACAACAACACTCTCAATGGAAGCGGTGCTGCTCAAAAACGTCAAGGAGAGATTCATACTGGAATTAACAACGACTTTACTATGCTCACATCTTCAACTATTGCTGTTTTGGATAACGGAGAGTTCTTTGAAATTTGGGCATGGCAAAATTCTGGAAACGAACTTCAAATGGGTGGTTCTGCTGGATTGCGTGTTGAGTCTGGTTATTCAAATAAAATTCAAGTGGTGGAGATTTAATTATGCCTATTGATTTTCCTAGTTCTCCTACACTCAACCAAGAATATGTTTTTGGTAACTTAACTTATCGCTGGAACGGAAGTTCTTGGAGGTTAGTAAGAACAATTGCTGCTGGCGCTACTGGTCCTCAAGGACCTACTGGGCCAACAGGTGCACAAGGTAATCAAGGACCTACAGGACCACAAGGGCCTCTTGGACCTACTGGTCCTGGAATTACTGGACCAACAGGTGCACAGTCAACAGTGCCTGGACCTACAGGACCACAGGGACCTACTGGACCACTTGGTCCACAAGGAGAACAGGGTGTTACTGGACCTACAGGTGCTACAGGATTACAAGGACCTACTGGTGTTCGTGGATTCCAAGGGCCTACAGGACCTCAAGGAAATGTCGGTCCAACAGGCGCTACAGGTGCAACAGGAACTCAAGGAGTTCAAGGAATTACCGGTCCTACAGGTGCAACAGGAGCAACAGGAGCAACTGGCTCTCAAGGACAAGGACTGAGCATTCTCGGTTCTTATGCAACTCTTGCTGCTTTACAAACAGCGCAGCCTGTAGGTAGTGCTGGTCAAGGCTACTTAGTTAGTGGTGTTCTTTATGTTTGGGACCCTGCTACAAGTCAATGGATTAGCGCTGGAAATATTCAAGGACCTACGGGACCAACTGGACCAGTTTCTACTGTTGCTGGACCTACTGGTCCAACAGGGAGAAGTGGTGGTGTCACTTATACAGTAACAAATAGTGGCTCTTCAGCATATTTGTTTAATTCAGTAAGTAATCCAACCTTGTATGTAATACGAGGAAATCGCTATGTATTTGACATAAATGCTAGCGGCCACCCATTCCGTTTACAAACTAGTATCAATACTGGTGGATATATTTCAGGAAATCAATACACAAGCGGTGTTACAAACCCTGGAACTCAAGTAGGGACACTAATTTGGGAAGTCCCATTTGACGCACCATCAACTCTTTATTATGTATGCGAATTCCACGGTTCTATGGGTGGACTTATTACTGTTGCTGATTTAGGGCCAACTGGACCAACAGGAACAACTGGACCAACAGGACCTGCTGTTTATGAACTTCCATCAATTACATATAACGGCTCAACAACTCTTTCATCAGTTGATGCATTCAAAATTGTAAAAATGACTCCTACAAGTGGAAGCGATGTAACTATTCCTCAAGATGGAACTGGTGGATTTACTTTTGCCAACGGAACCCAGATTGTTATTGTTCAATATGGAACAGGTCAACTTACTTTTGTTCCAGCAGGAACAGTAACTTTGTATTCTGAAGGAAATAAGAGAAAAACATCTCAACAATATGCAACTGCTTCTTTGATAAAAATGGGAGCCAATGAATGGCTCTTGAGTGGAAGTTTGTCGGCATAATGATTAGAACTCTCCACGGCGTTTTTTCATCAAGAGTAAGAGCAGCCTCTCCTGGTGTTTTTACTCAGCAAACTTCAACATTTGTTAGCACTGATGAAATTCTTAGTGTTCAGTATTTGAATAATAAATTTTGGGCAGTGGGAACTGGAGCAAAACTTGCTGATTCAGTTGACGGATTTGTGTGGACTCAGAGGTCAAGTTCTTTTGGAACTTCTTTGATTTATGACATTACTTATGGTCAAGGAGTTTATGTTGCGGTTGGTGGAACTGGAAAGTTAGCAACATCAAATACTGGGCTAAGTTGGATTCAAAGAGCAAGTTCATTTATTACTACTTCAATTTTTAATGTTGCTTTTGCAAACAATACTTTTGTTGCTGTTGGAGCATCTGGAAAAATTGCTACTTCAACAGACGGAATTACTTGGACTCAAGTAACAGATTCTAGTTTTGGAACTTCTTTTATATACGGAGTTGCGTATGGAAATGGTCTTTTTATTGCAGTAGGAGCAAGTGGAAAAATTGCTACATCTAGCGACAATGGCGCAACTTGGTCTCAACGGGTATCTGGATTTGGAACAAGTCAAATTAACTCCGTGACATATGCAAATAGTATTTGGGTTGCTGTTGCTGCTGACGGAAAAATAGGAACATCTCCAGATGGAACTACATGGATACAAAGAACAAATCCATTTGGTGGACTAGCAATAAAAGATGTTTATTTTGGCTCTGATATTTTTACAGCAGTCGGGGTAAACGGACAAATGGCATATTCAATTGACGGAAGAAACTGGTCTTCTGTTTCTTCTTCTTTTGGAACAACAAATATAAATTCTATTACTTATGGGTTGGTAAATAGTCTTAATGGATTTGTTGTTGCTGGAGCAGAAGGAAAAATTGCGACCTCGGCAGTTGCAAACTAGGTGAATTGATATGAAGTATACTTATACAATAACTGAAGACTTGAAATCTACAATTTTTTCTGATGGAACAGAAATTGATGTTTCTGGCCCTTGGGAATCGGAAGAATCAGCAATAAGTTGGGCTAAAGCCTACGTTGATGAGTTAAACTTTATGACTAACGAGGAGGGTGCAAATGCCAGCGATTGATTTTCCTAATTCGCCTTCCTTAAATCAAGAATTTTCTTCTGGCGGTAATACTTGGCGCTGGACTGGTTCTGTTTGGCAAGTTGTAAGAATTGTCCCTACAGGTCCTACAGGACCACAAGGAATTCAAGGTCCTACTGGACCAACTGGTTCTACAGGACCTCAAGGACAAGGTCTTACTGTTCTTGGTTCTTATGACACATATGCAGAACTTATTGCTGCTGACCCTACCGGTGCGGCTGGTGAAGCCTATATTGTTGGTGGAAATCTTTATGTATGGAATGTTCTTAATTCCCTATGGGAAGATGTAGGAAGCCTTCAAGGTCCTACAGGTCCTACGGGTGCTACAGGTCAACTTGGTCCAACAGGACCCGCAGTAACTGGTCCGACAGGAGCACAAGGTCCTACTGGACCGCAAGGCGCATCAATTACAGTTAAGGGAAGTGTTGCTACTTCTGCAAATCTTCCTCCATCAGGAAACAACATCAATGACGCTTATATTGTTTTAGATGATGGTGATTTATATGTATGGACGGCGGCTTTATCTTGGTCAAACGTAGGACAAATTGTTGGTCCTACAGGGCCTACTGGTCCTGGAATTACTGGTCCTACTGGTCCTATCGGTCCAGTTGGTAAGGACTACACATCAACTGATGGAACTGGGATACCAACAGAAACTTATATCGGTGCTGGTTCTCCTACTGCTCCAACATCAGGAGATATTTGGTTTGATATTGACGACCTTGGACCTAATGCTTTTATTTATGCTGGTGTTACTGCTCCAGACCCAGCAGACTTTTTATTCTGGGCATCTGAAACCGACCAAGTTGAAGAATTAATTTTTTCTGACCCAGAAGCACCTACAGGTCCACGATACGAAGGCGACTTGTGGATTGATGAAGACGATATTGATTTAGATTATTTATCTATCGGACCAACAGCACCACCAACAACTACTGCTCTTTGGGTTGACACATCTGAAGAAGAGATTTTAATTGGTGCTACTGGTCCAACTGGACCAACTGGGCCACAAGGCGTTGCTGGACCTAGTGGAGGTCCTACAGGTGCAACTGGACCAATGGGTCCAACAGGTCCTACAGGAATGACAGGACTTACTGGAATGCCTGGTCCTGCTGGTAGCACAGGACCGACAGGTGCAACTGGACCTGCTGGAACAAATGGAATTACTGGTCCAACCGGACCAACTGGAGCACTTGGACCAACTGGTCCTAGTGGTGGACCAACTGGACCAACTGGAGATACTGGACCGGCTGGACCAACTGGACCTACTGGACCTCAGGGTCTTAATGGAGCAAAGGGCGACACAGGAAATCAAGGTCCTACAGGTGCAGCAGGACCTACAGGCCCTACTGGACTAACTGGAGCAACTGGTCCTACTGGTGCTGCCTCAAACGTAACTGGCCCTACCGGTGCAACTGGTGCTACTGGCCCTACGGGTGCTACAGGAGCGCAGGGTGCGACAGGTGCGACTGGTCCTACAGGACAAGCAACACTCACTCGTTATCGTTATGTAGCAACTGCTGGACAGACAAGTATTTCTGGCATTGATGCTAATGGACTAACTCTGTCTTACACATCTGGTCTTGAGCAGGTTTATATCAACGGTGTATTACAAACTCGTGGTCAAGATTATGTAGCAACAAATGGAACATCTATTACTGGAATTCCTGCTCTTGCTCTAAATGATGAAATTGTTATTTTGACTATTGGCGGATTCAATGTTGCTGACACAATCCCACTATCAACTATTGATGCTAAAGCAGATTTAGTAGTTGGAACTGCTGACAACGCTGTAACAAGACTCGGAGTTGGCTCCGACTTCAGCATATTGTTCGCAGATAGCAGCACAGTTAGCGGACTACGCTGGGGAAGCACATATCAAGTATCCGGAAAGAATCAACTGCTCAACGGAGACTACAGCGTGTGGCAGCGTGGCACTGGAACATTTACTTTGACTGCTCCAACTTTTGTAATGACTGCTGACCGCTGGCGTGCTGGAGGAAATGGAAACGTAACTCGTCAGTCTTTTGTAGTTGGAAACTCAATTGTTGGATATGAGCCAGCATTTTTCTTACGCTACACAATTACATCAAACAGCCAAAACTACGAACTTATGAACCGCATGGAAGACGTAAGAACACTTGCTGGTCAAGTAGTTACTGTCTCCTACTGGGCAAAACTATCTAGTGGCGTTGATACGCTTACAATTTTGCCTAGATTAGTTCAAGATTTTGGAACTGGTGGCTCTCCATCAGCAACTCTTCCCACAAACTTGAGCGTCCCAACGCTTACTACTTCATGGCAAAGATTTACTTCAACTATTACAGTTCCTTCTATATCTGGAAAGACTTTAGGAACAAACAACGACTCAAGTTTGTATCTATCTTTCCAAGTATCTAATACAGGAACTGGAGCAGTAGATTTCTGGGGAGTGCAGGTGGAACCAGGAAATACTGCAACTCCTTTTGTGACAAAGGGAGGCTCGTATGATGAAGAACTTTATTTCTGTCAAAGATTCTACTATCGCCAGACTGCTCCAAGCGCTAATACTCGTTTTGCTATTGGCAATGCTACTTCTACTTCTAACATATCTGGAACAGTTATCTTGCCTACAACAATGAGAGCAGTCCCAACAGCGATTGATTTCTCAACTCTTGGAGCATTTTCAAGTGGAGCAAACTTCACTGTTACTGGAGCAACTTTAGATACAACAGCAGTAGGATTAAACTCTGCTGCAATCAACTTTGCGGTTGCCGCAGCAACTCTTACTCAAGACAGAACCTATTGGATTATTGCAAATAACTCCACTAGTGGATTCCTTGGCATTAGCGCAGAGATTAGGAATGAATAATGACTAGAGCAAGAGATGTTGCTAGCCAAATAACAAACTTAAGTTATGTAAGCAATGGAGCCAACTGGGTTGACCCAGTGCATATTGAGCCATTTTCTAAAGGTTCATTAATGCTGGCTGGTGCTGGTGGAGTTGCTACTTTTACAGCAGCAAATCGTTCTATGCTGTTATTTCAAGCAGATAAAACCTTAACAATCAGCAATCTCAGCATCTGGGTCACTACTGCTGGTGCTTTAGTTTCTCCTACTTACGCAAAACTTGCTTTGTATACTTACAACCCAACTCCAAATACTGCTACTTTGGTGGCTAGAACAGCAAATGACACAACTATGATGACTGCTGCTGGCTTAAAAACCATCCCACTAAGCATCACTGGAGGCTATCCAGCAACATATACGATAAATGCTGGAACAACCTACGGTTTTGTGATTCTTACAGATGGAACAAGTTCTGGAAGCGTTTTAGGACTAAGCACCTCAACCCTCCCAACTTTACTTTTGAACTCATATTTGACTGGTGGCTCTCCTGCTTCTGGAATTCCTTTCGGAGGACAGACAACAGCAGCAGACACACCTACACCTGTAAACTTGTCTGCGTTAGCAACTGGATACCCATGGTTCAGGCTTTCATAAGACTCATTGAAACAAAAATACGATAATATATGGAGGCTACTTGTGTTAAGGTCTAGGAGCAATCAATGTCATTAAAACGCTGGACAGGTACCGAATGGGTAGTTGTCGCTGGTTCACGTCCAGGTGCTCAAGGTCCTGCTGGAGCAACCGGACCAACAGGTCCTACAGGCGCTGCTGGTACTAATGGTGCTAACGGTGCTACGGGTCCTACAGGCGCTGCTGGTGTTGCTGGAACTCGTGGTAGCAAGATTTATACAGGAAACTCAACCCCTGAGGCCGCTGGACTAACAAACGTCCTTGAGGGAGATAACTACTTTAGAGTTTCAAATGGAGATTATTTTGCCTATAGCGTTCTTTCTGGATGGGTAATTCAGGGGAATATCAAAGGCGCAAATGGTGCTACTGGACCAACAGGTTCAGCAGGTCCAGTCGGTCCTACAGGTCCTGCTGGAACAACTGGCGACACAAACCGTATCAATATCATTGAAATGAATCAATTGTTGAATCTCGGCCTGTTTGGTGCCACAACTGGAAGCACAACCACTAATATTACTAACGTAGGTCTAACGGCGGGCAGCGTTCTTGCGCTGGCTCTTCTATAAGAGGCGAGGATAACTAAATGGCAAGACGAGTAATTAAAGGTACGGATTACACATTTAATCCGGCAACGAGGACGATAGTCATTCCTGCCTTTATCCTTGAAGAGCGTTTGATGCTTATTACAAACGTCAGCACTGGAACAGTCATCTATAACTTTGCCGAGCCAACACTCGGATTTACTTCATGGTCATATCTTGGAGACCCAACTAATCCAAAGACACAGGTTGTTCTTGAGTACAACACAGCCTCAATGAGTTCAACAGACTTATTGCAGATTATGGTTGACGACTTTAATGAACAAATTACTTATGCTGATACTTTGCTTGATGCTGTAGAAAAAGTTCGTACCGCATCTCCACAGTCTTTGATGGATACGGACTTTGAATACTCTGTTCAGCCATCTAAGTGGGAAGCACTCTTTTTAGCATGTAACTATCCATCATTTTTTGCTAAGACTTCTGGTGGTAACTCATTTGAAGTTTCTCTTGTTCAAGGAAACGGTGCTGGACCTCGTTCACTAATTACCGTTACAACTACAACACTTCATAATCTTCAGGCTGGAAACGTAGTCAGCATCCAAGACACTCTAAACTTCCGTGCTGAAGGAACTTTCGTAGTTAACTCCATTCTTAGCCCTTTCCAGTTTACATACTTTGCTCGTGGATTAGTTAATGGTGCTATTAATATTCAAAACAATACAGTTGTATATGGTGGAGATATTTTTGATAATGCCCACATTCCTGGTGGAACAGCATCAACAGGAACACTTCAAGGATTTGCTGCTGCAACCGATGGTGGAAATCCAACAACGATTACTATTACAACACCAAACCCACACGGGTTATATCCAGGTGTGCCAATTATGATTGCTAACAGTAGCGGTATGAACGGAAACTGGATTGTAAAAGATGTTCTTACACCTAACTCATTTACTTTTCAAATTCTAGATACAGTTGTTACTGCTGTATCAACATCATCAACTACAGTTTTGTATACAAAACCAGAAGGATATATTCAACATCGCCCTCTAGACGGCGGTGTGTCTCTAACTACTCTTGGAAACGCGATGGGCTTACAGACAATTCGTCAAACTCGTCGTTACTTCCGTTATCAGTCAGGTAAAGCAATCCAGTTCTCAACTGGAGCAAAGTTCACACCTACTTATGACATTGTTTCTATTTCTGGTGCAGGTGTAACTACAACTGGAACAAAAGTTGTAACTGTTACTACTCTACAAGACCATGGATTGCAGCCTGGAGCAACAATTGTTATGGAAGGAACAACTCTTTCCACCGGAATTGCGAGCCCTTATAACGGAACATTTACTGTTACTAGTGTTACTGGAACAAACATATTTACATATAACATGGTTCTTTCATCTCCTTTACAGGCTCAAGATGCTACTCCTGGTGGAGTAAATATCTTTGTAACTGTTTCAAAGTGGAAAGGCGCTGCAACTCGTACAGGAATGTTTGACGAGCAGAATGGCTTCTATTTTGAATATGACGGAGAGTGGATGTATGCAGTTCGTCGTTTTTCAAATAAAGAAATTTCTGGAACTATCAACGTAACCGCAAACAGTGGTCTTATTACAGGAAACGATACGCAGTTTAGACGTCAACTTCTTATTGGTGACAAAATTGTAATTCGTGGTCAGTCATACCAGATTGCTGCTATTGACAGCGATACAGTCATGTATGTATCTCCTGCATATCGTGGAGCAACAGGTTCATATGTTAGATGCTGTAAGACCCAGGAAATTCGTGTTCGCTCTGATGAGTGGAACCAAGACAAGATGGATGGTCGTGGTCCTGGAGGATACCTTCTAGATACAAACAAGATGCAGATGGTTTATATTGATTACACTTGGTATGGAGCAGGTTATATCCGTTGGGGATTCCGCGCTATCAAGGGTGACATTGTTTATGTTCACCGTATGGCAAACAACAATATTAACACTGCTGCTTATCAGCGCTCAGGAAACCTTCCTGCTCGCTACGAGGTAATCAATGAGCCAAAGCGTGCTCGTTTGGTTGGTGGAGCAACTCAAACTTATGCTTCAACTCTTAATCCAAACGATACTACTATGTATGTTGATAACGTATCAGAGTGGCCAACAAGCGGCTATCTTCTAATTCGCAACAGCACATCAAATGAAGTTGCTCAATACACAGCAATTGGTTCATATAACTCAACTATGAAGGGTTATCCAATAACAATTGTTCGCCGTGTAACCTACCCAATTTACTTCCCAGGACAAGTAGTTATTCTTGGTGGAGGAAATACAGGCTCTACTTCATTTAGTCCAGATACAACTCTAGGTGGTTCTGGAACATCACAAACAGCAGTAATTACTCTTACTCAAACTTGCGCCCCTCAGATTTCCCACTGGGGTTCATCAGTAATTATGGATGGTCGTTTTGATGCTGACGCGGAATACGTCTTTACCGCTGGTATGACTAAGCGTCTTTCTATACCAAACGGTGTTACTAGACCTTTGATGGCAATTCGTCTTGCTCCATCTGTTGATAACGCTGTAGCAAGAAACTTTGGTATTCGTGAACTTATCAACCGAATGCAGATGCGTTTGGTTTCTGTTGGTGTATCAACTAACGGACAGTTCTTGATTCAGGGATTCTTAAATCCAGGAACAATTACTTATACCAACCATGCTACAAATGCGTTCAATGTTTCAAAAACTAACTCTGTAGCAACATCAAGCGGTCAAAGCACAATCACACTCAATGATGTGCAGAACATCGCTATTGGTATGGCAACAGTATCTGGTCCAGCAGGTCTACCTATTGGAGCAGTTGTTTTGGCTATCAGCGGAACTACTGTCACTCTTTCTAGCCCACTAACTGCTGGATTTGCTGTAACTCAGACTATTGTTTTTGGTGGAGTTCGTGCTTACTCAGGGCTTCCAACAGACTGGGACCGTGAGCGTGTTGGTGCTGGTTCTCTATCTCAGGTTCTTTATTTTGATAATACTGGACCTATCGGTGGAATTGTTCCTACTGGTGGAGTTGCCCCGTCTGGTGCTCTAACAGGTGGTGACGCGGTGTTCTCCTTCTACTCAGAAAACGGTGGTGGTGGAACGAACTACAACGTCACCTCTTATGACTTGAAGGCAATCCGTGAACTTGGAAACTCAATTTTGAGTGGAAACGGAAACCCATCAAGCCCTTCATATCCAAATGGTCCAGACGTTCTAGTTATCACTGCTACAAACATTGGAACTGTCTCTTCTGACATCGCAGCCCGTATTTCTTGGACAGAAGCACAGGCATAATGGTGTAATATGAAAGAAATCCTTTTTCTAAAAAATGATAGAATTTACACTCAAGGAACGGAGCAATAATGCCTAGTTATGATAGCCTCAGTACGCAAATTGATGCGGTAAAGGCAGAAATCACCTCTAGCCTAAACGCTAGTACTTACACTGCCCAAGACCTGGTTTTCGTTTCTAAGGCATTAGAAACTCTAGGAAGCCTTCTTGGTGTAAATGACATCGTTGCAGCAACTGCTGCTCAGGTGTCTTCAATAACTTCTGCTGGCACCACACAGGTGGCGGCAGTAAACAGCGCTGGAACGACACAGGTTGCGGCAGTCAACTCAGCGGGTAATACAAAAATCGCAACTATTAGCGCACTCGCGGCTAATATTGAAATCAACTCATACATGGGAGTGTTGGCATAATGGCAACTACAGCAGCAAAACTCTTCCGCGGTGCGGCAACTACATCAGGCGTTACTGCTTACAACTCCGTACCCGCAGGGGGGCAGACAATCGTTACTAACATTGTCGCCGCAAACAAGACCGCTTCGGTGGTCACACTAACCGTTCAGACTGGAACTGGTGGCTATAACTCAGGCACTGCTTTCAACTTCTGCAACGGACTACAGATTCCAGCAAATGGAACAGTAAATTTTGACATCCGTCTAGTTTTGACAGGGTCAGACGCAATTTACGTTGCAGCATCATCAAACAGTGCCGTTGACGTTCACGTCTCTGGCGTAGAAGTTACAGCGTAGTAGGACAAGAGAGAGCGAGAGGCTAAAGAACAATGGCTATTTCAGGTAGCAAAGATTTAATTGTATTTCCTAACGACAACTCTGGACGCTTCTCAATCAAAGAAGTCCAGTACACAGCGAACGGAACCTTCACTGTGCCAACTGGTGTTACTGCTGTAGAAGTTGTTGCAGTTGGTGGCGGCGGAGGCGGCGGAGGCGGAAACGACGCTGCTGCTGGTGGTGGCGGAGGAGGCGGACAAGTTGTTCGTCGTAACGTAGCCGTTACTCCAGGAACTACATATAACATTCAAATTGGTGCTGGTGGTCATGGCGGTCAGGGTGCTCTTATTTCAGCAACTGACAACGTAAACACACAGCCTGGCGGTGTTGGTGGAACTACTACATTTGGTGGTTCTGCTCCAGTAAACCTTCTAATGAACCCAAGTTACGCTAAAGGTGTAACACTTTGGGAAGCAAATAACATTCAGCAGGTTCAGAAGGCAGCAACTGGAACATCTGGATTAACAACAATCATTGTTAACCCTGATAACGTAGGTATCCAAACAGGTATGATTGTTACTGGAACTGGTATTGGTTCAAACGCAATTGTTTCTGTAATTACTGGAACTACAATCACTCTTACTGTTGCTAACTCAGGAACTGTATCTGGAACACTAACATTTACCCTCCAGTCAAGCCGTGTAACAACCACATCTTTGGTTTACAACGACAACATTGCTCTTGCAGCAACACTTGGAGCAACACAGTCAAATAACCTTATCCAGGCACAGTATGCGCAGATGGAAGACCTTCTACTAAGCGGTGGTTCTTTCTTTGCTCTTGATACTCTTGGAAACATTTCAGCAGCGGTTCTTTCAAACCCTTATACCAAGTTGCCTGAGATGGTGTCTCCTTTGGAGATTTCTGGAACAACTACAGGTGCTAACGCCCTACAGTGCGTAAACTCATCTGCTGGTGCTCGTCTTGTTGGTCTAACAACCTCAGGTTCTGGTGCTCTAAGCGCTAACGGAACTTCTGGTTTCCCATATGACCCAAATACTACTTACACAGTATCTGCTTATGTGTATCACACCAACCCAACTCCACAGAACCTCATCATGCAATTGCGTATTGGTGATGGTACTAACTTCCCAGGAAACAACCAGGGAACATCAAACGGAACAGGAACTGTTTACTCAGCAGTTACTCCTTCTGCTGGTGGATACCATGTTGCTCAGCAGACAGTCTCCGTACCACTTGCTGGATACGGCGGTTCTGTAAGCAAGACAATCTCTGGAACAAGCGGACAGACATTTATTACTGTTGATAACGCTGATGGCCTATTCTTTGGTCAGACAGTTTCTGGAACTGGTATTGCAGTAGGTGCAACAATCACAAGCATCTCTGGAACTACAGTCAACCTAAGCCTTGCTAACAGCGGAGCAGTTTCTGGAACAGGAACATTCGTTCACTCTGGAATCTTCTCTGGAGCATGGCGCCGTATATCAGCAACATTTACTGGTCTACCAACATATGCTGTTGGTCTAACCGCTAAGTGGGCATATGTTGGATTCTTAATCCCAGCAAACACAACCATGCATATTGACAACGTCCAAGTTGAAGCAAGTCCATCTGCAACAGCATGGCGTCCTCCAACCTATGAGACTGGTCTTGGACTTCGTCTGCTATCAACAGATGCTACTTCTGAAAACATGGAAGTTTCACATGACTGGGTTAAGGCTGTTCCAGGAACTCAATACACTGGTTCTGTCTATGCTTGGGGTTGGAAGGAATATCGCACATCTTCCGCATACCTTGAGTTCTATGATGCTGACTACAACCTAGTTGGCTCACGGACCAACGGAACAACAATTTTTGTTCCTGTAACTGCAACTAAGATGGGTTCATCTACTCAGTTACATTCAACTGCTGGAAAGCGTATGAGCGCAACAGCAACAGCCCCTGGAACTGCTGCTTATGTTCGTTTCGGTGTTCAATTCAACAACGCCGCAAACAACAACACAGGTGGTCAGGAACCAGAGTTCTATCTTGCTTACGCACAGTTAGAAGTTGGTTCTGCTCCAACCTTCTATAAGGATGGAAACACAACTGGCTATACATGGGCTGGAGAATCACACTATTCAGCAACCATTACTGCTCCTCTAGTTGCTGCTAAGGGCGGTGGAGGTGGAGGAACCTATAACTCTAACTTCCGCTTCTGGCAGTTCGGTCTTCCTGGTGCAAACTATGGTGGACACGCAATCAACAACTCACCAACAGCACCTACATATGCAGGTGGTGGCGGTGGAGCAGGTTCTGCTGGTGGAAACGCTATTTCTTATTCATCAGTTGAAGGTGCTTCAGGAACAACAACTGGATACTCTTCATCTGGCTCAACACAACTTCAATATCATCCACAAAATGGACACCTTGGTGGCTACGGAATGTCTACAAGCAACGTAAACATTCCTAACTACGGTGGAGACGGTGGTCTTGGTGTTGATGTTGGTGGAGCAGGAACACTTGAGAACCTATACCTCGGCGGTGGCGGAGGTGGTGGCGGATGGAATACATTCGCACAAGGTGGCTTCAACAACCCAGGCCGTGGAAACGGTGGCGGTGGTAAGGGTGGACATACATACCTTGCTTACCTAGTTGGAACTGAATCTGGTTCTCTCATCACTGATATTTACTCTCGTGGTTTTGACGCTACACCTAACACTGGTGGTGGCGGCGGTGGCGCTGGTTCAAATGGAAACAACTCTCCATTGACTCTCGCTACACACAACGCATCTTCATACATCACGTTTGAAAACAACTCTCTGGAAAACCTCAACCGTTGGAACCCAGACTACAACTGCTCAATCGCAATTGCGACAACAACTCCAGCCTATGGAACTTACTACCTACAGGCTCGTGTTCAGGATGCAGGTAACATCAGAGTGAAGACTTCTTGGTCAGATTTCCCAATCTTGCCTAGAACACAACTCTTCTTCTCTAACTTTGCCTTCCGTCTTGGAGCAGCAAACACCAACCCAGGAACTCCAAACATTGGAACCAAGGTTGCACGTCCAGTTCTTATCTGGTTAGACATCAACAAGCGTGTTATTCGTGAGGACCGTCCTACAGTAAACGCAACTTTGGTTGCTGGTTCATGGACAAACGCTGTTGCTAACACAATGCAGGTATGGCAGCCACCATTGGCTCCAGCATCTGCCGCATACTTCCAGATTGCTGTTGAAGCACTATTCATGTCAGGTGGCGACACCCTTGATATTGACTTCAACACACTTCAATACTATCCATACATCTCTAATGGTGGAGCAGGTGCTGACGGAGCCGTCATCGTTCGCTACACCGAGAAGTTCACAGCATAGTAAGGAAGAGGAGAACATAAAACTATGAAAAAGTTTGCACTCGTTGGAGGCGGAAGAGTAGCCAATATTGTTGTGGCCGAGGATGCTAGCAAAATCGGCCCAGCAGCGGATGCTTTTATTGTCTTTGATATTACTGATATGGACCCTGCTCCTTCAGTTGGCTCAACTTATGACCGAGTCACTAAGAAGTTTGCTCCACCAGTCCCAGACAACATGAAGTCACTACTAACTGGAGATGTTCTTGTTCTTGAACCAGCCGCTCCAGCACCAGTAGCAGCACCAAAGTCTTCTTCAAAGAAGAAGGCTGCTGACGAAACACCTGCGGAGGAATAATAATGCCAATTACAATGTCACCACAGGTGCTGACCGCATCTCAAGACGCTTACATCACACAGGGAGTAACAGCACGTCTACAGACTCTATCTGGAGCCGCTGCTACTGGTTCTGTATCAATTAGTGTTATTGATTATCCAGTAACAGTTCTTGATAGCCAAACCAGTTCTTCTGTGATTGCGTTTACAAATGTCCCTTCAGGTTACGCAAATACTTGGTGGGTAGAGACTTCAAACCGTGGCTCAAACACTGTCACATTCACAGGTGTCACATGGGACGGTGGCTCAGCGCCATCACTTCAGACAACTGGAAAGACTGTTCTTGAGTTCTATAGCCGCGATGGTGGAACTACTATCTACGGAAGAGCACGTTTCCTAAGCATTGCCTAGTTCGCTCTAAAGCAATTAACCCCTCCGTGTTGCGGAGGGGTTTTTGCTTTATCTAAGGTAGGATTGCGGTTATGAAAGTATGCGTATACACAATAGCCCTAAATGAAGAACAATTTGTTGAGCGTTGGTATAACTCTGTAAAGGACGAAGCAGACTATCTCCTCATTGTTGATACAGGCTCCACAGATAAAACAGTTGAGTTAGCAAAATCTTTAGGCATCAATACGGCACAAATATGCGTAAAGCCATGGAGATTTGATACTGGGAGAAACGCCTCTCTTGCATTAGTTCCTGCTGATATGGACTACTGCATACCTTTGGATATGGACGAGATTATGCTCCCAGGGTGGCGTGCTGAACTACAAAAAGCATTTGATGCTGGAGCAACCAGACCAAGGTATAAATATATTTGGAATTGGAACCCAGACGGAACTCCAGGTCTTACCTTTGGTGGAGATAAAATTCATAAGAGACATGGATATAGATGGAAGCACCCAGTCCATGAAGTTCTTACTCCAGACCGAATGACAGAAATTCCTTTTTGGACAGAAGCAGTGATGGAGCATCATGCCGATAATTCAAAGTCTAGGGCTCAATACTTACCGCTACTAAAACAATCTACAGAAGAAGACCCGAACGACGATAGGAACGCTTTTTACTACGCAAGGGAACTTTTCTTCTATAACAAATTTGGAGAGGCGTCAGCAGAGTTTAGACGCCACCTATCTCTACCTACCGCAACGTGGAGAGCAGAGAGAGCAGCGTCATATCGCTATTTATCAAAACTTCATCCAAGCGAATCAGAAATTTGGCTCACTCTTGCTCACGAAGAAGACCCAAGAAGAAGAGAAGCCTCTGTTGATTTAGCAAAACTCTATTATCGTCAGAGTCGCTGGCAAGACTGCTATGAGGCTGCTAATAGAGCGCTAAGTATCAAAGAAAGACCAATGGAGTATCTAAACGAGGCTGAAGCGTGGGGATACACCCCCCACGATATGGCTTCTATTGCTTCATATCATTTACAAAAATATGAAGAAGCAGTGATGCACGCTAAAAATGCCCTTGAGTTAGGTCCAGATAGTGAAAAAGAAAGACTTATGGCCAACCTACAGTTCTGTGAGGATAAATTAAATGACAAAGAATAATTACCCTAATTGGTTCACTATCACTGCTCAGACTCCTTTTTCAAAATATCTTGGAGAGTTCAAAGATAAGCAAGTAGACTTTCTACAAATAGGAGCATATACAGGAGATGCTACCCTCTGGCTTTTTGAGAATATATTGACTAATCAAGAATCAACCTTAACAGATGTAGATACATGGGAAGGCTCTGATGAAGTTGTTCATAAAAAGATGGACTGGGACGACGTTGAGACAGTGTATAACTCAAGGACAGAACAATTTATTGAAGATGGGCGTCTTATAAAGATAAAAAACACTAGCAACAACTTCTTCTCAACAAACAACAATATGTTTGATTTTATATATGTTGATGGGGACCATACTGCTATGGCTGTTCTAAAAGACGGACTTAGTGCCTTTAATTATCTAAAACCTGGCGGAGTTCTAGCCTTTGATGATTACACATGGAGTGAGGGAAGCGGCGACATAATGAGAGACCCTAAGCCAGCAGTAGATGCTTTTCTTTTATTCCACAAGAAAAATATATCTGTTATTGAGATAGGGAGTCAGGTTTGGCTAAGGAAGAACGCTTAACGTTTTTTCTTAGTTTTGCTTTTTCCTTTTCTTTAGCCTTCTTCTGCTTCTCTCTATCTCTGCGCTGACGTTCCATTCGCTCACCGCGGTCAACTTTATATGCTTCAACAGCATTTGCGCTTGTTCTACTCTTCCAAGCAAATCCGCACTCTAAACAAGTAACAACTTTTGCTGTATTCCAACGTCCAGAACTATCAAGTTGAACTATTGATGTTTCAAGTTTATTAGGTCTTGCTGTGCAGTAAGGGCAATTTGGATAACGACGTCTGCGTGTTTCTTCGCCTAAATAAGAAACAGATAATGCTCTACGAATATCAACTTCATCTCTACCGCCCCAGACACCCCAAATTTGACGATGCTCTAGAGCCCACTGTAAGCATTGCTTGCGAACAGGACAGGTAAAGCACATATTTTTTGCTGCATATTTTTTCTCAAACTCTGGAGAGAAGAACCAATCTATCTTGTTGCGATTTATTGGTTTAGCACATAGTGCTTCTGATTGCCAATCAAGGCTGTCCGCTGGTTTCCACACATGTGTTAATCTACACTATTCATGTATAAAAGTATGCTTCAACACGCCTATCAATCTATATTTCTATCAAAGTAATTTCTAGTGGTTCTTCTACAAAATCCCCATAACGAGTTTCTCCGTCTGGACTACAAACAATATATAGATGTTCACCTTCAAGAAGACCGCAGTGCGTATACTCAACTACGGAATCCTCTAACAACTTAAATCCATGACCTAAAGAAAAAGCAACTCCGTCACGTTGGAGTGCAGAAGCAAGAGCCCTGCGAACTATTTCATTGGTAGTGTCTACTGAATCAAAAGTATAATAGATTATGGGGTCTTGTTTGATGGGATTGTATTCATAGCCATCCCACTCCATCCAGAGGCTTTCTCCAGGTCTTTTGTCTTTCACTTTTTCTACCTAACTACTTATTCTTCGTCAAGCATACTAAAGTCAAACTCAAATCTGTTGTAGGAATCGCTGTCTTCCCCAATAAAATATACCTTGGTAGGGTCAAGCATTTCATAGATGCCAGCAATAGTTATTTGTCCACACATACAGCAAACATCAACATTACCTAGAGTAATGTGTTCTGGAGTATCTACGCCGACTAACTTCATTGTGATGTTGCCGCTCTCGTCCATACTCTGAGGTTCCCAGTTTGTATGGTTCTCAAGCCAGCACTGCTCACAAAGTGCTAGTGGTCGCAATGCATGTTCTGCTGCCATAGGACAATTTTAGTCCCAATACTTATCGTAGAGTCTTCAATTCGCCATCAATAACTATGTTTCTTTGGCGTCTTATGTTTCTTCTTTGCTGAGGCGTTGTGCCTCCCCAGATGCCGAATAATTCGTGGCTTATTGCCCATTCAGCACACTCAGCAATATGCTCGCAAAGCGAGCAAACTTTTATTGCTGACCTATAGTCTTCTCGTGATGTCTCTTTGTTATTTACTTTCTCAGAATCTTCAAAAAATGTCTCTACACCAATCTGTGAACATAGTGGGTTTTCAAAACTCCATGGCTCATTAGCCATACCTTCCTCTTTCTATGCAGTTAGTTATTGTTGTTTTTGGGTTTTCTGACTTTCTATCAAACCAACCTCATAACCGCAGCCGGCATAGCCAGCAATATCCACCCATGTATCTGGTTGGTAGCCAGACTTTGAAGCGTAACGAGCAACCTTCAAGCCCACCATCATCATTGCTACATCTTCATTACTGATGGGAACTCCAAGGATTACAGACCAAATCTGTGCTGTTCTTTCAAAGTTATCTTCGGGAGCACCATACTGTTTATTTCTATCGCCAGAAATAATCTTTGCTGCTTCCCGCAGGGCTTCAATACGAATGGGAGTTTCTTGCGTCTGCGGTGTTTCGTTAGTATCCATTTTTTACCTTTGCTATCACCTGAGCAGTGTATGTAGAAGAACTCTGCTCGTCAATACCTTTTTCAATAAAAATTTCATAATTTACTTTTTTACCAATGTCTTCAGTTGTGTCAAGATATTTTGAGAGTTCTTCTTCAGTTTTTGAAACTACATCTGAGTGGTTTGAACCATTTACGAAGAACTTTATAGTTGTTGTGTTCATACTAACTTTTCCAAGTTTTCTGGTCTAAAGTGGACACCATCTAAAAGAGGAGTTCTTCCGTCATCACTTTTTACAACAATATCTCCATACCGAACACCAACAATTTTTCCACGACGCCCGTTGAGATGGTATTTCCCACTTGCCTCGTCAAAAGCATCAAATTTAACTCTGATTATGTCGGCTACTTTGACAGCACCAGCCTGTGCTGGAACCCAAGTCTCGTTTTTATCTTCTTTTACTAAAGCATGGCCTAGAGCCAACTTAGAAAATAGTTCTACTACTTCTTTTGATATATCGGTCTTAGGTGGCTTTTTTACATTTTTCCATGCGTCTAATAACTCAAGGACAGCGTCCCCGGTCATTTTTCTTGTTTTATTTTGAGTAAGTTGTTCTTTTACCCAATCCATATTTAACTCTGACATATATCTCCTTATTAGTTTTTGGTTGCCGCCCTTGCGGACGGCAACCCAAACTTTTTCTAACTTAGATTAGAACGGTGCTGCTGGAGCAGAAGCAACTGCCTGTGGTGCTGGAGCAGGTGCTGGAGCAGGAGCAGGAGCAGGTGCTGGAGCAGCGGCAGCAGGTGCTGCTGGAGTTGTAGCCGCTGCTGCTGCTGCTAGAGCAGCATAGCGACGAATCTCGTTGCGCTTGTTGCCGTTATAGACACGGCTTCCTACAGTTCCACGGAACTTGCGACCAACTAAAACCTGCTCAATCTGAGCATTGGTTGGTGCAGGAACTTGTGTAAAGAACTGCTGTGTGATTCCCATAGCGTGCATCTTTCCAAAGAAAATTGAAAGTGCATTCTTATTTTCTGGAGAGACAGTTAGGTTGTCCCATACAAAACGCTTGTTGTAGGCGCCGCCTTCAACTTGTGTCTTGATAGAGAACATTGTCTTTCCAGTTGCTGTGACTTTTGCTGTTGCTTCAATAACAGTTAGGTCATATTCGCCATCTGGTAGTGGCTCGTAACTGCTGCTGATTTCACCAGCATCTTTGATTAGGTCGCCCCAATTGAGTGTAGACACTATTCGCTCGCTTTCGTTTCAGTAGTTTGTCGTGGTCCAAACACTTGGTCAAGCATCTTTTCCAAGTGAAGGGTTTCTTGCTCAATGACTTTGCCTAGTCGTCCTTGAACTCGTTCTCCAGCCTCATAGTTATTAGTTCTCTCCACATACATGCGGCGAGTCTTAAGATTTGGCTGGGTTGGGTCTGGATTCATTCTTTCCTCAACGGTAAGAGCGCCCAGAATGTCGTAGAAGTATGGTGCTTGAATTGCCAACTGACCCTGCAAGTAAGGACGGTATCTTCCATCACGGTCCTGCTTAGCCATAGCAGTAAGAACCACTGCCTCTAACGGATTTGTAGCGTGCATTGTTAGGTCACGAAGGTCACGCAATAGCGCACCCATGTGACGCAACAACTCGCCCCACTGCTGTTGTGTCATCTGATTGACACCAGCAATGTTTTCCAAGCATTTAACTTGGAGTTCTGATACAGAGTCAATAATCAGACTCTTGAAGTGGTGCTTACCTAACTGCAACCACTGATATGTTTTGAGAACAGTGTCGTAATCACGAACTGTGACTACGCATGTGTCCCATGTCCCGTCAGCCAAAGGCGGCTCCTCACGCAACGGGTCCCAATACTTAACAATGATAGGCAAGAAACGATGTCCGCCTTCAACGTCAAGCATTAGGCGAGGATATGGCGCTGTGACAGCAAAACTGGATTTACCAACTTTACTCTCTCCATACACCATGACTGTAAGTGAGCGTTGTATTTGGCTCATTGTCACTCGCTTCCTTTTTTCTCTGTTTCATAGTATGCATAAGGGTCTGCTTCCTTATACAAATCGCTAATTACCTCTTCAACGGCTTCACCGTTGTCAAACATCGGGCAAATAGCGAAAAATTGGCATTTCCATTTGCAGTCACGAGTTGTTGGTCGTGGATACGCAACGAAATGATGAGGTTCTCCAGCATCAAGAGCAGTTCTTGTTCGCATCATATCTGACAGAACTCCATGAATTCTTAGCCAGAAATTTCTAAGCGCAAACGTATTATGACGAACTTCAATCTGTTTGTAGTATGGAGGCTTAGAAGCAGCAGTGCGCTTTACCTTCTTTAGCATTGTGAAAATGCCACCTTCGGTGCGTTGCTCTTCTTCACCGTGCTTGAGTTTTTCTAGAATCATATATGTAAGAATTTGTTCATTCATATTTGCTGTTCCAGCAAACTCATCTAGAGAGCCACCTACGGTTTTGAAGTCACGGAATAGTTTGACGCCATCCGCCTTGCGACGAACACGCATATCAATCTTTCCTTGTAGTTCAACCTCTCCGTTAAACATTGGCACGACAATCTTTTCTTCTGTTGAAACCATTTCAAGTTCGGCATCAATTCCTTCTTCAGATACCCACTGTTCATAGCCCTCAAGCATGATGCGGCCCATCTCTGCTTCAGACTCAAGATTAGAAGTATCTTCAAAGTTATCTAATAAAATTTTCTTATCGGCATCTACCAACTCAGCGTGAGCCTGTAGAAGAGGAACATTTTGTGAGTAGTGAGTATCTAGAGCAGCGTGGATGCGACTTCCAAAAGCAAGCGCACCAGTAAATTCTTGGACTTTAGGTTGTAGTCCACGATAGTAAGTAAGCCACCAACGTCTGCGGCAATCTTTAAATGTCTGTATCTCTGAGTTTGAGATACGAACTACTTTGTCATTTTCTGTCATAGTTTTCCGCTCTTATCATCTTGTAGTAGTCGCAATAGTTGGTCTTTATCACGAACAATCTGTTCAAAGTTATCAGCCTTTGTTTCAAGAACATGGATGACACGCTCTTCAATGGTGCCTTCCGTGACGTAGTCAGTGATAACAATTGAATCGTGAATCTCACTTCCAATGCGGTGAACTCGGTCTAATACTTGCTTGTAATCAACTAATGACCAAGGTCGCTGAAGCATAACTAGACGGCGGGCCGTCGTCAAGGTAATACCCACACCACCTGCCTGTGCCGTAAAAAGAATCCACTTAGTGACTCCAGACTGGAAATCATCAATTGCTTGTTGACGCTCGTCTTCATCTTGGTCGCCAGTGATTAGCCCGTGTGGTATTTTCTTCTTAGTCATCTCAGCGCTAAGAAGATTGATAAGTTGTTTGGAGACAGCGCTTACAGCAACGGAATCATCTCCGAAATCTCCGTTTTCAATATCTTCCATCAACGCTTCTACTTTACAAGAAGGCATATCTAAGATAGCCTTTGTCTCTCCAGTAAGTTCATCTACCTCTAAAGTAGCACTAGCGCTAGCAAACTGTAAAAGACGTATCGTCTGAGTCAAAATACTTGGAGCAGAGAGAATATCTCCAGAAGAAAGTTCAGCAATCATGTTGTCACGCATTTGCGCATAAGCCTTGGCTTGCTTCGTAGACATCTCAACATCTCGTCGTTCCGTCATTACTGGTGGTAGATGAGGAAGAACAACTTTTTTCAACATACGACGCATATATGGATTTACGCTCTTATAGAATTCATCAGTCATCGTTGGTTTGACACCAAGAACCATCATTCCACCAAAAGCATTGAGCATGACATCAATCATTCGGTCAATCCATTTTGTCTTTGAAGGCCAGTCTTTTGGAGATAGCCAGTGAAGGATTGCCCACAAGTCAACTACATTGTTTGCAATTGGAGTTCCAGTAAGCGCAAAACGTATTTCAGCATTACCACTAGCAGACCATAGGGCGCGACTTTGCTTGCTCTTTGGGTCTTTTGAGCGGTGAATCTCATCCGCAATAACAGCCTTGAAGTCTATGTTGTTGAGTTCCCTGAGATGAACCTCGCAGCGGCTTTCGCTAATTTTTTCATCCTGACCTCCGCAAGACTTGCATCTAGTTAGTGCGATAGAGCCATAAGAAACCAGTCTTGAGTGGGAACGAAGAGATTCCCAGTTGATGATAAAAACTTGGGCTGGTTCTTCAAATTGTTTTTTACGTTGAACAGCAGAGCCCTTGATTATCTGAGTTACTACAGAATCAGGCCACCATTTTTGAAACTCTCTAGCCCAGTTCTTTTTCAAGGTATTAGGGCAAACTACAAGAATAGGAAAAACATCTTCACCCTTGTCGTGAAGAGCCTTCAGAGCCCTAATAGCCTGAGCGGTCTTTCCTAGTCCTGGCTCATCGGCTAGAAGCGCTCGCTTGGCTGTGCTTAGGAAGGCTACTCCAGCCCTCTGGTGAGGGAATAGGGCTTCATCACCTTCATAGGTATCCAACTCCCTTAAAGCCAGCGCAGGGTTGATTCTTGTGTTGATATGGTTTGTTGCCCACTCAGCGAGTTTGGGTTGAATATCTAGTTGGTCCTTGAATGTAGAGCGTAGGGCTAAACATGTTGTCCAACTTAGTGGAACCCTCCAGATGCCCTCAGAAACGTTCCAGGAGGCCCCTGGAAGGCTTTTACAGAGTTCTTTTAGCCTCCAGTCAGCACTTATTACTATATGTTCGCCTGAGGCATCTATGTCCACTGAAACTGGCACTAGTGGTTCCTTTCGTCACTAAGAAAAAAAAATTTTTATTGCGGCTTGAAATATTTTTTCTTCTATTTGTTAGTCTAGCAGGATTTTTGGTTTCCAACCAACTCTAGTCATTTTGAGTAGGGCGTGTCGGGCAGCATCTAGGGCGTGACCCCCACCCCCCACATGCCACACCCCTATCTTCTTTAGGGCTGGGTTTGGAAACATTGATTTAGCGTCTACAGGGGCTTGAAAGGATATTTCTGCTGGGTTATATCCATTTACCCTACATAGATGCTTGAGGACACCAATCTGTTCAAGACTATAGGGAGCCTGAGAGTTTCTAACAGTTTGAGCGTTTATTATAAATCTTTCGCAAACTACATAAAAACTATCATACGACTGTTTGTTTGCCAATATTGGTTCTATAGATGAGGCAAATGACTCTTGGTCTGCTTCAGCAGAAATTACTTTTGTTGGTAGTTGTTCTTGATTTTGGTCCCATTCAATAAAAACAATTCCAGTAGTTTGTCCTGGGTCAACCGCTAATACACCAATCATCAGTATTTATCTCCCCAGGTTTCTAGTGGACCATCAACATCCGCTGTAAGTGGGACAGCCCAGCCTTCTTCGGTTGTCATACATTGCTGAACAATTCTTTTTATTTCTTCAGCATCTTCTCGTGGTGCTTGTAAAACAATTTCATCGTGGACAGGAACAATCAATAGTTCAGTCAAGTCTGCTTGGTCTAGTTTTACAAGGTTACTTTTGAAGACCTCTGCTGCCCCACCCTGAATCAAATAATTTACAAGAGTGTAGACACGACCTTGGTCGCAAGGGATTCTTCTTCCAGTCCAAGTATGAACAAATCCTTGACCAGTATCGCGCTCTCGCATCATTCCAACATGTTCAATTTCTTTTTGGAAACGAATCATTCCTGGATAGCGAATATCAAAGGCGTCTGACACTGAGCGCATTTGCTCCTCAGCAACTCCAGCAGTAATTGCTTGTTTAGCAACACCTGCTCCGTAAAGACGACCATAAACCATTCCTTTGATAAGAGTTCTGCGCTTATCAGACTTTTGCATATCTGGTTCTTGATAAACCTCACGTCCAATTTCAGTGAACGGGTCAGAACCAATTTGGTCAGCACGATTGAATAGTCGTATCAAGTTCGGGTCTTGCGACAAAGACGCAAACATACGGAACTCAACTTGGTCAAGGTCAGATGTAATGATGACATGCTTGTCATCTCTAGGAATAAATGCTCGGCGCACAGTTTCGTCTCCCTTAGGAAGAGTCTGTAGCGCTGGGTCAGTGATTGACATACGCGATGTCCGTGCGCCGAGCGTTTTGACGGATGGATGAAGAACCCCATCAATATTTTTATCAATGAAGTTCAAAAAATAAGTATTAGCAAGTTTTTCCGCTTTGCGTAACTGAACAACTGTTTCAGCAAGATTTTTTACTTCAGCATTTCCATCTCTAATAAGAAGTTTTAGTTGGTCTTTTGTGCACGCCTTTTGCCCGCTTGGGGTGAGTTCAGTAATCTCTCCACCCAACTTTTCAAAAAGACGGACAAGTTGAATATTGCTTGTAAGGCTTGTTCCAGAGTAGGTATTAGCACCCCACTCTTTAACACTTGTTGTGTAATCAATTAGTTCTTGATATTTCTTGCGTGAGTAGTCAACATCAATGCGAGCGCCATTGATTTCCATACGAGTGACAATTTTGCGGGTTGCCATTTCAAGTTCATATGCCTTGTGATATGGCTTTCCAGGGCCGCACTTTTCATAAAATTTTTCCCAAAGACGCATAGTTAGGATTGGGTCAAGCGCACCGTAAGCCCAGTAAGGCTCAAAGTTGATGGGAACAGTTCCCCAAGTCCAACCATTTTCAACTAAACCTTCATCTAGTTTTTGTTGAAGATACGCTCCTCTTGGGTCAATAATATTTTCTGCTAATACTTTCAAAGCACCTGGACCAAGTGGGTCAATCAGATGAGCCATAATCATTGTGTCGTGAGCACGGTGCCAAGGAATTTCCCAGCGAGATTTGATTGCAAACCATCGTGCTTCAAATGCTATGTTGTGACAAACAAGTGGACCATCAAACTTATCCATCGCTTCATAAAAAACTCCAGACCATTCGTTCCAAGGAATTGCCCAACCCTTTTGAGAATCACCAACTTGGACAAGTCTTAAATCTCCATGCCAAGGAGATAAAGCATCACTTCGCGGTCTTCCTGGTCGTTCACCAGTTTCAGTATCAATAGCAATCGCGTTGTAAGGACGACGCTCACCGAGCCAATGAATAAAATCCGAGGCTTTTTCTGCGCTATCAACTAGCGTTACTTCTATTCCTTCTAATCCTTGCGTCATTTGTCCTTCTTACTAGCAGTTGTAGGAATCTTACGGAATCATCTCTATTCTGTAAATACTATCCACTCTTTCATCATTTTCTGCTGCCTCTTCAAGCAACCTTTGTGCTACATTAGTTAGGTAGCGAGCACCATTTTGGTCATACTTATATAGAGCATCTAAGACTGGTTTAGGGTCTTCACTCACTTGCGCCCAGTAACGATATTTTTCTGGAAAAACAAATGGAAGGTTTTTAGTTGGTCTACATTCTTCGCAAGGTATGGCATCTCGCTCTAAGTCTTTTGGGGTCGCCTCTACTAGCCCATACCGAGTAATTAGTGGGCAAGCAGCCCCGTGAAAAACTAAAGAAACACCAATGCGTGAAAGAACATAGGAACCATTCTCTGTTCTATATAAGGAAAACTCTATCCAACGAGTTGAACCCCTACGCCAAGAAGAAGAGTCAGCAAGCAAACGTCCTTTGAACTGTAGTGTTCTTGAACCGTCTTTTACCTCAAACATTTTAGTCTTTCTTCCTTGCGTCAGCAGGGTTAAATTTTGTCACAGGCTGGAACAGGTTATTTTGAGCAGACTTGTCTGACGTATCTGTTGATTGGTCAGCAAGAACCTTTGATATGTGGTCAAAGTCTTGTTTTAATTTAGTATAACTAGCCCTGATAACAGCAATCTCTGTTTCATAGGCAGAGACCAGTTCTCCGATTCTCTGCCTTAGAGCAGCAATAACTAAATCTTTTTCATTAGATTCAGCCACTGATATTACTCACCTGGAACGATGAGTTCCTTTAGTTCAGCAATTTTTGCCTGACCATCAACAATTTCTTGGTCTAATTGAGCAATAAGTTGTTGGTCTTTGTTTGTTGCTGTATTAGCAATAACCTTTTGAATTTCAAGGTTATAAAGATTGTATTCAACGCTACGGATATGGTTGATAACAATGTTGTTTTTATCAGCATTGTTGAGGTATTCGTATTCTATGTTAGCCATCGTTTTCTCCTTATGTCTGGACTACCTATGATAGCAGTTTGCTACCCAGGAATATTGTTTTCTTCTAGTTCTAAAATCATGTTTTGTAGTAATTCTTTTTGTAAGAAATAGTCAGCCAAGACCTGAGCCCTAGGTTGCTTCCCTTCTATGTCCCCGTCAGGTGACTCTTGTATGCCCAACTCAAGAGCAGCAATATGAGAGTTGACATTATCTAAATGTAAATTTAATATTTTTAATCTATCTTGTATATTCATTTTTATGCCCAGTTACTAAATCCACTATAAGGACCATATACAGCAGCAGCATTGTTATATCCACGAACTCTTACACGAGCCCAAGAGTATGTTGCGTCTGACCATGAACCTGTTCCTGTTGCTCCAGTGATAGAAGTTCCACTGCTAGCAGCAGGTCCACCACTTGCTGATGCTACTTCCCAGTTCCACTCAAGGCTATCTGTATTTATTCCAGCAGTAGTTGTAGCAGACCATCTGTATGGACCAGAACCAAGATAAGAGATTGATGGAGTAGAAGGAGTTCCAGGTGTTCCTCCCACAGGAGCACTTTGTCTAGTTCCTGTTACTCCACCACCCCAGTCTGATTTAGTTCCAGCAGGGTTTCCACTCTGATATGCCTGAACATAGTATGTGCGACTTCCTCCAGCAGAAATAGTCGTATCTAAGAATGAAGTTCCACTACCATTCCACCCACCAGCGCTACTTGGTCCACCAAAGTCAGGAGCATTGTCGTATCCAGGAGGACCTCCCCACCAGATACCGTAATAAGCAGCACCAGAGACAGCACCCCAAGAAATCAAAACACCATCTGTTCTAGATGTGGAGGCAGATACTCCTGTAGGAGTTGCTAATTTATTTGATAGAGTAGAGTATGTGCTTCCACCAGCATTTATAGATACATAACCTTCATTATTTGCTCCGTATAGTAATAAAGTATAGGAAATACCTGCTGAAAGTCCACTATAGGTTACGGTGCCTCCAGCACCTGCTCCAGCAGGGCTTGTAATGATTTGGTCTAGATTTCCGTCTTTGTAAGCATAGATTCTCTGAGAGCCGCTTCCTGTATAACTCAATGTTATAGAGTTTTGTGTTCTTGTACTTAGCGCTACGCTCGTTGGAGGACCATACACTGCTCGGTAGATTTGAGAAGAATAAAAATCAACTGTAGAGCCATCTGTTCCAACAACTCTATCTCTAAATCTAAACATATTTGCAGATGAACTTGCATAAATAGCACTCATGGCTACTGATGAAGTTACACCACCAGCACTTGTCCAATCACTATCTGCACCAGTATAATTAATGCTAGTAATAGTCAACATTGAAGAAGTTATGCTTGTTGAGTTGGTATAGCCTCCAGAACTTCCAGTTAAAAGTGTAGGAACTTCTGCTCTTCTTGGTGTTCCAAAAGCATCTACGGAACCACCACTAGTAGTAATTACTGGAGCAAATGATTGGCTTGGCGGCGAGCCAGCAAGTGCTTGACCTTGAACAACAACGTTAGTAGCAGTCTCATATCCAGTTCTTGCTTTACTTACTGTAACTGTAGCAAATTGATTAGAGGTAAGCCCTGTCTGAGTCACTAATCCAGTAGTAGCGTTGATAGTTGCAGTTCCAGCAGTTGTTGCTACTCCATATGTAGCAGCAGACTCAAAGGTGCTGTCATCTACGTTTGTAATTTGGAAAGTAAATCCACCAGCAGTTCTAGTTACAGCACCTGCTTGATGCTGTCTTGCTGGTCTAATTACTGTAAAGGATACGACTCCATCGTCATTTGAGCCAGAAGTTACGCTTCTTGATGTCCAACCAGTAGTTCCTTGATTTACTGTAAAGTTGCTGCTGTCTGTTGAAGAAGATAGCCAAGTATTTTGAATTGAACCGTTGAGTGTGTAAGCAGTGTTTGCAACATAATCAGTTAGGCTATTTTCTATGAACAATACATAAACAGTGCCGCTAAAAGTTAAGTATGCTTGATACTCTAAAATTTTAGATGCCTCTAAATATCTATTTCCTCTATAACGAATCCAAGTTCCACCATTATCTACTTTACTGTAGCAATACTGCATAACCAAATCTTGAGCAGCAATATTTAGGAAACCACCAGGGGTTGGAATTGGACTAAAGTAGTTATTAGTTGCCATAGTAGCATTACCGAAGTAACCATTAGTAGATACATAAAAAGTATTACCAGCACCAATACTTGGAGCATTGCTTATATATCTTCTAGAACTCGTGTCCTGAGGAGACGGAGCAACAGTAACTGTGTTGGTAGTTGCTGTATTAGAATTAAATTGAACTGTTTGAGTCGTTGGATAGACAAGATTTACATATCTTCTTGCGTATAGTGATGCTGTAAGAGTTCCAGCAGTTACCTGAGCAGATGTTGATGTTGTGGCAATGGCTGTTTCTGGAATACTAAGACCAGTTCCTACTCCACCATAAGTTCCGTAGTAAAAGGTTGCTCCGATAGAGTTTACAGAACTTATAGATACTGTTCTATTTCCATTATCTGATAGAACAAATGTTGGTGGGCTTGGCTTTACTGTGCTGTTTGCATCACTCGTTGAGTCAAATCTTTCAGTAAAAGATTGGCCTTTATATGAAGACACAACACTTGCATCAAGAACATCTCCAATATAAGTGCTAGCAAGAGGTATAGAAAAACTCTTTGAACTAGCACCTGATATTTGTTGAAAAGTTACAGTTCCACTTCTATACCATTTATAAGTATGAGTCCATCCAGGGTCATCAAAACTTGGACTCCAACCAGTATTTCCAGTAGTAGGACTTGTTCCAGTCATAGTTACTGCATATCCTGGCTCAAAGGTTCCAGTGATGTATATAAATCCAGTCGTAGGGCTTTCTAAAGTTAGATTATCTGTTCTTGATGCTTGTCGCGTCCCAATAACATTACAAGCGCTCCATGATGTTGTTCCATCAGCACCAAATTCATTGAATGGAGGGATTGTTCCAGAGGTAGATACTCCAGTTTGACCAGGGCCATTGTATGCAGTAACTGAAGAAACAAGAACTGTTTGTCCAGTTGTCCAAGAGCCATTTGCAGCATAGTCGTGTTCAATATCAACAAAATTTACATCTTCAACATTTATTGTTCTTGTCCAGTCAATACTTCCATTAGTTGCAGCAGAGTATGCATTTATAAAAACTCTATAACTCACAGCACTAGTTGAAGCGGGCCTTGTCCAAGAAACTCTTATGTAATTTTTTCTATTGTTGTTTGCTGTAACAGTCTCCGTGTGGTTTCCAGAACTATTAACTGTCCAATAATCTGTCGGGCTTGATACGGTAGCCGATGCTATAGTTCCATTTGGTCTTGTGATTTGACTTGTCCAGTTGTTCATAGTTGTTACGTTGAACGAGCCAGTTTTTGCATACGCAGGGCCAGTAATAGTAGAAGTTCCCCAGGTCCAGTCCCAGCGGTTGAGAACCGTAGAACTAAGAGTTGGAGCGTTTACACTGAATATAGATGGTCTATATGTCTCACTAGTAGTTACATTTTGAATTGTTACATTGAAAGCAGCAGGAGCAGCAAGAGTATAAACATTTGAATATCCAGAAGTAACATTCGGACTTCCAGTCTGAGCAGCAACTACATAGAACCTATAGTTACCAGCAACAGCCTGAGAACTAGAAAATGTTAGAGTTGTTGTATTTCCAGATGCAACTTGAATATATGCGCCGCCTCCAGTGCTTCTTTCTAGATACCAAGTGTATGTAATGGTTGTGTCGTTTCCTCCACCAGCAGCGTCCCAAGTTCCAGTAAGGCTTAGCGCCGAGTATTGAAGAACTAAGTTTGTAGGTGCAGTTAGTGTTCCATCGGAGACATCTCTAGTAGCAATAGTTATGTCACCAGTTCCAGCGCCGTTTGTATTTATTGCTCTTAGATTACATACAACAGGTCCATTTAAGTCTGAACTTACAACTGTATATGAACGACCATTTATAGGGTTTCTTGGGTTAGTCGGGTCAGAAAGAATAGAGTTTCTTGTGTATGAGCCAGAGTTTGAGTCAAAGTTAAACCAGTAATAGTCAGGTCTAGTGTCATTAGTTAAAGTAGTAGTTGCTTGAAAACTTGGTTCCCAGTAAATTGTGTCGCCAACAAATGGTTGTTTATCTGTCGCTGGATTTCCAGTAATTGTGTATACAGTTCCAGTAGACGCTCTTCTTAGCCTTAGCAGTGTTCCAGAGTTTACGGCTTGACGTTTTTGGATTCTTACATTATTTGTAAATTGAGTTTCACCAGATTTGATTACTCTTGCTCTGATATACGCTTGTTTTGCTGTTTGAAGGCGATATGTGTCTACATCATCTAAAATTCCAGTGTTATTTCCGCTGTAAGCAAGATTCTCTAAAACCGTAACATAAGAAGAATCAGTAGTAAAAGATGCTGTTTGAGTTGCACCTGTTATTGTTCCAGAACTTCCAGCAATGCTTTCATTTGTCCAACTTGTTGTTCCACCCAACGCATACTGAAATTGATATGTATATGTTCCAGTTGCTGTTGACCCTTTATATAATTCAATAGCAAGACCAACGCTTCTTGAATTTGCCTGAGTTGTATTTCCAGGAAGCCTTAGAATTGGAGTAAAAGTTCCAGTTGTAAATATTTGAACCCAGGATGTTCCTGTATAAGCCCAACCGGAGTTGATTGTTCTCCAAGAACCACCATCATAATAGTACGCGGTATTGAGGGTTCTCCAAGAACCTCCGTCGTAATAGTATGCTGGCATAGTAATCTGTCTCTTTTTCTTTTTATATAACTATTCTTATGTATACTTAAAAATTATATGTCCAGTGGCTACTGCTTCTGCGTTTGTCGGTGCTCCAGTTCCTTGCTGAACACTATCACTAATTACAACAAGAGAGCCAAATAAATTTAGTTTATCAGCAAGAAAATCAAGATTACCTGTTTCTCTAAATTCAATATAATCTGGAGCACCGCCTCCATTAGTCCACGACTCTAATTTTATTCCAGAGTTTCCAGCAACAACTCTAAACTCTCCGGTTGCAGATGTAGAGCCTCCAGTAGAAATTAACATTCCACCAGTATCATCGGGATTAGCAGTGCTGGCGCTGTACATGTTAATAGAAGGATAAGAACCTGCTATTCCCATATAGATTGATGCTGCTCCATTTGCATTTTGTAAATTTATGTAAGGACTAGTGAAATAGTTATCTCCTCCAGTCAAAACAACTCCAGTTTGAAAAGCACCAAAATCAAAAGGACCTAGTCTTCCAACAGTAGCACCACTTTCATCATAAAACTTGACCTCATCTACATCTGAAAGTTCTACACGGTTCCCATTAGGTGAAGTTCTGATAGTTCCACCAGTGATTGTTGGACCAATAATTTCAATAGTGGCGTTAATGGTTCCAGCACCGATTCTACTTGCAGACAAACTTCCAGAAGTAATATTTGTTGCATTGAGTTGTGTGGTTGTTAGTCTTTCAGAAGCAATATTTCCAGCAGTAATATTTCCAGCATTGATATTAGATACAGTAATGACATTTGCGTCAATAGTTCCAGCAGTAAGTTTACTTGCTGATAAAGAAGCAATGGCGTTATTTCCTAGTTGAACCGCTGTTGACCAAGAGCCTCCTGTGTAGCGATAAATTTTATTATCGTCATCTGTATCAAACCACAAATCACCTTCGGCAAAAGGACCAGTACTTGGTTGGCTTGCCTGACGAAATACTTTATTTTTACCGTCAGCAGTTTGCTGAGCAGCAGCAGCATTTGCTGCTGCTAAGGCTGCCGCATCTGCTGCTGCATCTGCTGAGGCATTGGCTACTGGGTCAGCAACATCATAGTAACTTTCTGATGTTTGTGAGTAAATCTGAGACCCGCCAGTGTCAGCATCTACAACTAAAAATCCTTCTTTAGGATTTTCAATTGAAGATATAACAAATGCAGGGTCTTCTCCTGGTGGAACGACTACCGATGTGCCAAATTCTGCCTCGTCTGCTGATACAGAGTTAGGAGCAATAGCAGCACGAGTAACAACTCTACTTGATAGTTTTGTGCGGATAGGGCGACGCTCTAGGAAACGCAGACGGCGCTGAACGTCAGCAAGGTTGTTACCAAGATTTTTATTGCGAGAACGGCGTCTGCTAGGCATTTCTTCTATCCTCTCTCCACTCAGATATTAATTCTAAATCAACTTTTTCAGGGAATGCCGGGCTATCTGGGACAGAAACTTTATAGCCAACAATCTTTCTAACAATAACATTTGTTCGTGGCTCTAAGTCTGATGCTAGACGAGAGCGAACAAAGTCATCATCTATAATGATTGTGCACCAATCTCCTGGAAGATAGTCACCCACTTGAGGGTCAATAGAGCCATTTACAGAAAGATTGAATGTTCCCTCTGGCGGTCTTGCTTCGCCTAAGAAATCTTCGGCATATTTGTATAAAGCAGACTCACCAATAGCAGCAGTGCTTTGGTCATTCTTCTCTTCAACTTGGTCAAGAAGAGGCCATCCTTGATTGAGTAAGTCTGTAGCAGAAGCAGCAGCATATGGCTGAGAAGCATTACCATCTAATCCATCACCATTGCCTGAGACCCACATACGGGTGGCAGCATTCTCAGCGCTCTCGCTAAGAGAGAAGTCGGTGATGTTCCCAGGATACTCAAATACGACAGCATCAGCACCAAGAACACTTACTGGATGAACAAGACCAATATATCCAGCGCAAGCAGTAGATGGAACATTATTGAAACCATAACTGTAATATGTAAATGTTGTAGGGGTAGGAGTGCTTACTACTTCAACTTCACCATCAAAAGAAACACCAACATTGTCAACTACAACAATTCTTCCAGTTGTAAGACCATGAGCAGTGGCTGTAGTTAGGGTGGCTAAGTTGTTTGTAAGTTGCTTGTTATTTACTACTACAGGAGTAGGCGGAGCGATATACGGAACAAAGGTAAATGTTTTATAGAAGTTTCCACCAATAAAATCGCAGTCAATTCTGTATTCAAATCCATTGAGGTCCTTTGAGAACTCTTCTAGAATTTCTCCGAACATTCTAAGGTCAGAGCCTCTAAATACTTGTTGGTCATCTCCAATGACATTTGTTGTTGTGCTATTGTCTATTTGAAGACCAAAATCTGAGTTGGCTGTATAGGCTCCATATGTTGAGGCTACTGCCCTTGCTCCACTTTTTACAGTTCCTCCATAGACTGCTTCTGTCGCCTGATTTAGAGTTGCAAACACGTTATATTTGAAAGTGACACTGTTAATAACACTTGCTACAGTTTGAGAGCCGTCATAGTCAGTTCCGACATTTTCAACAACAATGTTTTTTCCAGCAGTTAGCCCATGAGCAGTTGATGTAGCCAATACACAACTCTTATATGAGGCTTTTCCTCCAGGTGTCGCTGTGCTTACAACGTCCTGGGTATCTACTACATAACTAAATTGAGTTGATGATGGAACAGCACTAACCTGATATGTTCCGTTAAGAGTTGAGTCCTGAGTAAATGAGATAGTTCCGCTAACAGGACCTGATGTTGCTTTGTCTAAAGTTATTGTTGTTCCACTAATAGAACGAATAGATGTTCCAGCAGAAATTCCAGTCCCAACAACTAACTGACCTGGCTTCAAATTACTTGCGCTGTTAACTGTAATAGTTGAAGAGGCAGCGGCCCCAGTTCCAGATGTCGTATATGTCACGCTATTGCTAATACTTGCAATGCTTACATAATCCCCAACAGCAAGACCATGACTAGAAGAGGTTGTTAGAGTAGCAACGTTATTAGATACTTGTTTTGTAGTTACAGTGAGTTCTGTAGTGTCAATGCCTCTAGAAATTACATTTACTGTTGAAAGACCAGACAGTGCTGAGGATACAGAATATGTTCCACCAACTACAACAGAAATGCTAGTTGATGTAGGTATAGTATCAATTACTTGAAACCCATTTACTCCCGCATCAACATCAACAATTTCTATCTCTTGTCCTTCTATAAAATCGTGAACATTGGCTGTAGTAAGAGTAAATCTGCTTTCTCCGCCACCAATTGATGCTGCTTGCTTATTTGTAATTGAATACTCAATTTCATTGGCTGGCCTAATATCATCATTTACAAATCCTTGACCGCCAAAGTCTTGTAGAACCCAGCCGAGAATTTGACGAGTTGTTTCATAAGCATCAAGAACAACTCTTGCCACCCCTGTGCTTGATGGGCTAAGAGCAAGGGTTACACCAGAAACGGCAAAACTAAAACTTGCTGTAGTAACTGCTGTAATAACTTTATCGCCATTAAGGGCAGCATTGAGGTTTCTTATTCTTACTACTTCACCCTGCTCAAAACCATGAGGAACATCTGTATAAACAGTGGCTACTGAGCCATTTGCAGAATATTTAGAACAAAATACATTTTCTGTTCCATAATACAGAGTCTGCCATACGGCACGGTGATATAGATAACTTACAAACTCTGAAGCATCAACAGTTAGAGATTTGTTTCCAGGAGAATATTGTCTTGACCAGATTATCCCTCCCCATACGCAAGTTTCGTTTCTGAGAACAAACACTGCTGTTTTTCCTGGCATAGTGCTCTCATACAGGTCTAATGCTTCAGTTGCCGCAATAACTGGAATCTTTCCAGAGAAAGAGCCAGCCTTGCTTAGAGCACGCTCATAGGAAACATCCGTAAACGGAACTTCGGAGATAGTTTGATTGGTCAACAAATCAACCAAGAAGTATCTATACTCCGCTGGAGTTATTTCGCTACTTAATACCATTTCGTCTCTCTTTGTCCTTTTATTATGCTAGCCAAGCAGACCGATAATCTACCGTCAATTTCGCAGCGGAAGCAGATGGTGCTCCGTCATCTCTAAAGTTAATAACATTGTTTCCTGGAGACAGGGATACCCATTCGTTATATACATCTAACTTTGTTCTTGCACCAGAGTATTGACCGTTGAGATATACCTGTCTGTTGTAGGTGTCAATCTCAAGGACATCTGGTCCGTAAGATAGAGTTCCAGAGACTCCACTGTTTGCTTGGTTACTTCCAAATGCTTCAATCCTAAAAGATGTTGAAGTTGATTGGGTTCCCACAACCTCAAGAATAAGTTTTTCTGTTCCATCATAGGGAGCGCCAAGACCAGATATTGTTACCAAGTCTCCAACAAAGAGCCCATGAGCAGTTGAAGTTGTTATTGTGGCAATATTGTCAGTAAGGCTTCTTTGTGTAATATTTTTAGATGTTTGCGCTCTAAGAGTTCCACTGATTGTTATGGTCTCAGAGTTAGTTACATTGTCAATATAAGCAGGGCCAACAACGGGACCTTGAATTGTAAGAGTCGGCTGAGTTTTATAGTTTCCAGAGTTGTTGATACTTCCGCTACCAGTTCTTGCTGGAGTTACGCTCTTACAAAGAATTTCTGTGCTTCTAAATCCTTCAGCGTTTAAGTCATACCACTCATACTTGAGAGGGTCAGCAGCACGAAGACCAATAGAAAACTCTGTTCTTCCACGAGCATTGACTGTTTGAATTTCTGGGTCTCCGCTAAGGCGAACATAGGCTGCTTTAACGGGACTCTCCGATGTCTTGAGCCATCCACCAGAATAGACAAGGTTGATTGCCTCTATAAGACGATTTCTAGCAGCAGCAACTAAAGATGGGTCTGGAGTAAGGAATACTCCTTCTAAAGTTATGTTTCTAGCCGCAAAACGGCCTTTTACATCATATGAACCGTCTCCCCAACCTCGTGACAGTTCAGGTATTTCTGGAGTTGGAATTGTCCACCAACCTTGAATATCTGTGCATACCCAAACAACTCCATATTCATCAATGCGATTGAGAACAAAGTCGTTGATTGATACATCTTCCTGAAGTTTCATTCCAGTCAGATGCGGCTGTGGAAGTGGAGTTAGTCCTCTATCTACATAATAATTTTCTTGGCCTTGGTTTAGTGGCATTATGCGGCTCCCTTACGAAGGCTATAAGAAACTTGACGAGAAACAATTGCTGCAAGTTCACGCTCATCCATTCCAGCAGATGGGTTTACAGTTATATTTACCTGCGCACCAAGTCCACCAGATTTTGCGGCAAGTTCATCAATAATCGCTCTATCGCGTTTTGATAGTCCAGAAGGGTCAAGTGGCTCAATACGCTCTGGTCGTCCTGCTTCAGCAACACGAGCAATGGCGCCACCAGCCTGAGGGAATACAGTTCCACCTTCAGCAAAATTTGCTAAATTGATTCTAGGAAGAGTTGGAACCTTAAATGTATTTCCACCAATAATTGGAACCCACTTAGGGACAGTAAAACTAAATTTAGCAACAGATGCATTCCATGCGTCAGAGATAGCATTGATTACTCCAGTAAATGGAGCAACAATTGCCTTAATAGCATTTTTTATAGCACTAAACGCAGACTCAAATGACTTCTTCATTGAGACGGCAGCGCCTTCGGTGTTACCAGTTAGAAGTTGGAATATTCCTTTTATAAAGTTCCATACAGCATTAAATGCATCTTTTACAGCACCAATAGTATAGATAATCTTTTGAATGGCACCAGATAAGACACCAATGCTTCTAACAAGAATTCCACCAATGAGTGGAACAATTGTTACTGATAAGAAGTCTCCAATTTTTTTGAATACATCTCCAAAACTTTTAACATCAGGCATTACTGTTTTTATTGCTGCAAGAATGTCGTTGAAAGCGCCCTTGAGAGCACCACTAATTGCACTAATAAGAAGATTTATAGACTCTCTAAACTGTTCGCTATTTTTGTAAGCAAGAACCAATATGGCTCCTACTGCGACTACAGCAGCGACAATAGCAAGAGCAGGTCCAGTTGCTACACCTATGGTGGTTAGTAAAGTAAATAATCCTCTAAGAGGAGACAGTAGTAGATTTATTGCGCTAAGGGCTGCTTTACCAAAGAAACTTGCTGCACTTGCTGCAAGACCGAGGGCAGAACCTATAGGAAGAATCATCGCGCTCCACTCAAGCAACTTTTGTCCAAGTGGTGTTTGCAGTAATTCATTTATCTTCACTACTATCAGAGAAAGAGTGTTGAAGAAGATAGTAATTCCACCGCTTTGAGTGAGGGTTTCAATAAGTAGAGCAGCATTCTCTAAGAAGGCACCAAATGCTGGAGCAGCGCTATTTAGATTTGACCCGATACGACCAAAGGTATCCACAACCCTATTAAGTGAGTCATAGAATTTACCTAAACCTGGGTCATCAGCAAGTTTGATGAACTCTCCACCAATATTTCCAAGAAGGCTTAGAAGTTTTGTTCCGTTCTCAGCGGCGCCAGCAAAGAACTCTTTAAGAGGCTTTCCATCAATTGTCTCTAGGTTCTTAAATCTTCCAGTAGCCTCCTTGAGATAGTCAAGAAGAATCTGTCCACCGCTACCAGGACCTACGTTGGCAGAGATTATTTTGCCAAAACCACCAAAGACATTGCCAATAATCGTTCCTAAGTCTTTTAGGATTCCACGAGCAATATCAAACTTCTTTGCTAACTCCCCCGATGCCTCCTGAGCCTTGAGAGTCTCTCTCCAACTAGCAGTTATATTTGCTGTCCATTTAGCAAACTCTTCTGTAAGAGGTCTGGCAGCATCAAGAAGTATTAGAACAACTTCATAAAGATTAGAGAAAGCATCTCCTAAGTCAACAATTACTTTATTGCTTGACTTCCAAATTCTTTCAAGTCTTTCTAAGTTCTCTGCTTTAGTGATAGTGCTAGAAAGTTCTTTTGCTATATCACCTAGAGCACTACCAGTTTCCTTTAGTAGCGGCTTTAATTTAGGAAACAGATTTTTTACAAGATTATCAATTGCTTCGGTCAGTTTAGGGAATAATTCTTCTCCAGCGGCATCTCGTAGAGCCTTGAACTCATCCTTGAGGCTGACGATATATTTAACAAAGTCTTGTGCTTCTTTAGACAAACCAGAGAGAGCATCAGCATAAGCATCTGCTGCTCCAGTTTGTTCATCAAAATTTACATAATCATTTTTTGCTTCATCACGGGCTTCAGTTGCCTTGCGAGTTGCTTTTTCTGTATCAAGAATTGTTCTCTCAAGTTCATCTTGAGCATCTATCTCATCTCGCTTAGCACGAAGAACATCTTTCTGTCCTGCTGCCTGTTCAGCAACAGTTGCCCCTAACTTAGCGTTATCTGTCTCTTGCTTCTTGAGTTTATTATTGTTATCAATAGCACGACGATAGTTGAGGTCAGCCTCAGCAAAAGCAAGTTCTGCTTCTTTACGAGCACGAGAGTTTGGTGGAAGGTCAGATACACGAGCAAGATTTTCTCTAGCCTTTTCTAACTCAAGGGCAGCCTTTTGTTCATTAATAGCAGCATCTTCAGATTCAAAAGCAAGTTCTTTAATTTCTTCTTTTGCTCGCTCAAGAGCATCTGTATAGTTTTCTGTCGCATCGGCTGCTGCTCGTTTTGCTCTAGAGACAGCAAGAGCGCCATTCTCAATGGTGTCAGCAAGATTTTCTTCAGCGTCTTTCCATCGCTTTAGTGCTGCTGCTTTTGCTTTGTCATTAGCAACCGACGCTTTCTGCGCTTTAAGTCCTGCTTGGATTGCTTTACCTACACCAGCAAAAGCAAGTTTGGCTGTAATTGCAGCAATACCGACAGCAGTAAAGGCTCCAGCAAGTGCTGCTAGAGCAGGAAGCGTTGCTCCACCAATAACAGCAACAAGGCTTGTGAGAGTGGTTATAAGGTTTCCAATAATTCCAGCAAGTGCAGTAATTGCTGGACCAAGTGCATAACCAATACGAATCATGCTACTCAAGCGCTGACGTGCTTGGTCAGCAGACTTCATAAATGCAGCAGTAAATAGTTCTCTACGACCATCACCAGTGCGATTAAATCCTTTATTGAAAGAGTTTCCTACTCTTTCTCCAGCAGTTGCACCTTGTCTATCTACGCCATCAAATGCTTTTTTGATGTCGCGTTCTACACCCGCTGTGATGGCACGGACAACTACATATGCGTCACCTACAATATTTGCTGCCATGTGCCATCACCTCCTAATTATCCGAGCGGCGCATCAATGTTCTTGCCAAAAGGCTGTGCTGATTCAGGATTGAACTCAGTTGGCGGAACATATGGTTTGGTTGGTTGTTTCTTTGGGTCAAATGGAGTTATTCCACTTGTATCAACATCATTGAGTGGTTCATCAACAATGTATGAACGGGTAGAGTTTTTAATAAAGACATAGTCTTGGTTATAAAACTCTTTATAAATGACAGTTCTCACTTTTTCTTTGGCTTCTAAATGTTCGCCACTCTGAGCGGAAAGCATGTCTTCTTCCATGATGAAATGAATGACATCAAGCATGTCACTCATTTCCATCGTAGAAAGTTGTAGGCCACTCATAAGCGCTTTTCCATTCACATACGGCCAGAGTTCTACTGCCCACTCTGCGAGTGCTCTGGCCCCGATTGAGGACGGTCTGTGTATTGTTCAACTACCCAAGAGGTAATTTCTCCAAGAGTTTCTACAGTCACAATCTTGTCTGACTCAAGCAAAGCATCAAAACGAACTTTGCTTTCTGCAACAAGAACAGAATTGAAGAAATCAGTAATAACAGCAGTTGCTGCTGCTTGGTCTCCAGAGCCGGCTTTTTGAACCATGTCAAGAAGAACTTTTCCTTGAACTGCTGGCTTGCAGTGGAATTCCTCGCCATGGAGTTTGAAAGATAGCGGTTCGGTAACTACAACTCCTCCGTCACCGAAGTCTTTGAATCGTGTTGTCATCTTTGTTCCTTATCTTGTGTCGTTTTACTACTTTTGTAGTAAATATTTTACTTGACTAACCGAAGGTTATCTGTGAGATAACGATTAGGTTTGGTTCCAGGATGCATAACAGAATGTGCGTACACAACCGTAGAACCTCTCACAAAACGCAAAACCTGAGCCCTATCTGGTGTAATACGGTGCGGTTTTGTGCCTTCGTGATGAGCCAAAGCATAGTTTAGTGGTGAGCCAATTCTTACAAATTGCCCGCGAGAATCTCGTAAGTGTCGCATGTGTAATGAGTTACGGAGTGCTCCGGTTCTCACACCGACCTGCGCTCTTGCAGCAACAAGGACTGCTCTACCCTTTTTTGCTAAGTGTCTTCCAACAGGTCCAGAAGGATTATTTAGCAAATAATCTAACTCTGCCTTACGAATAATAACTGTTGCCATTTTATGGAACCGCCGTAGTTAGTGTAAGAACAGTTGACTGCAACCCACCTTCAGCAGTTCTGGTTTCTACAGTAGCAATAACTCCCATACCAAACCCTGTAGGTTCCCATGTATCTAATTGCGCAGCACTGTCAAGCAAAATATAGGCATCATAAGCAATAATCTCTGATGCTGATTGAATTGCTTCTGCTGCCGGTGGACGACCATTCTGTCCCACCACAGGGATTGCTCTTGTGACAATAACATTTATAGTTGCGCTGCGTGGGTCATTACAACGACGTGGTTCGTTGGCTTCGTCCCCTGGAGCACCAACATACATTTGAACAAAGGACACAACAACTTGTTCGCAGTCAAGCGCTGGTTCACCCATTGTGTAATACTGACGCGAAGGAAGTGGCATATTGTAAGAAGCATAAGAAGAAACAACTTGTGTAAGAATATTATTGAGAAGGGCAGCAAGGTTTTTAGCCCCAGCGTTGACTGATGCTTTATTGATGCTTTGTGTTGTGCTCATTCGTCTCTCCTTTTATCCAACTCTACAGTGTGTAGATAGGCTCAACCCTAGTTCCTAGTTGAAGCGACACGTTTGCTGTAAGGAGATTGATTACTTCATCTACTGCTGGATTTCCAAGGCTTGGGCGTGTGCAGTAGATGTCATACTGACCAGGCTCTCTTGGACCAAGAATAGAAAGAATTTGGTCATAGGTAACTGTAAGTGTTATCTTCTGAGTTGCTCTGTTGAGAACAGCAGCACCAGTCAAAGTCTGTGTTTTTGCGTTGGTGTAGTCAGATACAGTCATAGAAACTGTCCAAGCATTGTCATTGAGCAAGAAATCTCCGCTAACTTCATCTAAGTAAAGAACAACGCTTCCCCCGGTAGGAAGAACCTTTAGGTCAAAAGCGGTTTCTGTAAATAGATATGGCTTAGGAGTAATACGACGAGCCTTAGGAACATCTGGGCTAAATACTTTAGAGCGAAGACGAGCATTGTCTGGATTTGCTGTTTTCAAAAATAAATCTACTGCGTATAGTCCAGTTCGTCCTTCAGCAATAAAATCTTGATTATCAAGAATTGTGTAAGAGACTCCCTGACGAGAAACAGAAGTTACACGCTGAGGAAGAGCACATGAGTCATCTCCCTCATAAAGTTTGATGAGTTCAATAGCAAGAATACGAGCAGCATTTTGTCCTGCAACAGGTGGCTCTGTTCCATATGAATAAGTTATTTCAATGTTTGATGGTGTCCAGTTTGCACCAGGTGTAGCAAGCAAAGTTGAGTGCTCAACAAGGTAATACTTAGTTGGGTCAATAATTGTTCCGTCAATACTTCTTACAGTATGGATTTTTATTACCTTGCGGCCACGAAGTCTGACACGGGTGCTTGCTGATGTTCCATCACCAAGATAGTCGTCTGGTCCATATGGTCCAGCGCCACCAACACGAATATTTTTTACTTCTCCATCAATCAAAGTTGGAGAGTAGGTGAGAGCAGATGCGCCAGTTCTTAGGTATGGGTCAAAAGAAGATACATAACGCTCTGTAACAGTTGTTACGCCGTTATATTTACGACCAGACATAGCCCACAACAAATAAGAAGCGGTTTTTACGGCATCATAAGCATGATTTGAGTTGGCATATGTGCCTAAATCTTCTACGTTAGTCCATAGATTGCTCATTTAACCCTCCTGAAATGAAAAAGCGGACGACGACCATGTATCTGAGACACGGCTGGCACGTCGTCCGCCCTCCTATTTAATTATTACGCTACTGGGTCCTGATTTGAAGCAATGATGAAGTCAATTGCTTGGTCAGCGTTGTAGTTATCGTTTCCAGGGACGTTATAAGCAGTTGTAGAGCCTTGTGAGGTAAAGTCTGTAACTGCTGAGTAACCACGCTGGCGAACTGCTGTTCCAGTTGGCGATACTGCTGCTGAAGTAACGTTTGTTGCTCCAGGCTTTGCGTATGTGAATGTGTTAGAAGTTACGCTTGAGATTGTGTAAGTTCCATTGAATGTTGAATCTACACCAGCAACAACAACTGTCTGGCCTTGTGAGAAGCCGTGTGCTGTTGTAGTTGTAAGTGTTGCAACTTCAGATGTAAGAGCCTTGTTGCTAACTACCTTAGATGAGTTATCAAACCAAGTGTAGAAGCCCTTGAGACCTGAAGGAGCCCATGATGTGCGAGCATATGAATATGGACGCTCTGTTGCTACTGGATACTCCCAGCGGCCATCAAGTCCAACATTGAACAAGGAGTTTCCAAGTCCATAACCTTCAAATGTGTTAGCAAGAAGACCATTTTCAATTACGCGGTCTCCAGATTGACGCAACTTGACATATGGGAATACCCAGTAGAAGTATGGAAGAGTAGCGGCACGCTTTCCATCCTTTACTGCGAATGACCAAACTTCAAGAGCAACACCGTTACCTGCTGGGTCGTCTCCAACTGCTGGTGCAGCCCAACCAACGCTCTGACGGTCAGGTGTTCCAAGTGTTCCAAAGTTCTTGCGAAGTAGTAAGCCTCCAGACAGAAGTGCGGTCAATTCTGTATCTGGCTCACAAATTGCAAGTTCCATAGTAATTCTTTTTAGTGTGTCGGGTGCCTTGTATGAGACACAGACGGTTCCGTCTGCCGACTTTTCTACGATTTCATCGCCCTCTTCATATTCTGGGGTGAATGAAGTGCGGAGGAACGCCGAAGTTGTATAACTGTCTCCTGCTCCATTGAGCAAGTTACCAGCAGCATCCAGTCTGGTGACACGGATTGCTACACCTTGGACGCTAGCCGCATAGTCCTGAGTGGCCATTCCATTTTCTCCTTATAAGTTATTGCCTTACGCAAGTGCTGGTACAGCGACCCGCATTGCATAATGGCAAGATGGGTCAAAGTATACCGCAGCAGCGCGTACCGCTTTGATTTTGCTATCGTTTTGTGAGTAACCAACGCCTTGTGCGATTGAGTCGTTCACAACTTCTGGTTTGCTTAGGTGAACATCTACAGGTCCTGTAGCAAACATCCAGCGATTTGTTGCTGATGCTGTGGCATTAGCGTTTCCTACTGGTCCATTTCCTGTATATCCAGAACCAACAATTACGTCAGTTCCAAGACGAGTCATAACTTTTCCTGGCTTTCCTTCTGGTCCTGGTAGATATACCAATTTTGAGCCAAGAATTGATGCAACATCACGGGTCATATGGATAACTCCATTTTGACCAGTTGGTGAGTTAGAAAGTGCTTGCTCCAAATGGAACAAAGCATCAGATGCTGAATAAGCACCTGCTGCTGGAATAGTCGCTCTTCCGCTCTTAGTTAGATAATTGTTTGTGTTTGAATCAGCCTGAGCAGCCTTACCTTCCCAAAGTTCGCGCTCAACTGCCTTCTGTGTTGCCGCCTCAAGTTGCTTGAGGGCAATCTTAAATCTGTCTTCCCCTAAAATTCCAAATAATGACTGAGCAATCTCTGACTCAATGAAAAATGGAGTGTAATCTAAATAATTTGGGTCAGTCGCTGCGTTATAAAGTTCGCCATTTGTTACAGTGGCATCATCAACTGTTAGTAGACGAACTGTTGCGTATGAGTCAAACTCATAAGCAAAGCCACGAACCCAGCGCTCGTCATACTGAGCGGCTGTGTGGCTCATTACACGAGCAACGCTCAGGATTCCGCAAGGAGTAAGGGTTAATTCAGGGGCTTCATATATCCCACGAAATGCCATCTTATTACTCCTCCGAAATCCTGAGCGTTATCGTCTTAATACTTTACTACTTACTATGAATTTTAGTATTCAATAGCAGCAGCAGTTGCTCCACCTGTAGTGTCACGGAGGGCAGCAGCCACACCGTTTACAGAGATGGTTGATACGACCTTGAGTGACTCAACGCCAACCTTAGCAACACCTTCAAATGTTTCTACGAACATCTTGTAGTCGTTAGTTCCGACTAGAGATGAATCGCGGATAATTCCAAGGTCAAGAGTTCCACCATCAAGGAACAAGAATGTTCCTTCTGCGAAGATGTACCAGGTGAATGTGTCTGTGAACTCATTCATTGCTCCTGCACTCTGTGAACCTGTGAAGTCATCAATGTGCCAAGTGATGTTGATACCGCGTGATGCGATATAACCTTCAATTTCAGCATATGCATTGAGTGTGCTGTCTCCAGGCATTGATAGAGCGAGGTCTGCTGCCATTGCATCCTTGACCCATGCTGGGGCAATAACGCGAAGTGGGGCATCTGCCTCTAGGCGATGACGTCCACGGTAGTTAGCAGCAGCACGACCTAGTTGTACTAGGTAGTCACGAGCAAGACCAATAAGTGATGTTGAAGTGACTGCTGTTGAGAGGGTTGTCAAGCGAGAAAGGATTTGTCCTTCTGCTTCACGAGCGTGCTGAATCAGACCCAACTCGTTGTGACGAGCGATGAGTTCTGGGTAAGCACGAGTCATCAAGTTACCAAACTGCAACTGAAGTGTGACAGCATCTGTAGCAACTGTCTCTTCGTTTGCTGCTGACACAGTAAGAGAAGTCTTGGTGTCAGTTCCTGGGTTGGTATCTGTTGCGTTTGTCCAGATTCCAACAGCGTTGCCATAAGATGACAAGACTGGAGGTGTTACGAAGCGAATACCGCCACGGTCAGCCTGGAACTTTGGAAGCGCATCCTTGAGAGGACGAGCAGTTGTTCCAAGACCAAAGATGTCGTACTTGACTTCAAATGGTGCTGAGTGTCCACCAGAAGCAACAAGTGCTTCAGGTCCTGTTACATCCTGGATTTTCTTCCAGTTTGTCTCAGCATCGCTTGTAAGAGTGCGCTCTTCTGGATATTGAGTTGTGATAGACGCAACGATGTGTTGCTCTCCGTCTCCGCCATTTACACGGCGAAGTGCATGAATACGCTTGCTCATTGCTTCAGCAACAGCGCTCATGTCGTTAAGTGTGCTACCAGCCGTATATCCTGGAATATCTGCGCCCGCTGTGATTGCCACAGGTGCGGCAGAAGTCCGAGATGTTGGACGGCGGTCAGCCGGTACCTCAATGTTGAGGTTATCTGCGTTGTCAGCAGCGGCGGTCACGGGTGCCTCCATAGTTTCTTGAACCTTTGTTGGTTCACTTGCTTCGGTTACTGTTTCTTGAATAGATGCTTCTGCACCTTCAGCAACTTCAGTTGTGGTTTCTGCTGATGCAGCAACTACTTCTGGAGTTTCAACTGCTGGTGTTTCAACAATTGTTTCGGCAACTGGTGCCTCTGTTGCTACTTCTGTAGAAGCAACAACAGTTTCTTCTGCTACAGCCTCGGCAACTGGTGCCTCTACTGTCTCAGTTGTTACTGGTGTTTCTGGGGTTGAGAACTCTGCGCTCTTCTCCGCATCGGTTGACGCTTCAGTCATGGACTTCTCCTCTTCTTCTTTCTTTTTCTCCTCATCTTCTGCTGCTGGAATTTCTTCAGCAACAGGAGCAGGTGCTTCTGCTGGTGCTTCAGCATCTGCTGGAGCAGGAGTTTCTGCTGGAGCCGCTTCTTCAACAGTTTCAGGCATCATTTCTTCTGCCTTCTTCTCTTCTTCTTCGGCTGGCATTGCTTCCAATGTTGAGTCGCCATCATTACCGTAAACGCGGTTTGTTGCTTCTTGAGCACGCTGAGCGAGTTCAATTACTGCGGCCTCGCGGCGCTTGATTTCGTTACGAACTCCATCAAGCATATCGGCAAGCGACGTCATAGCGTCAACTGTTTGCGGAGTAGGGTCTTCTTTCTCAACCGCTTCAAACTCACTGATGATTGCTGATTGAAGTTCAGTGACTTGTTCGTCACCAAGTTCACTCAGTTGGTCCATCATGCTTTTAATACGGTCCACTACTGTCCCTCCTCCGGGCCAGTTATGACAGGCATTTCCTGTCTCGCTTATCTCACTAGAGGCCGAGGGACTCCAGAAAGCATTAAATGCTTGGAGGCACTCCACCTAGTATTGAATATTACATTAGTTTCTATAGGGTGATTTGGCTGTTGTACGATTTTTTTACTACTTAGGTAAGTAAGCGAAGCAACTTAGCCATCTGGCCAGAGATTTCAGATTGGCTATAAAAGTCGCCTCCAGACATAAAAGACTTTAGGTCTTTAGTGGCTACGTCAGCGTCTTCTTTTCCAATCTTGGCTTCAACTCTATCTATCATATTTTCCATCAAATCACGAAGAGCAGGTGGGACATCGCTAAAGCGAATCTTTTCTGCATCTTCTCCAAAAGCAAATGGAAGGTTGGCGATAACCTTTCCTAACTCTCCAGCGCTTGTTCTGACGTTTTCTAAACTTTCAGGGTTCAACGCTTTAGTGTCCAATCTGTCAATAATGCTAATCAAATCGCCAGCAGCCTTTGCTGCTCCAGCGTAATTACCAGCATCATCTAGATTCTCTGCTTCTTCAATCTTTTCAACTACTCCTTGTGCGCCAGATACTCCCAGGTCCACTTTCAGCCGAGCGAGCACTTGCCGAAATTTTCCAGAGGCATCTCTGGGTTGTGTTTTACCTGGGACGTATTTAGCGATTGAATCTACTGGCATCTGCTCGCTCTTACCTGCTTTTTTTAGTGCATCCAATTCTTCTTCAGTCAGACCTTCCGTGTCTGCTTCAGCAAATTCAAATGCAGAGAATTCGGTAAACGATGCCTCGTCTAATCCGTTTCCATCTACCAAAAGCATGATGATTTCTTCTTCGGGTGTCCACTCTCCATCAAACAAATCATCTGGTTCACTCAAGATTTCATTGATGTCTTTGACCATATCATCAGTAGAAACCTGAGTGATAAAAGTGCCCAAAAGTTCATCAATTTCAGCAAAAGATTTACGTTGTTTGTGCATCTTTGCGTGTGTTGCTGTGTAGAAACCAAGTGCTTCTTTATGACGTAATTGGCAATAGCCTTTAGCACGAGGTCCAAGATACTTAGCCAAATGCTTTACGCAGCGCTTCCAGTCTCCTGGTGTTCCCCAGCGAATCTTTGCGGCTCCTTCACCTCTTGTCCAGTAACGACGAAGTCTTTCAGCGTTTCCTCGGTTACGGTCAAGACCACCAGCAGCAGTTTGTGATTCAACAATTTCTGCGGCAGATGCTGTGCGACCTGCTTCAGTCCAGTTTGCTGGAATGAGGTCGGCCTTATCTAGTTTGCGAGCCATCTTCATAATGTGACGACGAACCATTCCACGCTTTCCTGGCTTTGAACGACCATAAGCGTGAATTGCGTTCTTCAAATCTCCGACATTGCGGATTGGGAAAGAACCATCTTTAAGTGCTTTTCCTTCTTCAGCAAGTTTCATACGAGCCTTGCGGTCAATAACAGCAAGTTCTGTATCAGCATCTTGAAGAGTCTGGTGCATATAGGCACTATCAGCATCTCTCATTGAGCGAACTTTTGCTGATAGTTCTTCTGCTTTGATTGCTGCTGTCATAGCAGCCATACGAGATTTAGCATCATCAGCAGCAGCAACAATTGGTGCTTCTAGATTATCTAAACGAGACTTTACTTCTTCTAGTGGGTCATGCTTGAGTTGCGCAAGAACACTTGCACCTGCTGCAACAAGAGCCATAACTTGACCAGAAGCAACACGAGCGCGAGCAATAGGGAATCCTGGAACGTTTACTTGGCAGACAGCAACAAGTTCCAATGAACCCTTGATTGGGCGCCAGTCACCTGAAGGTGCTGATGCACGAAGTGCACGAATTTGTTCTGGTGTTGTTCCTGGACGAAGTGCTCCAGCAACCCAGATACCGTGAGCATCTTCACCAGCATGAACATCTGCAATTGCTGATGCTGTATCGTCATAGTGACGAACTGCTTCAGATGCTGATGCTTCTAGTGGAGCATGTCCTCCGGCTAAAGTTAGTTGTCCAACTGGGACATCCGCACCTTCTTCAGTGCGAACTACGCCAGTATGGAAGTAGGCATATTTGCTTTTACTGCGTGGTGGCTTTGTTCCAAAAGCCATTCCAATGTGGTCAACATGCCATGCGGCAATGTGGCCAAAAACCCGACCATCATCTGCTACGGTAAGAGCAGTCGGCTTGTTCAACTTTGGGTTGTCAAACCACTCTTTCGGCGGAGTAACTGGAATTGCTCCAGCAATAATTCCGCACGCTACCAGAGCAGATGCGTCTAGCGGGTTAACGCCATCCACATAAACTCCATCTTGTATCACTTGATTATCCTCCTGCTCCGCCTTCTCGCCAACAAGAACAATTCTGCATTCTTGGAAAGCGGGTTTAGGCACAAGAGTCACTGCCATGACTCTCGCTTGTGTTATGTTCATTTTACCGCCTCCGACCTTTCCGTCAGAGTCGCCATCTGAAGCATTTTCTTCTTTTGCTTCAAACATATCCATATCAGCAGATACGCCACGGATAAATCCTCCGCGGACCAATCGTTCTGCTTCTTTTCCATAGACACCATCGTCAAACTGTCCTCTGGCATTTCCTATGCCTTCTTCAGTTCGTTCCATGTGTGTAATTTTTCCTACAACTACTGAACCGTTGTGGCCTTCACCAGTCTGTATCTGCCACAAAAGAGGTAGAGGTAGTTCACGCATTGAGATTGCGCCCTTAGCAAACTTGCGGCCATCACCAGACTCAACTGCTTCTGGAATTACCAAAGGAATCGTAAATTCGGCACCTGTTGACTGCTCTTTATTTTCAACAGTAGTTCCGTAGACTTTTTGGCGGGCATCTTCAACTCTTGCCCTGATTTCTCCAGCAGCAATTACTGCTATAGAAGGAATGATGTATTCAGTAGAGAAAGTCTTCTTTCCATACATCTGACGATGCTCTTTGTCTCCAGTCCAAAGACCAGTTGCTTCTTTGTGACGAAGTGCGCAATATCCCTTTGCACGAGGACCCATGTATTTAGAGAGTTGACGGACGCAGCGGGTCCAATCCCCTGGAGTATTCCAACGAATCTTCGCAGCGCCTTTTCCGTATAACCAATAACGACGAAGTTTTTCAGCATTGCCGCGATTCTTGTCTACACCACCTGCCGCCATGATTGCAACAATAAGTGCTTTATCAATATCAAAAGCAGATGCTGTCTGTGCTTCTACTGCATCATCAATTTGTGACATAACAGCAACAAGAGATTTATCGTCAAGAACAACTACTGGTGGAGGAGTTGGGCTTCTCAAGTCATTGAGAACACGAGCATCCTCTTCCCACTTTCCAGGCTTACGAACAAAAGTAGTTGCGTCAGTCCCTTCTGTTGATGAAGGTATAAGAGCAACTAAATCCATAACTGCCTGAGCATCATCTGGAGAGACGATTGCCATATACATAGGAGGAACATCAGAAGTTGCTGGAGTAAGTTTTTGTCCAGCACTTGAACGAATTCCAGAAAGATTTCCACCAGGCTTTTGCATAAACTGTGGAGAAAGATTTTTTCCAGGAGAAGGAGTTAAGTCTTTTGCTGGCTTGTATCCTTCAATTTTTGTTTCTCTGCTTCCTTTTCCAATGTCTGGGCGATACCAGTGTGCGTTTGGATAAGAGATGCTTCCATCTTTATTGACAACTTTTTGCTCTAACCATTGACGAAGAGAAGGGTCATTGTATGCGTTAGGAGATGTGTAATTCATCAACTCTTCACGAGTCATTTTTGCTCTAGGAGTTTCTCCTGGAACTGGAGTTGATAGTCCAGACTTTAGATTCGCTGCTCCGTTAGAAGCACGCATATCAGATGCCCAGTTACCCCAGTCAGCATTTATTGTGCTAACTTCGTTTGAGTTTAGTTGAGGAAGTCTTTCTGGAAGAGTTGCGTTTGCTCTATCAATAGGAACTCTTGGTTCTCCTAGAATTCCGCTTGTAAGATTTCTCTGACGAACATCATTTCTAACAATTGGTTTGAAAGTATCTAGTGGCTCTGTCGTATTTCCTGGAACATCAACAAAGTTTCCATTAGAAAGTTTTACTTTTACAGTTTGATTATCTGGATTTACTGATTCAATTGTTCCAGTGTATTTAGCATCTCCACCAATAACTACTTGTCCACCAGCCTTGGCAAACTTTCCACCCTTGTCACGAACTTGTCCTCGTGCTTTTTGTGAGCGCTCTTCAGGAGTGTAATTTCCATCTTGATTTGTTGGTCCTCCAACTGGTGCAGGAGCAGGAGTTGTCTTTAGAAGACCACCTTCTCCAGCAGCAGTAAGAGAGTCATCAGTTACATCGTAATATTCGTAATAGTCTGGGTATTCGTCAGCGTAGTCAATAGAGACTCCGTCAATCATGTCCCAATCAACGCCGTCCATTTCCTCAAGCATAAGATTTGATTCTTCAGGGTTTATCTTTGCTATTGAAATTGTTTCAAAAGGATTAGCGTCTACAAATCCAGCAACAACAATCGCTGTGTCAACATCTACAGGAACGTGAATTTTAGAAACAGAGTCATATGCTTCATCAAGAGAACGGTCATATGTTTCAAAGTCGTGGTTGACGTTTCCTAAATCTTCCCACATTCCGTCATCCCACACATAGCATGTGCCATCAGGATTTACTTTGTATAAACGGTCAATTCCACTTCCATCCATACGAATACGGACATAGAACTGAGGAGCAAATTCTTCTGGAAGAGAGTTTGCATCAACAAATGAATCAAATTGAATCTTCTCTGGATTTTCATAATCAGACATCACAAAATCGTAGGAAGCAGTGATTGAGTTTTGTTTTGCTTTTCTGTTTTCACGATTTACAATTGCTGTAGCCCATGAACGTGCAGCATCTCCACCCCAAAGTGCCCACGCAATTCTTCCGTTACTTGGGTAGCCATCTTGTTCTGGCTTATACCCCTTACCCTTTTTATCTACTTCGTGACGTGGAAAGTATTTAGCGATGTGGCGAATCTTGCGGATACCAATTTGTCCACCACGAGCCAGAGTGCGAGCAGTATTAAGACCTACAGATGTTCCACCACGGTTCTTATCTGCTCTCCAAGCAAGACCACGCTTTGCCTCTGCTTGAACTGATTTTGGAATAGTGTATAGACGGTCATTGTTTGAAAATACTTTAATATCTAAATCAGATATGGCAGCAACTGCCAGTTCAAACATAGAGGATGCTTCAGGTTGGGTCTGGTCTCCTGTTGGAGTAAAAGAAGACAGCAATCTATCTGCTTCGTCAACAGACAGAACTAAGTTCTTTTTCTCATCAAGAACTACGGCTTTGTCGTCTATTTGAAATACGACTTCACTGCCATTTCGCCCAACAAATTGCACGGCTTACTCCGTCTCTTCTGGTTCTACAGACTCGTACTTCACAACGTCTTCAACGGGAATAGCCAAGTCTTCGGCATCTGCCTCGTCATAGACCGCAGTGAAGGCGGGGTCTACATAGACAACAATTAAACCATCTAAATCAAACTCCCAATCGTCTTCAGGAGATATTTCTTTCCAATCACCTTTATCACGATAGAAAAGTCCGTCATCAGATTCATACATAAGAACAACTGCTTCATCTAATTCAGCATCGCAGAAGCAGAACAGGTCTTCTGGAAACTCTGGTTTATCAGGGGTAAATGCCATTGCTACTGCTCCTTTTTACTGTCGTCTAGTGGACCACCTGTCACCCAAGCGCGACAAGTCCTAGATGCTGCACATTTGAAATCAAACGCTTCGCAGTATCCAAGTTCAGCAGTTCCGATGGCATCCCAAGCATCGGTATCGGATGAACCGCCTTGCTCAATTCCTTGAGCGATGCAGTTTTTCATTTCTGTAGTAACAACAAATACGGCGCAGTTTCCACAGCGTTGCTTCTTTGCTGTTTCGGAATCAACGCCCCACTCGCCAGCCATTTTTTGCCAATATTCTTCATTTGGCTCTTCTGGATTGAGTGGTCCATACATAGCAGTATCAATAGCGTTCTTGCGATTTTTTAGATTGATAGCAATGTCCTGAGTTGCTGGAGGGCATGTCTGCTCCCCCGCGGCGGTCATTGTTTTGTTTTCTTTTGGAGATATAGGCTTGTAAGATTTTGGTTCAAAGCCTTCAGAAGAATAATCATCTACGAGTTCTTCTTTCGCGGCTCCCAGCGCATCATCAAAGGAAGGATAAGACTCCAAACCTTCTTCGTCTTGATAGAAGAAAACTGGCATGTTGTATGTGACAACCTCAAGAATCTCTGTAGCAGCAGTATCTGTATTAGTTACTGTATCTACTCCTTCTATAGCGTCAATGCGAGCGCCAATGGCCTGTGAGACAGTTTCAATGCTGTTCTCTGTGGCAGTTTCTGGGAATAGAATCTCTGTTCTACTTCCATCTGTAACTATGGCAAAAGCAACATTTGGATTGCTGTCTTCTTCTTCATGGTTAGAGAAGTAGTAGGTTCTGTAGTAGTTACTCATTACTTTATCCTCCTTACAAACTCTGACGCATTCTTAATGATGTAGTCTGCTCTAGCATCAATATATGCTGCCGCTCTTGGGTCAACAAACTGCATAGCAGCAGCACGTTCACGCATACGGGTAGCAAACTCTACTACTTGACTTACGGCAGCAGCCTCGCCAATATCACCAATATGTTGGGCAGCAAAAGGAATTACTGCATTCTTGTTTCCATATCTTCCTAGAACTACCTTGATTGGGTTTAAGAAGAGAGGGTCATTGTCGTGCTTATCAGCATCTCCAAAAGCACCATTGAACATAGCAAGTCCATTATCTACAGGAACTAGTCTAAGTTTTCCATTAGCATCTCGTCCCCACATAAAGTTGTGGCCGTGTCTATCAGTGTTTCCAATAATTGCATTAGCAACAATGAAGTCTAATAACTCTGCTTTATGCTCAGGAGCAATATCATTGCTAGAAACATAGATTTCGCCATTGTTCTTGATGTTTTGTAGGCCAAAGAATCCAGGACCTGCAAACTCCATAACTCCAATTCCACCAACTTCCATAATCGGTGAGTCTGGGTTTACTGCTTTTGCCGCAGGGGATGCAAAACCAAGGTCTTTATAGAGTTGAGCAACAATTTCTTCTGCCTTAATTCCATTACCTTTGAATGGCTTATTGTTGTATTTGTCCTTGTCATATTTGATAAGAACTTGTTCTTTGGTAACAGAGTTTTCAAGAAGAATAAGTCCATTTATTCCAGCACTAATGTTTGACTTAAACTTCCAGTCTCCCCAAACAACAGCACCTCTTTGAAGTTTGAAGTTTCCGTTTTTATCCCAGAAAACATCAGCGCTCATTCCTTCAAATTCTCTTGCTACCTTAGCAACAAATTGGTTCGCTGTATCTGAGCCAACCTGAGGTAGAGGAAGTTTAGGCAGTTCACCAAATCCTTCTAAACCAGCCTTGACTTTTTCAAGTCTGTCAAGAAGTGCAGCACGCTCGTCGTCATTGAGGCCATTTTTTCCTTTTACAAGTTGAATCAAAGCATCAACGTTGTTCTTACCGCCAACAAGTGCATTTCTAAATACAGGATTGTATGCGTCTGGGAAAACAATTACATCATCAAAGTTTTTGCGTAGCCCGCGTCTCATATCGTTAGCGGCCCACCCCATCTTGTCCTCTATCTCTTTATTGAGAACAAACAAATCAGGGAATAGTTTTTCAAACTCTGCTACTTTTCCATTGAACTCATCATCCATCTTGCGCAAAGGTATGTTCTTTTGAAGATTTGCCAAGGCTTCTAACTCTCGTGCTTCTTCAAACCAACCAAGACCTTTAGCGTAGGTTGCTGCTCTTCTCATATCAGCACCAAAACGTGCGCCTTGACGTCTATCAATAGCATCTTCTCCTAGAAGCGCTGCAATTTTACGTCTTCTGTATTCTAAGTTTTCTTTCAACTTAGCATCATCCCAGCCAGCAGGTGCTGGAACATCAACAAACTCTTTATCTAGAATTCGTGCTTTTATGTCTTTAGCGCGAAGTTTAGCGCCCTTCAAATCAAACATTTGCTTTGCTGGAAGTGGAGGCACTACTGCTGTAGGAGCAGTCAGAACTGGTTGAACTTCTGGTTCTGAAATACCAGCATATGAGCGAAGAACTTTATTTCCATCTTCAGCATCTACAACATCTTCAATGAATCTGTTGACTACTGCTTGGACATCTGCCAACGCATCGGCTTTAGCGATAACATCTCCACGCATTGCTCCATCTTTAGGGAAAGCAGCGGCTTCATACTTATCACCAATTTTTATGATGCTGATGTCGTATTCTTTGCCTTTCTTGTCAGCAACATTTGCCTTGAGAATCTGCTTAGGAAGATTTGCTTCTGGCTTTGGCGCTTCTGCTACTGGCTCAGGCTTCTTAACTTCAATAAGTTCTTGTTGTTTAGCAACTGGCTTTAGGTTAGGAAGTTTACGACCACCACGGAAGTCAGGAAGATTGATTGGTGAATCAATTTCTTCTACCTTCTCTAGGTTCTTTGCCTTGATAATACGTCCACCTTGGTCAAGAACCCACTTCTGATTTTCGCCTTCAAACTGAATCATCAAGCCGTCTAAGTAGACCTTGCCCTTACGAACAATTCCGCCGGCCTTTTCTCCTTCTTTGACTTGAGCGCCTTCACGCTTCTTAACAACGCCACGACCATACTTAGGATGCATTACTACATCACCTGGAGCAAGTGGGTTGCCATTCTTATCTTTGAAGAATCCTTCAATATCAAAGCGTCCACCCATAGGGCGACCAGTCTTAGCAACAACTCTTTCATCTAGAGGCTTGCGCTTGACTACACCGCGACGTGCTCCTCTATTTGTTCCCTTTTTCTCTGGTTCAATAATAATTGTTTGGTCTTCTGCACCTAAACGACGAACATTGCGAATTGGTGAGTCAGCCTTGAGGAATCGGTCCTCAACTTTTCCATTGACACGATTGAGAACTTTGAACTCAACACGGTCTAGGTATCCGATATAACGTGCTTCAAGAATTTCAGCATAGTTACCCCAGAATGGTTCCCAAAGGAAGTCACCTGGTTGTAGTTCTTGCGCCTCAATTGGAGGAATACGACCTGCGTTTGCTTCAACCCAGTTATTGTCTTTCTCTTTAGCAGCCTCTTCTTCTTGCTTGCGTAAGGCTTCTTCAGATAAAGGCTTCTTAGAAGATTTAGTTTTCTTTACAGGTTGTTCTTCTGCTGCTGGCTCTGCTTCTGGATTAGAGATTGCCTCGGCAGCACGATTTACGAAGTCACGACCTTCTGCTTCTGCTTCTGGTTCGTTTGGATGAACAGTTGATTGACTTGCAACAACTTCTCCATCTCCATCTTTGACAACAGCATCTGCTGTAAATTCTGGCTTGTTCTCTTCGTTGATGGTAGGAGTAATCTTGACATCACCAGCAACATCTCCAGGAAGATTTTCTACCTCAACATAGCGAGGTGCACTCTCTGCATCTGCTGGAATTGTTCCACGAGAAATTGGGACATCCTTTGCTCGTGATTCTGCTGGCTCTGCTTTCTCTTCACGCTGCTGAGCAATAAGTCCGTCAACATGTTCTTTGATAAGAGCCTTTGCTTCAGCGTGAGCACCTTCTACAGTTCTGAATTCGTCTTCAACAACATATATTTCATTGCCATCTTTGTCGTAGATAGCAGCACGAAGTGAATACTTTCCATTTTCGTTCTTCTTAATAGTAATAGTTGCTGTTCCAATACCAGGAACTGCAAGGACTTCAGTATTAGTTACATCTCCTGGCTTAGACTCTGCCTCAATCTTGGCATTATCTGCTTCAGCGTTGATGATTGAAGGCTGCTTCTCTTCTGGAGCAGCAGTTTTTGGAGCATCAAGGTCACGAGGATTAATTGCACGACGGACATTGTCCAAACGAGTTCCATGCCAGTGCTCGTATGTAGAGATTTCTCCAGTATCAACATTACGACGATAAATCTTTACTCGTCCTGGCTCTAGACCAAACTCTTCTCCAGCACGAACGGCAACTACCTGCCAAACAATCTGTCCATCCTTTGACTGCATAAAGTCACCAGGAAGTAGGTCACGCATACGAGCATCATCACGAGGCATAACAAATGTGTTGTCATCGTTGAGAATCCACTCGCGCTCCATCATACGCATCTTTCCGCGAGGGAAGTCAACATTTGGAGTAAAGTCAAGAACTACTGGCTCTTCAAACTTGCGACCCATATCTGGCTCAACATCAACTGGACCCATATTAGGTTCAACGGCTGGATTTTCTGCTTTAGTAGAAGTAGCGTTCTTGATTACCTCATCAAGATTTACTTCTTTACCAGCAAGCGCATCACGGAGAGCCTTCGCAGCGTTGTATTCTGCAAGTTTGTCTTCATACCAATTCTGCGCAATATTGAAATCATCAAGTTTCTTAATATATTCATCATTGCGAGCATCAACATCAAACAAATTTTTACCAGCATCAAATTCAATTCCTTTATCAATCAAAGCATTAAAAATTCCAGCCAATGCTTCTGTATCAGCATCAGCGGCGTGCCAATTATCAATCTTTACACCAAGATGGTTTGCAAGAGGTCCTAGTGAGAAACTCTTACGGCCTTTTGGAGACTTAGGTTGATTCTCTGCTGGCTGGTCTTTGTAAATATCACGAGCCATAGGAAGAACATCAAGCAAACCTGCTGGAGACCAGTCAAGTCCGTGGCGGTCAGCAATACGACGAGCAATCTCATCGTCAAATCCAGTGTTGTAAGCACCCCAGATTTGCCCAGGACCTGCCCACTCAAGAAGTTGCTTCATTGCTTCTTCTTGGCTTATTTGTTTTGCTAAAAATTCATCAGTGAGTTTATTTCCGTCAGCATCAACAGCGTTTGGTTTGCCATCAGTATCTCTTCCAGCCCAAGCGTCTGCAATAGAGCGACCTGGATTCATAAAGATGTTAATTCTGTCAACAATTTTGCCATCACGATAACGAACAGCAGCAACTTGCCAAGGTTCATTTCCATCTTCTGGCTGAATTCCTGTTGTTTCCCAGTCAAAGAAGATGACATCTCTTCCTGCAAGAAGTTCTCTGAATTTCTTCCAGTCTCCACCTGCTTCACGAGCAATTCCAGCCATGTCTCCTTGGAAGGCTGGCATTTCAATCTGTCGTGGAGGTGTAGGACGAGCAATTGCTACAGCATTTGGAATATCTTTATCTTCTTCTGCTCCGCCAACCTTTTGGTCAACTACTGGAAGATTTTCTGGAGCCTTCCAACGAGCAGCGGCTTCATCAAGTGCCTTCTGGTGTTCTGCGTTCTTTGCTTTATCGTTATCAGGACGCCATCTTCCATTTACTTCTTTAGCAGGACGATGTAGTTCTGGTAAATCTCCCTTTGCAGGTGCTTCAACGTTACGAATAACGTCAATCTGAGTGTCTACTTTCCATTCCTTACGTTGTGTAACGTGTCCTGGATAGTATCCTTCAACGCTTACAAAGCCTGACTTAGTGTTTTCATCAGTAAATACTCGCTCAATTACAAAGTGGCCCTTCTTAGGGTCTGTAGTAATGTCTCCAGGCTTCAAATCAGCAGCACGGGAAATTACACGATGAGGATTGTTTGATGGCTCAGTTGGGTCAGCAAAACGTTTCTTAGCAGCATCAAGTTGAACATTGTATTCAGCCATAGCAGCATCAAACTTTGCTTGGTCTTCTGGATTAGCAAACTCCCATTGTCCAGTTTCTTTGTTGAACTTACGCTTACCAAAATCTTTTTCTTTTGGCTTAGATAGAACTGGTAGTTCGCCTTTTTCTGGAGCCTGTGCGCCACGAATAACAGGAATTTCACGCCATTCGTTCCACTGCTTTGTATCTTGCTCAACGTGACCTGGGTAGTAACCCTTAATCTTTACGCGGTCTGTTCCAGGAACCTTCTCGCCAATTTCTGTAATAACAAAGTGGTCGCCAACAGTGATGTCACCTGGCTTTAGGTCAGTGACCTTAGCAAGAACTCTTTGTGGAGGAATGTTGTCTGGGTTTACAGGGTCAACTGCCTCAACGTCTGCTGGCTTTACGTTTTCTTCATTTCCATCTGGAACTTCTGCCAAAGAACCAGCGTCAAAGTCTGGTGTTGGCTTTGATGGAATATTTTTCTTTTCAGAAATTGGAGAAGGCTGTGCTGCTTGATTTTCTTGCTCACGTTCATCAAGAACTCTCAAAGCATCTTCACGAGAAAGTTCGTTAAGCGCCTCAAAAGCAGTCTTGCCATACTTCTTTTTCATCTCTGTTTCAGCGACAGCCTGAGCATCTCCACGAGGCATGTCTTCTTCTTCTTGAAGTTTGTCTGCTAACGCTTCTTCTTCGTTGAGCAAATCTTTTACATACTGTCTCTTGAATGCGTCTAGAGCCTCTTTGTTTTCAGGCTTATTTAGTGGACTTGGTTGCTCTGCGATTTGCTCAAATGCGTCAGGGCCTTCTTCTTTTTCAATCTCGGCAATAATGCGTCCTGCTTCGCTGTCATTGATTCCTTGACGCTGACCATCTCGGCCTTCGTCATAAATCTTTTCTAGTTCAGCGTTTGTGTCTACGCCCTGTAGTTGAAGTGCGTCACGAACTGCTTCTCCAGGAATGTTGGCAACAAAATCTTCACCATCATTATCTTTGATAGAGATATTTGCGTATCCTGGCATTTCGTTTCCAGGCTCAACAGAACGGCGAAGTTCTTTTGATAGTTCTTCTTTAGAAATATTCTGTGCCAAGAAAACAGGATTGTCGCTAAATCCTTCTGGCAATCCCTCAATAGGGTTTTCTTTTGTTGATTCACGCCATGACTCAAAAGGCTTCTCATCTAGTTGAGCATATCCATCTGGAACATCTTCAATTGTTTTGTTCTCAGGTAGGTGTGGAGTGTGGTCTTTGCTTTCAACAAAGCGAGCAAGTTCGTTCTCGTCTAAACCTTCTAGAAGTGGAGGTAGCGGAGTCTCATCGCGCTTCTCCTCAATGAATGCAGGTTCTTCTGCTGGAGTTTCCTCATCTGGAGAAATCTCTGTTGCTCTTTTGAAAGATTCAGCAACATCTGGAGTTGATTGTCCAACACTCTCGTCTCCCTTTCGGGCATCGTTGAGAGCAGTCTCGTTATCGTTTCCACCAAGTTGCTTGTCATAAATTCTGGCAAGTTCCATCTCGTTATCTTCGCCAGCCTCTTTGAGGGCAAGATAAAGAGCATCTGCTGGAACATATTCGTTTCCACGACCAAATGGAAGAACTCCATAGCCCAGCGCTGGTTGTCCATCTTCTTGTGGAAGAACGCCTTCTTCTAGAGCATCACGCAAATCTTCAATATCGTAACGCTGCGCAAGTTCAGCAGGGTCGTCAGTAAAGTCTGGGCTGTTCTCATCAACTCTTCCTTCTGGAGAGTAGTCAGCATCTGGACGCAACTTATATGCGTTCTCTGGATAGTTGAACTCAAACTTTTTAGCAGGAGCCTTTGCCTTTTCTTCTTTTTGTTCTTGCTTAGCCTCTGGCTGCTTATTTGCTATTTGTTCGTGGTCATCAATTCCATCTAATACATCTGCCCATGAGGACTTATCATCAAATACTTTTTCGCCATCTTTAGTGACAGCATAGTTACGATTTCCAGCGTCATCTTTCTGGACTTCAACTTTCCAGTTTTCATTTGACCAGATGTTTGGATTGTCCGCGTCTTTTTCCCAGCCATTTGGTGCTTCAAAAAATTCCAAATCTTTTTCATCCATTGGCTTATCAAAGATAGAAACATTTCTTACTGGCTTTGGAGAGAATCCATCTTTGCTTTGTCCAGGAAGAACTGCCTTTGTGTATTCTCCAACCTCTGGATTTACGGCAACAATTCTTCCGTCAGCAAGTTCAATCTGCACTCTTCCATCTGGCAAATCTGCAAGTGTGCGTCCAGTGAGACTGAAGATTCCACTAGCACGCTTAATAAGGTTCTTGATACCTCCACCTTGGAAAGCAAACCGTCCTAAGCGGTCACGGCGCTGTAGTTGCGCACGGAGCGAACGATTCATTGGAGAGTTTCCGTCACCAAATGCTGCAAGGAGTGCTTGTAGTGGAACCTCACCTTGTGGAAGTGAAGATAGAAGAGCGTTGTAGTAAGTAAATTCTGGAGAATCAATCTCTGCTATCAAAGCAGAAGCCAAAACTGTTCTTGTGTAATCATCTTTGATTGCTGGGTCATCTACATACCAACGAACTCGTGCTTCACGAAGAGCAGAAGCGGTCATTGAGTGGTTGCGAGTAGAACGTGGGTGCGCAATTGGTAGCAAATCAGTATTTGCTAGTGTCAAAGAATTTGATTTATTGCTTTGAGCAAGATTGATAAATGTAGATAGTTCCTTGAGAGCCATATGTTGACGCAAGGAGAAAGGAAGGTTTCTTGTCTTCTCTAGGGAACGAAGAACTACAGTAAAAGCAGACTTTTTAGTAATACGGCGTGTAGGAGTGATGCTTAGGTTTGCTTCCTCAACCATAGACAAAGCAGCATCTCTAATGCGACGTGCTTGGTCAATTGATTGCGCACGACGACCCTCTTCAGAGATTGCGTAACTTAGGCGACGAACTCTGCTCACTCTTCTTCCTCTTCCTGCTCAGGTAACAAATCAGCATCAAGACTTTCATATCCAAGAGAAGCCAATAAAGAAGCACGGATAAATGGGTCATCACCATTTCTAACACCGCGTAGCCATGCAGCACGAATTGCTGGCTCTGCTTCATAGCCAAATCCAGAATATTCAGTCATAGCCAAAATAGCATCCTCTGGATATTCGTAATCTTCTTCTGACCTAAGAGATACTTCTAGTTCTTTTCTTAGTGCATACTCTTCAAGTTCTTCTTCTGTCTCTGTGAAGTCTTTTTTGATTACTCCATCTGGCAGCACAGCAAATCGGCATACTCCCATTGGCTCAACTGGAAGTGAAATGATTTTGCACTCTGTTCCGCCAGCATAGAGAACGCAGTTTGCGCAATGGACGCCAATTTCTTGGTCTTTGTTCTCAGCGGCTGGTGTATATCCAGCCCAGATGCCAGAAGCATCTTCGTTGAACTTTCCATACTTGTTTGCTATCTCTAATAGAGCATCTGCTAAATCTTTTTCTTCTGGAACTAATCCTGTAGCAGTAATTGATGCTGCTTTTCTATGACTCTTTGGTAATAAATCGTTATCTGATTTATACGCAGGGTTATTTGGCTTTCCAGACTTTACAAGTTTCAAGAAAGCATTGACACGACCCATTGCCCATTGATTGCGAGTCATTCCAGGACGATGTGAAACAGAGTATGCTCCTGCGCCACGACGATAAACTGCTTTTAACTTAGCCAAAGTAACTTTATGCTTTGACTTGGCATTGTGGTTTGCCACTTTTTCTTTCAAAGACTTCTCAACAGAGGCAGAAAACTTTACTTCTCGTGCAGCCTTCTGACTTCCAGCAGAACCCTTTTTATTTTTGCTAGAACCTTTAATTCGGTCCTTTTTAGGTGCTGGTGTTTGAGCAATAGTTCTTTTGTCTGACACTTTATTGCTCCTGGGCAGGTGGTGCTGGTTGTTCTGGTTTAGCAAGTGCTTGGTCTAGTTGCTGTTGTAACGCTGGGTCCATAGGAGCAACTGATTGTGCTTGCGCTGCATCACGAACAGCGTTCATTGCCTCTGGAGCAAACGCTGCAAGCATTGCTTCTGTAAGTTCTGGAGTAATTGTTCCGCGTTCGTTGAGTAAACGAAGCGCAATCTCTGTAGGAGTAGGTGCATCTGCTTGTGAGAAGCCATGAGCACGACGCCATGCTTCTTGTGAGATAACTCCGCGGTCAAATCCTGAGTCAGCATCTTGAGCACGGTCATTACGAGTTGAAACTGCTGATGGGTCATACCAAACAACAATCTTTTCAACATCTGCTGCGCTATAACCCTGTGCTTCAAGGTATGGACGAAGATAAACAATGGTGAGAGCATCAGCAATGAGCAACATAAGTGGTTCAATGTGTGCTTTGTAGAGCGCTTCATCAATTTGAAGTGCGTTTGAATACTTTACGTTCGCAAGACCAGTAACAATATCCTTTGGAACATCAAGTCCCTGCAAGATACGCTCTAGAACTCGGTCAGAACGCTCAGCGAGTGCTGGGTCAAACGAACGCTCAAACTTGAATTGCTTAATCTTGTCGCCAAGTTCTGCTGGACCACGAATAATAAGTGGAACAACTGCTGATGCAGACTCCTCATCACGAATTGGAGTTGTCATAGCATCAATAAGTTGCTCTTCAAACTCATCTTCTGCTTCTTCAGCAACAAACTGTGGATTTAGTTCGTTATCGGTGTCATATGGATAGTCTGGGTCGCCTTGTGCAGCAACAGAAAGTCCGTCTGGCAAATACAACGCACCAGCATTGAGACGAGAGCGTGCTGTAGCACGGAATGTTCTGTTGAGGAGAAGAAGTTCAGCACAAAGGTCAAGCAAACCGCGTAAAGATGAATCTGCTTCGTCAGAGAAGCGCGGATGTGAACGCCAGATGCGTCCTACGAATGCTTTGTTTGAAAGTTTCTTTGCTCCAGGCGCATTTCCACCTGTTCCCATCTCACGACGAGAGATTACGTTATAACCACCGCGATTATCCGCAAGAACTTCATCTACAGAACGAACATCCCAAGACTCTGGAATGCCATGTCCTCTTTGTTCTGGCATCTGAACTAAATAACATTCACCAGCAACAGAAAGATTGAGTGCAGCATCACGAAGAAGACCTGCTTGTCCGCCATATGCAGAGTTAAGTCTATTGAGAGCACGCTCTGCTGCTGCCGCGAGGCGTGGGTCAATCTTTGATGAAGAGCGAACTGATACTGGAGTCTCTGAAGGATTATCAACTACTGCTGCATAAATGCGAATACGAGATACAACAGATGCAACTAGATTGAAAGCATATTTAATTTCACCAATAGCATCGTAGTATTCCCACGCTTCTGCTTGCCATGCTGATGATGCTGCTGAACGACGAGTTTTGAATTGCTCAAACTCCCCTTTGTCGTTCATCTTCACCTGAACAGCGGCGGCAGTCAAAGTTCTTGGTGTTGAATATGTTGCAGACTTTGCTGGATTAGAAAGAAAGATTGATGCTGGGCCAGTAACTATTGGAGATGCTGTAACAACTTGTGTTGAGCGAGTGCTACTACGACGAGTAGTGCGCTTCCTGCTGCTTGGGGATGGGGTTGGCTTTTTTGGCTCACTTGCGCCAGCGCCGTCACGCCGAAATACACCCACTGAATTACTCCTTGTCTTTTTCACGGAATACGAATCAATCTCTGTTTTCGTATGCGGTTAGAAGACCAACTATGGCTGATAGGGCAAGCACTAGGCAGACATAGAAAGTTATCGTAGGCATAATGATACTTGATAGAACAAACAATGATGCTGTCCAAATGCTCATACACCACATACATGTAAAGAGATAGCCAAACTTATTAGTCTCTGGGGGGAACTTCTTCCACAATCGGTTTCGCAATGAAGAGATGAGTTCATCTTGAATCAAGAACCTAGTGGCGCGATATACGGCTAGGGCAGTAATAATAAAAACTAGAGGCTCTTTCATTCCACAATGCTCCCATACGGCTGCCAAGAACGAAGACGCGACCCGCAGCCACAGTTATCATCTTTTCTGAAGACCATTGTCTTCCCCTCAATTGTTTGAACCGTATGAAGTTTGTCCTGCTTATCGTAGGAAACATACTTTTCTTGGAAAACAAGTTGCGGACCTTCTGGAGAGTCAAGACCAATCATCACTCTGTCGTTTACGACAATGATTCTGCATCTATCAAGCCTTCTAGTGCCCTGTGGACCGCCTCCACGAGGACCGAAGTTCTCAAAATCAACTTCTGAACCTGGAGGGGCAATCGCAACGGCTGCTGGAAAGACATCAGCATGAACTTTCATTTCAAATCCTTATATTCCGATGGGACATAGAACTCTTCCCAGCCTAGGTAGTGCTTTGCGAGGTTTACTGGAACCAAAAGTGGCTTCTCTCTTGTTGCTTTTCCTTTGAAAAGAACATCATCAATGTCTTCTTGGCTTCTTGCTACTTGACAATACATCCAAGATTGTATTTTTTGAAGCATCTCTAAAGGAAACGCAATTGGATAGGGGTTTTTATCTGCTGTAAGTGTCTCAAGGGGCCTTGCATTAGGTCTAGCCTTTTGCTTTTTAGGATTTGTCCATATGGCAATCACTAAATCATTCTCAGAGAAAGTTCCAGAGGCTGTTTTATATGTTCTAGCCATTAGCCAGCCGCCTTGCGATGGCTCTATAAGTAATCCCAGCGGCTTCAGCGATGTCTGCGGCAGGAACTCCGCGGTTGTAGAGCATACGAGCGACATGGGTAAGTTCTTGGTTGGCTTTTGCGAACGGACTATCTGGAGGAGTCTTGGCTCTGTAACGACTAGCAAGAAGGGCTAACTCTTGTAGGTGCGGTTTAATTTCTGGTGGAACGCTAGGGGAGATGCTACGAAGTCTTGGAGAGTTTAGTAGCGGTGCCGTAGTAGTTAAAGACTTAGGTGGAGTCGCAGGGAGTGGTCTGCGTTGTTCCTCATCGGCTGCGTTTTTGACCCAGAAGTGAACTGTTGATTTTGGTCTAGGTGGTTGTAAAGAATCAGCGATTATTTTGAGAGACCAACCCGCTTTCCACAACGCCCTGATTCGGTTGTTGAGTGCTGGTGGCTCTAGAGAAGAAAGAAATCTCACTTCATCTGATGGTAAGCGGACTTTTTTCTTCATTGTTCTATTCTACAGCAATTTTATTGAGGCGTACAGGCTAAGGCACTACAACACCTTAGAATGGACGATTTGTAAAATATATGAAGGTTTACGATTTTTGGTTTTGGCCTGTGAGACGGCTCTGCTTGGTTTGAGCCCTTTCCCTAATCGTTTCCGGAAATGTTTTTGATGTGTTGGCAAAATTGTTTTTAGTTTTATTTTTTCTTCAGAAAGTTGAGTCGTGTTGGCTCATGTTTTACTTTTTGGTTCTGGTTTTGTATTGCTGACAAAGACCTGCCTATGTCTAGTCAAATAAAAATGTTTTTAGTTGTTTGTAGTTGGTCTGGCTAAACATCTTGGTTGCTTATGTCATTGTCTAAAGTTCTAGTCAAGGGTTAGGAGATGGCTAGGTTACTGACGAGTAACTTGCTGGGCTGGCTAAGTTACTAGCGAGTAACTTACTAGGCTGGCTGACAAGGCTGACAAAATGTGTGAGACAACTAACAAATAAATGTATGTGTTATGGCTTGACATTGGGGGCTATGTGTCTTACTATTACTTCATTGCTACAAGGTGTAGCAATAAGAAAGGGAAAACAAATGGCACAGTATGGAGTAAGTATCTTGGTAGATGAGGGCAAGTCTTATGGCTCAACTCCCTACTCTTTCGTAGTAGATACAAAGGAAAATGTAAGAGACCTACTACTAAAGACCACCGCACCTATCACAGAGGTAATCGTGATGGAAGAGGCTTACGGCAAGGAAGCCCGTATGCTAAGCGCAGAGGAAGTGTTGGGAATTGTTCTCAACCACCCACGAATGGCACTATCACTAGCCTAAAAGTCTTAGCAGAGAAGCCCCCGCATGGGGGCTTTTTTGTTGCCTAAAGTATGACTGGTCATCTACCCTTTATGGCTTGACAAGGCTAAAGTGTTTGATAGTCTTTAGGTGTTAGGAAAAAGTAAAACCTAACAAAGGGGGAAAGAAATGGAAATCAGAATAACGGCAAACCTAACAACTAAAGAAAAGGAAACCTTACAAAAGGTAGGAGATACTTTAGAGGGTGTGGCTAATGTAGTAGTCAAGGCTCTACAAGTAGCAGAGAAGCCGATTAGGTTATGGTCTAAGTTCTGGTAAAAGGCTCGCAATAAGCCCCCCGCAAGGGGGGTTTTTTGTTATCAAAATGTTATCTAAATCACCTAAAATCAACTTGACACGCTTACCCGCATAGCATAGTATTTACTCACAAGCACAAACAAAGGGGGAAACAAAATGCTAGACACAATCACACAGGACACAGAGTTTGATTACGGCATGGGTCTAAAGTTAGAGGGCTCAAATGTTCAACCACTAAAGGTCAATAAAAATGCTCGCTATTGCGAGTGTGGCACTAAACTCTCAATGTATAACCTAGAGAGCAAGTGCTACCGCCACCTAGCGGGCATAGCGTTCTAAGGCGAGAAGCCCCCCGCAAGGGGGGCTTTTCTATGCCCGCAACTATGTGCTATAAAACACACCTTTATAGTTTGACAAATCTACCCCTATGTAATACTATTAGGTCATAACAAAGAGAAAGGGATAGGAAATGAAAGGACTACCTGATAGCGCAGTAGTAGGCACATACAAACGCCTACACCGCAAGCCAAAGCGTAGTGCTAAGAGCAGAGAGCATTACCAAAAGGAAGCAGACTTTTGGAACGCTATCGTGTTCTCGGTTGTAGATGTCTTGAAGCCAAAGCGCAAAAGATAACCGCAACTTGACAAATCCTATCCTCTTGTCTAAGGTTATGACAAAGAAAGGATAAAAGGATAAAATGACAAAGATAAACTTCAGGACAAATCCTGAACAACTAAAGAAAGCGCACTCCGCTAGGGAAATCAACAGATACCCGCGAGTGAAAACAAACCCGCGACTAGCGGGCGAAATCAACAAAATTGGACAAGTGCTACCGCAGGAAATGGCTGACTTGCTAAAGTCGCTCAACACCGAAAATAGAAATGGACTTGTTCATGCGCTCACTAAGAAAGGCTGGACACAGGCGAGTATTGGTAAAGCGTTAGACCTATCACGAGAAAGTATTAGACAAATCGTGAGAGGAACTACCGCGACACCCGTATCACCTGAAATCGTGATACCTGAACCACCACGCTATCCAATGCCTACACAGGTTCAATACACAATGCCAAACCCTGAACTCCTAGCGAGGCTAAAGGAACTTCAACCTTTCGCTCAACAGGTTCGCTCATCAAGTAAAAAGTTTAGGGCAGAGGCAGAGGAATACTCATACCTGCTCAATCAGGCAACAGAGCAAGGCGTAACAGTTTATCGTCTAGCAAAGTTACTAGGCGTTACTCCGTCCGCTATTCAATTCCGACTTGTTCGCTATGGCTACCGCAATAGTGCTGGCGAAAGCAAGTCATACCAAACAATCAAGAAAGAGAACAGATAACTAGATGAAGCCAAGAGCGTGTTCCCAATGCGGGGACTGGTATAACCCTAAGTTTCAGGGAACTGAAAGCCTATGCGGGAAGTGCCATCTCAAAGAAGTCATCAAAGAAAAACAGAACGAGGCGGAGGGGAGTGATTACCAAAAAGTAAAAACTCCCCGTCCGGCAACCCAAACACAAACAACTCATCAACCTGAACCAAGACTCAGGCGTGGAGAATCAGAGTTCAGAGGCGAGTGCGCTAAATGTGGATTATGGCTTGAAGGCTCGGAGGTCTATAACAGAGAACGAGGCTGGATTTACAAATGGGTTCATGTTGATTATGACCGCACACGCAGGGACTACTGCTTAGTAGCATAGTCAAATAAACGCAAACGAAGAAGCCCCTGATTTCTCAGGGGCTTTTCGCTGTTCTAAGTTGTTGTCCTTCCTAAACCTAACAACTCGTGTGTCAAGTTTAGTTCACAACGAGTGCGACTATTTAGTCAGTTACCTTTACTGAAGTTCCTGCGAAGAGACGCTTGATTAGTTCCGCGTCATCAACCCGCACAGAAGTTTCATCGCAAGGGCAGAATTCTGCGAGCGCCCTGCGTGTTCCATGACTCAACCAACCCGGCTGGTCTTCATAACCACCATCAAACCCAAGTTGATAAAGTCTTTCTTGTACCAAATAAACAGAACGAGAGTTTCGTGAAATTGCCTCAAACTTCAGACTAGACAACAAAACAACTTCGTCATCTGCAAAAGTATCTGGCGCTGCCGCTGCAAACTTTTTACTTTTTGCTGGCTTTTCTTCCGGCACAACAACCGGCACATCTGCAACAACTTCTGGAGTTGTGAAGATTGCTGGTTCTGGTTCTGGCTCAACTACGATTGACTCCACCGCAACAGGCTCAATTACTGGTTCGTAATAAGGCTGTGGGTCTGGAGTTACGACATCATCATTGTTCATTGTGAAAATCCTTCTGGGAAGAGTTGATACCAATGCTGAAATCTTACCTCATCACGATTAGTGTAAGGGGCTGAAATCTTCCAAGAAGTCCAATCCTCCCCACCATTACTCATGTGATACGCAATCTCAGCGTTGATTACTGGGTCAAACAAATCTTTGTTTGAGTCTAGGTCATACTTGTCTCGGCGCACTACACCAAGACCACCAATCATGTTGATTTGGAAGATGCCATAGGAAGAGTCGCCTGTCCGTGTGTTGCCATTGAAAGCAAGGGGGCGACCATTGGATTCTTTCTTCACGACAGCCCACGCAGTTCTGAGAGCCTTGCCCTCAAAGCCAACCGCAGAGAGCAGTTGTGCGAGTTCTACATCGGAGAACGGGGTTTTCTTTACTGAGAACTTCTTTAGTTGAAGTTCGGCTAGTTTTGCTTTTTGTGCTTCTATTTCTGCCTCTACAGCCTTTTGAGTTATAGCCTCTTTAGCCTGTAGTTTGGCAACATTTTCTATTCCTGAAGTTTGGGCAAAAGCCGAGACGACAGACAGAAAAGTTACTGACAATGCCACCGCAGTTATTTTTTCAATGGCTTTGTTAGTAGGTTTTAGCATTGATTTTCCTTTGTTAGGGGACAGGGACAGGTGCTGTGGGAGCCACCTTTATCGGCGTCAAATACCCGCCTTATTCCCCCCGCTGTGGGGAGAGGGGTTGGGTTACAACCTTTCTTTCTAATGCTTCCTTATGTCTAGGTCGCTATGTCTTACTGGATTACCTTAGCACAGAAAAGTCAGACAAGTGGCGATTTCGGGGGTGAAAGTCGCCACTTTGTCTAACCCGCGTCTTACTTCCCGAAAGCCTGTCGGCAGACCGGACCAAGACCTAACTCACGACTTGTTTCGTCCGTGAGTTCAGCACCACACTTGGCACAGCAAGAGTAGTGAACAGCGAACAACTTGGCATACTTGTATGGGTCGCCAAGCAAAACACGCACAAAAGCGAGCGTATCTTCGGGTGCTGGCTTGATACGAGAGAAGCCTCCGTATGCGCCAAGCAGACGGCGAAGGTATGTGGTCTTCTTGAACTCACGAATTTCAACGAAGACAAGGTCATTATCAACAGGTTGAACCATGTAATCACCCATAAGTTCATTTGTTGGTATGGCGTATTTAGATTTAGGAAGTTTAGAAAGTGCCTCATAAAGTTCCTTCCAATTGAACTTTAGGACTGGATTTGCGACAGGCGCAACAACCGCAGGTGCGGGAGCAGGGCTCTCACCGAAGAGAACCATTTGATGTGTGGTCATTGTTTGACCCCCTTTCAAGACAGAACAATACTACAATCCAAAATAAAAGTCAAGACGACACGCAGTAAGAAGCCCCCCACAAGAGGAAGGTATGTGGAGGGCTTTGCCTTGAACTTTGTCTAGCGTTCCCTGCTTGCGAGCGTCGCGCTCGTCAAAGCCGAGAATCCTAGGGCGATAGTCCAAGGAACTGAATTCTGCCATGCCGCGAGAAAAGACGCAAGTCCGAAGACTAACGCTCCTACCGCAGTCCAAACTACATTGAGGTTATTCATTGAGTCGTCTTCTTCCTTTTGGGGCTTGTGCGTCCTTTGACGCGGGCTGATGGGTCTCGCAGAGGTGTTCCGCGACTCCTGATTGCCTTGCGAGCGCAACGATACGAAACCTTTAGTTCGCTTGCCACACTCTCAATAGACAACCCCTCCGCATAAAGGCGGGAGGCGTCATCAGCAATTCTTTTACTTTTTGTTGAACTCACGACTTTTACTCCTCGTCATAAGGTCTTTGTTTTGCTCCCATGATTACTTCAGGGTCTAAACCTTTTGACCGCAACCACTCCTTGTTCTCAGGGTCTTGGGGGTCATTGACTACATGACGACCCTCGTTCCATGTGAAGAAAGATGTCGTGCCCTCAGGAAGAACCCAGAGGTGATACTGATTTGAGGTATCAACAAGTTGGCTTTCGGGTGGGAAGATTTCTACTGCCTCTCGTTCCGCGCCCGCGAGTTCGTTCTTGATACGCTGGAAGTGTCTCCAGTCTCTAATCGCCTTTCGTTCGTTGTGGCGAATAGAAAGATGGATACCACTCTTGTCCCCTAGTTCGGGTTCAAGTATGTGCTTGATGACTGTATAGAACTTGTTTTTCCAGATAGTTTGATTAGGGTCAAGTGCTACCTCGTGCCCATTTACAACCGCAGTTGCTTCTACAAACTTATCCCATGTTGGCTTGTTCGTCATACTTTTGGATTGTCCTTTATCTTTTTCACAATGCGATACACCGCATAAGCCACAACACCTGCGATTAGTGCTGGTGTGTAAACCGAGATGTTGAAGAAATTAGACGAGACCTCAATCCACTCAAACTGGCATTTGAAGTCGCAATTTGCCTCCGCAATAACTTGTGTAGTTTCCATTAGTTCACCTCCTTTATTTTCTTCCACTCCAACTCAACCAACTCTTGGCGTAGTTGTTTGTTCTCCCGCATCAACTTCCCATAGGCGTTGATGGAAACTACCATCACGAAGCATGAACCTGCGAGCGCGATAATGATTGCGAATAATGTTCCTGTGTCTAAAACCATTTTTACTTTTTCCCTCCTAGTGATGGAAGCGGAAGATTTCTAACATACTCCCTCCGCGCTTCTCTTGTTGGCAAAGCGTCTCGTTCTGCTAACTGCTCCTGCGTCATGTATGCGAACTTCAATAAGAAATCCGCAAAGTCGTTATCTGAAATGACCGCAAGGTCTTGTCCAAACTTTCCTTTGTTCATTACTTCCCCTCTCCAAAATAACAAGTAATCATGTCTCCCCAGCAATAACCCTCTTCGCCACCGACCCACCATAGGTTTCCTGAAACCTGAAGCAAGCCCCACACAAGCGCACCTGCGAGCGCGAGAGCGATAACAAACGCAACTCGTCTGCGTTGTATGTATTTCTTTTCCATCTTCATTACTATTGCCATCTTCTTAGCCCTTTCTCTAAGTTTGACTCCTTTGAGTCAATAAGATAATAATACCAACTTCCCTGACTTTTTTCAACTTACCTGACTTTCGGCGTGTCGCCCGCAGAAAGATAGATGGGGGTGCTTTTTACTTTTTGGTTAGCACTTTCTTCCTCCACGCAACCCCACTCCACATAAGCGCACTTGTCCCAATAACAACGGGTAGCAAAGCACATCTCATCACCGCAGGGGCAATCTATCCACTTAGCGTCCGCATCACACTTGGAGCAAGTGGTCGCTTCCATTACTCGCCCTTAGCGGGTAGGGATAGCAACCACTTCTCAAAGGTTGAGTTGAACAAAGCGTAGTCGCTTCGCTTGTCTCGGATTAGGCAGATTGCTTCTTCCGCAGAGTAGCCCTCTTTCATAAGAACCAATGCCATGATTAGCCCTGAACGATTGAGACCTGCTTGGCAACGAATAAGAACTTTCTTACCCGACTTCCAATCTTCGTGAGCAATCCGCACAATTTGGAATAACTCCTTGAAGTCAATCCCACTCATGTTTGGGCTATCGTAAAACGGATAGCGTATTTCCTTTACTAGCCAATCCGCAGGGTTTGCGTATTGGTAGGCAGTAATGACTGTATCAAAGTCTTCTTTAGTAATCTGCGCTCCCTCACGCTTGCTCTCCCAAATTGTGTCGTCGTCATCTGTTCCACCTTGAAAAAGGTTTGGCAAGATTTCACTCCACAAATCGTTTGGGTAGTCAATCGCTTCGTATTGAGGCGCGATACCTAAGTCGTCAATGTCGTCTATCTCTGTCCATGTTGTCTTCGTCATTTTTTCCTCCATTTCCTTATTTTATCATTTTATTTTTGTTTTGGCAAATCCTAATACCGCATTAGCAATAGCGTTCCAGAAATCTGCTTCTCTCTGATACTGCGCCCTTGACTTGTAAGTAGCCTTAGGCTTACGGCGCATACGCTTGTATGTTCCGACTATTGCGCTATCTGGTAAATACTTCATAACTGAAGTATAGCACTCTCTTTTAGAAAAGTCAAATCAAGCCTTAGGCTTGCGTGGCTTGCGTTTCTTGGGCTGACGCTTGGCATACTCTTTTTGGGCATACCAACCCGCACCAAAGAACAACAAGAAACTTAGAGCGTTGGCTGAAATAAGCGCAGTAATAACTATGACCGCGAGCGCGACCCAGAGCAACTTCTTATAAATAGCCAACTCTCTAGGGTATGGCTTGAATACATACTTGAACATAATTTCCCCTTTCTTGACCTAAGGATAACATCTATCCGCATAAAAGTCAAATCATAAAAAGAGACATAACTCACAGGCAAAATGTCCGATTTGTCTTCACATGTTTTGAGCCAAGGTTTTTGGCATCTACGAACAAGTTAAGTTGTTCTTACCTGGAACCAGGCATTTGGTGATTTTTACTTTTTGCCTATGCGCTTTCCGGCAAAAAGAAAACCCCCGCTTTCGCGGGGGCTTCTTGAAATCTATTTAGTTTTTTACGAGAACCGCAGGGTCAAACCCTTTGGCGCACTCACGCCCTACTGCCCATAAACCTTGGGACTCCTGTGAGTCGCTGGCTGGGTGAAGTATGAACCCCGCATTAGATAGGTGGACGAACCATGGGTTCTTACCTACTGTGCGTCCGCATTGGCAACACGCATTATCGTTGAGACCATTTACCGCATCTCCGAAACTTAGCATTTATAACACCCCCTTTCTGCTAATACCCTAAGTATAACATAAGTGGAGTTAGAAAGTCAAATCATGGCGTGTCGCATTGGAAGCAAACGGGTTCTCCATTTACTTCGTTCATACAACCACTATCAAAGTTCTCCTCGCACTTTACGCAATAGCAAGGGTCGTCCTCTACCGCATGGGTGTTTAGACATGACTTACATAAAACTTTATCCATTGAGTTGTCCATTTACTTCTTCGTTGATTACGTCATACGCACCTGATAGGCAAGGTATCAAAGAATTGAATTCTCCTGCCACCTTAGCGAAAACTTCTTCTGAAGTATCAAAGTGTTCTGCCAAGTAGTATTGGTAAATCACGGGAGCATCTAAATCTTCTGCCTTGAATAAGTTGTCTATTAGTTCTCTAATAGTTGTGTAGTTAGCCATTAGTTCATCACCTCGCAATCATGTCCATAGTTCCACTCTTCCGCATCTATCTCGTTGAGTAGGTTGAATACTCGTCCGCACTCAAAACACTTGGCTTTAGTTGTTATTTCCATGGTGAGTGAACCACCTCGTTGTCGTATCCGCACTTTACGCAAGTGAACCAATAAGTTGAACCATCATCTTGAAAATCCTCGTTCTCTGCCTCGCACTCATCTGCCTCACATAGAACCACATACTTAGCCATGTCTTTCCCCTTTCGTTGGCTTGTTGGTGTAATTATAACAAACGCTTGTTAGATTTGCAAGTCGTGTCGCAAAGTTGTTTCTATGTCCAGCACCGCCGCCGCTGCAAGCGAGCGCGAAGATGCAGGTTTTTACTTTTTGCTAATGCAGTGGGTCCGGCAAACTTCCGAACAACAAAAAAGACGCGGGGGTTAGTCCGCGCCTTTCTTGTGGGAAATCTATTTAGTTGTATAGCGCACCGAACAAGTAGGCAGTTGGAATTACCTGTGAGTTGTATGCCAACCACTTCTCTATCTGCTCGTCAGTCAGTCCTAGCGTGTAGCCCTCTTCATCGCTTCCGCCAGTAATGATTACATTGCCGAGAATAGGATTACTTGCTTTCCATGTCTCCGCATAGATAGCCGACCCGTGTAGGTTTAGTGGCAAGCCCTCTGCTATGCCATTTTCATTTACCCACATGTCTGTGTTCTCGTCAATTCCAACGCACTCTATCATTCCGCCAACCGCGTCAGATAAAGTCTTGTAAGAAGTTTCGTTAGTAAATTCAACAACGGACTTCTCACCGCTTGTTGTGATTATGACTGCTTTCATAGTGTCTCCCCCTTTCTTTCTCTAAGTATAACACCGCAATAAATAAAAGTCAAGTATCTATAAAAAGAAACTCCCCCGCGCCAAACCAAACGCGAGGGAGTCTCCCACCCGACCCGATTAGGCTACGAGCACCACTTCGTAGCCTCTTGTAAGTTTAGAACTCACCTTGTCGTTAGCGTATGACTTGGCGAGGAATGGATAAGCAAAAGTCTTGACTTGCTTTGCTTGTGGAGCGACTTCTTCAGCCTTTCCCCACATTGTAATAACCTTGTTATCTTCAACGATAACCTGATAAATCTTCTTGAGACCGGCATTTCCGCGTTCTCCGTCAGACTTCTTGACGAGTATCCACTTCATTGTTTTCCCCTTTCTGAAGTTGATAGGAGTATTTTACCAGTTTGCTATGGGAAGTCAAGTCCAAATAGGCAAATCCGCAGTGTGTTCTCTATCACATTTTTTCACTCTATCACAAAAAGAACCCTTTGGCACTTCTTCCGCAAGTTGTTCGTTCTCTCCAGACAGCCGGGTCCAGAGCCGGTGGCAAAAAGTAAAAACTCGCTCTTCTGAGCCGGACATCAGAATAACTTGTACATGAAAAAACCCCGGCTCTTCAGCCGGGGCTTCTCCAGATAACTTATCTATCTAGGCGAAGTATCCGCACTAGGTCGCCGGCAGATAACTCCCAGCCGGAATCAGTCTTGCGAGCGCAAGCGGGGTGTGGCTCTATGTCCGCAGGTAAAGTAATTACTGCGTCATAGTCTTCCTCTAGATACGCTTCCCATGCTTGGATTGCGGGCTTAGCGTAGTCAAGTGGAAGAGGTGGATAGAAATTACCGCGTAGGTGCATTTCCATTTGGATTTCTTTAGATAGTGTGTCCATGCGTTCCCTTTCTTTAGGTTCAGTAGGGGAGTCGTATTGTTTCCGACCCCCTAGGTTTCAGGTCGTTCAGGTGTCCAGCGACTTTCCCCCTACTGATAACTGAAGTATAGCAACTCTAAAAAGAAAAGTCAAGTCGTGTCGTTCAGGAAATAGCGTACGCATAAATACTTGCGAACAACTTTTTGATTTGCAGTGGGTCCGGCTCCAGAAGATTGCGTGCCGGAGATTTTTACTTTTTGCTAATGCGTCCCGAAGTGTTGAACCATCACATAAACCGGTGGCGAAGTGTTTGGGTCAAGGCGAGAAGCGATAGTTACTGCTTGCCTTGCTAATGTCTTGGCAGTTCCCAGAGTTCGCTTGCGTGTTTCCAGCGTAGCAAGTAACGCTCCTTGTGCGTAACCTCCGCCAGACCCGATTGTATAAACTCCCGACTCATCTCTAGCCCAAGAGAAATCCTCGCCTATCTCGTAGATAGTGCCGTTGATAGCAACAATGATTTGGCTCTCATGCTCGCCATCTTTAGAGTATGAGTTGTCCTCAAAACACTTTTTCATTTCAGGTATGAAGTTCATGGTAATAAATTTGTCCAGCCTCACGCCATAAGCGGTTGGAGCAATCGTAGGTGGCTTGAACACATACGCCATCAGATTGACGGCTCTCATGTCTCCTGCTACACCAATAAGATACTCGCCATTTTTTATTACCTTGCCGTTGTCTTTTGGTAAAGAATAAATCTTATTGTCTTCAGTAACACGACTATCGTATGCCAGTACAGCCCAGTTCTCGCCCTGAACGGCGGCGATTGTAGTCATCGTACTGCTCCCTGTCGGTTTTTACTTTTTGCCTAGCCTACGAAATCTTCCCAAAGTTCTTCTCTAAGTTGTTCGTATTTCTCTCCGTTATGCCCGTTGAAACGATTTGAGATGTCCTCGTCTCGGAGAAGATAGTCTAACGAAAGGACGGCAACGCACCCCTCCTCGCCAAACATAATCACAAGTTTCGTGTCGCCATCATCAGGGTTATCCACAATGGAGGCAATAAAGGGTGAAGCCCCTCCGTTAGGGTGATAGTCCTTAGACACTATTCGCATGGCAAAAAGAGTAGCGTGCCTAAATAGTATCAGTAGTTATTAGAAAGTCAAGAAAAAAGAGACACCACTCCCTTTGGACAGGAGCAAAGGAGAGTGGCGGAGCGACAGGGGAAAGGGTATTACCCGTGCTCTATGTCGCTACCCGAAAGGGGGGGAGGTAGCGACAATACTGTTTTTACAGGATTAGATTTTATCAACAATCTCAATGGGCACTATGACTTCGGCAGATAAAATCTCGCCAGCAGAAGTCTTACGAACAAACCGCCCTTTGGGATTATCAAGGTTGAGAACAATCTTTGTGCGCCTCTTACCAACAACGGAAGCAGTCTCACCGCGTAGATAAGAAGTTCCGCACCTGTCGTTTAGCCGAACCCTATCTCCTACGGAAAAGTCTTCAACCTTTTTGTTAGCACCAATGACCATCAGCCTTGCGTCAATAAGTTTTCTTAGGTCGTGAAGTTGTCTGTCCATGTCGCCATTTTCAACTTTGTCAGAGATGGCAACATACAAGTCTAAGTTGTTAGTCGTTATCATCTTCGTCTCCATCTACAATGCCAATGTCGTTTGATACAGACGCAACATCAAATCCATAGTATTCGTTGATAAATACACTAGCAACGCGAACCGCAAAGTCCTCATCACTTTCACCATCTTGTCTCAACTTCTCGTCAAGAACAACTGTGGTCATAAGCGTGAAGTAATCACCAACGAACATTACTGTTCGTGAAAGATTTATCTCGTCCATTTTTACTTTTTCCTTAGCAACTCATGGTGGAGACAACATGGGACAAGTAATCATCATAGGCGTCAGCGTTGCGATAAAACTCGCCATCACCTTGATAGGGATTTACCCACTCTTGCTTGGCTTCGTCCCAAATAGTTCCATCAGGAAACCGCGCCTCTTCGCTATCAACATCATGCGACCATACGCCTGTCTCATCATCAAACTTTAGTATGTAGTGGTGTTCAGCCATTAGAGCCCCTCCTCCTCTGTTGCCTTTTGTATGTGTTCAGCAATCATGTCGGGGTCGCACCCAGCAGACACCAACATCTTGCGCCACAAGGTCATAGCACCAAACTTTTTATCCATAAGGAAGAACAACTCTTCCATGTCCAACTCTTGACCGCGTTCGTTCCTGTTATGTCTGCGTTCAATTTTTTCGTCCAGCATAGTAATAAAAATGCCGAGCGACATAGTGAGCATGGATACTTCTTCTTCAGTTACTTGTACTTCTACTAAATCGTTAGCCATTTGCTAACCCCTTTCTTTACCCTTGTCTTTATTATACAGGACTTGACCCCCAAAGTCAAATCCTTTTTTACTTCGCCAAAATGAATACCTTGTCCTTAGGAATAAATGGTTTATCTTCCGGACCTTTCACATAAGGACTAATCCAAATGCGCTTTTTTATTTCTCCGCCACTCGCAGGGTCTTTGTATGGTTGCCAACGCCAATGACCGCCAACTAGCCACCTATGCGACCAATCTATTTTCTTACTTTCTTCTGTCTCTTCTCCGCGCTCGTTGAGATACTTGCGCTTTCTGAATTGAACAACAACAACTTCTGTTGGGCAGTTCTCTCGCTCCAATCGTCTGCGTTGCGTTCTATCGCCTTTTTCTTTTGCTTGTTCAACAATAGTTTGAGACATGAGTAACCAATAAGCGTGAAGTATCCGCACCAAGTTTGTGGGATTTACAAGCATTTTATTTTTGTATTCTTCCCACTCTTCGTCTGATAGCAAGTCGTATCCAAGACCTGCTTGTATCTGAACACCATTTTCTTTGGTTCTGTCTTTTTGGTTTGATACTACTTTTTTGATTAGGTCAGTTGTAAGTGGAACAACATCTTGTTGTTCCATACCATAACTATTCTTGAAAGTAGTTAGTCTAATTTGTTCTATTTGTTCATCTGTTAGTTCTATTTGCTTAGCACCAACAACTGTTCCAGCCTTTACTGATTGGCTTTTTATCCATTGAAAGCGACCTAGTTGTCTTACAAAGTTTTGATAGTCCTTGTCTTTGTTAGACATAATCTCGGTAGCAACTTCATCAGGAGTTCTTGCGCTATCGTTCCAACAAGAGATAGATACCTCAAATGCTCCTGTTGTTTTATTGAAGTTCTTTTCCCATGTAATAACATTTATGAGAAGTTTTCTGCCACGAACATCTGTAAGTGGAACAGGTGTCTCAAAGTAAGCAAAACCTTTATCTGTCGGCGCAAGTGTCGGGTCAAACAAATCTGTTTCGTCTAACTTTTCTGAAGCAAACAAAACAAGATTAGTCATTTCATCTTTGATAAAGAAACACTCACCCGAAGTTCCAGCACGAATAATCGTGTCTAGCATAGCGTTTAGTTCTTTTTCTTTTAGGTCGCTATCTTCTTTTCTGTGATGTACTGATACTAAGTTGCCATCAAAAAACTTCCCCCCTTGCGAGAGAATAATGTTTTGCTTTACAACTTCTTTCCATTGACTATCGCCACACTTCCACTTGAAGTTAGCGCGTATGTCTAGTGCGTCTGTTGGTTTCACACTACCCCTTTCCCTCTACCCCGAATTGTAGTTGATAGATTACTCAAAGTCAAATCCATCTTCACTATCTTCTTCAGCGTCTTCTTTTGGAAACAACTCCCTAAGGGGCATTATGTCCAGCATTTCTAGGTGTTCTCTGAAACAAAGAACTAGACACTCGTGGCACTCTTTAGTCGCCATGAATTGTTTGGCTATGCCCTTTTGGTAGAACGCCTCAACCATGTCGCTTATGGCTCTGATTTCCCACTCAAAGAGAACAAGTTTTGTATCGCGTTCATTTTTACTTTTTGCTAACTCACACATTGGTATCCAGCGAGTTGCTCTAGTTATTTTGATTTCGCCATCTTCAGTTGTGTTCTGTTCTGTGGCGATTGGCTCGTATTGGTGTAGCCCTGTCTTTAGGACTTTATCTACTTTTGTAAAAGAGATTGCTCTGTCTTTATCTTCCATAGTCTCTCTGTAAGTAAGAGAGAAGCCCCTACCACTTTGGATAGGGGCTTCCCAACTTTTTACTTATTTGCTCCTGTTAGAGCAAGGAGAGTAGCAACTGCCTCGTCAAGGCTTGCTTCGTTCTTGTGTTGTGGAGTTTTCATCACTTGAACGATTTTGTCTGTGGTGTGTTCAGCGAACACATCAACAAGGTGTGGATTTGCTTTTAGGAGTTCCTCTTTGTTGAGGTTCTCGCGTGTCTGTGTTCCAATAACTACAACTGGAACTCCAGCGATTGTTCCCTCTGTGGCAATACCAATCCAAGAAGAGCCAACCTTTTTGTAGCCGAGAAGTGTGTAGAGTTCTGCTTGCGCTTCCTCATACGCCTTTTCTGCTAGTGCTTTTGTGCGTTTTGCGCTTGCTAGAAGTTCAAGGGCTTGCTTAGCCTTTTTCGCTTCCGCAGGTGTCTTGTCTAGAACCTGTGTAGTTGAAACTTCAACTACTACTGTCTTTTTAGACATTTGCGTCCTTTCATCTTTTAGGAGAGAAACCTTTTCACTCCTTTGCGTAAGAGAGTTACACTCACTTACAACTCCAAAGATACTCGCATTATTCCGCCAAGTCAAGTCCAAACAAGGATTTGCTTATGTGTTTTACATCACATAGTATTAGCCCTCGTCAGATACAACCTGCTGGGCTATCTCAACGAAATCTTCGGCTGCCGAACCCTGAAAGTGCCACTCGCCATTTTCGTAGGTCTCAACAACTTCAGACCATTGTTCGTCTGTAATGAACAATCCGTTTTGGTATCCCTCAACTGTTGCTTTGTCCCAATAGGCGACAATCAACTCGGTATCAGGTTCGTATGCTTCCAACTGCTCTAGTAGTTCTTTGACTTTCATTTTTACTTTTTGCTTCCTCTCTTAGGCTACTGCGAGTTCCGAGTTGTTCGGAGTTCGCACTTCTCTTCGCGGTTTGTGTGGGCGTGGAACATCTCCAACCCAATCGCAAACCAATCCGTCATACATGTCCTGCCATAAACCAAAGTCTTCTTTTATTTCCCACCCACATTTTTTACAGATAACCATTTTTACTTTTTGCTTCCTTTCCTTGCCGTTAGTAGTGAAAATCAACGGGAACTAGGAACTGCTTGCTCGGTTCTTTTGCGAGCCGTTCTCTGAAGTGCCGTAGGTTTGCCGAACTCTCAACCAAATCAAAGACGCCCGTATCCGAACACCAATCATTTGATAGAAGTTTTCCTAGTCGTGCCAATGTCCAAGCGTCCATGCCTATCCCATAATCATAGTTTTCTGCGTTGTAGTTCTCAATCATCTTGCCAATGTCTAAGCCTTTTGCCGTTATCTCGGCAAAGAGTTTTTCCATTTCTGTTTTACGATACGAAGAGAACTCTTTTAGTATGTCCTCTGCGAGCGCAGGGTTCTCTGTGTAGCCAAGAGAGTTTCGGTTCTCTTCCCAGCCCTCAAACAATCCGTCCCACCTGCCACCAATCTCATGCCAATCAGACCAAGTTGGATACGGGTCTTCCGAATAAGTAATCAACGATTGAACCATTGAGATAGCGTCTTTTCCGTCATCTGCTTCAACCAACATTATTTGGCAAACGTGCATTTTGTTCCTCCCTCTCTTACCCCTATTGTAATCATTTATTCTGAAAAGTCAAGTTCCCCATTTATGATTTTTTCAGAGTGCGCTCTGTCTCTTAGATAGACCTCTGCGACTTTCAATGCCTCATCTAGTTCATGCTCTACTGCGTCTAAGTGTTCGCCAAAGCAATACAAATCAAACCAAGAGTTATTTATCCAATCAAGAAGTTCTTGGTCGTTCGCCAATTTCAATGCGTCATCTGTGTCTATGCCCGCGTCAATGAAATCTGTTGGCGAGAACAAACTAGAAACAATTTCTCCTTGTGGTGCGTCCAAGAGATTTGCTCTTGTCTCTCCATCACAATAAACATCTACTTGAAATCCTTTGTATTCAACTGTTGCTATACAACCCATACCTGTATAGAAAATAGCGTCCTGTTGTGATGGGTGTGGGTCAAAGCCTAAGTGATACTTTATTTTGATTTCATCATCTGTCATTGTTGTCATTTGTTTTCCCCTTTTACTTTTTAGATGTGTTGGCTCGGCTCTGTGGTGAGAGACGAAAGAGCAGGTTGTCTATTTTCGGAAGGACACTCCTGTCTATCACCGAGCCAACACCTGTTAGAACATTAGGCAACTGCCCTCTGTCCAACTCTTGTCATTACTTCCATAGCAGAGCGACCAATAACTTCGCTTGCTTGAACAGGGTCAGTAATTTCTGAAACAACTTTGGCATAGCCTTGACCGAGTTCTCGCGCTCTGTATCCATTATCAAATGGCAACCATAGAACGCCAACACCTGCTTTTTCGCACTTCTTGATAATCTCTTTTGCTAATCGTGTTTCGTCTGAAGTGTATTCTCCATCTGAAACAATAACTAACAATCGTGCGCCATTTCCATGAAGTAGATTTAGTGCGCCATCTATTGCTTGAAATGCTTTGTAGAACTTTTCAGTTCCATCACTAGCAGTATAAACACTTACCTGCTCTAGTTTCTGTCCAACCTTTAGTGTTGGGAATACATCATTTCCGTAATAGACCATAGCGCACTTACCTTGTATGCGCCGAGTTGCTTCGGACATAACCCACGCAGTTGTCGCCATTGGCTTCATAGCAGAACCCATTGAACCTGAAATGTCGCACATGATACCTACTGAAAGAGTTGGTTCGTCTGTGTGCTTGCGAACTCTTTTACGGAAAGGATTTTCGTCCTTATACACACCGCGAGCGCGGAGTGCTTTGTTCTGAATAATCGCTTTCGTGCGAAGTTTTCCCGGAGGAGTTGCGCTCGCAATAATCATTTCATCTCTCTCACGATACTTTGCTTTTTCAAGGAGACGAGAAATGATTACGGAAGCAGAACGCTCTTGTGGAGTTGCGTCTCTCTGTTCTACCAATCTGCTATTTGTTTTTGTAGTTCCGGGACCTGTTGATTTGCTAAATACTTGTCCAGCAACTTCTTTGTTGTCTGCTTGTTCCTTAGCCTCATTGTGCTTGGCTTCTGCTCGTTCCTTGAAGTCCTCACCGAGTTCTTGGTCTGCTAAATCATCATAGTTAGCAATCTCAACTGCTTCCCCTGCTTCGCCAAGTTTTTCTAGGATTTCCTCTACTAACTCTTTTGGCATAGGAAAACCGCAACCACCTGTTTCAGGATTTTCGTTTTCACCGCGTTCTTTCATAAGATTGCGAACTAACTCTGCCCATGCTTTTGCTAATGGGTAAAGGTCTGTTGCGTCTTTATGATTTGCGTGAAGTTGGAAAGGACGAATAATGTCGCAGAACTTTTCAACATTGTCTGCGCCAATCTGTTCCTCAACCCACTTGTAAATGTCTGCTACTTCGCGTTGGTCTAACACGCCAGCGATAACGCGACCATGAACAAGACCAATCAACTGTGCGATTGCTTTTGTAGGTGCTTCTTTATCAAATGCTTCTCTAGCGTCTCCAATCGCTAACTCCAACGCACTAGAGCGTAGGAATACGCGAGAGCGAGAGTTTGCTTGAACTCCTTGATACTCAATGCGACTTTCTTCCAACAAGTTCAATGCTTCATACTCATCTCGCTTTAGTTCTCTGTGTGCGTCAGGCATAGACCACAATGAGAAACGAGCGTGATAGGCTTCGTGCGAAATAGCACCTGTCGCCAATGGAAACTCGTATTGTGTTTTGCGAAGTGTTATGTCGCCAATCTTTTCAGGATTGACACCTGTTCCGAAAACTTTTTCTACAACGACTTCAACTTCTGCGAGCGCAGGATTGAAACGAGCAGGTGCTTCTCCACCGCCAGCGTTTGTTCCTACATACGCAATAATGTCGTCTCGCAAAGCCAAACGATTTGTTAGCGTTGCGATTTCTCTACCAACTTTCAACCACTCTCTTGGAGTGTCTTGAAACTTAGTCTCACCACTTATTAAATGTTTCATTTCTTTTTCCCTTTTCTGTTAGTGGCTTCCGAACCACTAATAACCAAAGTATCCCATTTTGTATCCTTTTTGTCAAGTTGGGGAAAGGGGGTGGGGCAAGGACACTCAACCCACCCCCCGCGTAGCCCGCGTATCTAAGGGGGTTAGATTTTCGCGGGCTTTACTTCCTCACCGAAAGCGCGAGATAGAACATCAGAGATACTCGCCCTGTCGCTTTCAGGTGCGGAAGAGATTAGATTTTCTAGCGCAAACTTAGTTCCGAAAGTTGTTGCTATGTCGCGGAACGCAAGAAGTTCTCGCATTTGTGGCGACCAAGAAACTTCGTTCGCAAGTTGCTTGCGATAGAGATTTTGTGCCGAAGTGATTAGCAGACTTGGAACACCCAACTTCTTAGCGAGTGTGTAGTCAGTAGTCATTTCTGCTTGAAGTGTGAAGCGAGAAAGTAATGCTTCCGACAAACGAACTCCGGGAGCATTTGGATTTGTCGCACTCACTACAAAGAAGTCAGGGTGTGCTTTTACTACACCGCGTTCAGGATTTGTAGAGACAACAACTTCTCTGCGTCCGTCCATAGCACCATAAAGGATTGCTAGAACCTTTGGGTCAATCAAACCAATCTCATCTACGAAATAGATTTTGCCCTGTTCCATAGCGCGAATAAGACCGCCATCAACCCACTCAAAGTTTCCACTTGGAGTTTGGACATAAGAACCAATCAAGTCAGACGCTTCAATGTCGCCATGTCCAATCAAGGTTTCCATGTTGTCTCCGAAAGTTGCTTCAACGAGCGCAGTTTTTCCTGTACCTGGCGCACCGAACAACAATGGGAACATAGGTGCGATTTCTTCACCTGCGAAACTTCTCTTTGTAGTTGCGTAAGCAAGTTTTAGAACTTCAACATCTTTATGCTCTCCCCATAGGCGAGCATGATAGATAGAACCATTTGGTCGCTTGAAAGTATCAGCACCACCAACGATTGCTTCTACCATTGGAAGTTCCTTTCTAACTTTAGAACCGCGTGGGGCGCGTTCTGCGCCAACTGCTCTCTCAACATAACGACCTGTTGGTAGAACTTTGGAAGCAAGTTCCTTACTTGCTTTTTCATTTAGACCTTGACTTGCTACCTGCTCAATGATTTCCCATAGAGTAGGTGAAGCGTTAGGTGTTAGAACGCCATAGCGTTCTTTTGCTTTTACATCATACATAAGTTTAGCCCCCCTTAGACTAACTCTTTAGGAAAGCCAAGTGCTTTCCGCGAAATACCTACACGATAGAGAACACGACTTGGAGTAGTTCCCTTTGCTAAATCGTCAGCGTCAAACTTTGATACTTCAACCAAGATAGGTTCTTGGCGAATAATCCAGCCATGCTTTGTCATTTCATCAAAGAAAGAGAACGCATAACGCATACGATTTTCTGTGAAGTCAGAGATTTTTTCGTCCTCAAGTTTTACCCCTACTGCGACATACTCTTTGACTTGTTCGTGGCGAAGCGAAGTGCTACGCCATTGTTTCTTTAGTGAAGCAGGAGTAACTACTCGTCTATGGATTGCCATAGGAGTAAGTGTTCCTACATTTGTATAACAATCAGGTGTGATTAGCATTTGCGTTGTTTCGCCAGCCCTTACGAACTCGGCATAAACCGCAACCCCCTGAACTTTTGCTTCTTTGTCTAACATGGTGTCCTTTCGTATTTGTGTCCTTGTATTCAGTTGTATCCCCAAGTATAACTATTTTTAGCAGATTGTCAAATCGTAGAACAAGTGTGTCGGGTAGGGGGTTTCCCCCCTAACCAACCAATACTACTCTCTTTCTACTGCTTTGTCAAACTGTGCGTCAAGGTCGTTTTCCTTGACCGCCTCATGCCACTCCGCACGACCCTCTGCGTCATGCTTGGCGAGCGCATAAGCCACACTTGCTCTATCTGCGTCTCCTGCCATCTCAATCGCACTCCAATCGTCTTCCGACCAATCGGAAGTTTCCACAATCACAATGCCATCTGCGTTGCCATAGTTTCCATCTATGGCGAAGTATGAAGTTGCCACTTTTACTTTTTCCTTTCTTTACTTGATTTCGTAATCAGAGCAGATTTGTTCAACCGCATCATTGAGCGAGTTGATAAGCAAACTTATTTCGTGGTCGTTGAGATGAGCAATCATTTCATCTGTAATAGATGAACTCCACGCAACGCCCTTTATAGATAAGTGCGACATACTTCCCCCTTTCGTTAGTGAGCCGATTTTACTACTTCAACATCTTTTACGCAAGTTAGTTCAATAACCTTTTTTGCGCCGGGGCAATCGTCATACCAATCATCAACATCTTCAGAGTTATTACAAACGCAACCATCTACATTGTCGCGTTCTTCATAATCCGCATGAGAGTCAGGTATGTCCCACTCTTTTAGGATTGAGTGGCTTCCATCTGTGAAAAGGTATTCGCCACCGAAACCTTGTTCTTCTTCCCAATCTAAAGTTATTTCTAACTCTGGGTATTGAGAAGAAAGATTTTCAAGGGCTTCAATAGGTGGAGACCACGCAGTTTGAAATCTGTAACCAAGATTAGTTTCAGAGTCATTAGTCATTTCAGTATCAGAATACTTGTTGCTATCTGCTACACCAATGTCCCACTTAGTTCCCCACTCACGATTATTGAAGTTATACCAGTTGAACGCACCATCACCTTTTCGTTCTCCATCTGCGTAACCATGAACACCCTCATACTCTTCCATCTTGTCTTCAGGTGGGCGAACTATGTTCCAGAACGCAATAATCGGATTTGAGTAAGTCTGTGCCCCATCTTCAAAGTTGCGTTGGTATGGCGCATTGAGTTGTGCTTTTACTTTTTGGATTTGCTCTTTGTCACCATCTATGGACAAAGAGTTGAATACCCAGTTTGGCATTAGTTCCCCTCCCCAAATGGTTCTGTGTCCCACTCGTAACTAATAAGGTTCTTTCCATCAACAAGTGGTTTTACTTTTTCTTTCATAAACTTGTATGCGAAGTAGTCATACGCAACTCCATCAGCAAGTTCTAACTTTAGATAAATGGCGTTTGCCATCTCTGTCCCCTTTCTATAAAGACAATGCTAAGTATAAGGATTTTTATTGTTTTGTCAAGTCTTGTTCCAACAATGCTTTTCGTTTTTGTTCAGCACGGCTTTTGTTGCGCTTTGTTCTCTTGTCTGCGAATACGGCTATCCGTTGGTTCAGGACAAAGCGACCACGCCCCCGAACCAATCCGTCTAACTCATTTTGCTTTTTCATGCTCTCATTTTACAAGATGCGGTTCTCTTTGTCAAGATGGTGTAGTTGGACTTCCAGCAAATCCCGTTGAGCACATCACAACAACTTGCGGTTCTAGCCAGTAACCTTCCCTGTTTTTTACTTTTTGGTAAGGGCACGCCGTTTGCGTTTTTACTTTTTGGTGCGTACGCCTTCGCTGTCTGACATCGCAACAACTTACCGTTCTACACCAGCGGCGGGCTGCATCGCGTTATGTAGGGGCGAGCCGTTATGTCCGTACAGCAAAAACGACTTGCCGTTATTACGACAAGCCGTTCTTGGTTTTAGAGAAAGGGATTACGCAGACTCTAGCGACACACGCCGTTTCCAGCCCTCGCCACTAATGCGAATTCGGAAAACTTCCTCAAACGCCTTAGCAACCATGTCGGTTATGTCCGTGTAATTTTCATCGGCTTCTCTATTGAGCGAGCCGACATTTGGGATAGACGGCACATCGGAGTCCTCTGTGTAGTCGCCCAATACTAGAACTCTGTCGCCTGTCCAGCGACCAGAGATGTCGGTTTGTGGAAAGTCTCCACCACCGCGAGCAGGGCTTGTCATCATCAAGATGTACATAGCGTCTGCTAAAGACCCACCGCCATTGACGGCAGTATGTTCATACTGCTTTAGACCTAAGCCCAAGCCGTGTGGATTTACTACTTCTCTCTTATCAACATTGACAAGAACATGATACTGACCCAATTTATTTACCCCTTTATCTCTACACGAACCGCCTCGTGCAATTCGTTGTATTTCATCATAGTATACGCGTCATCAACAAAATTGTCAATAGCGTGGTTTACTAATTCCTCATCTGTAAGACGGGTGTCTAAGTTTTCGTTGACTAAGTCCTCGTCAAATTCAAATTCAATCTTGGCAATAATTTTGCGACCCACAATTATCCCTTTCTCGTATTTGGTGTTTGTTTCTACTCTGTGAGTAATAGTTGTTTTTCTCATAGCGCAAGGCTATCGTCATACTCATCCTCATCATCAAATTGACCTATGAGTGTTTCAAAACCCTCGTTAGGGTCGTCTACATTAGTAGTAACCGCGTTGATAAAACGTAGAGAGCATGAATCATCAAACCACTCTTGTAAAGTTTCAAACATTTTGTCAGGCGACATTTCGTCTGAAGTAATCAACGGGTCATAACCATAAGTCCGCATTAGTTCTACTTGCTCATCATCCATGAGCAAATAAATTTTGTGGCAGGTGTCCCACGCAATTGCTTTAGCGTCAACTACTCGCTCTTTGACTAAATCAAAAGTAATAGGCATTACGCCACCTCCAACTTCTGACCAAACCCTAAACCGAGTTTGTTAGTTGAGTAAGTCTGATAATCAGACTCGCACATAAAAGCCCATGGTCCCATTTTTGTTTGTGCGTCATACAGCGCAGGGGCGCCGCAGAAATCGCAGTTAGGAATCTCCGATACTTTCGCAGTATTCACTTTGTCTCCTTTCTCTAAAGACAAAGCGCACTTTACACCACTAAAACAAACTTGTCAACTATTGATTTTGGTTCAGGCCAGACATACTCCAGATTGTTTGGAACATCAGGCCAGAGATGTTGATAGTGTTCAGGGAACTTACGAATCAGGTTTGACTGATGGGACTCGTGAAAGGCTGCATCACCAAGCCAAGATGGATAAGTTGTTTGTTCTTGCAGGGCCGCCAGGTCTTCCAGGATTTTCTGGAACCTCGGTTTCATTGTGTCTTTGTATCCTCGTGCTATCCATTCATCGCAGATGGCGATAGCGTATAGAGCGAGTGCGGTTTCGTATCCGTTCCACATCAGAACAGCAGGATGGTTCCTCCATCCCTTAGTCTCACCGTTGAGTGCACGGAAAATCTGAAAGGCTTCTACCCGTTGCTTACCTAGTCTGCGATAGTCCAGCACACTAGCGGTTTCACGGAAATCTGCACATGGCAGGAACGTCTGCATAATTCGTCTCTCTATCTCTTGCCGCTTTTACTTTTTAGCGGTTAACTAAAAACAGTAACGGTTAGCGCACGCCGCGTCAATAGTCATGCCGCTATTTTTTGTTTTTGCTTTTTGGCTTGGATTCTTTCTTCCCTCGCCGCGATTGCAAATAGCGCACGCCATAAAAACTTATTTAGTCTTGTTCTCACGGTTGACCTCCCTCCTACCGGTTATTGCGTCCCATACAAAGTATGTAACGGTATTCCAGAAATCGGCAGACCTTTGAGCACGGTTCATATTCACTTCGTAGTCGCGTTGACTACGGTCAATGTTGAGTAACACTTTTGCAATGATTGCTTCAAATATCATAAACAGTATTTTACTGGGCGCTCGCCGTTATGTCAATAGGGGCACGCCGCTCTTGCCGCTGCTGCCTGGCCGCTGTGAGAAGTTGTTGAATTGTTGGTAGTTGACTTTGCGGCGGAGCCGCAAAGCGGAGTCTAGTGATAGAAAATATAAAAGTCAAATCCACACGCTCGCCGCTCAGAAGACCGGCCGCCAGGCAAAACTACAAACAACTTACGGACATCGTTAAGACGTCCCTCGTGGTGCAGCCTCCCAGATTCAGACATCTGTGTTTTTACTTTTTGCTTATCAGGTGGAGGAGATGGTGGTTACGGCGGAGGTGGCGTGCCGGCCCCTGCACATCAAAACAAGTTGTTGGTTTCTTTACCTGGTCCGGTCATGCCTGAACAACCTGCGCAACGATGCTTGTTCTGGAAGGCGGGCCCTGCAACTACAAACAATTTGCTGGCTGTGGATAACCAGGTAAACAGACTGGAGCATACATTCTTACAACTAACGGTTTACTAAAAGTAGCACTTGCCGGCTTCTGGCTGCAAGCAACTACGAACAATTGCGGTTACTGGTCAGTAACTTGTTCCTCGGACGCAGGAGGCACGGTTATGTTAAGAACACCCATCTCTGTTGTGGTTGAGCAACCAGGGCACCGTTGATACGCACCCTTCTCATACAGCGTCCCACACCAGAAGCAATCGGTTAATACTTGTTCGTTGTCCATTCCCAGGCCGCTCCTTTCATTTTTACTTTTTGGCTAAGCGCAAGCCGTTAGTTACCTTTTGGCACCTAAAGTTACTTTTTGACACTTTTGCGCTCGCCGTTGATTTGACTTTTTACTTTTTACTAACTAGACTGTGCTTCAGCACGGTCTAGTTTGTAAAGTTCAAGAAGTTGCTGTGCTTCGTTAGCGCGAGCCGTTGAGCGAATGTGCGCTTGCCGGTCTAGCGCTTCTGGTATGTCTGCGGCGCAGCGGTCAGCGTGCTCCTGGAGTAACTCTAGGAAATTGTTTGTAGTCATCAGTCTTCAGCCTCCTCAGGCACGCCGTTAGTTGAAATTTCAATAACTGGTTCAGCATCAATAATTTTTGTCTCTGGCTTTGCATCCGCGATGGCACTGAGCGCAGCAATCCTAAGTTGTTCCATTCTTGCAGCGATGACCTCGTGTGGCGCTGGCCCGTTACTCTCAACCTCTACATTAAGTTCAATCCCACCTCGCACGCCGGCGCGGTCAAGAATTTCTGTAGCGGCTTTGAGTTGGACTGGCTCTGACTGTGCATCTAGAAGTTCTTCAAGTTTGTCTACAGCGTAGGGGGCAGACTGAACAATTTTCTGACGTGCCCGTTCAATGTCTCCTCCTGGACGACGGTTGAACTTAAGATGGTAGCGACACAAGCCGTCATCCTTGAGACGACCCGATGCCCACATCAAACAACGCAAGCCGTCAGACTTGACAGTTTTGCAGCGATGTGGTAGACCTTTAGGTGCACGCCGTTCAGATTTGGGTCCCCCTTGTTCCTGTTCTTCAAGGTAGGCACGGGTAGCAGCAACTACCCACGGTGGAGTGATTTTGCAAGCGTCACGGTCAATGATGAGGTCCAGGCCCGTTAAGAAGTCTGAGTTGTTATTAGTTGGGTCCGTTAGGAGCGGACGACGTTCTGAGAAGTTGACGAGTCGGCGCTCGCGGAGTTGTTCTTTAGAGCGTGCCGCAATCAAGCCCGTTGTGTGTCCTAGTTGGTCGTAGACGTAATCCCAAGTGAAGTTGGCGGCTCTGAGTATCTGACGGTTCTCAAAGGTGTCCTCACAGACACCACGGTCATATTCAATAATTCCGAACTCGGTTAAGTCAGGCCGAAGGTCAACGGGGGTTGATATATCAGGGAGGCCGCTAGCCTCATCCTCGTTGTTTGTAGTTGGTTCCAGGTCACTGGTCATTTTTACTTTTTGGTCCCTTTACGGACTTGGCCCCCCTACGGGATTATTTTATAAATTATTTTTACCGTAGGGTGGGACAAGCCACTTATTTAGTTTTTATTATTTCTTCTTGGCGGTTTTCTTTGGTGCAGCCTTAGCCTTGGCTGAGGCGTCAGAAAGTTTCTTTGTTACTTCCTTAGCGGCGACTTCAGCGACTCTGCCGAAAGCAGGGTCTTTCTTATTGACGTAGCGAAGGGCTACTGGGATAAGGGATGCCCAAAGAGCATTAGCAACCAAGAGCCACTCTCCCTGTCCAAAATTTAACGGACTGGAAATTCCGCTTGTCTGAGAGACGACCATCACTGCGCCAACAACTTGGCCTAGGAGGTTGCGGAGGTAGGACTCAATCATTGCCTTGTTCATGTTGTTACTCGTTTCTGTGGAAAGGAAGGTTCCCACGTCATAACAGACATTAGCAGATATGATGGGAAAAGATTTTTGTGAAAACGCGGATACATAAAGAGTTTTTACTTAACAAGGACTGATTTGAGCGTGTAGAACAGCACGAATCTACTGTCTATTGTATAGAAAAAATATTAAGAAAAATTAGGACAAAGTGCTTTTGAGATTTGTTTTTGGACTGTCGTTTCTATCATTCCAACACGGTTTACATAACCAACCGTTGAGTTCTTTTTCGTAGAGATAAGTAACTCTGACTGGAATCTTGGCGTCGCAAAGGACGCAGTAAGATTTTCTGACATGACTACTCATGGTGGTCAAATGGCCTCTGGAAGTTTCTAACATCATCGCCATTGATTGGCTTGTAATCACTTTCACGAATCAGGTCAATGGCTCGTCTTAGTCCTAGGGTGTAAAGACTTTTATCGTCTTCACCCATGCTGGCTTCCCATGCTCTGACTAGTTCTGCAAGTCCACTAATCAAATACTGTTCTCTGCTATCTATTGCTTCATCTATAAAAGAAATCAAGTCAGGGGCAGAGTCTGGTTTTAGACTTCCATCCATAATTTTTTCAGTCATATGACCGGAGATGACTCTTTTCAGTTCTGCTCTATTCATTCTTTGGCAACCTTCCTGTTGTCTGCAAGGTAGCATCACATTGTTGGCATAGCAAAATGTCGTAGCGGTCAAAGAGAATGTCTTTGTTCGGTTCGGCTGGTCTACCCTCTCCATCTATAATAACTGGATAGACAGCATCAGTAACTCCACATGAAGCACAGATGTATGCGCCATCAATCCAATTGAAGGTTCCACCACTTTCCATCAATGCAACTATCCCTCGGATAAGAGCATGTTGGTTTGCGTTTCCATCAGAGACTCTTGCAAATGGGTTCAAAGTGCTAGCGGTTATAACTCCACGGAACTTATGGCAATGGCAGTAGCGAATATTGACTTGGCAAATAATCTGACCTTGAGTATTTCTTTTATGTCTATTAGCGCCGTGTCCACAGATACAGATACCTTTTGAGAGTCTGCGCTGTTTTCTAGTTCCAGACAAATCCTCTACAATGCTGTCTGCTGTTGTAGCATCAATGCCCATCTTGGCAAGAACCTCAAGTTGTTCTTTACTCCATCTGCTAGTTGTTTCCTGGTTGTTGTCCACCACCAAAGTCCCTCCGCATCTGTTCTATTATTTCTTGGAACTCTTCCTCTGTTTGAATCTTTTGCTGAATGTGGGATAGGAAATCTTCCATCATTCTTCTCTTCAAAACTCTCTGCCACCAGTTCATAGTGCCAATTGCAAACATTGAAGCAAAGTAGCAAATTACCCAGAGCCCAACAACTTCTATCAGGCTAAACTGCCAATCCATTATATTTTCATTCATGTTCTTGAATAACTCCAATTTCTTTTAGATGTTCGTAAATCGCATTAGAGTCACCAAGAGCAATCTCAGTCCACCTCTCCAAATCATCACCAGTTGGTTTCTTTTTGGGGAACCACCATTTCATCAGAGCAAAAGCCATCTCATCAATCAGGTCGTTGCCTTCCATCTCCCTGCCTTGCTCACTCATAGTCTTCTCCTTCTAAACCAGTTCCCCAACCATTAGGGAAATCTTTTGGGGTGCAAGCGGTTACTTCAGATTTACAGTTATAGCAATGTCCGTTGACTCCCCACATTCCAATCATGTAACTGTCTTTACAGAACTTGACTGGAACTACTAACCACTCACTTCCACATACTGGACATACAGGGGTAGGAATCCCGCTGGCATCAATGCTTGGGAATTCATTGCTTCCATTTACTGCCATGTCATTACCGTCCTTTGTCAAGCAAAACAATACACCCTCTGTCAAGTATCTGTCTATTCAACATTCCAACAATCCCATCAATAATAAAATCTAAAAAGAACTATAACACTATCGTAATCTCTAAACTGTCAAATTACATTTTTTCTTCCCTAATACTATCACATAAAAGTATTGTCATGTAATTCAAGTATTACCAAGTATTTTTCCTTAACGTACGCGTGGGGGCCCTTAAGGACCTCTGGAAAATATACTTAGCAATATATGAATATCTTAGCAATACTTGAATACATGTATACATGAATTACGCACAAATCCACCCAAAAGGTTCACCATGTATTCAACTATCAAAGTATCGCTAATTTTTCACCTAAAATATATTTAGAGCCGAAATAAAAATTTTTTTATATAAAACATACAAATAACTTGTTCAAGATGTCAAAATTTTCAAAAATCCTTGACAAAAACTTGACAACCACATCTTAGATTAACAGATATATTTTTGTTGTCAGTTACTTTTTTGCATGCTTTTTGATGTATCGCAAAGTAAAACCAAGTATCAAAGCATCATCCATTTGACCCAATACAGGGATAAAGTCAGGAATCAAATCTATTGGAGATGCCAAGTAGAGAACTAGCAGACCAACTATAGCCTTTACATGAAGAGGACAACTACGGACATCTTCTATAATGGATTTATACTTTTCAGACTTCATAAACAATTTCTTTATGGTGCTTTACTTTGACTAGAGGGTCTACAAAAATCTTGAACCCAGCCCTAGTAGCGTTGGCACACCAAGAATAATCCTCACCAACATTGACTCTCATCTCTCGGCCCTCTTCCCATTGGACACGATTTATCAAGAACCATGGTCGCTCCATCTTCTCAAAGACACCATGCTTGATAGCCACAAAGCCAAAACCAACTCCACCAACCTCTACTGGCAAATCATGTAGCAAGAACTCAACCTTGTTGACCCTTGTTGGAACCCCTCGTTCATTCGGGTAGTTCACAGCCACAGTTCCAGCAGAGTCCAGTTGATAGAGACCAGAAACAATATCTAGTTCTGAATAGAACAACTTTAGGAAGTCATCAGGCTCCCACTCAATATCCGAATCAATCCAAAATATCTTTTTATACTCAATTCCCCCAGCAACCTCTACTCCCTCGGAGTAGTCATGTTGAGTTTTATTGAGAGCGGTTAGTTCTCTAGCGGTTGGCACAAAAGAGGAGTATTGTGATAGGAAGTCGTATTTGATACCATTTGCGCTCAATTCACGCAAAGTCTTGGTCAAACTCTTTACATACTCCATTTTTGCCGAATGACCAGGGGTGGCAATCAAAACCCTATTGTCTCCAACTACAGGACTCATAATCTAAACCCAATCTCTTTATGGTGTTGAACCAATACCGACCTATCAACCTTTATTTCAAATCCAGCCCTTTTAGCCTTAAGACACCATGAAAAGTCTTCGCCTACAGAGGTAGCCCCATCTTCCCAAACAACATTCTCAATGCTAAAGTATGGCCTTTCAAGTTTTTCAAAGACCCCCGCTGCCACACATAGAAATCCAAATCCAACTGTATAAACACCAACAACTTCTTCACCTTCAGGGATAAATCCCAAAAAGTTGCTCTTCTTATGCCAGACCGGCATTCCGTCCTCTCCACGATAAAAGACGCACAAATCTCCGTCAAGGCTAGAGGCATAGACCCCAGAGATGATACTTTCCTGACTTTTATACAACTTCATAAAATCATCAGGAGTCCATGAAATATCTGAATCAATCCAAAATATTTTGTTGTAAGTAATGCCCTGCAAAATTGGAGCATCTAGAAACTCTGACTTTTTCTCTCCTGCTCTAGGGTTGGCAAGAATTGTTATCTCCCTAGCGTGAGCAACAAAAGAAGAATATTCGCTGACAAAGGTATAACTAATACCCTCTTCTTCTAAGCGTTTTATGGTGTGAATTAGGCTCTTTACATAAGGAGCCTTCATTGAATGTCCAGGAGTGCAGATAACTACATCGCGGTGTGTTGTCACGGGTTTACTCTACTCCTTCTGTTAATATTTTCCTATGCCTTTTGAAGACGATTTAGATGTTTTAGATTTTACTTGTGACTTTGTAAATTGTCCAACTCACTACATACGAGGCGCAAAGGGCTCAGAATTCGTCACCGTTATCACCAATACAGGGATGCTCTATTTTTATTCAATGGACTGCCTTGCTTTGTGGGCAGGGTCTTTTCCTATCGGTCACTTAGTTACAGGCACAGATGCGGCAGAAGAATAATGGCAAGACCAAAAGTAAGTAAGAAAATCCTTTGGGAGATAGCCGAAAAGATTATGTCTGATAGGGGTTGGACTCCAGAGCAATCTCCAATAGAGTTTGATAGAACCATAGATGATAGCCAAATTGTTCTTATCAAAGAGGACCTAGAAGACATGCTTACATACTTTAGTTATAGCGAAGTTTATTGCGAACACACTGGTTGTAAGAAAAAAGACATGATTATTTTTACTCACACACATGAACACTAAAACTGTAATGAAATCAAAGATTTATCTTTCTGGTCCAATGACTGGTTATCCAGAATATAACTATCCGTTATTCAATAAAACTGCCGAATATATTCGTTCTTACGGCTATCCAGTATTCAATCCAGCAGAATGTTTTGATGGAGATACTTCTCTTCCTAAAGAAACATATATGCGTGAAGACATTAAAGCAGTCTTAGAGTGTGAGATGGTCGTAACTCTTCCTGGGTGGCAGGAATCGTCTGGGGCTCTACTTGAGGTTGAGGTTGCTCGCGCTTGTGGGATACCTGTTATAGACTTACAAGAGTTCATGTGGCTAGAAGAGAACGAGAGGGATTAGTAATGTCTGATGATGTAGCAGTTCGTTGGAGCAATTATGATGAATTTCGTTCTAGAATTGAATACGAAACAAGAAACAAAATATCAGCACAACTTCAAACTAAAATTGCAGTTGTCAAAGAAGCAGGTCTGTCAACAGAATTTCTTGCTGGTTTATCGTTAGCCAACGCTATTATTCTTAATCAGATACCAGAAGAAAATAATGAAAAATTGGACGAGTCCTCACAACTACGTCTCATTTAGTCTTTGCTAGTATTTCCGTCCAAGGCAGTCGCTAAGGGTTATAAATCATTCGTTTTCCGTTGAGAGGGGCCTAAGTGTCTATTAATTTTTCCTTCAAGTTGTCAGAGGATTTTGTCGGCTCCTATAAGGATAAGAAAGCACCGTTTGGTTATAGGGATGCTGCTGGCAACTCTGTTGGAGAAATTACTTTCCTACGCACATATTCACGACTCAAAGAAGACGGCACAAAAGAAACATGGACAGATGTTTGCGAGCGTGTCATCAATGGAATGTATTCGCTACAAAAAGAACACTGTAAATCTAATCGTCTTCCGTGGAACGACTCTCGCGCTCAAGCATCTGCTAAAGAAGCATTTGACCGCTTATTCAATTTGAAGTGGACTCCACCAGGACGCGGTCTCTGGGTTATGGGAACACCGATTGTAAATACTCAGCGCAACTCTGCTGCTCTACAAAACTGCGCATTTGTCTCTACAAAAGAGATGACAAAGAATGACCCAGCAAAACCATTCGCATTTCTAATGGAAGCATCAATGCTTGGCGTTGGTGTTGGTTTTGATGACAAGGGTGCTGACAAAGACTTTACAATCTATGAGCCGAAGGGAGAGGAAACATATGTCGTTCCAGACACCAGAGAAGGATGGGTTGAATCACTCGTCCTCATCCTCAATGCTTACTTACGACCAGATACGAAGACTCCACTATTTGACTACTCGCAAGTACGTCCTTCGGGCACTCCAATCAAAACCTTTGGAGGAACAGCAGCCGGACACGAACCGTTAGAAAAACTTCACAACCATATTCACAAACTATTCAAAGGTCGTGCTGGTGAAAAAGTTACTCGTAAAGATATTGCTGATATTGGTAATCTTATCGGTGTCTGCGTCGTTTCTGGCAACGTTCGTCGCTCTGCTGAACTTCTCATAGGTCGTATTGACGACGCTGATTTTCTTAATCTAAAAAATCCTGAAGTATTTCCAGAGCGCAACTCCTACGACCCTGCTAATCCTGGCTGGGCGTGGATGTCAAACAACTCTGTTGAAGCATCGGTTGGTGCTGACCTAACTCCAATTGTTGATGGTATTGCTCGTAATGGAGAACCTGGAGTTATCTGGCTTGATGTATCTCGTCAATATGGTCGTCTTGCTGACCCAGCAAATAATAAAGATTGGCGTGTTGCTGGCTACAACCCATGCGCAGAACAGTCTCTAGAATCTTATGAAATGTGCACACTCGTTGAGACCTACCTCAATCGTCACGACTCACTAGATGATTACAAGCGCACACTTAAGTTTGCTTATCTCTATGCTAAGACTGTCACTCTTCTTCCAACTCACTGGGAAGAGACAAACGCAATCATGCAGCGTAATCGTCGTATTGGAACTTCTATGTCTGGTGTTGCTAACTTTGCTGACACTGTAGGACTACCAACATTGCGTGAATGGATGGATGGCGGTTACGCAACTATTCAACAATATGATGAAGTTTATTCAGAATGGTTAGGTATTAGAGAATCAATCAAGACAACAACCATTAAACCTTCTGGAACTGTCAGCATCCTTGCTGGTGAGTCTCCAGGAGTTCACTGGACTCCAGGCGGCGAATACTTCCTTCGTGCTATTCGCTTTGCTAACACTGACCCAATGCTTCCTTTATTTAAGATGGCAAACTACAGAGTAGAACCTGCTTCTGAATCTCCAGACACAACTAGCGTTGTTTTCTTCCCAATCAAATCTGGTGCTAAGCGAAGTGAGAAAGATGTTTCTATCTACGAAAAAATGTCTCTCGCAGCCATTGCTCAGCGCCACTGGTCTGATAACTCAGTATCTGTAACTATCTCTTTTGATGCAGAGAAAGAAGCAAGTGCTATTGGAACAGTCCTTCATATGTATGACGGACAACTCAAGACTGTCTCTTTCCTTCCACAAGGTAACTTCACCTACCCACAGATGCCTTACACACAAATCACCGAGAAAGAGTATGAAGAAGAGGGAACCCTCAAACTCTTCCCAATTGACTTCTCAGGTGTCTACGCTGGAATGGGAGCAGAAGCGATTGGCGAGGCTTATTGCACCACAGACGCTTGTGAGATAAAATTGATTACCGAAAACCAGAAGGATAAATAATGAAGGTAACTGTTTACACAATGCCTCATTGCGCACAATGCGACATGACTAAAAAACTACTGACTAGAGATAATGTCGTATTTTCTGAAGTTGATGTAAGCACAGACACCGAGGCATACGACTACATAACCTCTCTAGGCTATAAACAGGCCCCAGTTGTTGTAGTCAACGATGACCTGCATTGGTCTGGGTTTAGGGTAGACAAGATTGCTTTTCTAAGAAGTCTTGACCTAGGCTTTAACTAAAACCTGTAGACTAAGGCTCCATTTCAATACCTAAGGAGTAGGCCCGTGTCAGTAGAACACAAGCACATCCTCATCAATGCACGGGTCAATAACCCGCTCAATCGCTTTGAGGAAGCAATAGAGTTTTTGAATGATTTAGTAGACCGAGTTGGAATGAAGGTTCTTATGGGACCTCATGCTACCTATGTCAGCACTCCAGGAAATCAGGGAGTTACAGCAATCGTTGGCATTGAAACCAGCCATATTGCTTTCCACGTCTGGGACGAAGAGATGCCAGCAAGACTTCAGTTTGACCTCTATACCTGCGGTTCTCTAGATAAGGACGTTGTCCTAGAAGCAGTTCATCGTAAATTTGACGTTGTTAGCGCCGACTACCGAATCTACGATAGAGAGACTGGTTTCGTGCTTCTAGAAGAGGGAACTCTTCCTTCTTAACCAAAATCACCATCTCCGTCCAACAGTAAAATTGTCTACTGGAGGACACGATGTCAAAACGATTTCTAGCACTTACCTTGGTCTGTTTATCCCTAACGGGTTGCGGGTATCAGGGTCAGTATCGCTACCCATGTCAGGACCCTGCAAACTGGGAAAAGGCAGAATGTAAGCCACCTATTTGTGAAGTGGCTGGAACCTGTCCTGAAGATTTAGTTGGCGAAGACATTGTAAATCCACCGACAGATGCAACCACAACGGACGGGACAACAAACAATGGCTAAACAGCGCCTTACTCCATCAGAACTAGATGCTCGCTTAAAGTTTATTTTAGGTATCACTCTAGGAGCAATCCTTTTGCTTACAGCAGTAGGAATTCTTTACGGACTTCTTTTTGTTTCTCAGCCAATCAATCAGCAATCAGAGAACGACAAGATGTTCTTCAACGTTCTTGGCTCTGTCGCAACCTTTATTACAGGAACTTTGGCTGGTCTTTTGATTGGTCAGTCTGGTGCTAAAGACATTATGTCGGCACAACTAGCAAACAAAGAGATGGACGCTAAAAACACTCAGGCAGATAAAAAACTTGAGTCAGAACTTGAAATTGCAGAAAAGAAAGTTGATGCTGAGATTGACGCTACTCGCGCTCGCTTAGCAGCAAAACCAGATGGCGCAATGCCACAAGAACAACCAGTAGACACTGACTGGGATAAGGAGTAATCATGGGAGCCCTAAGAGCAGCAGCAAAAGCAGCAGCAGAAGCAGCAGCAGCAAAAGCAGCAGAGACAGCAAAAGCAGAAGCAGAACGTGCTGCCCTTGCTGAAAAGGCTAAGTCAGAAAAGGCAAAAGAAAAAGCCAAGGACTCTTTTGATGATGAAGAGGATGAAGACTAATTATGGCTGTAGATGACTTTCCAGTTCCAGCACCTTCTGACGCTAAACCTCAAGGTAGCGTTGCTCGCTTTGTGCAGGTTGCTAAGTCTCAAGTTGGATACATTGAAGGTCCAAAAGATAACGAGACAAAGTATGGAGCATACACAAAAGCCAACTTTCAACCTTGGTGCGGTTCTTTCGTAAACTGGTGTGCAAACGAAGCAGGAGTAAAAATTCCTAATACTGTTTACACTCCAGGTGGAGCAGCAGCGTTCAAAAAGGCTGGACAGTGGATTGATGTAGATGTTGCTGACCCAGAAGCAGGAGATATTGCCTATTTTGATTTCCCATCAGATGGCGTTGATAGAATTTCACATGTCGGAATTGTTATTGAAGACAATGAAGATGGAACCGTTTGGTGCATTGAAGGCAATACAACTGGTGATGGCAAAAAAGGTAGCCAACGAAATGGCGGCGAGGCTTGCAAAAAACTTCGTGCTTATAAGAAAAACAAAGCAGGAGTAATGATTTCTATTGTTGGCTTTGGTCGTCCTAAGTTCAAAGCAGGTGGTTCAGCATCCGCTCCTTCTAGTTCTACAAAGGCAGCACCATCAACCGAGCAGAAAATAGCACCTAAAAAGAAGACATGCTCAGAATGTGGTCAGGAAATTAAGTAATGAAGACAAAAGATAGAGTTATTTATGTTCTTGCGTTATTTGTAGGTCTTGCTGTAATCCTTGCAATTGTTGGAGATTACTGGACTGCATACGAAGAAACAAAAGCAACTGGAGAGTCTGTAGAGGTTTCTTCAGAGGTTATGACTCTAGTTCAAACAGCACTTGGTGGTCTCATCGGAATCATCGGTGGGTATTTTGGTGCTAAAGGCTCTAAGAAAGATGACGAGGAATAATAAGAATGTATATCTATCGTGTAAGAAAAGTCCACAAAGTTGTTGATGGTGACACTATTGATGTAGACATTGACCTAGGTTTCAACGTCTCTTACTACCAACGTGTTCGTCTTGCTGGAATTGATACTCCAGAGTCTCGCACAACTGATGCTTACGAGAAAAAACTTGGTCTTGAAGTAAAAGAAAAACTAAAGCACCTTCTTGAGGGCTGCGAAGATATTGTTATCAAGACTCAAAAACCAGACTCAACTGAAAAGTATGGTCGCATCCTTGGATGGCTTTATCTCAACGGAGCAGAGCAATCTGTAAATGAAGCCCTTGTTGCTGGCGGTTATGCTTGGTCATATATGGGCGAAACAAAGATTAAAGACTTTGCTGCTCTAGAAGCCAAGCGAAAGGCTTCTGGAACGCTATAGTTCTCTAATGAGAGAACTTTTTCTTACACTTATTTTCCCTATCTACTGCTGGGTAGCGGGGATGGTTGTCATGTATATCTGGATGAAACACGGAAAGAAGTAAAGTGGCAATTTATGAATACCAGTGCGAGCACTGCCAAAAACTTGAAGAAACACAAATTCATTTTGAAGTTGGTCCAGATTGCCCTAATTGTTTTAGAACAATGAAAAGGGTGTGGAGTTCTCCCGCTGTGCACTTTAAGGGCAAGGGGTTTTACTCCACTGGAGGATAGTTACTTAGTTCCCGCTAATCTTGGGTTAGGAACTTTTTTCATTCTGTAGCGTCCGCGCTTTTCATTGAAGACAAGCGTCCAGATAGTTTTCTTATACGCTTTACCGCAGGGGCGATTAGCCCCACTCATTACTTTTGCGGGAGCCGAAGCGCCACCAGATTTTCCTTTAGCCATAAGAGAATTCTAGAGCATAATGTGTTAATGTATGTGAATAAAACACGCGGACGTTGCATATCGGTAGTGCCTCTGCCTTCCAAGCAGAAGGGGTGGGTTCAATTCCCATCGTCCGCTCCAATTTGACGTGTCGCACTAATAAGGTAGGAACTAAACAGTTAAAATTATGTTATGAGTGAGACAGTCTTTGATGTAGACACCGACACGTTACTTATAGATGACACGGGTGAACATGACCGTTTTGCTCACTATGTTGAAAAAGAGGCTGCCACTCGCTCCATGGTTTATGGAGAACCAGTAATCGCCCTCTGCGGAAAAATCTGGGTTCCTTCTCGTGACCCAGAGAAATACCCAATCTGTCCTACATGTAAAGACCTTTTCAAAATGATGTCAGACGGAGGCAACTAACATGATAGGAACAGAGGCTCCAGAGACTATGAAAGTTATTGGACCACTTGAACGCTGCGACAGATGCATCGCTAAGGCTGTCTTTATGGTTGTTTTTAACAACGGTGATTTGTATTTCTGCGCCCATCATTTCAGAGAACACGAAGATAACTTTATAGAGTCTGCTCTAGATATTTATGATGAGCACGACGAAGTTCTAGTTAATCCTTCTGCTCTGGACGAGGAGTAGATTTCTTTTTAGGACTCTGCTCGTGGATGTATTCCCTCAACGAATGCATTCTAAAGTAGGCATCACCGCCACCATCAAGTATGGTCAAAATTTCTTCAATAACTTGCTTGCGTGCTTTAGCACATCCATTACAAGGACACTTCCACTGAGTCATATAGACATCCACCCCTCATATCCAGCATTAGGGTTTGCTTCTTTCCACTCTTTCATTTTTTGATTTTCTTCAGCCCAATTCATTCTATGACTTGGCGCTCCACAAAACTCACAAGGGTCGCACTTTACTTCCTCATAAATGTGACGACAGATAGGAAAATCCACCATCTTTTACACCTATTCTTTCACGAGCGATTGTTGCATAGTCGGGGTTTAGTTCTATACCCACAAAGTTTCTTTCGTGACGTAAAGAAACAACGCCCACTGTCCCAGAGCCAGCAAATGGGTCTAGAACTAAACCACCGACACGGCTTCCAGCAAGAACGCATGGTTCCACGAGTTCTTCTGGCATGACAGCAAAATGCGCTCCAGGAAACGGTTTAGTTTTTACAAACCAAACATCCCTTTTGTTTCTTTTGCCATCATAAATCTTGTAAACAGGCGGTCTTGCATTTACTCCTGGAATTCCTTGGCGTTCAACAGAACCCTTAGCGCCTTTAGTTCCAGCAGGAATAACGCCATCTTCTTTTATTGCTTCGCTATCAAAATAGTATTTATTTGATTTACTAAGTAAAAACACATACTCATGCGACTTAGTGCATCGGTCTTTTACACTTTCAGGCATTGGATTTGGTTTTGCCCAGATAATGTCCTGTCTGAGATACCAACCATCTGCTCGTAAAGCAAAAGCAAGCATCCAAGGAATTCCAACTAAATCTTTTGGTTTAGTTCCTTCGGGAACAAGTCCACCAGTTTTATGCTCAAGGTGTCGCTCGTTGTGTTTCTTTCCTAGATTTCCAGCAGGTCCTTTTCCAGAACCAGAATAACTATCTCCAATATTGAGCCACAAAGTTCCATCATCTTTGAGAACTCTTTTTACTTCTCTAAAGACTTCAACCATCTTGGCTACATACTCGTTTGGGTCTTCTTCTAGACCAATCTGTCCGTCATTGTTGTAATCACGCAAACCCCAATAAGGAGGAGATGTAACGCAGGTATCTACTGTTCCGCTTTCAATTTCAGCAATCTTGGCAAGAACATCTCCTACTTTTATTTCATAGCCCATTGACAGCAGCCACCCTTCTCTTTGCTATCTCAACATACTCTTCATTTTGGTCAATTCCAATAAAGGAGTAACCATCAATAACTGCCGCTCTACCCGTTGAGCCAGAACCCATAAATGGGTCAAGCACAACTCCAGCAGAAGGAGTAATCAAGCGTACCAAGTAGCGCATCAATTCTGTGGGTTTGACAGTCGGGTGAGTGTTCTTTTCTTCTCCCATTCCGTCATTTCTTTCTTTAGTGTTTGCTTTAGCGCAGTAGAAGAATCTTGCGGCGCTACCGTCATCTCCCATTGCCCTGAATCCACCTTCAGTTTCTTGACCAGATGCAAAAGTTGTTGATACTGCTTTTCCACGCTTGGCTGGATACGCTCCGCCCTTCGCTCTTGGGAACAACTTAGTGACTTCGTCACTCCCGTCGTGAATAAGATTTGCTGGATAACGACCTTTGGTATTCATCTCCTGTGTGTATTCAGGATTTTTGAGTTGTCCGAATCCAGACCAATCTTCAAGTTTATTGATAGGAACAGGCTCACCTGGCACTCGTGATAGTTCTATGTTAAGAGCCCCAACTCCCCACTTCTTCAAGTTGTTCTCAACTGTTCCTTCTAACGGTTTTCTTGCTAACGCAATCGGCTCGTGAGCAGGTTTCAAAGCAGTTCCAAGTCCATCACCAACACTCAAAGATTTAGGAAACCCCTGTGCGTAGACCCACATAATTTGGTCACGAATTTCAAAACCAGCATCTTCAATCGCACAGACCATGCGGTGATAAGTCCGAGACCCACTAAAAACTAAAATATGCCCACCAGGTTTGATAGCGGCGAGCGCTTTTTTCCACACATCAACATTGAAAGCAATTCCTGTGGAATCCCACTTCTTACCCATAAACCCAAGTTCGTATGGAGGGTCGGTGACTATCGCATCAATGCTGTTAGGTTCTAAAGAATCTAGAACATCCAAACAGTCGCCATGGAGAAACCGAATCACCCACAAACCTTAACACAAACACACAACTCACTTCCCCGTTTTCCCTCCGTTTCTTATAACGGAATGAAGGCGCGAAGAAATCAGTTATCCATCATAGAGATACCGAAATGGTCAATCTGTAGAAGAAAGTTGAAGTGCTGCCCTAATAATTCAATGGTGACATCATCAATACTCATAAATCTATCTGAAGGCTCAACGCTCCAAAACTTTTCAGTATCAGGATATGTAGGGCGCAAGTAGTTGACACTATGTCCTACAAAGTATTCAGGACGAAGAGGGAAGTCTCCTTCAATAGAAGGACTTGAAGCAATCTTCATAGTTCCAGCGCAGATAAGTGCCCACTTTTTGGTAGCACCCTTGATATACATGTAGAGATTTCCGCTAGAAGCGTCTACTCCCTCAATAGGATATGAAGTCAGTTCGTCATGTATCTGACGCCATATTTTGTGGGTGTCCTCGGAGTTAGTTATCATCTTAGAACTCTACACTAAAATAAGAGGATGGAAGAGAGAAACGACGAGTATTACAACAAGGAATTCATCAAGATGGTCCTTGACTCTGGATACCGTACAGACAAAGAAGATTTTGTCATGGAAGTTCTCACAAGTCTTTATAACTATATGTCTGAAAAAACTAGCCTTGCTCCAGAACGACTCACAGACTACATTCAAGAAGTAACCAAGATAGTTGGAGTCCAACATGTTCAGACTCTTAGTGTTGACGAGATGGTTGACTGGATAAACTGGCTCTTAGAGCAGAGAAACGAAAAGTAACACATTTATCTTTTTTAGAGCAATTTGTCAGGGAAGTATGTTAAGACAAGTTGCAGTCTTTGCAAATCTGTACTAAACTATAAGCAAATGACTCAAACACGAAAGGATATTTCAATAATGTCTAGCCCATATACAAAAATCAATCACACTTTGCCAAAAGAGGTTTACAAGGCATTTGAAGAGATTGGCGACGACATTGAGAAGCGCAATGGTTACATTGCCGCTCTACGCAATGGTCAGTGGAGTCTTCAGTCAATTGCTGATGCTGTTGGCTTTACCCGCGAGCGCATTCGTCAAATCTGCGAAGTGACATCTGTTCCAACAAACATTTCATACTCAATTCCAACTCCTCCACTCAAGCCAGTCAAAGAAAAGCGTGTTCTTCCAGAACCAGACCAGAAGAGCATTGAGCGTCTACTCAAACTTCAGCCAATGGCTCAGCAAGTTCGTTCACACTCAACAAAGTTCCGTAAGGAAGCAGAGGAATACTCCGCGCTTGTTTACAAGGTTTACAAGGAAGATGGAGTTTCACTGTTCCGTCTTGCTAAGTATCTTGGAGTAACTCATGGTGCTCTTCGTTTCCGAATGGCTCGCTATGGATACATCAAGACTAAGAATCCAAAGAGCAGTTGCTACCAACCAATCCTTGAGAAGAATCGCTATGTCCTCAAATCATAGTTTGGAGCCTAAGTTCGGCTGGGGACACCAGCAAGCACTTGAAGACTATAAAGAAGAACTTGCTAAGAAAGTTGAGTCTTTATATGTTGATAGTAGTTGGCGTCCCCAGGAAGTTATCAACGCTGTTGTGAGGATGATTAGGCAGTCATAATAGAAGGACGGGGTAGAATACTCTAATGCGAGATAAAACCCCGAATGTAAAAGCCAACGGCTATGGCTCGTTCCGAACCGATATGTTCGGACGTATTAAAATTTCAGAGGGTTTTACAATCTTTGACTCTAGTCATCGTTATAGCCAAAATGGAGACTTTAGCGATGTAACTGAAGTTGGTGGAACTGTATCCCATGCTACATATGCAAGCACGGCTCTTCTAAGTGTCACTGGTCAAAGCGGTTCTTATGTTCACAGAGAATCTAAAAAAATTTTTCCTTATCAGCCAGGAAAAGCACTTCAAGTTCTTCAGACTTTTTGCTTTGCTCCTTCCCACCCAAATCTTAGACAAAGAGTTGGCTACTATGGAAGACAGAATGGCTTTTATCTAGAGCAAGATGGAACTAATGTTTATTTTGTAAGACGTTCTTATGTTACTGGCTCAATTGTAGAAACTAGGGTTGCTCAGGCTGACTGGAATGTTGACCCACTTAATGGTTCTGGCCCTAGCGACTTGCTTCTTGATTTATCTAAAGTTCAAATTATGTGGTCAGAGTATGAATGGCTGGGTGCTGGCTCAGTTCGTTTAGGTTTTGTTATTGACGGATATTTTATTATTTGTCACCAATTCAATCACGCAAATGTAGAAACAGGTGTTTACATGACAACTGCTTCTCTTCCCGTTTCATACGAAATTTACAATAAGGCTGCAACAGGAATTTCTTCTACAATGAAACAAATATGTGTGTCTATTACTTCTAATGGAGGATTTTTACGACATACAGAGCGTTGGTCTGTAAAAGGAAGTATTACTGCTACAACAACATGGAAACCTATTGTTTCTATAAGACTAGCAGCGGGAAGAACTGACTCTGTAATCCTTCCAGCATCTGTTGGAATTATGGTGGGAACTTCGGGAAATATAGAGTGGGCAGTCTATAGAAACGCAACAGTAACTAACGGGACTTGGGTCACTCACGATGGAACTCCTAATGTTGAATATGACGCGTCATCTACAGCAATCACAGAGGGAACCATAATTCGTCAAGGATATTTTGCTGGGTCAAACCAAGGCTCTGGTTCAGTTGATATTAGTGATGGTTTTGGAACTTTTGATATGCAACTGGGGAGAACTAATGCTGATACCCCTGTAAGCGATATTTTGACACTAGCCATAAGAACAGTTTCTGGTTCTGGAACCATCTATGGCTCTCTATCTTTCTACGATTTGCTTTAGTTTATTCTAGGCTGTATTATTCAGGAGATGAAGAAAAGAAAAATGAACTGTTCTCGCTGCCAAGTAGTTTTAGAAGAAACTGGTTTTGGTGGCTTTGACAACATTCTTCGCGTTCGTTTAGAAGGCGGATACTCCGAATTTGTTGACGATATTGTCTACAGTTCTAGAGACAAAGTTAACTACCCTCTTTATCATGTTCTATGTCATCAATGTGGACATGAACTGATGACGTGGCTAAAAGTGCCAGAAGACCAAATAAGACCTTGGCACCCTCTTGACGAGAACGAGCCTCTTTGTAAGGGTTGGGTTCATCAAAAAACTCTCTGGGATTAGTTGTCATATCCTAAATCCTTGAAGTATTTCAGTCCCTCTTCTGTGGCACTAAAGTGAGCCGTTAGGTCTTCATCGTAATCTACTTTTACATAACCGTGCTCAAACAAGTTCATTAGGCCGTCATTTACTCCCTGCATGATTTCGTCATACATCTCTGGCATCAAAGATTTCATCAATGGAAAGTTATAGACATAAGTAACTTCACCATCTTCATCAAACCCATCTTCTTCTAATATACCAATTTCTATCAAATAGTCAACAAAGGCATCTTCGTCGTCTGGGTCCATAGGCATGAAATCTTCCATTAACTCAACATACCACTGCTAGACTTATTCGTATGGCTTACGCACGATTTCTTAAATCAGATATTTACGTCATCATGTCTTCAGGCGGGTTTCTTTATTGTGTCACTTGTAGCCTTATAGATGACATGAATGGCGCAGGATATTCTGCGCACAACACTCAAGACATGATTGACCACATCAAACAACATGAAAATGCTGGTCATAGAGTTCCAGAAAACATATACGAAGAACTGCTTAAAGATGACGCAGAAAACTTCCCAAACCAAAACACACAAAACACACAACCCTCCCCCACTCCTCCTCCGCCGTTAACGGAATGAAGGCGCGAAAAAACACACTTTTCATTGTATAAGTAAATAATAAGCACAAATCACATTTTCTTTTTAGCCTTACTCTTATAGTTAATGGCTACTAAGAAAAAGAGTGCGTCAACACGACACACCAAATCAGTATCAAAAGCCAAGGGAATTGGTAAGGCCATACACCTGCTCGCTTCAGAGGGAAAGTCATATAGACAAATATCAAGCGAGTTAGGTGTCTCTAAAGGAACTATCTCTTATCACTTAGGAGATAATCAAAAAGACAAAACGATAGGACGAACAAGACATTATCGTTCTCAGATAGATGCCTACCTACAAAAAGAAAAAGCAGCAATTAAGAATTGCCCAGACTGCGGAGAAGAAAAGCAGTGGTTCCAGATGGACTTTGACCACGTCCGCGGAGTCAAGAAATTCAGCCTTTCTCAGTATCACCGCCACACTCAGAGCCTAAAAGTTGTCCAGGCTGAGGTGGCTAAATGCGACATTGTGTGCGCTTGTTGCCATAGACTACGGACCTATATGAGGGCTCTGGAGGCAAAAATCGCTCGTGAAAATAAGGTGGACTAAAGAACGAGACCAGCGTTTTTGGGATAAAGTCTGGATAGACGAAGAAGAAGACGACTGTTGGTATTGGATTGCTGCCACAACAAGCAGAGGTTATGGAGCATTTGCTTATACTAAAACAAAGATTATTACTGCTCACAAACTTTCATACTCTCTTGCCAAAAACAAAGGTGTCTTAGTTTCTCCTAAGTTTCATGTCATGCATATGTGCGACAACAAGATATGCGTAAACCCAAGCCATCTACAACTAGGAACTGCTAAAGAGAACAACCGAGATGCTATAGAGCGCGGACTTGCTACTTCTATAGAACAGATAGTTGGTCGTCCTAGCCAAAGAAGATACTGTAGTCATGGACACCCAAGAACTAAGAAGAACACCATCATAAAGTCCAAGAACGGATACCAATATCCTCTCTGTCGTGTCTGCTATCTAGCAAGCAACAGAGCATATAGGCAGCGAGTTGCTAGGGCTAAAAAGTCTCAATACATGCGTGACTACAGAAAAAGAAAGGCTCAGGATGTCAGAGGACTTTGACTATAGAAAGTCTTTTGCCTTTGGCCACGGCTACAACCAAAAGATGGCCAAAAGATTTCAAGACAGTGGAATTGATTGTTACGCACCGGACCTCAGATTTGCAGAAAGCATTGAGGAGCGCTTTGACTTTACCCAAAACGAAAAAGACATTGTGCTCAATAACCTAGATGGTTGGATAGAGGTCAAATCAAGCAGCACCTACTGGGAAGATGGAGACCCTTCTTCTATAAGAAGCAACTTCTCTAGCCTCTTTGTGGATACAGTTTCTTCCTACAAGGAAAAACTCACTAAACCAATAGCCTATGTTTTAGTCTCTCAGCATACTGATGGCGTTTTAGTTGTCCCAACAACAACAGAACACCTGTGGCAAGTAAAGAATCTTTATGACAAAAGTAGGGGAATCTTTGATGATTTCTACCTAGTTGAGTATCAGCACCTCAAAACCTTTGATGAGTTGGTTTCTCACATTATGAAACAACAACTACAAACAACTACATAGTAGTAAAATAAGACTGCTGGGCCTTATCTTAGGATTGGCTTAGTTACCACTGGCCCCCCTCGCAAATTGTCCACAATTGTCGGGGGGGAGCCAGCCCAGCAAAAACACACAACACACACCCCTACCCGCCTTTCCCGCTTATAAAGGAACGAAGGCGCGAAGATTTGCATTTTTTATTGTATAGGTGTATCCTGTCTCCATGACACAAACCATAGACCAAAACGACTTCTACGAAATCATTGACGAGACATTTGTCTGCTGCGATGAACACCAATTTGTTTACTACTGCAAAGCCCACTCCGAGAGAATGGGTTGCCAGTTTTGCGCCTTTGACCCTTACAGTAAATGTGGTTGCGATGAGTAAGAAAGCATCAGTTGCTGCCAACAGGGTTGTTATCTGTCCTGAGTGTAAGAAAGAGATTGAAGTTCGCTCTGGCTTTGCTCACCACACACTAGTTCGTCATATGAAGGAACACAAGAAATGAAACTCTTTGGATTAGAGATAAAGCGAAAAGTAAAACCACTCTCTAGTGGAATGATGGTTAATTGCTACGGCTGCGGTAAGCAGTTCTTTTTATACTCAACTAAAAAGAGAGTAATGAACTACTGCTCGCAATGCTCACCTATGGTTGTATAAAAGCCCACACAAAAAACACACACCTCTCCCCCGTTCTCCCTTTTCGGTTAACGGAACGAAGGCGCGAAGATTTGCATTTTCTATTCTATAGTCTTTTGTTTATGCTTTAGTCCAGTTGCTTCGTAAGCATCAATGGCGTCATCCATCGTGTAGGGATGTTCTGCCGAGCAGTTGCCACAATTACGACACATCGTCATCTCCATGGTCATCGCAGACAGAATAAAGTCTTTCTTTGATTGCCTTGATGCCAACAGACTTTTTTGCACAGAAGTAGCAAAAAGACCATTGATGCAAGTTCTTCTCACGAAGGTGGTCCAAATACTGAATCAGCCTTTGGTCCTTACTCCACTGGGTGTGTTGACTTGGCATAGTCTTATTATAGCGTTACAGTTACCCCATGAGAAAACTACTAGCAAGACCTTTTTGGTTTATCCACGACCAAGCAGATTGGTTCAACCGAGTTGGTTGTTATATTGCCTTTGGCAAGAAATGGAGGACGATGCATGACCCACAATGAGTTGCTGGACAGAATCGCACAAGAAGGCTTGAAGCCTTATGGCAATGTAATCAACACTAATCTAGTACTAGCCCTTCGTGCAGTAGTGGAATTGCATAAGCCAACTGGATGGTTTGAAGATACTGGTTATGCAGACCAAGAATGTGTTCACTGCGACAACGGCTCTTATCCCTGCCCTACTATTCAGGCTATTGAGAAGGAGTTAGGATGAAGAAGATGAAAGAACCCCCTATGGGTTCAATTGTTGTTGATAGAAGAGGCTCTGCTTGGCAACTTCACCCTGTTGGCTGGGCAGTTGCTGGAAGCGATATGTCATGGTCCTACACTTGGAAGCAACTACTCAAAGAGTTATATAGTCCTATGGATTACCCTTCTCAGGAATGGGCACCAGTCTTGCATGACCCAAGGCTCCCTTTGATTGTTTATGTCCCCCACGAAGAACTACTACTAGAAGAGGAAGACAATGATGAGTAATGACGGCGAACTAACCCTAAGGGTCAAAAGAATCACCTTTGAAGGAGAACCTACCCACTGGGATATTGAAGGTGAGATAACTAGGGATGGAGAATCTAGCGGAACCTTTGGCTGTACTTCTCCGACTTTCTATGGTGGCATAGATGCTTTCTTTGAGTATATCCACGAACATCTTCAGGATGAAGAAGATAATCAATGGCTGATGTTCAATGCCAATGTCAAGGCTGAAAAGAATAATAATCCTGTTATTGACGTCCAATAACAATAAGTTGTTCGTAGTTGAAGCCTAGTATATTAACACACCATATATATCCAATGCCAAAAATCGTCCAATATGACACTTAGAAATAGGGGCTATTTTTTGTATACTTTTAGGTGTAAGAGTGTATAGTTATGCCTAAGAAACTCCATTTACGAGAGGAAAAGACGCATGGACTGGAAACAACCGTTTGAACTTGCCTTTGAGTTAGGTCTCTGGGCTATTGGCTGGACATTGGTAGCAATCATTGGATTGTTTATTCTTGCGATTGCTATTGCTGTAGTCAAAGGAACTATTGCCATGTTCAAGGGAAAGAAGCCCGCTAAGGAAGTGACCAAGACTTTCAGATTGGTCAAGGGCGATGGCGCGGGGCAGTAAGCGCATCAACATCAATCTCGGCTGGGGGACTTGGGATAGTTGGGGGTTTGGTCTCAACTATTGTCCTTATGCTAATTCTATAACTATTGAGTTTATCCATTGGTATTTTTATGTAGAGATGTGGAGCCCTAGTGACGACTAAAAAGGTTGCTTACTGTTATGCCCGCGTCTCTACCTCCATGCAAGCAGAAGAAGGCGTAAGTCTTGATGCTCAAGAAAAGCAACTTATCGGGGCAGCAGAGTTCAATGGATACGAAGATGTTCTTATCTTGCGTGAAGAAGGAAAATCTGGAAAAAGTATCAAGGGAAGACCTGTTCTAACTAAGGCTTTAGAAGACCTTGATAATGGAAAAGCGGAAGCACTTTTTGTAACTCGTTTAGACCGACTTGCTCGCTCTACAAGAGACTTTTTAGAGATTGTTGACCGTTCACACAAACATGGTTGGCGTCTAATGCTTCTTGATTTAGGTTTAGATACTGCAACTTATCAAGGACGCTTTGTTGTAACAATCATGTCTGCTATGGCAGAAATGGAGCGCGGAATGATTTCCATGCGCCAAAAAGACATTCATCAAGATAGAAGAAGTAGTGGTAAGCGCTGGGGAGTTGATTTAGGACCACTACCACTTGTATCTAAAGACATTGAAGAAAGAATAAATAAAGAAAGAGATGCAGGACTTTCTTATAAAGAAATTTCTGATAATTTGAATAAAGATGCAATACCAACTCTTCTAAAAGGTAAAAAATGGTATGCATCAACTGTTCGTGACATATATTTACGTTATAAATCAATTAGTTAGACTTACTTTCCTGTAAAATTATCTCCGTCATATTCTTCTGTGGTGGGAGATTTACTAAATGCGCCGTTCGGCTGCTCGCTTTTTATTATTACCTATTACTAAAAAAGCAATAATAGGTCTTTTTGGGTATTCATTTTTTGTAGTAATCTATTCAATACTTGCCCCGACTTCTGCTTATGCAGAAGAAGGCGTTCCACAAGATGGAGGTGCTGGCGGAAACAATAACCAGTCTAATTCCACTGCGTCGTCGGGAGGTGGTCCTGAGGCTTCTTCAGAGAGTTCAACGCAAGAACCATTGGCTGAAGCGGCAACTGCTGTAGCAACGGCAGAATCTAACGTAACAAGTCTTGAAACTAAAGTCACTCAAATTCAGGAGGTAGCATCATCAATACCCCAACCATCACAACAAGTTTCTCAATCTATTCAAACTGCGACTACATCAACACAGGAAGCATCTAGCGCAACAGAATCAGCAGCAACATCAGTTGCTACAGCACAAGCGGCAGTTACTGCGTCAGAGACTGCAAACACTAATCTGGCTCAAGCAACTGCCGCTGTGTCATCTCAAGAGACAGTAGTTGCTACGGCTCAATCGTCAGCAACATCAGCAGCACAGGCAGTAACAACTCAAGAAGCAGTGGTTGCTTCAGCACAGACAGCAGCAACAGAAGCACAGGCAGCAGCAGCCTCAGCAAATACAACTACAACAGTTATAGAGACTTTTACTAATAACACCACCAGCGTTGTAACAGTTACAACTGGAGCAGATGGAACTTCTCCTCTTCCAAACAGCAACGTATCTATTAGTGGAAACTGGAATACAGCGCAAACGTCTGGTCCTGCGCTTGTTCTTATGAACCCAACCAATGATGTTGTTATAAACGTAAATCCATCTGGTGAAGGAACTGTTACTTCTGTAACTATGGGTGTGTATGCCAAAAATGGCGACACAAATATGACTGCTACAAACTCAGATGGAACAACAACTACTGAAGTTATCAATAACAACGTATCTGCTCAAACACAAGCAGTCGGATATACCTCAACAGAGACCATAACTGGCTCAAACATTCAAACAATTACTATCACAAAAGACCCAGATTATTACATTGTTGATAATATTGCTGTAACTAAAACAACTTCTGACCCAGCCCTTACCGCCGCTGCCGAACAAGCCAACGCCACCCTTGCGTCAGAGCAAACAACCCTAACTACTCTTCAGGCTACTAATACAGAAGCACAAACAACTTTATCTTCTGCTCAATCAACTTTAACAACTCTTCAATCAGCAGAATCAACTGCTGCCACCACAGCACAACAAGCAGAGACAACAGCAACTAACGCAACTACAGAAGCAGTTACTATTTCTGCAACAGCAACAGCAGAAGTAAAAGAAGCAACTGTTGACGTTGCTAAGGCTCAGGTTGTTGTTTCATCAGCAGCAGTAGAAGTTTTATCTTCTACAGTCACCGCTCTTACACAAACTGCTAATACGCTTCAACCTACTACAGAAGTAACTACTGCTATAGCAACAGCAACCACCGAGGTTGCTCAAGCACAGACAGCAGTAACGGAAGCACAGACAGCAATGGCTATCGCAGAAACCTTAGCAGCGAACGCTCCAACAGTGGCAGCAGCAACTGCTGTAGTTGAGGACAAGACAGCAGTCCTTTCAACTGTTCAAAACGCTGTAGATGCTCAAGAAGTTGTTGTTGCTCAGGCAACCACCGCTGAGGCAACTGCTCAGGCTGTAGTAGATGCCGCTACATCACCAGGACTTAAGGTAGAAGTATTCAATGTTCAAGGACAAAACAACGCTCCTGTTCTTCCAACTGGCGCAACACCAATTCACACTACTACTGACACAAACGGCATCAGCGAGCAGTGGGGTGGCGGATTAGTAGCAGGGTCTAATCGTTCAGAAGATGTGATTGTTAAGTATTCTGGAACTTGGACTCCTCAATACACTGGAACGCAATATCTTCATACACCAGCCGATGACGGAGTAAGGCTTTATCTTGATGGGGAACTTGTCATAAACGACTGGTATGACAAAGGCGGAGGCGGTTCTACAGCAGACGTAGCAACAACTGCTGGAACTGGAAAAGCCTTTGAAATGTGGTACTACGAAAATGGTGGAGGCGCCTGGGTTCAACTACTTCGTTATACAGGTAGTGGTTGGGAAGTAGTTCCTGGCTCAGAATTCACTCAATCAACAGCAACAACCCAACAACTTCAAACTTTAGCAACAGCAGAAGCCACACTTGAGCAAGAACAAAATGAACTTGAGTTTTTAGAAGCAGAAGAGGACGAGGCTGCTAACAATTTGGCTGATGCTCAATCCGATTTAGCAAATGCTCAGCAAGCAGTAACTGCTATGAATACAGCAGTTACTTTGGCTCAAACAGCAATTACCGAAACTGTTCAAGCAATACAAGCAGTTCAAACTGCTGATGTTGTTGTATCAACAACTCAAGATTCTCAGCAAGCAGCACAGGCTGCGGCACAAGCAGCAGCGGCACAATTAGCAGCAGAACAAGCAGCAGCACAGGCTTTAGCAGCACAACAAGCAGCGCAAGCGGCTGCTCAAGCGGCTGCTCAAGCGGCAGCGGCACAAGCGGCTCAACTAGCAGCACAGCAAGCAGCACAGGCTGCGGCAGCACAAGCGGCAGCAGAAGCAGCATCTGCTGCTCAAGCAGCACAACAAGCAGCGCAAGCAGCAGCACAACAAGCAGCACAAGCAGCAGCGCAAGCAGCAGCAGCAGAAGCAGCAAGAGTTGCTGCTGAAAAACAAGCAGCAGATGAGGCTCGTGCAGCAGCAGAAGCGGCAGCACAAGCAGCAGCACAACAACAAACAACTGCTGAAACTTCTGCATCATCAGCGCAATCATCAGCAACTACAGCACAAGAACAACAAACAACTGCTGAAGAACTTAGTCCTCCACCTCCACCTCCACCAAGTGAGCCAGAACCTCCAGTTGAACCTGAAGTCCCACCTACACCAGTAGAACCTGAAGAACCACCAGCAGAAGAACCTCCTGCTGAAGAACCACCAGCAGAAGAACCTCCTGCTGAAGAACCACCAGCAGAAGAACCTCCTGCTGAAGAACCACCAGCAGAAGAACCTCC
>JACCDU010139564.1_pt1 | contig 124699 bp, 127 predicted proteins | sample 7446081 | NCBI WGS metagenome assembly JACCDU01 (sample SAMN15323447, study PRJNA562643) | freshwater metagenome | isolation source: river surface water | place: USA:Blue River Watershed | collected 2017-08-17
CCGGCAGTGCGAGGATCGCGCCAAACGCGTCATAGGCGAGGTTGCCGAACTGTTTGAGGGTTTTCACACCCGACAGGCCCAGCTTGCCCGCGGTGACTCGGTCCATGCCTTCGAGGTTGATCAGCGCATCGTCCATGCCTTCCAGGCCTTCTTCGGAAGCGATCGCCTCGGTCACCAGTGCATCGCGCGCGCGGTTGCGCAGCTCGTTGACAGTGTCTTCGTCGAAGGCTTCGATCTCCAGCATTTCCTGGATAGGTACATAGGCGATCTCTTCCAGCGTCGAGAAGCCTTCCTGCGCGAGGATGTCGGCGACTTCCTCGTCCACGTCCAGCTTTTCCATGAACAGGCCGCGGATCACGGCCGTCTCGGAAGCTGCCTTGTCGGCCGATTCTTCAGCGGTCATGATATTGATCTGCCAGCCGGTCAGCTCGGACGCCAGGCGCACGTTCTGGCCACCGCGACCGATGGCGATCGCGAGGTTTTCTTCGTCGACCACCACATCCATCGCGTGCTTGTCTTCATCGACCACGATCGACGACACATTGGCCGGCGCCAGCGCACCGATCACGAATTGCGCCGGGTCGTCGGACCACAACACGATGTCGACGCGCTCGCCGCCCAGTTCGCCGGTCACGCTCTGCACGCGCGAACCGCGCATGCCGACGCAGGTACCGATCGGGTCGATGCGCTTGTCATTGGTGTGCACCGCGATCTTCGCGCGCACGCCCGGGTCACGGGCGGCCGACTTGATGTGCAGCAGGCCCTGCTCGATCTCGGGCACTTCGAGCTCGAACAGCTTCATGATGAATTCAGGCGCGGTACGCGACAGGATCACTTGCGGGCCGCGCGCATTGCGGTCGATGCGCAGGATGAATGCGCGGGCGCGGTCGCCGATGCGCAGGTTTTCCTTCGGGATCATCTGGTCGCGCGGCAGGCGCGCTTCGATCTTGCCCGATTCGATGATGGCATCGCCGCGCTCCATGCGCTTGATGGTGCCGGTCACCAGTGCGTCGCCGCGCTCGAGGAAGTCTTGCAGGATCTGCTCGCGCTCGGCGTCGCGGATGCGCTGCAGCACGACTTGCTTGGTATCCTGCGCGAAGCGGCGGCCAAACTCGACCGACTCGATCGGCTCTTCGATGTAGTCGTCGATTTCGATATCTTCGATCTGTTCCTTGGCTTCGAACAGCATGATTTCCTGGTCAGGCAGCTGCAGGCCGGCCTCGTCGGGCACCACGTGCCAGCGGCGGAAGGACTCGAACTCGCCGCTCTCGCGGTCGATCGAGACACGGACGTCGACGTCGCCCTCGTAGCGCTTCTTGGTGGCCTGTGCGAGCGCATGCTCGAGCGCGCCAAAGACGACTTCCTTATCGACGTTCTTCTCACGGGCCAGCGCATCGACCAGCAACAAAATTTCGCGACTCATTTGCGACTCCTGAAATCCACTTTCGGCACCAAGCGTGCCTTGTCCACTTCCGCCAGCGAAAACTCCAGCATCGCCGGCCCTTCATTGCCTTCAAATTCCAGTTTCAGCGTCTCGCCCTCGGGCTCGTGCAGCACGCCCTGAAAGGTCTTGCGGTTCTGCGCGCCCGGCATCGCCATGCGCAGCTTCACCACCGCCTCGTGGCCGGCGAAGCGCGCGTAGTCGGCAAGCTTCTTCAGCGGACGATCCAGCCCCGGCGAAGACACCTCGAGCCGCTCGTAGTTCGCGTTCTCGACCGTCAGCACGTGCAGCAACTGGTGCGTGACTTTTTCACAATCTTCGACCATGACGGCGCGGTCTTCTTCGGGCGGCACGTCGATATACACCCGCAGCAGGCCGCGCGCGGCTTGCTCGAAATCGACCAGCTCGTAACCCATGCCGGTCACGGTTTTTTCAATCAGCGCGGATAGCACCAGCTGACACCTCATCAAACTTTTTAAGAAAAAAAAAATGGGCATCTGCCCATCTTTTTTATGTTGCCGCCGCTGGCGAGGACGCCGGCGGCTTTTGTTAAGTGCCTGATTATAGGCGATTTGACACCGCACTGCAATGCACAAAGCGCAGTCCGGCCTTGTCAAAACCAGAACAGCTGCAGGGGCAAGACACCGGCCACCACGAGGCAGCCGGCACCGATCCTTTCATTAGCCGCGTGAACGACGGCGACCCGAGCCGCCGCCCATGCCGCCCGTACCGCCGCCGGCACCATAACGGTCACCGGTCCAGACACCGACCGTGGCTGCCGCACCCGCGGCGCCGCGACGCTGACCGCCCCGGTTGCGATTGCCGCCATTGCCGGCGCCCGGGAAGCCGAGCGCCGTCTGCAGCGGATCCGGTTGGCGTGGCTTGCCGCCCTGGCGCTTGCCGTTGCGAGCGACGTTGCCATTCACATTGGCGTTTGCATGGCCCATCACGTTGCCGGCCACATTGCCGTTGACGTTTCCATGGCGCGGGCCGCCCTTCTGGCCGCCCTTGGCCTGCGGCTTCTGGCCGCCAGCCTTGCTGCCGAGGCCGCTGGCAGTCATGAGATTGCGCACGGCATGTTCGTCGAGTTCTTCCCAACGTCCGCGCTTGAGGTTGCTGGGCAGGGTCAGAGCGCCGTAACGGGTACGGATCAGGCGCGACACTGTCAGGCCGACGGCCTCGAACATGCGGCGCACTTCACGGTTGCGGCCTTCGGAAATCGTCACGCGATACCACTTGTTGACGCCTTCACCGCCGCCATCGGCGATCTTGTTGAAATTGGCCGGGCCGTCATCGAGTTCGACACCTGACAGCAGCTTCTGGCGCATCCCTTCTTCCAGCTCGCCCAGCGTGCGCACCGCATATTCGCGCTCGATGCCGTAGCGCGGGTGCATCAGCCGGTTCGCGAGGTCGCCGGAGGTGGTGAACAGCAGCAGGCCCTCGGTATTGAAATCGAGGCGACCGACCGCCAGCCACTTGCCCGTCTTCATGTTCGGCACGCGGTCGAACACGGTGGCGCGGCCTTCCGGGTCGCTGGTGCTGACGATCTCGCCCGCCTGCTTGTGATAAATGAGCACGCGCGGCGGCTTGGAGCTGATCTTGCGCTGCAATAGCTTGCCATTGATGCGGACCTGGTCGGTCGGCAGGATGCGCTGGCCGATATGGGCGGGCTCACCGTTCACCGACACGCGGCCGGCGATGATCAGCTCTTCCATATCGCGTCGCGATCCCAGCCCGGCCTCGGCCAGCACCTTGTGCAGCTTGGGGGCGTCATCGTCAGCCGTCAGGTCACGGCGTACCGTCTTCTGCTTGCCCGGGTTCGCGCCATCGTCGGCAGCGAGATGATCGAAATCGTCGGAGGTCACAAAGCTGAACACGGCATCGGCGTCATTGCCGCCCTTGCGCTGCTGTCCCTGCTGGCCCGGGCGACCCGGCTGGCCCTGGCGGCCTTTGCCGCGCTGGTTGCCTTGATTGCCCTGCGGCTTGTCGCCACGATTGCGATCGCCGTTCGGCTTGCCGCGGCGCGGCTGTCCCTGACGTTGAGGGCGGCCTTCCGCCGCCCCGCCGGCGGCGCTATCCGCACCGGCCTGCTCTGCAGCTTCGCCATTGCTTTCGCCGGCAAGCCGGTCATTGCCGCGTTCGGCGCTTTTCTCGGGGTTGCGCGAGCGACGCAGCGAGCGTGGTCCGCGCACGCCGCGGCGCGGCGTCTTCTTGTCTTGCGACTGCCCTGCGTCTGCGCCGGCGCCCTGTGCGTTATCGGCGGTGTCGGGCGTCGCACCCTGTTGCGGGTCAGTGGGATGTTGACTGGTCATCTTTCGGTTCTGGCGTAGGTTCGTCGTGTTCCGCGCCCGGTCTGGTTTCAGGCTCTGCTGCGGAAGCTTCGTCGTCCGTTCCTGCCGGATCTTCTTGCTCTGTATTTGCTTGTTCAAGGTCCGCGGGTTCGGCGTCCCCTGCCTGTCCATCGACGTCGACGTCGACGTCGACTTCATTGGCGGCGCCATCGGCACCTTCTGCGCCATCGACATCTGCCTGCTCAACGGTCACTGCATGGACATCGCCTTGCGGCGCGCCCGTTTCAAAATCAATGCTGGCCTGGTCCAGTGTCGCCTGCAGGCTCTGCTCCATCGCCTGCATCGCATTGTCGGGGCCGCCAGGCATGTGTTCCTGACCCACGGCCTGCAGCGGCGGCAGTTCTTCCAGCGACGACAGGCCGAGGTCATCGAGGAATTGCCTGGTGGTCGCCAGCAGCGCCGGACGACCGGGCACATCGCGATGGCCGATCACGTCGACCCAGCCACGATCTTCCAGCATTTTGATCGTCTGCGAATTGACCGCAACGCCACGAATGTCTTCGATGTCCCCACGCGTCACCGGCTGGCGATACGCGATGATCGCCAGAGTCTCCAGTGTCGCGCGCGTGTACTTCGGCGGCTTCTCCGGATTCAGGCGATCGAGGAAGACCTTCATCTCGGCCCGGCTCTGGAAGCGCCAGCCATTGGTCAGTTTCACCAGTTCGACGCCACGGCCTGCCCACTCTTCCTGCAGCTCGGCCAGCATCTGCTTGATCGTGTCGCCGTCGATCAGGACATCTTGCCCTACGGCTTCCGCCACCTCGGCGACGCCTTCGCCCGCTTCAATTTCTTCTGCTTCATCGGTCGTGCCGGCCTCTGCGGCATTGGCCGTATCGGTAGCGTCACCGTCGGCTTCGGCATCCGGGCCCGGGTTCGCAACGGCTTCGTCGCCAGCATCGGCTGCAACTGCTTCGGTCTCCTGTGCAGCCGGGACTTCGCCGGATGACTTCGCTACCTTGGCAGGCTTGGATGCTGCGATGACTTCGTGACCGGTAATGAACAGCTTTTTCAAGTCGTTGACCGACAGGGCCTCGTGCGTGCACAGCAGCGCAGTCTCGAGGACTTTTTTCGCCTCAGCGGTATTCATCTACGATTCTTGTCGTACTGGTTGGTTGCAGTGGGCAGATCAAATCACGGCCTGCATCAACGATGCCGCAGGCTCAAACAGAAAGTGATGCTGGCGTACCAGGGCCGCGTTGTAGATTTTTGTTGGGGCCGCTGGCGTGGTTGCGCCGGTAAGACTGGTGGTCCGTCGGAGGCCGCCTGCTGCCATCGGCGCGGGGCTGGGAACCACATTGCGCCGGATTATAGGGCAAACCCCATGTGATGTCATTGCCCAAGGGTACAAAACCAACAAGGCAAGGCACACAAACAACAAGGCCCGGATCTCGGATCCGGGCCTCTGGTATCTGGTTGCGGGGACAGGATTTGAACCTGTGACCTTCGGGTTATGAGCCCGACGAGCTGCCAGACTGCTCCACCCCGCGTCTGAAGAATGAAATGATACAACGTATTGCAGCGCAATGCAAATCAGGTCTGCAAACAACCGCGAGTGTTACACTCGCCGACGCTTCTTCCCCCTGCGCCAACACGTGTCCACTCCGATGAATTTCTGTTCCGACTGCGGTCAGCCAGTGTCCCTGCTGGTTCCGCCCGATGACAATCGCATGCGTCATGTCTGTAGTCATTGTGGAACCATTCATTACCAGAATCCCAAGATGGTGATCGGCAGCATTCCGGTCTGGGACCTGGCGGGCGACGCCAGGGTGCTGCTGTGCCGGCGCGCGATCGAACCGCGCCACGGCTACTGGACCCTGCCCGCAGGCTTCATGGAAAACGCCGAAACGACCGGCGAAGCGGCCCAACGCGAAACGATGGAAGAAGCCGGCGCGCGCATCGAGCTGCAGGATTTGTTCAGCCTGTTGAATGTGCCGCATGTGCATCAGGTGCACCTGTTCTACAGAGCCCGCCTGCTCGACCTCGATTTCGCGGCCGGCACCGAGAGCCTGGAAGTGAGGCTGTTTGCCGAGCACGAGATACCGTGGGACGACATCGCCTTCCCGACGGTTGCGCACACACTGAAGCTCTTCTTCGCCGACCTCGCAGCGCATCGCGACGGCAAGGCGTTCGGCTTCCATACGATGGACATCCGCAAGCGCCTGCGCGATTGAACGGGATTGCACGGACAAAAAAAGCGCGGCCCGGGCCGCGCTTTTTTTGTGAACACAGCCTGCCGGCGAATGCCAGCCAGGCGTTCTTGCTTTACCAGCTCGACTCGCGCTCCGGCGTCGCCGTGATCTTGTGGATCGACAGGTCGGCGCCCTCATACTCTTGCTCCTGGTCGAGACGAATGCCGACCGTGCGCTTGAGCAGGCCATAGACGACCAGGCCGCCCACTGCTGCGATCACGATGCCCATTGCGGTACCGATCAGCTGCGACATGAAGCTGATGCCGCCGATACCTCCGAAGGCCTTCAGGCCAAAGATGCCTGCAGCAATGCCGCCCCACGCGCCGCACAGGCCATGCAGCGGCCACACGCCGAGCACGTCGTCGATCTTCCAGCGGTTCTGGGTCAGCGTGAACATCCAGACAAAGATCGCACCGGCCACGGCACCGACTGCCAGCGCGCCGAGCGGATGCATCAGATCGGAACCGGCACACACGGCCACCAGGCCGGCCAGCGGGCCGTTGTAGGCAAAGCCCGGGTCATTCTTGCCCAGCAGGACAGCGACCAGCGTACCGCCGACCATGGCCATCAGCGAGTTCATCGCGACCAGGCCATTCATTTTGTCCAGCGTCTGCGCGCTCATCACGTTGAAGCCGAACCAGCCCACCGCGAGAATCCAGGCGCCCAGTGCGAGGAAAGGAATGCTGGACGGCGGATGCGCGGCAGCAATCGCGCCATCCTTATTATAGCGACCATGGCGCGAGCCGAGCAGGATCACGGCCGGCAGTGCAGCCCAACCGCCAACGGCATGCACGACCACCGAGCCGGCGAAGTCATGGAAGGCTGCGCCGAAGGTGGCTTCCAGCCAAGGCTGGATGCCGAAGCGGTTGTTCCATGCAATGCCTTCGAAGAACGGATAGACCAAGCCCACCAGCGCGGCCGTCGCAATCAGTTGCGGATGAAAGCGCGCGCGCTCGGCGATGCCGCCCGAGATGATGGCCGGGATCGCGGCGGCGAAGGTCAGCAGGAAGAAGAACTTCACCATTTCGAAGCCGCTCTTCTGGGCCAGCACCTCAGCGCTGGCGAAGAAATCCACGCCATAGGCGACCGCATAGCCGACGAAGAAATAGGCGATCGTCGAAATTGCGAAATCGACTAATATCTTCACCAGCGCATTCACCTGGTTCTTCTTGCGAACAGTACCCAGCTCCAGGAATGCAAAGCCGGCGTGCATCGCCAGAATCATGATGGCGCCCAGCAGAATAAATAGCGTGTCCGCGCCGGTGCGGAATGAATCCATGAAAGTCTCCCCCTTTGAGTGCAGGATTAATTTGAAACCCTGCTCCAAAGCAATTTTCGTACCTTTTTGGTGCCTTGCGAGTCCAACTGCAAGCCATTGAATTTGAAGAAAATTTTTCTCTTGTTATTTCGTTCATGTTTCGGCCCGCACCCGCAGAGTGCGAAATGACGTACCGAATTGGTGAGCATGCCCATTCCCTGGCTAGAACCTGACTCCCCCTTCCCCGATCCGGAACGGGCCTTGACCGAACGCGATGGCGCGCCCGGACTGCTGGCCGCCGGGGCCGACCTGTCGCCGGAAAGGCTGTTGATGGCTTACCGGAACGGCATCTTCCCGTGGTTTTCGGAGCACCAGCCCATCCTGTGGTGGAGCACCGATCCGCGCATGGTGCTGATGACGGACGATTTCCACGTGTCGCACAGCCTGAAGAAGCTGCTGAAGAAGGTCGACCGCAGCATGGCCGAAGGCGGCCGCTGGCAAGTGCGCTTCGACTCGGCCTTCCGGCAGGTGATCGAAGCCTGCGCCGACTGGCGACCGGGCAGCGGCGGCACCTGGATTTCGCCGCAGATTATCGACGGCTACAGCGCGCTGCACCAGATGGGGCATGCGCACTCGGCCGAGTTGTGGATCGATGGCGAACTGGCCGGCGGTGCTTATGGCGTCAGCATCGGCCACATGTTCTTTGGCGAATCGATGTTTGCGCGCCAGCCCGATGCGTCCAAAGTCGCGCTGGCCTACCTGGTGTACTTCCTGCGCCGGCAAGGCGTGGCCATGATCGATTGCCAACAGGAGACCGGCCACCTGGCCTCGCTGGGCGCCAGGCCAATGGCGCGCGAACGCTTCCTGCGTTTGATGAAACCGGCACTGACGCAACCGCCGATTGTCGAATGGGCACCTATGCTGGTATTCGGGGCGCCGGATGACGGACGGGCTTTGCGCGACGGCGCCCTATCGGTGTAAATTTGCAGCTATGACCCATCTCAAGGACCTGCCCTTCTCGACGCTGCAGTTCTATGCAACGGCACCGTACCCGTGCAGCTATCTTGACGACCGTCAGGCCCGCTCGCAGGTCGCCACGCCGTCCCACCTGATCAATGCCGATGTCTACTCGGAACTGGTCAAGAACGGCTTCCGTCGCAGCGGCATCTTCACCTACCGGCCTTATTGCGACGGCTGCCAGGCTTGCACGCCGGTGCGTGTGAATGCGGCGAAGTTCGAGCCCAATCGCAGCCAGCGCCGCGCATGGAAGCAGCACCAGCACCTGAAGGCCTCGGTGTCGCGGCTGGCGTATGCGCACGAGCACTACGAGCTCTACCTGCGCTACCAGGCGGTGCGCCATGCGGGCGGCGGCATGGACCAGGACAGCCGCGACCAGTACGCGCAGTTCCTGTTGCAGAGCAAGGTCAACACGCGACTGGTCGAATTTCGCGAGCCGGATGGCACGCTGCGTATGGTCAGCATCATCGACGTGCTCGACGACGGCCTGTCGTCGGTCTATACGTTCTTCGATCCCGATCTCGAAAAATCCAGCCTCGGCACCTACAACGTACTGTGGCAGATCGAGCAGGCGCGCCAGCTCGACATTCCCTATGTTTATCTCGGCTACTGGATCGCCGAGAGCGGCAAGATGAACTACAAGACCCATTTCCAGCCGATCGAGGCACTGCGCCGCGGCCGCTGGGAACCGCTGCCCGGCTGATTTCCGCACCCTCCCTTCGCCCGCAGTTCCCCACAGTCTGCGCACGAGCATCCGCGTCGGATGGCACCTCCATGCTCGCAGGTAAAATGTGCAGAACTATCCATCAACCCGTAAACCCGCCTGCGCCATCGTGTCCGACAAGCTCCTGTACGCCCTCGCCCGCCCGCTGCTGTTCTCGCTCGATCCCGAGACTGCCCACAACCTGACCCTGCCCGCACTGCGTCGCGCCTACGCGCTGGGCCTGACGGGGCTGCTGCCCCGACCCAAGGCCGACCCGCGCACGGTGATGGGCATTACCTTCCCGAACCCGGTGGGCCTGGCCGCCGGCCTCGACAAGGATGGCGCATACATCGACGGCCTGGCCGCGCTGGGCTTCGGCTTCATCGAAGTCGGCACCGTGACGCCGCGCGCGCAACCGGGCAATGCGAAGCCGCGCATGTTCCGGCTGCCGCAGGCAAACGCGATCATCAATCGCATGGGCTTCAACAATGGGGGCGTCGATGCCTTCGTGCGCAATGTGCAGTCGTCCCGCTTCTATCAGGAAAAGCTTGGCGTGCTGGGCCTGAACATCGGCAAGAACGCCGACACGCCGATCGAGCGCGCAACCGACGACTACCTGCTGTGCCTCGAGAAAGTCTATCCGTACGCCGCCTATGTGACGGTGAACATCTCTTCGCCGAATACCAAGAACCTGCGCCAGTTGCAGCAGGCGTCCGAACTTGACGACTTGCTGTCGAAGCTGAAGTCTTCGCAGGCACGGCTGGCCGACCAGCATGGCCGCTATGTGCCGGTGGTACTGAAGATCGCGCCCGACCTCGACGGCGAACAGGTGAAAGCGATTGCCGATGCGCTGCTGCGCCATCAGATCGATGGCGTGATCGCGACCAACACCACGATCACCCGCGATGCGGTGCAAGGGTTGGCGCATGCCAGCGAAGCTGGCGGCCTGTCGGGCTCGCCAGTACTCGAACTGTCGAACCGCGTGATCGCCGGGTTGAAAAAGGAACTCGGCACCCAGATTCCCATCATCGGCGTCGGCGGCATCCTGACGGGCGCCGATGCCCAGGCCAAGATCAATGCGGGCGCCAGTCTCGTGCAGCTGTACACCGGCCTGATCTATCGCGGACCGGCACTGGTGAATGAATGCGCGAAGGCACTGGCAGCGCGCTGACGCTCACCGGGCGCGGGCTGCAAGCAGCATCGCGGCTCGCCTCATGCTGCATGCCTGATACCGAATTACTGAAGTCGCTTTACTGAAATCGCATCACATCACCCCAAAAAATCAACAAGACGGAGACAAGCATGGACAAGGTTCAACTGGGCACCAGCGACCTGATGGTATCGAGGGTCTGCCTCGGCACGATGACCTTCGGCGAGCAGAATACCGAAGCCGACGGCCATAGCCAGCTCGACTATGCGCTCGCGCATGGCGTCAACTTCATCGACACCGCCGAGGTTTATCCGGTAATGCCGCGCGCCGAGACGCAGGGTGCGACCGAGCGCATCATCGGCAGCTGGCTGAAGAAAACCGGCAAGCGCGACGAAGTCATCCTCGCCAGCAAGATCGCCGGCCCGGCGCACATGCCATGGATCCGCGACGGCCAGAATAACTTTGACCGCAAGAACATTCGCCTCGCGATCGAGGGCAGCCTGAAGCGCCTGCAGACCGACTACCTGGACCTGTACCAGTTGCACTGGCCGAGCCGTAACGTGCCCATCTTCGGCCAGCAATTTTTCAACCGCGAAAAGGAACGCCCGTGCGTGGCAATCAGCGAGACGCTGGAAGCACTGGAAGAACTCATTGACGAAGGCAAAATCCGCAACATCGGCGTCTCCAATGAAAGCGCCTGGGGCGTATCGGAGTTCATCTACCATTCGCAGGTCTATGGCTTGCCGCGCATCGTGTCGATCCAGAACGCCTATCACCTGGCCAACCGCTCGTTCGAGAGCGGGCTCGACGAAACCTGCTTCCGCGAAGACGTCGGCCTGCTCGCCTACAGCCCGCTGGCCTTCGGCCAGCTGACCGGCAAGTACATCGAGAACCCGAAGGCCCATGGCCGCCTGACCGTGTTCCCGCCGAACTGGAGCCCGCGCTACATGCGTCCACGCGTGATCGAAGCGACCAAGCGCTACATGCAGATCGCGAAGGACAATGGCATGAGCGCGACCGAGCTGGCGCTGGCCTGGTGCTACTCGCGCAATTTCGTGACGTCGACCATCATCGGCGCGACCACGGTGGAGCAACTGAAAACCGATATCGATGCGTACAGCATCCAGCTGTCGGACGAGGTCGTGAAGGCCGTGAACGAAGTCCACTTCGACTTCACGAACCCGGGCCTGTAAAAAAAACGCCCCGTCGTGTTGCATGCGGGGCGTTGCGGGATTTTCACTGCGAAGCGTCTTGTTATCAGGACCCTTCGCCAGTTGGCTCAGCGCAGCAAGGGCAGGATGATGACGGCCCAGGTCACGAGCGCAAACGCGAACGCCAGCATCACGGCCGCACTGCCAAGGTCTTTCGCATTCTTGGACAAGGGATTGCGGTCGAGGGACACGCGGTCGACCACCGCTTCGATTGCCGAGTTGATCAACTCGACCACCAGGACCAGCACCAGTACGCCTGTCAGCGCAAGCTTCTCCAGCACCGTCACCGGCAGCAACAGCGCAATCACGATGCCGGGCACCGCAATCAGCAACTCCTGCCGGAACGCATGCTCGTATTTCCATGCAGCCCGGAAGCCGTCGATCGAATAAAAGAACGCCGAGAAGATGCGCTTGATGCCGCTCTTGCTCTTGAACTCGCTATGGACTTGCCGGGTTTCGGTCTGGTGGGAGTCAGCCATGGATCAATGGTGTTTACGCTCGCGATACAGCTCCGTGAAGGTCTTGCCCGGGGGAGCCGGCATGTCGCGATTATCCGTCCAACCGCCAGCCATCGGCAATGCATGGATCATCTTGCCATTGCCGCCCCACAATTTCAGCACGCGCGCGGCCATCCTGGTCGCGATGCGATACAGCGTCGGGCGTTTCGCGAAGAAGGCCCAGACACCGAAGGCGAAATACTCGTAGACCGGCCGCAAGCCCTTCTTGAACTGCTTTTCACGCAGCTTGCGCAGAAGATCCGGTAGCGGGATCTTCACCGGGCACACCACATGGCATTCGCCACAGAGGGTGGAAGCCTGCGGCAAGTCCATTGCGTTCTCCACGCCCACATAGGATGGCGTCAGCACGCTGCCCATCGGTCCCGGATAGACCCAGCCATAGCTGTGGCCACCGATCTTCTGATACACCGGGCAGTGGTTCATGCAGGCGCCGCAACGGATACAGCGCAGCATCTCTTCGAATTCGGTACCGACGAGGCCGGTACGGCCGCCATCGACCAGCACGAAGTACATATGCTCGGGACCATCCTTCTCATCTTTGGCGCGCGGGCCGGTCAGCAGCGAGAAGTAATTCGAAATCGACTGGCCCGTGGCCGAGCGCGGCAGCAGGCGCATCACGGTCGCGAGGTCGGACAGGGTCGGCAGCACTTTCTCGATGCCGGTCACGACTACGTGCACCTTGGGCGGCTTGATCGTGCACATGCCTTCGTTGCCCTCGTTGGTGACCACGGCCACCGAACCGGACTCGGCAATGATGAAATTGCCGCCGGTGACACCCATGTCGGCCGACAGGAAGTGCGGGCGCAGCATCTCGCGCGCCTCGCGCGTCATCGCGGCGATGTCGGTCTGGCGCGGCTTGTTGTGTACCTTCGCGAACAGGTCGGCGATCTCTTCCTTGTCCTTGTGGACCACGGGCGCAATGATGTGCGAAGGTGCTTCATTGTTGTTGATCTGCAGGATGTATTCTCCGAGATCGGTCTCGACCGGCTGCACGCCGACCGCTTCCAGCGCCTTGTTGAGCGCCATCTCTTCGGACACCATCGACTTCGACTTGATGACCTTCTTCACTTCGTGCTTCTGCGCGATCTGCACCACCAGCTTCGATGCCTCTTCAGCGCTCTCGGCAAACAGCACGATCGCGCCGCGGCGGGTCGCTTCCTTCTCGAAGGTCTCGAGCCAGACATCGAGGTTCTTGATCGCGCGCATGCGGCGCTCGATCGCGGCGTCGCGCGTGGCCTCGAAGTCGTCAAGCTCGGTGATGGCCGACGCGCGCGCAGTGACGAACTTGGTCGACAGTTTTTTCAGGTTCTGTTGCAGGCGCTGGTCGGCCAGCTTCTGGCCGGCGCGCGCCTTGAAATGCATCGATTGGACTTGCATCAGGCATCTCCCGCGAGAACTTCAGCCACGTGCAGCACGCGGGTGGTGGTGTCGCCGGTGCGGCGCAGCCGGCCTTCGATATTGAGCATGCAGCCGAGGTCGCCGAGCACGACGGCGTCGGCGCCGCTGGCATGGATGTGTTCGCACTTCTCGTCGACGATGGCCGTCGAGATGTCGCCGTACTTCACCGCGAATGTTCCGCCGAAGCCGCAGCAAGCGCGCGCCTGCTCCATTTCCTTCAGCTGCACGCCGTCGCGCCTGGCGATCAGCTCGCGCGGCTGCTGCTGCACGCCCAGCTCGCGCAGGCCGCAGCAGGAGTCGTGATAGGTGACTGTGCCGTTGAAAGCGCCGGCCTTCACGGCGGGCAGCTTGTCGATCTTGGCGACGTTGACGAGGAAGTCGGTCAGCTCATAAACGCGTTCCTTCAGCCGCGCATAACGCGCCAGCTGCGCCGGGTGGCCGACCAGGATGTCGTCGTAATGGGTCTTGATGGTGCCGCCACAGGAGCCGGACGGGATCACGACGTAATCGACACCCTCGAAGTCGTCGAGGAATTTCTCGGCCAGTTCGCGCGCTGCATCCTTGTTGCCGCTGCTGTACGCAGGCTGGCCGCAGCAGGTTTGCCCCTCGGGCACCACCACTTCGCAACCGGCGGCTTCCAGCAGCTTGATTGCGGAAAATCCTATCCCGGGACGCATCACGTCCACCAGGCACGTCACCATCAGTCCGACACGCATGTGAATCCTTGCCGATATGAGTTTTTTAGCAAGCCGCATTATCCGACGAACGGCCGCCCGGAAACCCTGCCGGCAGGATGAAAAATATTTCAGCGCCTATGGATTTCCCTAAGGTCGCGTTTGTCCACGGCCGGCGGACCCCGACCTGCCTGCAGGCCACTGTTTTGGGGGGGGCAGACCTTGTGACAGCGTTTCGCATTGTGGTATAAACCTCCTTATTGCATCGCACCAACCACAAGATGAAATCCGAAACGCCCGCCGCCGAAAAGACCTCGATCCAGGTCATCGAGCGCATGATGACCCTGCTGGATGCGCTGGCCAGCTATCCGGACCCGGTCAGCCTGAAGGAATTGTCGACCGCGACCGGGCTGCACCCGTCGACCGCGCACCGCATCCTGAACGACATGGTGGCCAAGCGCTTCGTCGACCGCGCCGAGCCCGGCACCTACCGGCTCGGTATGCGCCTGCTGGAGCTGGGCAACATCGTCAAGAGCAGGCTGAACGTGCGCGAAGCCGCACTGCCTTTCATGCAGTCTCTGCATCGCAAGACCCAGCAGACGGTGAACCTGTCGGTCCGTCAAGGCGACGAGATCGTCTACATCGACCGTGCATTCTCGGAGCGCTCCGGCATGCAGGTGGTGCGCGCGATCGGCGGCCGGGCGCCGCTGCACCTGACGTCGATCGGCAAACTCTTCATGTCGGTCGACGATGCCAAGGCGGTGCGCGCGTATGCGACCCGTACCGGTCTGGCCGGCCACAACAAGAATTCGATCACGGACCTTGCCAAGCTCGAGCGCGAGCTGTCGCTGGTGCGCGCGCGCGGTTACGCGCGCGACAACGAGGAGCTGGAGCTGGGCGTGCGCTGCATGGCGGCCGGCGTGCGCGACGACAGCGGACGCCTGATCGCCGGCCTGTCGATCTCGGCGCCGGCCGACCGGCTGAAGGATGAATGGCTGGAAGACCTGATCGCCACCGCGAACGATATCTCGGGCGTGCTGGGTTACCGGCCGGTCGAAAGCGCATGACTGATGGCGTAACTGGCGCCTGATCCGGCTGGCGCCCGGCCATCATCTGCCAGGCAAAGCGACATGAAAAAAGCGAACCCGCGGGTTCGCTTTTTTTTGTGGCCAGGGCCTTGATCAGCTGCGCTTGGCGCTGCGATCGTTCAGTGCCGACGTGCCGCGATTCTCGAGCCACTTGCGGATGCGGCTGGCATCGGCCAGGCGCGACTGCTTGCTCTTGGAATCGAGGAAGATCATCACCACCGCTCGGCCGGCGACCTGCACCTGCATCACCAGACAACGACCGGCTTCGGAGATGTAGCCGGTCTTTTGCAGGCCGATCTCCCAGTCCGGGTTTTCGATCAAGCCGTTCGAGTTGCGGTACTTGAGCTGCGGGCCGCCCGGGTCAACCGCATAACGGCTGTCGGTAGAGTACTGGCGGATCAGCGGATGCTGATAGGCTGCGACGACCAGCTTGGACAGGTCGCGCGCGCTCGACACGTTGGTGCTGTTGAGGCCGGTGGAATCGGCGAAGCGCGAACCGGTCATGCCCAGTTCGTTCGCCTTGGCATTCATCGCGGCGACAAAGGCACGGATGCCACCCGGATAGTTGCGGCCCAACGCAGATGCTGCGCGGTTTTCCGAGCTCATCAGCGCGATGTGCAGCATATTGGCACGCGACAGTTGCGAACCGACGCGCAGGCGCGAATGGCTGAACTTCTCGCGGTCGACGTCTTCTTCGGTCACGGTCAGGATTTCATCGAGATCCTGGTTGGCCTCGACCACCACCAGGCTGGTCATCAGCTTGGTGATCGATGCAATCGGCAGCGACACGCCGGCATTCTTCTCGAACAGCACTTCGCTGGTCGACTGGTCCATCACCAGCGCAACGCTGGAATTGAGGTCAAGCGGATCGCGGGTCAGGCTCAGTCCGGCCAGATCGCCGGCGGTCAGCACCGGCGGCACGCCAGCCATCGCCGACGCAAAGGCCACGCGCTGCGCCACAGCACGGCGTTTCGGGCTCAGGTTGGCGTGAACGACCTTGGCCCTGCCCTTGCTGGCAACGGCAGCCTTGGCGTGGAGGCGAGCAGATTTGCTGCGTTCGGCGTCCTTGTGCGCGCGCGCGGCTTGGGCGGCCGGCAGTGCAAAGGCCACAGCCATAAAAACGACAAGCGCTTTGAAAGTGAAACGGCGCATCGGGACTCCAAAAAAAGATGCCAAATTCTGCCTTGCAGTGTAGCAAAACGGTGCTATTCCGCAAGTAAATTAGGGAGTTATAAGCAATAATTAAACGGGTTTATTAGCCCTTATTGCGCCGAATCAACGTTTCAATTTTGGCAAATTGGCCTCAATCAGAGGCTCGCTGCAATCGCCTTGCCGAGCTCGACCGTTTCCCCTTTGCCTCCCATATCAGGCGTAAACGGCGCGTCCTGAGGGCCGGCCGCCAGCACTTTTTCTATCGCCGCCACGATCGCGTTGGCAGCCTCCGCATGGCCGAAATGCTCAAGCATCATCGCGCCCGACCAAATCTGGCCAATCGGATTGGCCACGCCCTTGCCGGCGATGTCAGGCGCCGAGCCATGCACCGGTTCGAACAGCGACGGATACAGTCCTTCGGGATTGATGTTGGCCGATGGTGCGATCGCGATCGTGCCGGTACACGCGGGGCCAAGATCAGACAGGATGTCGCCGAACAGGTTGGACGCGACGACGACGTCGAACCAGTCTGGATGGCGGACGAAGTGCGCGCACAGGATATCGATGTGGAACTTGTCGACCTTCAGGCCCGGATAGCTGCGCGACATGTCAGCGACACGCTCGTCCCAGTACGGCATCGTGATCGAGATGCCGTTCGACTTGGTGGCCGAGGTCAGGTGCTTCTTCGGGCGACGCTGCGCAAGCTCGAACGCGTACTTCAGGATGCGGTCCGTGCCCTGACGCGAGAACACGCTCTGCTGGAACACCACTTCGCGCTCGGTGCCTTCGTACATGCGGCCACCCACCGATGAGTATTCGCCCTCGGTGTTCTCGCGCACGACATAAAAATCGATGTCACCCGGCTTGCGGCCGGCCAGTGGCGACGGAATGCCGGGCATCAGCCGGCACGGGCGCAGGTTCACGTACTGATCAAACTCGCGCCGGAACTTCAGCAGCGAACCCCACAGCGACACATGGTCGGGCACGGTATCGGGCCAGCCGACAGCGCCGAAGAAAATCGCATCCTTCGGCGTCAGCAAGTCCTTCCAGTTATCGGGCATCATCTGCCCGTGCTGTGCGTAGTAGTCGCAACTGGCGAAATCGAAATGCTCGAAGTCGAGCTTGATCTCGAATTTGACGCAGGCCGCTTCCAGCACGCGCAAGCCTTCTGGCATCACTTCCTTGCCGATGCCATCACCGGCGATCACTGCAATCTTCTTCATGTCATCACTCCAGGAAAGTCGCAAAGTGATCCAGCGGCGCGCGCTCGGTCATGAGGCTGTTTTCGACCTTGGCCGGGTCGGCAAAACCGAGCGCCATGCCGCACACCAGTTGCTCGTTGTCCGGCAGGTCCAGCACTTCGGCAATCACCTTGTGGAATTGCGTGAAGGCCGCCTGCGGGCAGGTATCGAGGCCACGGCCGCGCGCTGCGACCATGATGTTCTGCATGAACATGCCGTAGTCCAGCCATGAGCCCTGCTCCATCACGCGATCGATGGTGAAGATCAGGCCGACCGGCGCATCGAAGAACGCGAAATTGCGTCCATGCTGCGCATGCATGCCACTCTTGTTGTCACGCGTGAGGCCCAGCAGCGCATACAAGTCCCAGCCCACCTTGCGGCGGCGATCGACATACGGCGACACCCACTCGCGCGGATAGTAGTCGTACTCTTCCTTGTGCTGGATCAGTTGCGACGGATCGTGCCAGACCTCGTTGATTGCCGTCGCGAGGCGATCGCGGATTGCGCCGGTCAGCACATAGACCTTCCACGGCTGCGTGTTTGAACCTGAAGGTGCCCGCGCGGACACGTTCAGGATGGCTTCGATATCTTCGCGCGCCACCGGCGTCGGCAGGAAGGCACGAATGGAACGACGGGTCGTGATCGCGTCATCGACGATCGCTTGTTCTCTGGTCTGGATCATGGGGTCACCACTATGGTTTGCAAGAGTTCCCGCGCGGGTGCGGGAATAGATGTCGGCTTGCGCGTGGCGCGGTCGACGTAAACATGAATGAAATGGCCCTGCGCGGCAGCGAGGTCTTCGCCGTCGCGGAAAATACCGACTTCATAGCGGACACTGGATTCGCCAAGCCGCGTCACGCAGAGACCTGCGGTGACCGGGTCGGGGAAAGCGACCGACGAAAAATAATTGCAATGAGTCTCGACCACCAGCCCGATGGCGTCGCCCTCACGGATGTCGAGCGTGCCGTTCACGATCAGGAACTGGTTTACGACCGTGTCGAACCACTGGTAGTAAACGACATTGTTCACATGGCCGTAGGCATCGTTGTCGGACCAGCGCGTGGTGATCGGGTAAAAATGCTTGAAATGCGAACGAGGCTTCGGCGCTTCCTTCATCGTGCTCCCTGGTGTCGTTATCGTTGTAATCGTTGCTCTTTGCGGCTGTTCATCGACGCACCACGAATGCGACGCCGGCCACCGCCAGCAGCATGCCGGCGATGCCGGCCAGCCCGAAGGATTCGCCAAACAGCAGCCACGCAAAAAATGCGGTGACGGGAGGCGTCAGGTACATCAGGCTGGATACGTGCGTCGCTGCATTCTTGCGGATCAGGGCGAACAGCAGGAACATCGCGCCGATCGACAGGGCCAGCACCGACCAGCCGAGCGCGATGATGAATTCTCGCGTCCATTGTACTGTGGACAATTGCCAGTCCAGCCCTTCCAGCCAGATGGCTAGGGGCAGAGTCACGATGGTCGATGCGCCGAACTGGATCAACGCACCGGTGCGCAAGTCAAAGCGGGGGCAATGGCGCTTCTGGTACAAGGTGCCGGCCGTGATCGACATCAGCGCAAACACGCAAAGCGAAACGTTCAGCACCGATGCGCCGGTCGGCGTCAGCTTCTCCGACACCACGAGCGCAACGCCGCCCAGCCCCATCAGCAAGCCCAGCCATTGACGGCGGCTGACGCGCTCGCTGACCGTCGATGCGGCAAAGGCCGTCAGCAAGGGTTGCAGTCCGACGATCAGCGCCGACAGGCCGGCCGGCATCCCCAGCTTGATCGAGCACCAGACCCCGGACAGGTAGCCGGCCTGCACCAGCACGCCAGCCACCGCGATATGACGGGCCTGGCCGCTTGGCCACGGCGCGCGCATCAGCAGCACCAGCGGCCCCAGCACGACAAGTACGCCGGCATATCGCAGCAGCAGGAAGGTCAGGGTCGGCGATGAAGGCAAGCCGAGCTTGGCCACCACGAATCCGGTGCTCCATAACAGCACGAACAGGACCGGCATGCCCGCTTCCTGCCAGGCAGTACGCGCAGGCAGGCTCGTATCGGCTGCTTCGGCAAGCCCGTCGTGTTCCGAAGACAGCTTGCTCACGCTGCCGCCTGCCGGTGGCGTTGGTACGACGCGGCCAGCGTCACGGTCTGCAGGTGGATGGTCACCGTCTGCTCGATATCGCGGCCGTATCCGCCGGCCATCGCAATCGCGACCGGCAGTCCCCGCTGCCGGGACAACGCCAGCACGCGCCGGTCTCGTTCGGCCATGCCCTCGCTGCTGAGCTTCAGGCGTCCGAGACGATCGCCTTCGTGCGGATCGGCGCCGGCAAGATAGATGATCAGTTGCGGTTCAAAGCGCTCGAACAGTTGCGCCAGCGCTTGGTCGAGGGCATCGAGGTATGCGGCATCTGCCGTCCCGTCGGGCAACGCGACATCGAGGTCGCTGATGGCCTTCGCAAACGGATAATTGTGCTCGCCGTGCAAAGACAAGGTAAACACGGAGTCGTCGTTGGCAAGGATGGACGCCGTGCCATTGCCCTGATGGACATCGAGGTCCACGATCGCCACCCGCGACGCACGGCGCTCGGCCTGCATCAGGCGTGCCGCGATCGCGGCGTCATTGAATACGCAAAAACCCTCGCCGCGGTCGGCGTGCGCATGGTGCGTGCCACCGGCGAGGTTGATGCCGACGCCGTCATCGAACGCGGCACGGCAGGCAGCAATGGTGGCCCCGGCCGAGCGACGCGAACGCTCGACCATCTCGGGCGACCACGGGAAGCCGATCGCCTTCTGCTCTTGCGGCGTCAGCGCACCGCTGTCCACCCGATGGATGTACTGCGGATGATGGGCCAGCGCGAGCACGCCATCCGTGGCGCGCGGCGCCTCCTCCAGTTGCACGTCGGCCAGCGTTGACTGCACGGCATCGCGCAGCATCCGGTACTTTCGCATCGGGAAGCGATGACCTTCCGGCAATGGCAAGACGAAGCGGTCGCTGTAGTACGCCTTCATTAACCTGCCTTTACAAGTAAGCCTTCACGAACCCGGGACTCCCGTGGTTTATTGCACGCAAATCGTGTCGCGATGGTTTTTATTATTTGAACAATACAAAAATTTGATGCGCCGCAATAATTTCACTTGACACCCTGCCGGCCTGATCGAAAAATAGCGTCTGCTGCGACGCAACAAACCCTGAGTCGCCAGACAGACGCTGCGACAGCAACCATTTCACAACGAGGACACCCCATGTTCAACACTGCCGAACAATTCACCGCCGCCGCCCGCGCCCAGATGGAAGCCCAGCTGAACCTGGTGACATCGTTTTCCGACTCGATGATCGACGGCGCCGAAAAGCTGATGGGCCTGAACCTGCAGGCTGCCAAGGCCGGCCTCGAAAACAGCATCACCAACGCCCGGCAACTACTGGCCGCGAAGGACCCGCAGGAACTGTTTGCCACCGCCTCGCAGCAAGCGCAACCGCAAGCCGAGATCGCGCTGACTTACGCTCGCCACCTGGCCACGATCGCCCGTGGCAAGCAAAAGGAATTTGCCCAGGCCGCCGAGTCGCATGTCAGCGAAAACAGCCGCCAGCTGGTCGCCATGCTAGACGACATGACCAAAGTCGCGCCAGCCGGCTCTGACACTGCCGTCTCAATGATGAAGTCCGCGATCGACAATGCCAGCACCGGCTTCTCGCAAGTCTCGCGCTCGGCCAAGGTCGCCATCGATGCGATCGAATCCAACCTCGACAACGCAGTCGCACAAATATCCCAAGTCACCGCCAAGGCGACGCGCGCCAAAAAATAAGCACCCCAGTACACTAAGCAGCCGGCCGGGCCCGTCCCGCCGGCTGTTTTTTTAGCCCCTGATCCGGCTCGAATCACCGGGCCTCGCAGCATCGCCGGCAAAGGCAACGCCTTGCCCGTGCATTGCGTGTCACGAATTGAAATGATAATAAGTTGCGTCGCCAGCGGCACGCAGCCCGGTTTTTAATTCAGCGAAGGCAGCGTTCACCAGGCTGCGATCGCGCTTGCGACAACAACAAAAACAATGTCCATCACCCAGCTTTTCTGTGTCGCCGTGTCGGCGGTGCTGTACTACAGCTTCTTCCGGTTGAATGCATATGCATTCGCCGCATTCAAGGTGCATGCGGGCGCCAGCTGGATCTTCTTGCCGGCCGGCCTGAGGCTGCTGTCGACCCTGCTCATGGGCGGGGAAGGCGCGCTCGGCGTGCTGTTGGCGTCGGCGCTGATCGTCACCATCGACCTCCCGCCATCGGATCCGCTGACTTTCATGGTCACCCCGCTGCTGTCGGCGGGCGCACCTTACCTGGTCTATCGCCTTGCCCTGCGTTCCGGCATGCCCGCAACCCTGGTCCAGCTGACCCCGTTGAAACTGGCGCAGCTGGGCATCGTATACGCCTTCGCCAGCGCCGGACTGCACTCGATCTGGTTCTCCCTGCGCGGCGTGCATCCGGACCTGCTCAGCGGCTTTGCCACGATGTTCATCGGCGACCTGGCAGGAACATTGATCATGCTGTACGCAATCAAGATATTGCTGGCCGTATTGCGCTCCTTTCGCGCGCCGGATGCAGTGCCTTGCGACGATACGCCCCCCAACGCCCGCGACTGAGTCCCGCACAGCCACCACAGAAAACGCACCATCGCTGTGCGCATTCGCGTCATTACGCACCAATTCAGGGCGAAGCGATCAAGCCGACCCCATGACAGATTGGCACGCAAGCTGCTAATGCCCTGCTGAATATTCGCTGCCCTGCGGCGACTGCACCAAGAACGACAGCAAAGCATTCGCAACCGATGGCACTAGCAATCCCCGCCGAATCCGGCACGACACTGACCCATGGCGCACGGCCAGGCCACTTGCTGGCGACGCTGTCATTGGGCTTTGGCCGTGACAGCGACACCACCCGGCTGCTCCAACGCGAGCACTACGGCCCGCTGCGCGTGCAAAAGGCGCTCTATCCGGAAGGGCCATCGATTGCGCACGCGATCATCGTCCACCCACCGGGCGGCGTGGTCGGCGGCGATGAATTGCGCATCGCCGCAACCGTGGCAACAGGCGCTTCAGCGCTCATTTCGACGCCGGGCGCGGCCAAGTGGTATCGCGCGAACGGCCATGTCTCGCGCCAACAGCTGACCCTTCATGTCGCCAGCGATGCGTCGCTCGAATGGCTGCCACAGGAAACCATCTTCTTCAATGAAGCCGATGTGCAGCTCGACACAATGATCGAATTGCAGGGCAATGCGCGCTTCATCGGCTGCGACATCCTCTGTTTCGGCCGCACGGCCTCGGGGGAAAAATTCGATCGCGGCCGCATACGTCAGCAGCTGCGCATCACGCGCAATGGCGTTCCGCTGTGGCTGGAACAAGGGCGACTGCTTGGCGGCAGCGCACAAATGCGCAGTCCGCTGGGACTGGCGGGCCATACCGTCTGTGCCAATCTGGTGGCCGTCGGTATCCCTCCGTCCCCGGCGCTGATGCAATCGCTGCGCGAACGCTGCAGTGCCATTGCCGATGGTCGCGGTCGCTTCGGTGCGACGCAGATGAAATCGGTCCTGCTGGTACGTTACCTCGGCGACTCAAGCGAAGTCGCACGCCATGTGATGCTCGCCGCCTGGCAGTTGCTGCGTCCGTTGCTGCTGGCGCGCGACGGTACCGAGCTGCGGATCTGGAATACCTGACGCCACTGCAAACACCCCGAATCACGACATACAAGCCCACCTTAGAACGAGGACAAGAACATGGAACTCACCCCAAGGGAAAAAGACAAGCTGCTGATCTTTACCGCCGCGCTGCTGGCCGAGCGCCGCAAGGCACGCGGCCTGAAGCTGAACTATCCGGAGTCGGTGGCGCTGATCACTGCCGCGATCATGGAAGGCGCGCGTGACGGCAAGACCGTTGCCGAGCTGATGTCCGAAGGCACGAAGATTCTGAGCCGCGCCGACGTGATGGATGGCGTGGCCGACATGATTCCCGACATCCAGGTCGAGGCGACCTTCCCCGACGGCACCAAGCTGGTCACCGTCCACCATCCGATTCCCTGAACGCTGCGGAGAGAACACCATGATTCCCGGAGAAATGCTGATCGATGACGGCGACATCGAGCTCAATGCCGGCCGCGCCACCGTGACCGTGAAGGTCGCCAACAGCGGCGACCGGCCGATACAGGTCGGCTCGCACTTCCACTTTTACGAGACCAACCCGGCGCTGCTGTTCGAGCGCGCGCGGGGCTATGGCATGCGCCTCAACATTGCAGCCGGCACCGCCGTGCGCTTTGAGCCAGGCCAGGAGCGCACGGTCGAGCTGGTCGCGCTGGCTGGCGAGCGCAAGGTCTACGGCTTCAACGGGCAAGTGATGGGCCAGTTAAAGGACGTGAACGAAGGAGCAGGCCAATGAGCAAGATCTCCCGCAAGGCCTATGCCGAAATGTTCGGCCCGACCACGGGCGACCGCATCCGCCTGGCTGACACCGAACTCTTCATCGAGATCGAGAAAGACCACACCATCTATGGCGAGGAAGTGAAGTTCGGCGGCGGCAAGGTGATCCGCGATGGCATGGGACAGTCGCAACTGCCGCATGCGGACGTGATGGACACCGTGATCACGAACGCCGTCATCCTCGACCACTGGGGCATCGTGAAGGCCGACATCGGCATCAAGGCCGGACGCATCGCCGCCATCGGCAAGGCCGGCAACCCGGACATCCAGCCCGGCGTGACGATGGCCATCGGCGGCGCGACCGAGATCATCGCCGGCGAAGGCGCCATCGTGACGGCCGGCGGCATTGACACCCACATCCATTTCATCTGCCCGCAGCAGATCGAGGAAGCGCTGATGTCGGGCGTGACCACGATGATAGGCGGCGGCACCGGCCCTGCGGTCGGCACTGCTGCCACCACCTGCACGCCTGGGCCATGGCACATCCACTCGATGCTGGCCGCGGCCGACGCCTTCCCGATGAACCTCGGCTTCCTCGGCAAGGGCAATGTCAGCCTGCCGCTGCCGCTGGAAGAGCAGATCCGTGCCGGCGCGATCGGCCTGAAACTGCATGAGGACTGGGGTAGCACGCCGGCCGCGATCGACAACTGCCTGTCGGTGGCCGACCGGATGGACGTGCAGGTCGCGATCCACACCGACACGCTGAACGAGGGCGGCTTCCTCGAGCACACGCTGGCCGCATTCAAGGACCGCACCATCCATACCTTCCATACCGAAGGCGCGGGCGGCGGCCATGCGCCGGACATCATTGCCGCCGTCGGCCAGGCCAATGTACTGCCCTCCTCGACCAATCCGACTCGCCCGTACACGCACAACACGCTGGACGAGCACCTCGACATGCTGATGGTCTGCCATCACCTCGATGCCGCCATCACCGAGGACATCGCATTCGCCGAATCGCGCATTCGCCGCGAAACCATCGCCGCCGAAGACATCCTGCATGACCTGGGCGCGATCTCGATGATGTCGTCCGATTCGCAGGCGATGGGCCGCGTCGGCGAAGTGATCATGCGCACCTGGCAGACCGCGCACAAGATGAAAGTGCAGCGCGGATCGCTGAAAGAAGATGCCAGCCGCAACGACAACTTCCGGGCAAAGCGCTATGTCGCCAAGTACACGATCAACCCGGCGATCACGCACGGCATCTCGCACATGGTCGGCTCCATTGAGACTGGCAAGCTGGCCGACCTCGTGATCTGGAAGCCGGCCTTCTTCGGCGTCAAGCCGTCGATGATCCTGAAGAGCGGCATGATCGCCGCCGCGCAGATGGGCGACCCGAATGCGTCGATACCGACGCCGCAACCGGTGCACTACCGGATGATGTTTGGCGCCTATGGCGGCGGGCTGAAAACTTCGTTCACTTTCGTGTCGCAGGCGGCGCTGGACGCCGGCATCGCCGGGCAGCTGAAGCTGAACAAGCCGGTCGCCGCGGTAAAGGACATGCGCAAGCTGCGCAAGGCCGACATGATCCACAACGGCTACGCACCGACGATGGAAGTCGATACCGAAACCTACGAAGTGCGCGCCGACGGCGAATTGCTGGTCTGCGAACCGGCCAAAGTGCTGCCGATGGCGCAGCGCTATTTCCTGTTCTGATGTCATCAAAATCAATCATGCTCACACTGCACACCAAAGTCGACCACGCCGACCAGACAGACGGCGAACTGGTCCTGCCCTATGAACTGCGCGAAAAAAGCCGCCTGCGCGCCGAGCTGAAATCCGGCGAGGAAGTCGCGGTGTTCACCGTGCGCGGCACCGTGCTGCGCGACGGCGACCTGCTGAAAGGCGACGACGGCCGCATCGTCAGGGTGTCGGCCGCGCCGGAAGCGACCTATCGCGTCGCCTGCACATCGCCGCAGTCACTGCTGCGCTGTGCCTTCCATCTCGGCAATCGCCACACGCAGGCGCAAGTCGGCGATGGCTGGCTGCGCATCCGCAAGGATCCGGTGCTGAAGGACATGCTGGCCGGCCTCGGTGCCGATGTCATCGAAGAAATGGCGCCGTTCGAACCGGAGTCGGGCGCTTATGGCGGCGGCCATCACCACCATGACGACGGCCATCACCACAATCCGCTGGCCCCGATTCCTTTGCGCCAGAAGATACACCGCCCGGGTGACAAGGCACCCACATGAGCATGCCGATGCCGGCCGCATCGCTGCTGCACCTGCTGCAGCTGTGCAGTCCGTCGCTGCCGGTCGGCGCATACAGCTATTCGCAGGGGCTGGAAGCGGCGATGGAACACGGCTTCGTCAGGGACGAGGCCGGTGCACGGGCATGGATCGTCGACATGCTCGACGAAGTCGTCGCCCGCTTCGAGGCACCGGTCACATGGCGCCTGCTGAAGGCTTTCGCCGAGCGTGATGCAGAAGCCGTCTCGCACTGGAACGCGCTCTTCATTGCGTCGCGCGACAGTGCCGAATTCCGCGCCGAGACCATACAAATGGGCTATTCACTCGGCAAGCTGCTGCCGGAGCTGGTGCCGGACGAGGCCGGGTTGCTGAACCTGCTGACGTCTCAACCCGAACTGCCGTTCCCGACCGCACTGGCGGCCGCGGCGGTCGCGCTGAAGGTGCCGGCTGACGAAGCCCTGCTCGGCATGCTGTTCTCGTGGGCCGAGAACCAGGTGATTGCCTGCGTGAAGTCGGTGCCGCTCGGCCAAGTGGCGGGGCAGCGCCTGCTGTTGTCATTGCGTCCCGAGATCGAAAGGGCGGCGGCGATTGCGCGCACGCTGGCCGATGATGAATTGTCCAACTGGTCGCCCGGACTGTCGTTGCTGTCGATGCAGCATGAAGTGCAGTACTCGCGACTCTATCGTTCCTGAATTTTTGAAAGAAGACCCCATGACTACTTCGAATCCCCTGCGCGTCGGCATCGGCGGCCCGGTCGGCTCCGGCAAGACGGCGCTGTGCGAAATGCTGTGCAAGCAAATGCGCGACCACTACGACATGGCCGTCATCACGAACGACATCTATACCAAGGAAGACATGGAGATCCTGCTGCGTGCCGACGCGCTACCGGCCGAGCGCCTGATGGGTGTCGAGACCGGCGGCTGCCCGCACACGGCGATCCGGGAAGATGCGTCGATCAATCTCGAGGCGATTGCGCGCATGAGCGCAGATTTCCCTGACCTCGACCTGATCCTGGTCGAGTCGGGCGGCGACAACCTGGCCGCGACCTTCAGCCCGGAGCTATCGGACCTGACGATCTACGTGATCGATGTCGCCGGCGGAGAAAAAATCCCGCGCAAGGGCGGCCCCGGCATCACGCGCTCGGACCTGCTGATCATCAACAAGACCGACCTCGCACCGCATGTCGGCGCCAACCTCGACATCATGGCAGCCGATGCGAAGAAACAGCGCGGCGACCGTCCTTTCGTGTTCACCAACCTGCGCAAGGGCGACGGCGTGGACGAGGTGATCGCCTTCATCCGCAAGCAGGGCTTGCTGGACGCGGCCAGGGCCTGACCGCATCGACCGTGCGCGTCAGTTCGGCACGTACTCCTGTTTCAGTTCATCGAGCCCTGCCAGCAGCTTCAGGTAGGCCGACGCCACCTGCAAGGGCTCGCCTTTGACGCCCAGTTCGATATGGCGACGACGGTGAGCGTCGCCGACGCTGGGCAGGCTGAACACTTTCACGTCGCCGAACTCGGCCTCGATCGCTTCCATCAGCGGCGTGAGGCGCGATTCGATGCCTTCATAAACGATCACCGATTTTTCGGCGCGCGCGACCTGGTGGAACAGGTGTGAATGGTGGGTGTCGAGCGCCCACGCCATCATCGGCGCGGCCATCACCGGGAAGCCGGGCACGAAGTAATGCACGCCGCCGACCGCATTGCGGAGCATGAAGCCGGGAATTTTGTTGTACGGGTTGGGCACGATCTCGGCGCCGACCGGGAACTCGCCCATCTTCAGGCGGTGCAAATGGTCCGGCGTATTCAAGTCGGCCACCTTGCCTTCGGCCGCCGCCATCTCGCTGATGCGTTCCTGTATCTTCGCTTTCGCATCCTGGTGCAGCTGCAGCGGCACGCCGAGCGCGGCGCCGGCACACTGGCGCGTGTGATCGTCAGGCGTCGCGCCGATGCCGCCGCAAGAGAACACCACGTCGCCGCTGGCCAGCGTGCGCTTCAATGTCGCAGTGATGCGATCCGGGTCGTCGCCGACGTATTCGGCCCACGCCAGCGACAGGCCGCGCTCGCCGAGCAGTTCGATGATCTTCGCAAGGTGCTTGTCGGCGCGCTTGCCCGACAAGATCTCGTCGCCAATGATGATGATGCCGAATGCCATCTGGTATCTCCGTGCTTGTTCTTGTTCACAACCTGTCTTCATCGATCAGCGGCGCTGCCGGTACATCCTTCACCGGATGGCTACGCATGCGCGCCAGCGCATCGAGGCAGTAATGCTGGAACCATAGTCCGCTGAACACGAACACCAGCAAATACAGCCAGATCGACACCGCCGCCAGCAGCGGGAAGAAAATCACCGACATCACGCCGCCCAGCCACAGCAGGCCCGGCGCCGCACCCAAGCTGCCGGTGACGATGCCGATTGCCAGCAGCGGCCAGCGATGGCGCGCCATGACCTGGCGCCGTTCGTCCTTGTCCGCATAGTCGGCCAACGCATCGTAAGACATCACGCGGCTGGCCAGCCAGCCCCACAGCAGCGGCTGCACGAACAAGGCAAACAGCGGTATCAGGTTCAGTGGCAGCGTCAGCAGCCAAGCGATGATGAAAACCACGAAGGCCGATAGCGACACCCACAGGCTGCCGGCGAACGAGCCGCCGTGCCGCATCTCGAGCTGCGGATACAGGCGCTGCCCAACGTGGCGAGCGATCGCCGGCATCGCCATGGAGCCCACCAGCACCAGCGCGGTGACGATCATGAACGGCAGCAGCAGCCACATCGCCAGCAGCGGCACGATGATCGCGCGTACCGAATTGAGGCCTATCGAGTCCAGCATCTCGCCAGCCGAGTGGAACAAGCCGTAATCGGCGAACCATGCGTGCAGCTGGTCGATCAGGGGCTGCAGCCCCTGCCACAGTGCCAGTCCCCACAGCGCGACAGCGACGATGAAGGGCAGGATGGTCAGCAGCAGCATACGGATATGCAGCTGGGAAACCAGGGCGCGGAAAAAGGAAATGAATACGGGCGTCATTATCTGGCCGATTATAAGAGCAGGGCATGAACGCTGCGGGGGCCGGACTATAATGCCCGCTTCACACGCCACACTTTTAAGGAAATACGATGTCCCTGACCATGACCAGCAGCGGCCTGCAATATGAAGACCTGACCGTCGGCGACGGCGAAGAAGCGAAGGCTGGCAGCTATGTCAGCGTGCACTACACCGGCTGGCTGCAACAGCCGGACGGCAGCGAAGGCGAGAAGTTCGATTCCAGCGTCGATCGCAATGAGCCTTTCGAATTCCCGCTTGGCGCCGGCCATGTGATCCAGGGTTGGGACCAGGGCGTGCAAGGCATGAAAGTTGGCGGCAAGCGCCGCCTCGTGATCCCGTCGGCGCTCGGCTACGGCGCGCGCGGCGCGGGCGGCGTCATTCCGCCAAACGCGACGCTGATCTTCGACGTCGACTTGCTGGGCGTCTGATACCGGAAGCGATTGTCAGTGATCGTCGGCGCTGCGCATCCCGTCACCGGTTGCGTGCGCCGACGCAGTAATCAGGCGGCGTCTTGTGCGGCGTCGCCACTGAAGAGCTTGCGCATGTTGCGCCCTACCTGCTCTTCGATCTTGGACCTGAATCCCTTGAGCATGAACCCGAGGTTGATGTCGAGCTGCGCACGGCCTTCGGTCAGCGCCAGCGTGCCGGACACCCCGCTGCGCTTGAAGGCCAGCACGTCTCCCTCCCAGCTGCAGGCCATCTCGTAATCGGCCGTCATCTGGTCAGCCACCTTTTGCGCTGCACTGCGAGCGCCGTCCATCGACAGCGCATGGTCTTCGACCAGCGTGATATCGGCCATGTGGCCTCCCTGTTATTTTTTGAGGACTTCCGAGTTCAGCAGGTTGGGCGGCGTTTGGCCCGACAGCGCCGCGACCAGGTTGGCAGCGGCAGTATTGGCCATCGCCATGCGCGTGTTCAGCGACGCGCTGCCGATATGCGGCGTGAGCGCGACGTTCTTCAGTTCGAGGAAGCCGGGGTTGAAGTTGGGCTCATTTTCGAACACGTCGATGCCGGCCGCACCAATCTGGCCAGCCTTCAGCGCGCGGATCAGCGCCGCGTCGTCGATGATGCCGCCGCGCGCGATGTTCACCAGCGTCGCGGTCGGCTTCATCATCGCCAGCTCTTTCTCGCCGATGGTGTGATGCGATTCGGTCGAATACGGCAGCACCAGCACGATGTGGTCAGCGGTGCGCAACAGTTCTTCGCGCGACACGTACTGCGCGTTGTTGGCCTTCGCTTCAAGTTCCGGAGACAGGCGCGAGCGGTTGTTGTAGATGACCTTCATGTTGAAGCCCATCGAACGACGCGCAACAGCCTGGCCGATACGTCCCATGCCGATGATGCCCACGGTCGAGCCGTGCACATCATTGCCCATGTAGCCGTCGTAGGTCCACTTGACCCACTCACCGGCGCGCAACGAACGCTCGGATTCGGTGACGCGGCGTGCCGCGGCCATCAGCAGCGCCCAGCCGAGGTCGGCGGTGGTTTCGTTGAGCACGTCGGGGGTGTTGGTGACCATGACGCCGGCGGCCGTTGCCGCGGGCACGTCGATGTTGTTGTAGCCGACGGCCATGTTGCAGATCGCCTTCAGCCCGGGGACGGCTTGGATGACGGACGCCGACATGCGATCGGTCGGATTGGCGAAGACCCCGTCCTTGCCCTGCAGGCGACGCACCAGCTCGGCCTCGCCTAAGGTTTCGTCCTGCTGGTTGGAGTCGACGTCGAAGTGCTCGGACAACCGTGCGATCACCTCAGGGAATACAGCGCGGGTGACGAGGATTTTCGGCTTCATCTCAGGCGCCCTTCACGAGGATGACGTGCACGCGGTACGGGCCGTGGGCGCCGAGCACGATGGTCTGCTCGATGTCGCCGGTGCGGGACGGGCCGGAAATGAAATTGGTCGCGCGCGGCAATTCGCCACGCTCTTTCTTGGCCAGCGCGAACGCGTCTTCGATCGAGCCGACGATGCGGCCGACGGGCACGATGGCGATATGGGTCTCGGGCAGCAGCGCGGCCGATGCAAAGGTCTCGGCGCCGGACAGCAACATCAGCGTACCGGTTTCGGCGACTGCGCAGAAGCAGCCGGTGACGCCGACCATGTCTTCATTGACTGGCGGGCGGAACTCGACCTTCACCCCCGAGCCATCCCACGGCAGCGAGCGCAGCGTTTCCCAGGCGATGGCCTGCGAGGCGACGCCGAGCCCGGCCATGTAGCGCGCGACGGCAGCAGGCACGTCGGCCAGCGAGCCGACTTCGTCCAGCGTCTGCGAGGTGCGCAGCGCCTGCTGGCGGAAGCGTTCAAGCAGGTCCGGTCCGAGATCGGGACGCGGGCCGCTGCCGTGGTTGTCCAGATACTGCCGGACCTGTTCGTATTCGGCCGGGGCCGGCTGGGCGGGACGGTTCTGGGCCTTGCGGATGCGGCCCAGGATGGCACTGCGTGCAGCGGAGGTATCCATGGTCTTCTCGGAAAATAGTTGCCAGATTTTAGCCCAGCTGCCGCCCGGAAAGCCTGCAGGGCTGCGGGTTTTCGCGTGATTTAATTTCAGAGCGGGTTGGCAAAATATTCAAGGCCGGCCGAAAGACAGCCTTTGCCGAGCCGGGGACGGCAGCGCGGAATCCATGCGGCAGTGCCGCAGCGGGATGGCAGCCGGAAGGGAGATCGCACCCGGCCATGGGCAGTGCGGGCACGCCTTCGCTGCCGCCGGCTATTTGCATATTCAAAATTCATCTAAGGCGGGTTTGTGGGGCAAGCCCGCTTTGCCTTAAAATACAAGGCTTTGCAATTGGAGCGCAGGTTCCGGTCGCCCGTCGCGTTGCGGCGCAGCGATCCCGCCCTTCCCGCCCCGGCCCGATAGTTTCAAAAATAGATAGGACTGGCCCATATGACCCACGTTGTGACCGAATCCTGCATCCGCTGCCGTTATACCGACTGCGTCGATGTCTGCCCGGTGGACTGCTTCCGCGAAGGTCCGAATTTTCTCGCGATCGACCCGGATGAGTGCATTGATTGCGCAGTGTGCGTCGCGGAGTGCCCGGTCAATGCAATCTATGCCGAGGAAGACGTTCCGTCCGACCAGCTGTAATTCATCAAGCTGAACGTCGACCTGGCGCGCAAGTGGCCGTCGATCACCAAGTCCAAGGAAGCCCTCGGCGAAGCCGAAGAGTGGAAGGACGTGAAGGACAAGCTGCAATTCCTGCAGCGCTGATGAACCGGGCGCGGCCAGCATGGTGCGCCCTTGCCCTACCCTGCGCCCCGGCTGATGCCGGGGTCGGTTTTTATTCCCGCTGAAACGAATGAATACTTCTGTTGCCCCCATTGAAACCGATGCCGTCATCGTCGGCGCCGGCCCGGTCGGCCTGTTCCAGGTCTTCGAACTCGGCCTGCTCGAGATCAAGGCCCATGTGATCGACTCGCTGAACGCCGTCGGCGGCCAGTGCGTGGAGCTGTACCCGGACAAGCCCATCTACGACATCCCGGCCGTGCCCAGCTGCACCGGCCAGGAACTGACCGACAACCTGCTGAAGCAGATCGAGCCTTTCGAGCCGACCTTCCACCTCGGCCAGGAAGTGACGCTGGTGCAGAAGCGTGAAGATGGCCGCTTCGACCTCGAGACCTCGACCGGCACCAGGTTCATCACCAAGACCATTTTCATCGCCGCTGGCGTCGGTTCGTTCCAGCCGCGCACGCTGAAGGTCGATGGTATCGATGCCTTCGATGGCAAGCAGCTGTTCTACCGCGTTAAGGATCCGGCCCGCTTCGCTGGCCGCAACATCGTCATCTGCGGCGGCGGCGACTCCGCGCTCGACTGGGCGCTGAACCTGCAGGGCAAGGCCGAGTCTGTGATCCTGATCCACCGCCGCGAAGAGTTCCGCGCTGCGCCGGCCTCGGTCGCGAAGATGAAGGAACTGTGCGAGCAGTACGAGATGCAATTCCTGGTCGGCCAGATCAGCGGCTTCGAGACCAAGGACGACCAGCTCAGCGAGATCAAGGTCACCGGCGCTGATGGCGTGACTCGCCGTATGCCGCTCGACGACCTGTTGGTGTTCTTCGGCCTGTCGCCGAAGCTGGGCCCGATCGCCGAGTGGGGCCTGGCGATCGAGCGCAAGCAGCTGGTGGTCGACACCGAAAAGTTCGAGACCAATGTCCCGGGCATCTTCGCCGTCGGCGACATCAATACCTACCCGGGCAAGAAGAAGCTGATCCTGTCGGGCTTCCACGAAGCTGCACTGGCAGCCTTCGGCGCAGCGCCGTACATCTTCCCCGAGAAGAAGATCCATATGCAGTACACGACAACCTCGCCGAAGCTGCACAAGGTGCTGGGCGTTGAGTCCCCGGTGTTCGACTGATCACGGCATCTGTCGCACCAAGGAAAAAAGACACCTGCGGGTGTCTTTTTTTCGTCCCGACAGCGCTTGAATGGGGCGCAGCGGCGAGCGCCAGCGGCCTCTGATATAGAGCTGTCTGCCCGATGGCGATCGCTGCCAATTCCGGGTCGGCTCTCGCCATTATTGCAAAATGAGTAATGGCGTCGTGTGCTATAGTCGGCGCCTCTGATGCGCCACCTTTCCGTCACCCGCTGGATCGCAAGTTATGTGCTTGCAGCCTTGCTGCTGCAAGTCATGGCACCGCTGTTCGCGCAATCGCGGGGACATGATGCGAACGCATGGACGGAAATCTGTACCGTTACCGGCGCCAAATGGGTCAAGGATCAATCCGTCGATAACGGCGTACCCGTCGGCAGCAAGCACAGCGCCAATGAGCACTGCGTCTTCTGCATGGCGACCACGCCGCCCGATGCGCATGACCTGACCCGTCACCTCCCGCTGCCGGCTGCAAGTTTCGCCCTGCTGCAGGCCGCTGACGACGACGTCATCAGCTATTCCGGGCATCACATCCGCTCGCGCGCACCGCCGCTCTGAATTTTCCCTGATTGCTGCCTCGCTGTTGCGATTCGCTTCGCGGGCAGTACACGCCTTTGAATGCTCGCTGAATGCAAACGGACAGTGTCCGCTGACGCATTCCTTGCAAGCGCCACGCTACACCACATTGCAGGTCGGGCCGCATCGAACGCCGAATGCGCCCAAGGCCATGATTGCGCACTGCCGACCGTGCGCAATCCACGATCGGAAAAGACATGAGAAAAAATATCTTCGTCCACTCGCCGCTGACGCTCGCGGTCCTGATATTGAGCTTGCAGGTGCAGGCGCAAGAGTCGATGACAGTCCTGGGGGCCGTTACCGTGACCGGTTCCAGGGAAGCGACCTTGCCTTCAGCATCCATCCTCACCTCGGTAGACGTGATGGGTGCCGAAATGATCGAAGACAAGAACGTCAAGAACAGCTGGGAGTTGCTGGGGCAAATGCCAGGGATATCACTGAAATCCTGGCAGATGGGACTGGAATCCGGCAAACCGGCGTTTCGCGGCTTCAATGGCGCGGGTTATGTGAACGGCATCAAGCTGCTGATCGATGGCGTACCGGGCAATACCAATTCCGGAAACATGCGTTACATGGACATGATCTTCCCGATGGATATCGACGCCATCGAAGTCGTCCGGGGTACCAATGATCCGCGCTACGGTCTGTACAACATCGGTGGCAACATCAACATTACCACCCGCCAGGGCGGAAACTACACCGACGCACGTGTTTCCTACGGCAGCTTCAACACGCTGGATATCCAGACGACGATGGGTATCGAGACGGATGAATGGCAACAGAATTACTTCTTCGCGAAATATGATTCCGCCGGCTTCCGCGATCACTCGTCCACGGACAAGTACGGCTTTGGCGGCAAATGGTTTTACAAGCCGCAGGGCAGCAACCTGAAAATCGGGCTCGTGATCCGTGCTTTCGACGGCAGTGCCGAAGAAGCCGGCTACCTGCGTCCCGCCGAATATGCAGCAGACCCGAACCAGTTCATCGCATCGAGGAATTCCGGCGACCATGACCAGCGCCGCATGAATCACGTCAGCACGCACCTCGAGTACACCTTTACGCCCGACCTGCTGCTCAGCGCCAAAGCCTATCTGAACACGATCGACGACGACCGCTTTGTCACTTATCCCTACGCCACCATCCGTTCCGAGAACCGCAAGTGGAACGAAGATCATTCGGGCCTCCTGACCTCGCTGACCTGGAAGCAGAGCGAGGCCCTGACGCTGGACGGCGGCATCAATGTCGAGCAGCAGGATAACCAGTACCGTCGTTTCCGCTGGGCGAGTGGCTCGGCATTCGCGGGGTCGCCCAGCACCTGTTCCAGCACGCCAGCGGGATCGTCTGCGGCAACCTGCCAGGACTACACCGTCGAAAATATCGGGGCGTATGCACAGGCCATCATCCGACCGACCGAGCGCCTGAAAATCATTCCGGCGTTTCGCGTTGATCACTTTGACGGCAAGACGACCCTGTTTTCGGTCGCCAACCCGAACGGCATCAGCTATGACATGAACAAATACGGCTGGATCAGCCAGCCCAAGCTGAGCATCGTCTTCAGCCCGACGCCGGCCACCAGCGTGTATGCGAACTGGGGCAAGACCTTCCAGGTCCTGACCGGCGGCACGGCCAACACGGCCTATGCGCCGTATGGCAGCACCCTGCCGCTGACCAGGCCTTCGATCAACACCGGCAAGGAAGTCGGCATCAAATTCGTGATCGCGTCCCAGACAGAAGGCCGGATCGCCATCTGGCAGCAGGACGCTACCGACGAAGTCAAGAACCTGGCCGCAGCCGTGGACGTCACGCCGCTCGGCGCGACCCGACGTCGCGGCATCGACTTCCAGATCAACAGCCAGCTGAGCCAGCGCCTGAATGTGTGGATGTCGCACTCGGTACAGGAAGCCAAGGTGATCGGTGGTGTCGCCAGCCTGATTGGCAAAGAAGTGGCCGAGACGCCCAGGTATATTTCGAACGTCGGCGTTGATTTCCGCGCGTCGGACAGCTGGCGCTATGGCCTGCTGGGCCGGGCACAAAGCGGCTACTATGTCGCCGATGACAATTCCACCGGCCGCTTCGGCCAGCAAGTGCTGTTCGACGCGTCGGTTCGTCATCAATATTCGGCGCGCACCAGCATCGATTTCCAGATCAGGAATCTGCTGGACCGCAAATATGCAAGCGACGTCTGGACTTATGCCGGCACAGGCTACGATGCCTATTACTCGGCAGGCGCACCGCGTGCCTATTATTTGTCGGCGACGATGAAATTCTGACCCATGACACGCCGTTCAATGCGCCGCCCGCTGCTGGCGGCGCATCTTTATCTCGGGATCGTACTTGGCAGCCTGTTCGCCCTGATCGGGCTGACCGGCAGCTTCCTCGTCTTTTATCCCGAGATCCACAGCGCACTCCATCCCGAGCTGGCAATCAGCAGCAGCACCATGCCCGAGATCCGGTACCAGCAGGTATTTGAACAGTTAAGGCGCGAGTATCCGCAACGCACGGGGAAATGGCGAGTGGAAGCGCCGCGCTCGGCACAGCAAGCGCTGTTTGCTCGTTACCTGAAGCCGGAAGAAAAAGATCCGTCGCGCTTCGCACCTTTGGTGGTGGCACTCGATCCTTCCACGCTGAAAGTCCTGCACCGCAGTTTCTGGGGCGACGATCTGGTCACCTGGGTTTATGACCTGCATTATTCGTTGTTGCTCGGACCCTCGGGAAAGTTGGTGGTCAGTGCTTTGGGCCTGGCCCTGTTGCTGGTTCTGGTGATTGGCCTCTACCTGTGGTGGCCCCGGGGACGTGATCGGCTGAAGAAATCCCTGCCCAAAATTCGCGACGGCTCGGTCAAGGCCACCTATGACTTGCACAGCTACGCCGGCGCCTACGGGTATTTGCTGCTGGCCGTACTAGTCGTCACCGGCGTCGGCCTGGCAACGCCGCAATGGATCGCTCCGGCCATCGAGCCATTCTCAGCACGCGGGGCCGCGCCTGCCGTCGAGTCGATGCTGCCGGAAACCGATGCCGTGCGGATCGGTGCAGACAAGGCCATTGCGATTGCCCGCGAACGCTTCCCGAAGGCCCGCCTGCGCTGGGTCGAGGCGCCTGCCTCGGCCAGCGATACCTATTTCCTGAGATTGAAGCAAGACGGCGAACCCAGCGACCGCTTCCCGAAAACCTATGTCTGGGTCGATCAGTTCAGCGGCGAGGTGCTGGCCGCGCGCGACCCGATGCAAGTTTCCGCAGCTGACGTTTTTTTTGACTGGCTCCACCCTTTGCACAATGGCGAAGCCTTCGGTCTGGCTGGCCGCATTGTGGCTTTGCTTTTCGGTTTGCTGCCGGCATTTCTATTCATTACCGGCCTGATCCGGTGGCGGCAAAAGCAAAATTCGGTAAGCCGCCAGCGCTAAAGCGAACGGCAGAATGCTCGAATTCGTATCAATTTAGAAAATCTTTTCAGTAAAAACGCAAGCCGCCCCCGGTTTTACGCGTTTCCCATCACACAGCTGGTTCGTGCCACAAGATGCGTGCCGACGATTTGACCGGCCACCGTGGCGTATCCGGCAAAGAAACGGGGATTTTGTACCGCACCCCCTGCCAATTCACCTTTCCGGGCGCTTTTTTCCCAAAACCTTGTCTAATTCAGGTAGGTTTGTGTCCTGTAGTCAGGACTGCAACGTCAAGTAACAGGCAGGAAAAGACCGCTTCTCCACGTAAAGGCCGGATTAAAGAATGATTAAGCTCTGGCTCGTGATGCGAATGACCGTTGTGTTACATTGAGAAAACCTCGCAACGGCGCGACTGCAATACAAGAAATTGGCGTTCAGGCAATACCGTGGTGATCGTAAGCGCCACGTAGGCTTTCTTCGGTCAAATGCTTCAGTATTGTGTTTGCTGCATTGCGGAAATTGCGAAATCGCGACACAATCGAGCGTCTTGAATGAGGGGTCCTCATGCTCTACCAACTGCACGAAATGAACCGCACCTTGCTCAGTCCGCTTATCCAGTGGGCCGAGGCATCGTCGAAGCTGTTTACCAACCCGGTCTCGCCGTTCGCGCACACCCCCTTTGCGCAGCGTATTGCCGCCGGCTATGAATTGATGTTCAGGTTGGGCAAGGAATACGAAAAGCCGGCCTTCGACATCACGCACGTCGAAGTCAACGGCGTACAGACTGCGATCATCGAAGACGTGGCCGTCGAGAAGCCCTTCTGCAAGCTGATCCACTTCCGCAAGGACAAGCATGCGGCAAAGCTGAAAGACCTGAAGCAGCCCACCGTACTGCTGGTCGCACCACTGTCTGGCCATCACGCAACCTTGCTGCGCGACACAGTGCGCGCATTGCTGGTTGACCATGACGTCTACATCACCGACTGGACCGATGCGCGCATGGTTCCGATGGACAAGGGTGCTTTCCACCTGCATGACTACATCTATTACGTTCAGGACTTCATCCGTTTCCTCGGCGAAGGCGTGAACGTGATCTCGGTCTGCCAGCCCACCGTGCCGGTGCTGGCTGCCATCTCGCTGATGGCCTCAGGCAAAGAGAAGGTGATGCCAAAGACCATGGTGATGATGGGCGGCCCTATCGATCCGGGCAAGTCCCCGACCGCCGTCAATGACCTGGCCACCAACAAGCCGTTCACCTGGTTCGAGAACAATGTGATCTACAACGTGCCGCCGAACTATCCGGGCTACGGCCGTCGCGTCTATCCGGGCTTCCTGCAGCATGCCGGCTTCGTCGCGATGAACCCGCGTCGCCACGCGCAGAGCCACTGGGAGTTCTACCTGCACCTGCGCGAAGGCGACAACGAGTCGGCCGCAGAGCATCGCAAGTTCTACGATGAATACAACGCCGTGCTCGACATGCCGGCCGAGTACTACCTCGAGACCATCAAGACCGTGTTCCAGGATCATGCGCTGCCCGAAGGCACGTGGGACGTCGAAGGCAAGCGCGTGCGCCCGCAAGACATCAAGAATGTCGCGCTGTTCACAATCGAAGGTGAGCTGGATGATATCTCCGGCTCCGGCCAGACCCGTGCTGCGCAGGACCTGTGCGCGAGCATCCCGAAAGAGATGAAGCAACACTACACGGCGCCCAAGTGCGGCCACTACGGCATCTTCTCGGGCCGCCGCTGGCGCGAGATGATTGCGCCGCGCATCACGGAGTTCATCAAGGCGCACGCGTAAGCGTCTCGCCAAACGCAGCAGACCCTGCACGCAAGGCCGCCTTCGGGCGGCCTTGGCGTTTCCGGCTCTGGCAGGGCAGGCCTACGCCACGCTGCGGGGCTTCGCTGCGGCAAATCGCGGATAATGTCGGCCTATGTCCTGCCCTCCACCATCGCTGGCCAACCGCATCGAGGATCTGCTGCCGCAGACCCAGTGCACGAAGTGCGGCTACCCCGCGTGCCGCCCGTATGCCGAAGCTGTCGCTGACGGCACTACCGGCTACAACCAGTGCCCGCCCGGTGGCGACGAAGGCGTCGCGCGGCTCGCTGCGCTGCTGGGCAAACCCGTCATCCCGATCAACCCGGCCAATGGCGTCGAGCGTGAGCGCCCGGTGGCCTTCATCGATGAAGCAGTCTGCATCGGCTGCACGCTGTGCATACAGGCCTGCCCGGTCGATGCGATCGTGGGCGCTGCCAAGCAGATGCACACGGTAGTCGCGTCGCTGTGCACCGGTTGCGACCTGTGCGTCGCACCCTGCCCGGTCGATTGCATCGCAATGATCCCGGTCACGCCCGGCCAGACCGGGTGGCAGGCGTGGTCGCAGCAACAGGCCGACGACGCACGCGGCCGCCATGATGCGCGCAACGCCAGACTCCGGCGCGACAAGGAAGAGAACGACGCGCGGCTGGCTGCCAAAGCGGCCGCGAAGCTGAAGGAAGTCGAGTCGTCCGACCCGCAATCCGATGCCGAGCGCGTCGAGAAAGAACGCAAGCGCGCGATCATCCAGGCCGCGATCGAGCGCTCACGGCTGCAAAAAGAAGCGGCGCAACAGGACGCAGCGCGACGGCAGGCGGACGCCGACGCAGGAAAAAAAGCATGAACGCAGACAAGCGCCGCGAGATCTTCGAGAGGCTGCGTGCAGCCAATCCGCATCCGACCACCGAGCTCGAATACACGACACCGTTCGAACTGCTGATCTCGGTGATCCTGTCGGCGCAGGCGACCGACGTTGGTGTCAACAAGGCGACACGCAAGCTGTACCCGGTCGCCAACACACCGCAAGCCATCTACGACCTCGGCGTCGAAGGGCTGACGCCCTATGTCCAGACCATCGGCCTGTACCGCACGAAAGCGAAAAACGTGATCGAGACCTGCCGGCTGCTGCTCGAGAAGCACGGCGGACAGGTGCCGCGCGACCGCGAGGCGCTGCAAGCCTTGCCGGGCGTGGGTCGCAAGACGGCCAATGTCGTGCTGAACACCGCATTTGGCGTGCCAGCGATGGCAGTCGATACGCATATCTTCCGCGTCTCCAACCGTACCGGCATCGCACCCGGCAAGAATGTGGAAGCCGTCGAAGACAAGCTGATGAAATTCGTACCGCAGGAATTCCTGATGGATGCGCACCACTGGCTGATCCTGCACGGGCGCTATACCTGCACCGCACGCAGCCCGCAGTGCTGGAACTGCCTGATCGCCGATCTCTGCGAATTCAGGGACAAGACGCCGATGCCCGCGAAAGGCATCTGAACGCGGCACAGGCAGGCACGAAGCCCTGCACCCCTCGGATAACCAGCACAAGACCATGGAACCCTTCATCAACAGCACGGCCGTCGTCGCCCTCGGCGAATTGGGCGACAAGACTCAGGTACTGGCCTTGCTGCTCGCCGTACGCTATCAGCGCGTCTGGCCCATCCTGACTGGCATCTTCATTGCAACGTTGCTGACCATGGGCGTCACTGCGCTTCTGGGCACGACCATCTCGAATTTCCTGCCCCCGCACCTGCTGCGCTGGGTACTGGTCGCGATGTTCTATGCGGTCGCGCTATGGACGCTGGTGCCGGAAGGCGATGATGACGATGAAGAAGATGTGACGCCAAAGTCATCGCACAGCCTGGTGCTGACCTCGTTCGTGACCTTCATCCTCGCCGAACTCGGGGACAAGTCGCAGATTGCGACCTTGGTCATGGCCGCGAAGTACGGCGATTTCGCCTCTGTGATGGCCGGCGCCACGCTGGGTGAAATGATCGCTATCTCACCCGCCGTGCTGCTGGGCCAGACCACAGCCCAATGGCTGCCGATGAAATGGGTTCGCGTGGCAGCCGCCATGCTGTTTGCGGCACTCGGCACCTGGGTGCTGGTGTTCGGGCTGGACTAAATACAAGGCGCTGAGCGATGTTCAATCCCACCAAGGACGAGGTGCGCCGCTTCTTCTGCGAGACCTGGCGCAAGACGCAGGCCAATGAGGTGCTGACGCCACTGGAAGCGATTGCGCGCGACTGGATGCTGCAGCATCCGGAGTACCACGACGACTTGTCAGATCCCGAATCCGCGCAGTCAGCCGACTATGACATCGCGAAGGGACAGTCGAATCCCTTCCTGCATTTGTCGATGCACCTGTCGATCACGGAGCAGGTGTCGATCGACCAGCCGCCGGGCATCTGCGCGGCCTATCAGGCGCTGGCTTCAAGGTCGGGAGAACACGATGCCCAGCATCAGGTGATGGAATGCCTGGGCGAGATGCTGTGGACTTCACAGCGCAATGGCACGCCGCCGGATGGGACTTCGTACATCGAATGCGTGTTACGCCGCGCACAACGCTGATGCGCTGACAGCGGCGTTAGCAAAAGACGAACGCCAGCATCGCCGGGTCATCGATCAGGTTATTGTTGGCGTAGACAGCCAGCCGGTAAATCACGGCAGTCAGCGCGTCCGTCAGTTCTTGCAGTTTCATGCGACCGTGGCGCCCTTAGTGGCGATTCGAAATAAGTGCGCATTGTGCCAAATTTTCGAGCTTTACCCGCGACAGCAGAATTGGCCGGAGCCAGGCAAAACGGCTCGCTGCCCCGGCTCAATTACAATGGCTGACGCAGGCAACCACCCCGAGGATTCGAATTCAGTTCGGAGCAGATGACGATGACAAAGCAGCAGGCGGATCATATTCGAGAGTGCGTGCTAGCCAGCTTCAACAAGCAGAATGCGATGCACCTGATTCGCGCCGACATGCCGGTCGTCGAACCCGGCCTGACCGAAATCCACGTGCCGCACTGGGATGGCATCGAACAGCAGCATGGCTTCGTGCACGGCGGTGTCGTCGGCATGATCGCCGACTCGGCGGCGGGTTATGCCGCCATGACTACCGTCCCGGCCGATGCGTCGGTACTGACCGTCGAATTCAAATTGAACATGCTGGCCCCGGCCGATGGCGACAAGCTGATCGCGCGCGGCCAGGTGGTCAAGGCTGGACGCACGCTGGTCGTGACGAAAGCGGAAGTCTTTGCGGTCAAAGACGACAAACTGAGCTTGTGTGCGTTGATGCAGCAGACCATTATGGTCATGCAGGGCAAAACCGAAAAATAGTTCACGGACAGGAGAGCGGCTTGTCCAGATCCCGCGCAGAGATCTCGCTGATCTTCCACTGCCCTTGCTTTCGATTCAGCACATAGAGCCAGCCGCTCTGGACGGTTGAATTGTCCTTGAGCACCGTGCGAATGGAGCGGGTGGTAACAACCGCCGTATTCTGATTGAGCAGGCACGGCGTCACGTCAGTGATGTCGAGCTTCACCGCCCCTTGCTTTGCTTCGATCGCGTCGATATAGCGCTTCCAGGTCAGCGCGAGGCTGGCCGTGTCCGTGTAGGCGACATGCTCGCCATTCGGCTGATGATAGATCGCCGGTATGCCGTAAATCTTCTCCGCGATCGCATCTGCATCCTTGTCATTCATCAGGCGCGCGTAATCGGCGAACAGCTTGCGGATGGCAGCAACATCGCTATCCGCTTTCTTGTCGGCGATCGCCTCTGCGGCGACAACCGGGGCCGGGGTGCTCAAGATACCGGCAAACGTCATGGCCGCGATGGCGGCAGCGATCAGTAAATGGCGCATCGTTATCCTTGGTAGGGTCAACCCATCCGCCCGGGTCCAGGGGCGGCCGCCGATATTATCCAGTAAATGTAACGATATGCCGCACCCGGAGCGATCAATGATGCAGGTTTGGGTATGATGTGCCGCAGGTAGATGGGCGAAGCGCCCGATGTCGCTTATAAAAATGAAAAGGAAATCTGCATGAAGAAGCTCGCCTTGTTTCTCTTTGCCGTCTTCGCGTCGTCGATCGCATGGGCCCATCCGCAGGACAACATGTCACCCGAAGATCTGATGCATTACTACGTCAAGGTCGTCAACGAAGAAAGCCTGGCTGCGCTGCAGGACGTCTACCATTTCCCGCACGTGAAGATCACGGGCGGCAAACTGGCCCAGATCGAGGACAAGACGATTCCCGTCATCGATTTCGACGGACTGAAGAAATCAGGCTGGAAGTATTCGAAGATCAATCAAGTCAAAGTTCTCGCGGAAGGAACCAATGCCGCGCTGGTCGAGTTGAATTTCTCGCGCTTCGATGCGAACGACAAGGAATTTCTGAACCAGACGACTTTCTACAACCTGACCCGAAACAATGGCTACTGGCAGATCATGAGCATCCAGTCGATGGGAGCGCTGGCAGGCGTCAAAGGCAAATGATCGAAGTGAACTGGATCGTTGGCACTCAGCTTTCAACTTTGTTCGATCATTTCCAGTGAAGATGCAGTTTACGGTGTGATGCCGCGCAATCCCGCAGGTATAAATTGATCAGGCTTTGGTAAGGTATGCCTACTTCGTCGGAAATCGATTTGAAGTAAGCCACCGACTCTTCGTCCAGTCGAATGGTGATCGATTTTTTCAGCTTGGCCGCATAGGGATTTTTGCGTGCTTTGGAGAAATCGTATTCGTCTCGCATGGCTTTCACCTTTGCTTATAGGATCTTGTCTCGTGGGTCGTTGCTTTCCTTGCCGAGATGATTCGGATGACCTCATCATTTCCCCGATAGCAGTGGCACACGACCACGACCCGCAAGGAAAAACTCAACCCCAATAATATGAATCGCTCTTCATCAGCCGAATGGTCGGGATCGTCGATCAGTCGCGCATGCTCATCGTAAAAAGCCGACTTCGCCTCGTCGAAGCTTATGCCATGCTTCCTGAGATTGGCCGTGGCCTTGCGCTGATCCCATTCGAAACGGAGAGAATCCATACGTACATTGTACGTACGAAGACAATTGGGCACAAGGCAGTCATGACAAAGGGCAGCAACGGTGGCACTACCCGGGCCGCGATACCCTAGTCATCCAGCGCACAGGTGACGGGCTGCGCATTGACCAGGCTGATCAGCTGGCCAGGCTGCAGACTGACCAGAAAGCCCCGACGTCCGCCATTGATGTAGATGAGCGGCAGATCGAGGATCGAGGCTTCGACATAAACCGGGATGGGCTTGCGGATGCCGAACGGCGAGGTGCCGCCGACCAGATAGCCTGTATGCCGGTTCGCTTCCTCCGGCGTGCACGGCTCGATGCTCTTGCGTCCAGCCTGCCGCGCGAAGTTCTTGGTCGATACCTTGCGGTCGCCATGCATCAGGATGATCAGCGGCTTTTTCTGTTCATCCTTCATCACCAGCGTCTTGACCACATGATGCTCGTCCACGCCGAGCTGGCGTGCCGATTCGCCGGTGCCGCCATGCTCGACATAGTCATACGGATGGCGGCCGAAACTGGCGCCCTGCTTCGTGAGGAACTGGGTGGCGGGGGTTTCGGAGACGTGTTTGCTCATGGTGGTTCAACAGACAGGCAACAAAAAACCGCGGCGCGCCGCGGTTTTTCGTGTGTAGCGTTTGACGCTGATTCGCAACTTACTTGCGCAGCACCAGCGAACCCTGCAGGCTGGACAGGTAGGCAGCGATGTCCTTGATCTCGGTCGAGGACAGCGGCTTGGCCATGCCACCCATGATCGCGTTGCCGCGGCCATTGGCGCCCGATGCACCGCGCTGGTAAGCGGTCAGTGCGTGCTCGATGTAGTCAGCGTGCTGGCCGGCCAGCTTCGGATAGCTCGGGTCGACCGGGCTCTGGTAATCAGCGCCGTGGCAGGATGCGCAGTTGTACTTCTGTGCAGCGGCCTTGCCCGCTTCGATATTGCCGGCGAAGGCGTTGAACGACAGCGCGACGGCCAGCAGTGCAAAAATCTTTTTCATGGTGTCAGGCTCCGATTATTTCTGCTGGGAGTAGTACGCGGCCACGTCGGCGATGTCCTGGTCGGACAGACCCTTGGCGATACCCACCATCGACGGGTTGGCGCGCTCGCCTTTCTTGTAGGCGTTCAGCGCAGCGACGATGTACTTTTCGTTCTGGCCGCCGAGCATCGGGACGCGGAACACTTCCGGATAGGTGGCCTTGTAGCCGCCGGCGATGCCATGGCAGCCGATGCACATCGCAACCTTGTTTTTGGCGGCTGCAGCGTCACCCTTGATGTCGGCAGCAGCGGACACCTGGGCCACGGTCGCCAGCGCGAGTAGAGCAAAGATTTTTTTCATGATGGCTGGGTAGTAGGTTCGAAACGGATTCGACGGACCAGGCAGGAGTTGCCAACCGCAGGCTAGACTACATTGTCAAAATGTTGCCCCGTCGCACAGCGCCCGCGATTCTAACCGATTAGCCTGCCTCAGTCTATTTTCACGGCCCCTGATCGCCCCAAACGGCTGGCTAGCGCACCAGAAATGGCTGGCAGACGGCTATACTCAATCTTCCATTGCTGACTGATGAGTCAAATGTCCCACCCTACTCGCCCCCCTGCACGCTTTGAAGGCTCGGAACACTACGTCGCCACCCCAGACCTGAAACTGGCAGTGAATGCCGCGCTGACGCTACAGCGCCCGCTGCTGATCAAGGGCGAGCCTGGCACCGGCAAGACCATGCTGGCCGAGGAAGTCGCGGCCGCACTGGAGATGCCGCTTTTGCAATGGCATATCAAATCAACTACAAAAGCCCAGCAAGGCCTTTATGAATACGATGCGGTGTCGCGTTTGCGAGATTCGCAACTCGGCGACGAGCGCGTCAAGGACATTCACAACTACATCGTCAAGGGCGTGCTGTGGCAGGCCTTCACGTCGGACGAGCCGGTGGTGCTGCTGATCGACGAGATCGACAAGGCCGACATCGAGTTCCCGAACGACTTGCTGCGCGAGCTCGACCGGATGGAGTTCTATGTGTACGAGACACGCGAGATGGTGCGAGCGAAGCACCGCCCGCTGGTGATCATCACGTCGAATAACGAGAAGGAACTGCCGGACGCCTTCCTGCGCCGCTGCTTCTTCCACTACATCAAATTCCCGGACAAGGAGACGATGCAGCAGATTGTCGACGTCCACTTCCCCGGCCTCAAGCAGGCACTGCTGGCCGAAGCGCTGCAAACCTTCTTCCAGATGCGTGAAGTCGCCGGCCTGAAGAAGAAGCCGTCCACCTCCGAGCTGCTGGACTGGCTCAAGCTGCTGCTGGCCGAAGACATTCCGCCGGAAGCGCTGCACAGCCCCGACAACAAGGGCATCGTGCCGCCACTGCATGGCGCACTGTTGAAGAACGAGCAGGACGTGCACCTGTTCGAACGTCTGGTGTTCATGTCGCGCCAGAACCGCTGAGCGCCTCAGACCCTACTGCATCGCAGGACGCATCATGCTGATCGACTTCTTCTTCACGCTGAAGGACGCCAAAGTCCCGGTGTCGATCAAGGAATTCCTGATCCTGCTCGAAGGTTTGCAGAAGCAGGTGATCGCGCCTTCGCTCGACGAGTTCTACTATCTCGCCCGCACCACGCTGGTCAAGGACGAGGCGCATTTCGACAAGTTCGACAAGGCCTTTGGCCATTACTTCCATGGCGCGCAGACCTTGTTCGATGCCGCACCCGAGATCCCGCTCGAATGGCTGAGGAAGCGCATGCAGCGCGAACTGACGCCCGAGCAGCTCGCGCAGCTGGAGAAGTTCGGCTACGACAAGCTGATGGACAGGCTCAAGGAGCTGCTGGAAGAACAAAAAGATCGCCACGAAGGCGGCAACAAATGGATAGGCACCGGCGGTAGTTCGCCGTTCGGCAATGGCGGCGTGAACCCGGAAGGCATACGCATCGGCGGCGAAGGCGGCGGCCGCACCTCCGTCAAGGTATGGGAAGCGCGCGCGTACAAGGACTATGACAGCGAGCGCGAGCTCGGCACGCGCAACATCAAGGTCGCGCTGCGTCGCTTGCGCAAGTTCGCGCGCGAAGGTGCCGATGAAGAACTCGCGCTCGACGACACCATCCGCGCCACAGCCAACAATGCCGGCTGGCTCGACCTGAAGATGCAGCCTGAGCGCAAGAACAAGGTCAAGGTGCTGATGCTGATGGATGTCGGCGGCACCATGGATGACCACATCGGCCGCGTCGAAGAATTGTTCTCGGCTGCCAAGACCGAATTCAAGAACATGGAGTTCTTCTACTTTCACAACTGCGTTTATGACACGCTGTGGAAGAACAACCGCCGCCGCCACGCAGAGCGCTTCCCCACCTGGGACGTGTTGCGCAAGTACCCGCCCGACACCAAGCTGATCTTCGTCGGTGACGCCACGATGAGCCCGTACGAGATCGTGCAGCCGGGCGGCTCGGTCGAATACAACAATGAAGAGGCCGGCGGCGTCTGGCTGCAGCGCTTCACCCACCACTTCCCGAAATTCATCTGGCTGAACCCCGAGCCGGAAGGCCTCTGGCAGTACCGGCAATCGATCGCAATCATCCGCCAGATCATGGGCAACCGCATGTATCCGATCACGCTCGAAGGGCTGGAGCGGGCGATGCAAATGCTGTCCAAATAAGACAGCGCCCGGCAGTGAATCGCGCCCCCGTTCCGGATTTCATTAAAATTCACAGGATTTGCCCGTTGTCGCCGACTTGCCCATCAGGGCAAACAGCGCACGATGCCCCGTCCGGCGCGCCGGATACCCGATTTCGTCTCACCATCAATCACGCATGGCTAGCAAAAAACCCGACTACAGCGAAGCATCCATCCGCGTCCTGAAAGGACTCGAGCCGGTCAAGCAGCGTCCCGGCATGTACACCCGCACCGAGAACCCGCTGCACATCATCCAGGAAGTGATTGACAACGCCTCCGATGAAGCACTGGGCGGCTATTGCAAGAACATCCAGGTGACTTTGCAAGCCGACGGCAGCGTCAGCGTCGAAGATGATGGCCGTGGCATCCCGGTCGGCCTGCATCCGGAAGAAAAGGTGCCGACGGTAGAGATCGTGTTCACCCGGCTGCATGCGGGCGGTAAGTTCGACAAGGGCTCGGGCGGCGCGTATGCGTTCTCGGGCGGCCTGCACGGCGTCGGCGTGTCGGTGACGAACGCGCTGGCATCGCGGCTGGACATCACGGTATGGCGCAAGGACGACAAGGGCAATGGCGTGCACGACATCGGCTTTGCCGGTGGCGACCTGGTGCAGAAGTTGAAGTCGCGTGCAGCGACCAAAGACGACAAGAAATCCGGTACCCGCGTCACCGTCTGGCCGGACCCAAAGTATTTTGATTCACCAGCGATTCCCGTCGCCGAACTGCTGCGCCTGCTTCGCTCGAAGGCGGTGCTGCTGCCGGGCGTGCGCGTCACCTATACCAATGCCAAGAGCGGCGAGACCCAGAGCTGGATGTACGAGCAGGGCCTGCGCGGCTACCTGAACGAGCAGCTGGTACAAGCCAACGGCGGCGCGACGCTGATCCCGCTGTTCGAAGGCGATCAGTACGCAAGCGCCGATGCCGACGGCTTTGCCGAAGGCGAAGGCGCGGCCTGGGTGGTCGCGTGGACCGAAGACGGCAATGTCGTGCGCGAGTCCTATGTGAACCTGATCCCGACCCCGGCCGGTGGCACGCATGAATCCGGCTTGCGCGAAGGCCTGTTCGGCGCGGTGAAGAACTTCGTCGAGATGCACTCACTGCTGCCCAAGGGCGTCAAGCTGCTGCCGGAAGACGTGTTCGCGCGAACGTCCTTCGTGCTGTCGGCCAAAGTACTGGATCCGCAATTCCAGGGCCAGATCAAGGAAAAGCTGAACTCGCGCGACGCAGTGCGGCTGGTGGCAGGCTTTTCGCGCGGCGCGCTCGAGCTGTGGCTGAACCAGCATGTGGACTACGGCAAGAAGCTGGCCGATCTGGTGATCAAGCAAGCGCAGAGCCGGCTGCGCTCGGCGCAGAAGGTCGAGAAGCGCAAGTCCTCCGGCGTAGCCGTGTTGCCGGGCAAGCTGACCGATTGCGAATCGACCGACATCACGCGCAATGAAGTGTTCCTGGTCGAGGGTGACTCGGCCGGCGGTTCGGCCAAGATGGGCCGCGACAAGGAATACCAGGCCATCCTGCCGCTGCGCGGCAAGGTGCTGAACGCGTGGGAGACCGAGCGCGACCGCCTGTTCGCCAACAACGAGATCCATGACATCGCGGTGGCGATCGGCGTCGACCCGCACGGCAAGAATGAAGAGCCGGACCTGTCGGGCCTGCGCTACGGCCGCATCTGCATCCTGTCCGATGCGGACGTCGACGGCTCGCACATCCAGGTGCTGCTGCTGACGCTGTTCTTCCGCCACTTCCCGAAACTGATCGAGCGCGGCCATATCCACGTCGCGCGGCCGCCGCTGTACCGCGTCGATGCACCGGCGCGCGGCAAGAAACCGGCGCAGAAGATCTATGCACTGGATGACGGCGAGCTGGAGGCCATCGAAGACAAGTTGCGCAAGGATGGCGTCAAGGAGAATGGCTGGAGTATCGCCCGCTTCAAGGGCCTGGGCGAGATGAGCGCCGAGCAGCTGTGGGAAACGACGATGAACCCGGACACGCGCCGCCTGTTGCCAGTGGCTTTCGGTGAACTGGGCGTCAAGGCTTCGGAAGACCGCTTCACGATGTTGATGGGCAAAGGCGAAGCTGCCGCCCGCCGTGCCTGGCTCGAAGAGCATGGCAATGAGGTCGAGGCCGATATTTGATTGATGACGAATCATGACTGATCAAAACAACCTGTTCGAATCCGCTACCGACGACGGCGGCGAATCCCTGACGCTGGCGACTTTCGCCGAGCGTGCCTATCTCGATTACGCGATCTCGGTCGTGAAGGGCCGCGCGCTGCCCGACGTTTGCGACGGCCAGAAGCCGGTGCAGCGCCGCATCCTGTACGCGATGGACCAGCTGAAGCTGGACCCGACCGCCAAGCCGCGCAAATCGGCCGCGGTGGTCGGCGACGTGCTCGGCAAGCTGCACCCGCACGGCGACCAGTCGGTGTATGACGCGATGGTGCGCATGGCGCAGGACTTCGCGCTGCGCTACCCGCTGATCGATGGCCACGGCAACTTCGGCTCGCGCGACGGCGATGGCGCCGCGGCGATGCGCTACACCGAAGCTCGCCTGACACCGATCTCGCGGCTGCTGCTCGACGAGATCGACATGGGCACCGTCGACTTCGTGCCGAACTACGACGGCTCCAGCGAAGAACCGAAGCTGCTGCCGGCACGCCTGCCTTTCGTGCTGCTGAACGGCGCTTCCGGCATCGCGGTCGGCCTGGCGACGGAAATCCCTTCGCACAACCTGACCGAAGTCGCGACTGCAGCGATCGCGCTGATCAAGAATCCAACACTTGACCACGACGAGTTGATGGCGCTGGTGCCAGGCCCGGACTTCCCGGGCGGCGGCCAGATCATCACCCCGCCATCGGTGGTCAGCGAGATCTACCAGTCCGGCCGCGGCAGCATCAAGGTGCGCGCGCGCTGGAAGATCGAAGACCTCGCGCGCGGCCAGTGGCAGCTGGTGGTCACCGAACTGCCGCCAGGTACGTCCGCGCAAAAGATCCTTGAAGAGATCGAAGAGCTGACCAACCCCAAGGTCAAGCTCGGCAAGAAGAGCCTGACGCCCGATCAGCTCGGCACCAAGCAGGCGATGCTGGCCGTGCTCGACACCGTGCGCGACGAATCCGGCCGCGATGCGCCGGTACGCCTGGTGTTCGAACCGAAATCGAAGAACCAGGACCAGGAAGAGTTCAGCAACCTGCTGCTCGCGCACACGTCACTGGAAAACAATGTCCCGGTCAACCTGGTGATGATCGGCGCCGACGGCAAGCCGCGCCAGAAGGCGCTGGGCGAGATCCTGCGCGAGTGGATAGGCTTCCGCTTCGAGACCGTCACCCGCCGCACCACGCATCGTCTGGGCAAGGTGGATGACCGCATCCACATCCTCGAAGGCCGCGAGGCGGTGCTGCTCAACATCGACAAGGTGATCAAGATCATCCGTGAATCGGACGAGCCCAAGCCCGCGCTGATGCAGGCCTTCAGGCTGTCCGAGCGCCAGGCCGAAGACATCCTCGAGATCCGCCTGCGCCAATTGGCGCGGCTGGAAGCGATCAAGGTGCAGCAGGAGCTGGCCGAGCTGCGCAAGGAAAAGGCGATGCTGCAAGAGCTGCTGGACAACCCGGCGTCGATGAAGAAGCTGCTGCAAAAGGAAATCGAGGCTGACACGAAGCAGTACGGCGACAAACGCCGCACGCTGATGAAGGAAGCCGAGCGTGCCGTCGCCGAGCAAAAAGTCATCGACGAGCCGGTGACGGTGATCGTGTCGCGAAAAGGCTGGGCGCGCGCGCGCCAGGGCCATGGCCATGATGCGCAGCAGTTCAGCTTCAAGCAGGGCGATGCGCTGTACGGCACCTTCGAGTGCCGCACCACCGACACGATGCTCGCGTTCGGCTCGAACGGCCGCGTGTACTCGATCGCGGTCAATGCGCTGCCGGGCGCGCGGGGCGACGGCGTGCCGGTCACCACGTTGTGCGAAGTCGAATCCGGCTCACGCCTCGTGCATTACTTCGCGGGACCCGCCGACACGCCGCTGCTGCTGGCCTCGACTGCCGGCTACGGCTTCTCCGCGAAAGCAGGCGACATGGTCAGCCGCCAGAAAGGTGGCAAGTCGTTCATGACGCTCGACACCGGCGACGAGCCGGTGACCCCGCGCGTGATCGCCAAGGGTGCGAAATCGATCGCCTGCCTGTCGGCAAATGGTCGACTGCTGGTGTTTGGCATCGACGAGATCAAGAATCAGCCGGGCGGTGGCCGTGGCGTGATCTTGATGGAGCTCGACGTCGATGAGAAGCTGCTGGCGGCCGAAGCGATCGTCAAGAGCGTCAAGGTGATTGGTGTCGCGCAGCGCAGTGGCAAGGCTGCCGAAGTGACGCTCAGCGGTGCCGACCTCACGCATCATGCGGGCAAGCGCGCGCGCAAGGGCAAGCTGCTGGCGTCGCGCATGAAGGCGACGCATCTCGATGCACAGGGCTGAGGGGAAGCGGACCAGCAGATGCAGCCTCGCCTGCATTAAGTAGCTCCAGGCAATCGCACCTCGCCACATCACGGGCAGGGAACGCATCGCGTCCCTGCCCGTTTTGTTTTTTATACAAAACACAGACGAAACTGCAGACAGTTTGGCAAGACTTCATGCCCATCGCATGAACAGGCAGGCAAAGGTCCTTCACTTCTTTGCATTGCCTGCGAAGGCAATCGATTACTACAAAATCACGTTCTGCATTTACCCGTACAAATTGTTCCTTGTGGCATTGAAGTGAGGAAATCACGTCTTTATGATGAGCATCTCTTGCTCAACGTAAAGCCGACATGACCCACTTCCTGTTCGCTCGCTTCACCCGCCGCCTTGCCTCTGTTTTCGCTGCCACCACAGCTGCCGTGACTGTCGCCGTGTCCGCACCGGCATTCGCCGCTGGCGCCACCGCAGCCGGCATCGATCCGACCGTCAACGAGCAGGTCGTGATGCTGCCCGTGGTCGAGAACGGCAAGGCCTTGCAGTTCGAGACCACCCTGTTCAAGCCGCCCGGCAATGGCCCCTTCCCGCTGCTGCTGATGAATCACGGCAAAGATCGCGGCAACCCGACCGACCAACAACGTGACCGCTTCCTCGCGCTGAGCCGCGAATTCGTCAAACTCGGCTATGTGGTGGCCGTGCCGATGCGCAAAGGCTTTTCGAAGTCGACCGGCACGTACACCGACTACGGCTGCAACATGAAAGACAACGGCCAGCAACAGGCCGACGACGTGCAGGCCGCGCTCGATACGCTGGTCAAGTTTCCCTACATCGACCGTGACCGCATCATCGTCGCCGGTCAATCGTATGGCGGTCTCGCGACCGTGGCCTTCGGCACCCGGCGCTATCCCGGCGTGCGCGGCCTGATCAACTTCGCCGGTGGCTTGCGCATCGACGGCGCCAATTGCGACTGGAAGCTGTCGCTGGTCAAGGCACTTGGCAGCTATGGCGCGAAATCTTCGCTGCCCAGCCTCTGGTTCTACGGCGAGAACGACAGCTACTTCGATCATCCGCTCGCGCAGCAGATGCAGGCCGCGTACCAGGCAGGTGGCGGTGCGGCGCAACTGGTCGCGTACGGCAATTTCAAGAACGACGCGCATGGCATGGTCGGCAGCCGCGACGGCGTCGCGGTCTGGCTGCCCGAGACCGAGCGCTTCCTGCGCAGTCTGGGCATGCCGGCCGATGAAGTAGTGGCTGTTGCCGACACGCCGCGTCCGCCGGCCACTGGCTATGCGCCTGTCGAAAGCATCGAATCCGTGCCGAACCTGAGCACGCAAGGCAAGGAGGGATACCGCGAATACCTGGCCAAAGATGCGCCGCGTGCGTTCGCGATCTCGGGCTCGGGTGCGTGGAGCTGGGCAGAAGAAGGTGACGATCCTTCCGAACGCGCGCTGGCCGCCTGCCAGAAGAACAGCCGCCTGCCCTGCCTGCTGTACTCGGTGGACAACGACGTGGTGTGGAACGATCCGCGCCTGAGCACGGTGCCGCCGGTCTCGACCAACTGAAGGAAGTGCCTGCGCAGGTTCGCGCAGCGCAAACAAGAACAGGCTGCCGCGCAGGAATGCGCGGCAGCCTGTTCTTGTTTTGTGGTCGGCTGCGTTTATTCGTCAGCCAGGGCGACTGCCATCGACAGCCGCGAGCGCAAGGGATCAATGCTGCGGTAGTCACGTCCGAGCACGACGCGCAAGTGAACATCGTCCACGCCGGACTTGGGCCGCAATTGCGCGTCGACGCCGAGATCGATCGCCAGCTGGCGAGCGGCCGCGTAATGGCTCTTTGCGTATTCGATGCGGGTGGCACGCACGGTATAGTTTTCGTAGTTCTGCACGTGCACGACCTTCCAGTCGCTGCCGATCAGTGCGCGCAGCGAACGCGCCAGCCCGGTCACGCCATTGCCATTAACGATCGCCACCCGTTCGCCGATGCGCTGCACCGCCACGTCAGGGATCGCTGCGGTGGTCACGATCACCGGCACCAGCACCTGCGGTCCGCTGGCAGCGACTGGCGGCGCTACTGCCGGCGCCGCTGTCGTCTCGACTTCCGCCGCAAATGACGGCACGGCCGGCTCGCCGGCCACCACCACGTCGGCGGCCTCATTGTCGGCGGCCGCGATGCGCACTTCTTCCAGTACCGCTGCCGGCACGGCGATCACGCCCTGCTGGCGCAATTCGTAAATGCCGGGCGACAGCGGCACGATCACTTCTTCGGCGCGGCCGTCCCCCAGCGCCACGGTGACCGGCACCTCGGCAACCGCTTGCTTCGGCGAATCCGATGCATCGCCCATCGCCACCAGCACCGCATCGAGTTTCGCGCGTATGGACTTGTTGTCGGGATCGAGCGCGGCGGCTTGCTCAAGCGCGATCCGCGCCTCCGGATACTGCTTCTTCAGCGAGCGCGCATAGCCGAGGTTGGCCAGCACATGCGCCTGTCCGGGGCGCGCTGTGCTCAGTTCTTCAAGGATCGCGATTGCCTGGTCGATGTCGCCCTTGCCCGCCGTAATGGCGGCCAGCCCGTTCTTTGCTTCCAGATAGTTCGGGTCGACCTCCAGCGAGCGACGATAAGCCCTGGCTGCCTCATCCAGCCTTCCCGATCGCTGCATGTGCCGGCCCAGCGTGTACCAGGCCTCGGCCGATCCGTTCGAGTCCTTCACTCGCGCGAAAGGAACGATCTTCGCCGGCGCTTCGGCCGCCTTTCCGCCCTCGGGGGGGTCGAAGAAGGCGCAACCGGGCAGGAAGGCACTGCCGGCCATGACGAGCAAGGTGGATGTCTTGAGTTTCATGCTTACTTCCTCCGAGGCGGGATGGACATCGAATCAGCTATTGCCTGCGAGGACCGGCAACAGCACCCGGTAAATGCGCAGGACGGCCGGCCCGATCAGCACGATCATCAGGGTCGGGAAAATGAAGAAGATCAGCGGGAACAGCAGCTTGAGCGAGATCTTGGCCGCCGCCTCCTCGGCGCGCTGGCGACGCTTGGTGCGCAGGTTCTCCGAGTGGATGCGCAGCGAGTCGCCCATGCTGGTGCCGAAACGATCGGACTGGATCAGCATCGCGACCAGCATGTCGATGTCTTCCACGCCAGTGCGCAGCGACAGGTTGCGCAACGCGCGTTCCTTGGAGAAGCCGGCACGCAGCTCGACGATCACCATTTGCAGTTCCTGTCCGAGGATCTCGCTCTTGATGTGGATCTCGCCGGCGACCTTGGCAAATGCCGCATCCAGTCCCAGGCCAGCCTCGACGCAAATGGTCAGCAGGTCAAGCGCATCGGGGAAGTTCTCGAAGATTTCGCGCTTGCGCACGCGGATCTTGTGGTTCAGCACGATGTTGGGCATGTAATAGCCGGCATACGCGCAGGTCAGCATCACCAGCAGCGGCACTTGCGGGCCCGATGCGAACATGCCTTCGCCACTCATCAGGAGCGCCCCCATCGGCACCGCCATCGCGAGCAGGGTCTTGGTGCCAAAGAACAGATAAGGCGTGGACTTGCCGCGCCATCCGGCATTGATGAACTTGATGCGGATCGGCGAGTTTTCCCAGCCTTCGGCCGGCAGCGACAGCTTGGCCAGCGGCCGCGTCAGCTTGACCATGCGCTCGACCCAGATGCTCTGCTCCTGGCCAAGCCGGGGCTCGGCATCGACCTGCAGGTTGGCGACGCGACGACGCAAGCGGTCGGGCATCAGGAAATAGGCCGCCGCGGCCGCGATCGCGGCCCAGACGACGAACACCACGCCTAAGAACAACATGCCTTGGGCATCCATGTTGGATTCCTTTCCTCAGACGCGGATGCGGATCAGTTGCCGCATCCACAGTACGCCGAACATCATCATCCCTGCGCCGGCCGCGAGCATCATCGGGCCTGCCGGGTCTTCGAAGAACTGCTTCAGGTATTCAGGGCTGACCAGGAAGAACACGCCGGCAATCGCGGCAGGCAGCAGGCACAGGATCCAGGCGGACAGGCGCCCTTCTGCCGACATGGTGCGGATGTCGCCGAGTAGCTTCAGGCGCTGCCGGATCAGCAGGCTCACATTGCTCATGATTTCGGACAGGTTGCCACCCGCTTCGCGCTGGATCAGGATCGCAACGATCATGTAGCGCAGGTCCGTCAGCGGCACGCGCTCGGCCAGGCGCTGCAGCGCTTCCGCCATCGGCAGCCCGAAGTTGATTTCGTCGGACACGATGCGGAACTCGGCGGCGATCGGGTCGGGCATTTCGTCGGCCAGCATGGTCAGCGTGGACGGCAGCGCATGGCCGGCCTTCAGGCTGCGGCTGATCAGGTCGGCCGCTTCGGGCAGCTGCTTTTCGATCGTGATCAGGCGCTCTTCGCGGCGGCTCCAGACGATCGCCAGCGGGATCATCGCGCACAGTGCGCCCACCACCAGTGCGATCGTGACATACAGGAACAGCATCAGCGTCACCAGGAAGGCGAGGCCGAACGCAATGCCCGTGTACATCAGCAAGCGACCGACGGACCAGTCGGTGCCGCTTTGCTGCAGCCAGTTGTCCAGCCCGTGTATGCCTGGAATTTCCCGCAGCACTTCGTCGACCTTCGAATGCCGTGCCAGCTTGCGGTACTTGTACAGGCCTTCAACGGCGCCATCCGGGTTGGCCTGTCGCTGGCGCTTGACCTGGTCCAGCCGTTGATTGAGCCGGCGCGCCGCCTGGCTCTGGGTCGAGAACCACCAGCCATACACCGCCTCGATGGTCAACGCGGCGGCGACGAAGACCAGCAGCGCGAAACCGTAGTAGAGCAGATCCATGACAGCCTCTCTTTCTTGTCGTTTGCTTGTCGCTGCGACGGCTTATTCGAAGATGCGATGAGGGTCGTAGGTCGATTCCGGCACCGAGACGCCGAATTCCTTCAGCCGCTGGTCGAACTGCGGGTAGATGCCGGTCGCGCAGAAATGGCCGAGCACCTTGCCCTCCGTATTGGTTCCGGTGCGCTTGAACTGGAACACCTCCTGCATCGTGATGGTGTCGCCTTCCATGCCGTTGATCTCCTGCAGGCTGATCAGCTTGCGGGTGCCGTCGGTCAGGCGTGCGATCTGGATCACGACCGTGATCGCCGACGTGATCTGCTGGCGCGTGGCGCGCACACCCAAGTTGGCGCCGGCCATGCCGACCATGTTCTCCAGTCGCGACAGCGCATCGCGCGGCGTATTGGCGTGGATGGTGGCCAGCGAACCTTCGTGGCCGGTGTTCATCGCCTGCAGCATGTCGAGCGCCTCGCCGCCGCGCACTTCACCGAGGATGATGCGGTCCGGGCGCATGCGCAGCGCGTTCTTGACCAGAGAGCGCTGCGGCACTTCGCCCTTGCCTTCGATGTTGGCCGGCCGTGTTTCCAGCCGCACGACGTGCGGCTGCTGCAGCTGCAGTTCGGCCGCATCTTCGATGGTGACGATGCGCTCGCCGGGCGGGATGAAGCCCGACATCACGTTCAGCAGCGTGGTCTTGCCGCTGCCGGTACCGCCGGAGATCAGGATGTTGACCTTGGCCTTGGCCAGCGCCTCGCGCAGCTCCGCGATCGGCGGCGTCAGGCTCTTGTTGGCGATCAGGTCGACCATCGTCAGCGGCTTGACCGAGAAGCGGCGTATCGACAGCACCGGGCCGTCCAACGCCAGCGGCGGGATGATCGCATTGACGCGTGAGCCGTCCGGCAGGCGCGCATCGACCATCGGGCTCGACTCGTCGACGCGACGTCCGACGCGGGTGACGATCTTCTCGATCAGCTTCAGCAGGTGCGGATTGTCGTAGAAGGTGATCGGCGTCAGCTCCAGCTTGCCGCGGCGCTCGACATAGACCTGGTTATAGGTGTTGACCAGGATGTCGGATACCGACGGGTCGTGCAGCAGCGGTTCGATCGGGCCGAAGCCCAGCATCTCGTGCTGCATGTCCGTCACCAGCTGGCGGCGTTCCTGCTGGTTGACCGCCATGTGCTCGTCTTCGACGATCTTCTCGACCAGCATCGACAGCTCGCGCTTGAACTGCTCGGGCGTGAGCAGCTGCAGGCGCTCGAGGTCGATGCGCTCGAGGATGGTCCGGTGCATGTTGCGTTTCAGTTGCATGTAGGCCGGTGAATAAAAATCCATCTCTGTCGGCGCGGACGTGCGCAAGGGCGAGACAACGGCCATGCGGTCCCTGAAATTCATGCTCGTGCTTTCTCGGTTATCTGGAATCATGGGGTTCACCTGGTCATTTCACTGCCCGCAGGATTGCGGACGAAGATGCGGCGGATGATGCTCCCGCCACGGTTGGCAGGGCTGGCTTCGGTCAGTCGGTTGACCCATTCTGCGAGGGCCTTGGCAATGGTGCTGCTGCGGGCAAGCTGCAGCACCGGGGTTCCCTGGTTGATGGATTCATTGGCCACCTCGTAATTGTTCGGGATCCGGTATCCGATGCGCTGGTCGAGCACGCGCTCGATCTCGCCCACGCCCAGCGCCGCCGAGCTCTCGAAACGGTTCAGCACCAGTTGGATCTTTTCCTTGCGGTAGCCCAGCGAGTGGAAGATGTCGAGCAGGCGGCGGCAGTCGCGCAGATGCGGCAGCGACTGCTGCAGTACCGGATAGATCATGTCCGACTGGTCGAGTGCGCGAATGGACACCGAATTGATCTGGCGACCCAGGTCGAGCAGCACATAGTCGTAATGGCGACGTGCCAGCTGGATGATGGTCTCGACTTGTTCGGGCCGGATGTCTTCCTGCGGATCCGGGTTGTCGGACGCGGCCAGCACGCTGAAGGTGGCAGACAGGCGGATGACGCTCGACTCCAGCAGGTTGAGGTCAAGACGGCTGATCTCGCGGCAGACGTCGGACAGCGTGCGGCCCGGCTTGGCGTCCGATACATACAGCGCGGCATCGCCGAATACCGGGTTCAGGTCGATCAGCAGCACCCGCTTTTGCGCCAGCAGCGATAGCGCATGCGACAGGTTGGCAGCGATGAAAGTTGCGCCGCTGCCGCCCTTGGTTGCGATGAAGGACATCACCTTGCCGTCCAGCGGCGCGATGGTGGTGAATTTCTGCGTCACGCGGTCAAGCGCGGCATCCATGTCGACCACCGACAAAGGCAGCGGCAGCACTTCGCGCACGCCGGCACGCATGGCGGCGATCAGGTTTTCGGGCGAGCGGTCCGAGGTCAGCAGCATGATGGCTGCCTGCGGATAGGCCTCGGCCACGCGCTGCATCACGTCCAGGCTGTCGGTACCGAAGCTCGATGCATCAAGGATGACCAGGTCAGGCTGGCCCGACACCGGCGGTATCGAATCGGCATGCATGCTGGGCAGCGCCGCCAGCACATTGATAGGCGGATTGCGCATCGCGCAGATCCGGCTGACCAGGGTTCTCAGCTCGCTGTCGTTGGAGAGGATGAAGGCATTCATAGTTATAGTTCCTTCCCGGTGTGTTTCTCAATGCACCAATGCTTCAGGTGCAGGTGGTCGAATCCAATGACTCGCGCGGCAGGGTCGTGGTGAATGCCGGCATGTCAAAGCCGAAGTCAACATAAGGAATACTCGCGGTCACCTTCCAACCGGGCAGGATGGAGACCGTCACCGTTTTGCAGGTTTCCTGCGCCACTTTGACCGTGCCGTCGGCACAGCCTGCGGGGCTGTAGGCAATGCTGACGTTGGCATCCGGGATAGACGGCAGGACGTCTTTCATCCGGGCCAGGATCTTCGAAGATTTCGGCGTGCAGACGATGGCGGCGCGTGCCCCCAGTTCGGTCGCTTCATTGGCCGAGTTCATCATGAACAGGATGCGCGCCACTTCGACGGCTGCGAACAACGCGACCATGAAGCCGCCGAAAGCCGCCACCAGCGCAAATTCGACCGAGGTCGAGCCCCGCTGGCGGCGGACCAAGCGTGCGTGGCGGACAAGGGGGATGACAGTCATGATTCGCTCCTAATTCCCGCTCTGCATCATCACGGCGGCGATCGTGCTGAAATTGACGCTGGACTGGGGCGTCACAAACGGCAAGCCGATGTACTGGTAGGTGTAGCCGCTGATGCGCACTTCGACCAGGTCAATGCTGATGCCACCGGCATTGACGCTCAGGTAATCCGATTCCGCGCTACCGGGGCAGCCGTCATGATTGACGCGGTCGCAGACCTTGACATTCGTCGTCGTCAGGCCGGGCGCCAGCGCCGAGCCGGTGCAATCCACATTGCCATACACAGCCAGGCATTTCGCGTTGTCGACCACGCCGGCATAACTCGACGAGACGGCCGACGTGCTGGCGACTATGCGGGCGGCGCCGCGCACCGATTTGACCAGGGTATTGAACTGATAGAACGCGCGACCATACTCGGCGGCGCCGAAGGCAATGATCAGCAGCGGCAGCAGCACCAGGGCAAATTCGACAGCGGCGACGCCGCGCTGCCTCGGACGGCGCTGACGCGTTGCTTTGCGCGCGAGATCATCAGGGATGGATTGACAGAGGGCCATGACTCACCTCACCAGGGCGGGAACGAACGGTCCTGCGCTGCCGGCGCCGCCGGGCACGCCATTCGATGCGCAAGGAACGTCGGGGTCGGTCGACGGGCCAAGATATTCGAGCCACATGTTCATGCTGCCGCTCGGATTGTTCGAGATCGGATTGAGCATGAAGATGCAAGCCCAGGACTTCAGCGGCAGGCCGGCCTTGGGGTCGCTGCAATCCACGACCGGTGCTGACATCAGGCGTCGGTCGCGCCCTGTGGGCGGCGCCAGCTGGGCCGAAGTCAGGATCGTTCCCTTGATATCGTAGGTATCCGTCACGCCGCTGATGGCGACATCGCCCTGGAACGCCGCGTTGCTGCCGCGGCGATTATTCACATAGTCGACGCGCGCATCCTGATGGGCAGTCCAGCTGTCCCATGTGTAAGCGTAGCCAGAGAAATCCGGTGCCGATTCGGTGGTCTTGATGCCGCCCTGATATACCCCGAAACGACTGTTGTAGGCAGCTGCGACCGAGCTCTTGACGCCGGATTCCTTCAGATTCGTGTCGACCACGGGTAGCGTGCATTCGCCATCACCCGTCAGCAATTTGGTGATTTCGCTCGCACCGCCTGCCGATCCGGTGAAATCCACCCATTTCACGCTGGATTCCGGCAGGCCGGCGCTTTCGGGCGCATCGACCAGATCACCGCTCTTGTCGATCACGCCACGCATCCAGTGGCCCTTGGCCGGCACCTCGCCCTGGCAGATCGCGACCGGCAAGGCGCATGTCAGTTGCGAAGGGATCATCTTGCCGATGGCCGTCGCGCTGACCGACATGTCGCCGATCGGTGTCGATCGGATCAGGTCCAGCACCTGGATGAAGATGGTCTTGATGGCCGCTTGCGAAATCTGGCACCGCACATGCTTGATGCCCGCGATGTCGCCGGGCCCCCACGATCCTGCGGCCTGGTAAGGGCCATCGATATTGTCCTTCGCGAACTGCACCGTGATCGTGCTGTTGGTGCCGCCGACCGTGTTGTCTTGCAGGACAGCCTTGTGCCGGCCAGCGACCAGTGAAGCGGCTGAATTGGCGGTGGTGAGCGCATCGGCGGCGCCAGCCTTCTTGGCCAGCACGCCGACGCCCGCCAGTGCGCATGCATCAGCGCTGTTTTGCAGCTCGGTCTTGGCGATGTACATCTGGCCGAGGTCGATTGCCAGCCCGACCATCGCGACCATGACCAGGATGGTGATCCCGACCAGGATGGCCACGACGCCCTTTTCCCGCTGGCGTCGCGGGGCGCGGCCCGGCCGCCCTTGTCTCGCTGTTTTCGATGCTTGCATGACTGCCTCGATTTCGTATGCCTTCCTGTACGGCGACCGGAGTGGCCGCCGCGTCATCAACGGCTACCGCCGCCACCGCCCACGCCGATTGTGAACACGTTCTGCGGCGGCGGCGGTTCCTTGAAGGTGCTGCGGTAACGGATGACGGTTTCGCGCGATGCGCTGCCGTCCATGGCATCCGGCAGGTTCTTCGTGCCGGCGTCGGGATTGAGCACCTGCTGCGCCATCATCATTCGTTCGTTCTCGCCGAAATGCTGGTCCCAGTTCGGCGTGGTCTGCACGCAGCCGGTGAGGGCTGCGGCGCTCAGCAGGACCAGGGCTGTGCTTGTCTTGAAGGGTGTCATGGACTTCTCCTTGTCGTTCGATGTCAGCTGTGTCTGCCGTGCTTATTTCATCTCGAAGCTGTTCGGGTCGGCCTTGGGCTGGCCTCCTTCATTTGCATTGCCGCCCTGATCCTTTTTGCTTCCTTCCAGCCGGCCATTCAGGAAGATGTCCGTGCGGGACGGATCCCTGTAGTTGTCGGTCGGCAGCGGACCCACGCTTGCCAACGGCTTCACCAGGCGCGGCGTCACCACGAACACCAGTTCGGTGCGATCGTTCTGGAAATCGCTGCTGCGGAACAGCGCGCCAATGATCGGGATCTCGCCCAAGATCGGGAAGGCCTTGATGTTGGTCGTCGTGTTGTTCTTGATCAGGCCACCGATCGCAAAGCTCTGGCCATCACCCAGTTGCACCGTCGTCGATGCCCGGCGAGTCGTGATCAGCGGCAGGATCTGCGTCGACGAGTTGTTGAAATTCGTGATGCCGATGCCGTCCTTCGAAAGTTCGGACACTTCCGGCGCCACCTGCAGGTTGATGCGTCCGCCTGCCAGCACGGTCGGCGTGAAGCGCAGGCCGATGCCGAATTCCTTTTCCTGCAGCGAGATCGTCGTGCCGCCACCGGTGTTGTTCTGCGAAACCGGGATCAGGATCTTTCCGCCGGCAAGGAAGCTCCCCTCCTGGCCGCTGATGGCCATCACGTTCGGCTCGGCCAGGATCTTCACGAGGCCGTCTTTTTTCTCGGCTTCGATCGACAACTTGGTCCTGCCGCCGTCACGCGTAATGTTGGCCTTGCCACCCAGTTGGCCGGTCAGGAAACTGGACAGCAGGTTGAAGGTCCACATGCCGCTGCTCGGCGCGCCTTCGACACCCGCACCCAGCTTGTCGATCAGGGATTTCGACACTTCGGCGACCTTCACTTCCAGCATCACCTGCTGGGCGCTGCCCACGGACAGCAGGTTGATCACCCGCACTTGGGCCAGCTGCAAGTTGGCTTGCTGCGCACCGGACTGAGTGTTGGCCATCCCTTCCTGCTGCGCATTCTGGCTCATCACTGCAGGCTGGCGCACATAGGCCTGCGCCAGTTCGACGGCGCGTGCAATCGCGATCGAGTCCGATACCGTGCCGGACAACACCAGGCTGTCGGCGGCTGCCGTGACGCGGATGTCCTTTTCTTCGGGCATCAGCTCCTTGTAGGTATTCATCAACCCACCCGGATCCATCGTGACCGACACATCAATCACGCTGCAGACGCCACGCTTGCCCTGCAAGATCATGTTGGTGGTACCTACCGACACGCCGAGCAGGTACAGGGTTTCGGGCGACACCAGCATCGCCTGCGCGACGTTGGGATTGCCGAGGGTGCGGTTCGTGACCGGGTCGGGCAGCTTCAGCAGCGTCGACTTCCCGATCGGCAGGATGATCTTCGACGGCGACGCCACCTCGCCATTGCAAGTCAGGCCCGGCATGTTGGCCTTGGGCGTGGCAGCGACCTGGCCGCCGGCGGCCTGCTGTGCGTGCGCCGGAGTGACAGCCAGTGCGACGGCGGCAAGCAAGCCAGCGGCGCGGCGCAGCGGTGATGCGTTGGAAATGTAGTTATTCATCGCGATTGCCTCCCTGGTCTGACCAGTCTCAGTAGCATTCCTGTGAATTGCGCAGGCCGTTAATGACGCCCACACACGATGCCGGTGCCGCTTCTGCGACCGGCGGCGCTGCCGGCGGCGCGACCGGCGCTGCGCCGGATCCGCCTTCGGCCTGCTTTACGGTCGACGGTGCAGCTTTGGCCATGGCGCCCTTGACCTTGTGCGCCACTTTTTGCGCCGGCAACTTGGCCGATGCCGGTGCTGCCTTCTTGTCCTCTGCCTTGCCCTGTTCGTTCAGGCCCAGCAGGGTTGCCTTGGTGGCGCCGGCGGTGGTGGTATCGGCCGGATCGACCTGGTTGCGCAATACCAGCGACAGATTGCCGACGCTGCGTGCAAGGTCGATCTTCTCCGCCTCTTCCGGCGTGACTTCGAGCGTCACCGCATTGACCACGCGCGGCTTGGTCTCGTCGCGGCTGGCTTCCTGCGCCACCGCCAGCACGAGGATGTGCTCGAGCACGATCTTTGAGATCGCCGCATCCTTGTTGTTGTTGCGATCGGTGTCCTTCTGCGTGTTGACGATGATGTCGACGTAGTTGCCAGGCAGGGCGAAGCCGGCAACGCCGATCACGTCATTGACGCGCACGGTGATAGCGCGGCGACCGTCGCCGATCACGGCCGACAGTCCGCCCTGGGTGCCCATCGGCGCGAGCTTGGCTTCGAGGATGGGTTCGCCGCGCTGCAGCGCCGAACGCACGACGCGTCCCTGCAGCTTGTTCGGGTCATCGGTGGCGCCGCTAGGCACGCTGCCCGTTGGCCAGTCGACGATCTTGACCATCTCCGGCGAGATGCGCTGGCCAAGGCTGATTTCGGTGCCGGCAACAGCAACATGCGCGACGCCGGTCGCCGACTGGCGGTTGAGCCACTTCGAAGCCAGCATCACGGCAAACAGCCCCGACACGATGGCGACGGCGAGTACGACCAGGGTTCTAGTGTTTTTCATATTGCCTCCAGCTCTCAGGTATTCGGGGCCTTGTCTGCAGCGTCGCACTTCACGACGCCATCACGACCCTGGCCGCATGTTTCATCTGTCGACTCAGGGCAAGCCCCCGACCACAGGACTGAATGCGCCCGGCAGCCACTGCCCGACCGCGATCACCGCCAGTGCGATCACGGCGGCGATCGCCGAGGCCATCAGCGCGTATTCGATCGCCGTCGCCCCCCGTTCGTCGGCAGCGATCGCTGCAATTCGTTTTGCGGTCTTCTTCATGGCAGCCTCTTTTTTCCTTGACGATTCTTTCACCACAGCGCAGCGAACGTGCCTAATGCAATCACGACGCCGTAGGGGATCATCTGCCGGCCAGTCGCCATCGTTTCCGACGACGCTGTTCCTGCCTGTTGCGTTGACCATCGACCGGCCCTGCTCTGCCATTGCACTCGCAGCCAGGGCAGCAGGCCAGCCTCCTTTTTCAGAGCCATCACGACCAGCGCCCAGGCGCCGCCGATCAGGCACGTCATCAGCGCGATATCGACCGTGACCCAGGGTCCGACATACATGCCGATCACGGCCATCAGCTTCACGTCACCAGCCGCCATTCCCTTGACCAGGTACAGCGGCAGGAATACCGCGAAGCCGACTGCGGCACCCGACAGGCAACGGCCGGGACCGATGCCGTCGGGCGCGAAGCCCGCCAGCATCAGCGACGCTGCTGCGCTGCCGGCGACCAGCCAGTTCGGGATGCGCCACGTGGTCCAGTCGGTCCACGCTGCGACAGAGACGGTGACGGCGAGCGCGACCAGGCTGCTGGTGGATATCGCTTCGTTGGCCAACAGGTTCATCGCTTTCGCCCCCGTCCCGTTTTAGTCTCGCAGCGCGCAGTCCCGGTTACGGGAGCTTGCTGTTTACGTTGGTGAAGGCCGTATTGATCTTGTCGCCGAGCGCCACGACTATGGCGACGATGACTGCAGCGATCGCGGCGACGAACAGACCGTATTCGACGGCGGTCGCACCTTGTTCGTCATGCCAGAATTTGCGCATGCGATCCACGATGCGGAGACGCGTTGTTTTCATAGCTTTCATGATTTCTCCGTAAGGACAGGTAGCTGGACCGGCGGAGCAAGGCGTCGCGACCGACGCCTGCTCGCACTGGCGATCGCTGGCGCCGATCAGGGCAGTTTCGAATTGATGTTGGTGAAGGCGGTGTTGATCTTGCCGCCCAGGGCCACGACGATCGCGACGATCACGGCTGCGATCGCTGCCACGAACAGGCCGTATTCAACGGCGGTTGCGCCCTGCTCGTCGGCGGCGAAATTTTTGATATGTTTAGCGATGAATTTCATGTTTGCTCTCCAATCTGATTGAATGAATGGCTTCGGTTTCTGGGACGCCCTGAACGCCGGATCCTGATTGGGCCGGCGAACCGGATTTCTGCCCCTCTGACAAAATGTTGCCGGTTTGTCATTGACTGCAGTGTCGTTGCGAAAACGGCAAAACGAAATAGTGCAAATGTACTAATAGCTGTTGTCTTCTTTCCACACTCCTTGCTGCACAAGGCAAAATCACAGCAGTAATTACTTACACAAGTGGCAATCTTGTTGGAATAATTTGATTTATGACAAGATTTTTGGCGCTCAAAGCCACATTTCCCTGTGAAAATTCGGCAAGAACCCGTACCCGGACAAACCCATGAAAAGCACTGACCTGCGTCGCCCTGCAAAACAAAACGAGACAACAGGCTGCTGTGGCGGCCATGCGCATGAGCATGGCCACGAACACGCTCCTGCGCCGGCAACGACTGCAGTGGTCGACAAGCCCTATACCGATCCGGTGTGCGGCATGAAGGCCGCCGCCAATCCGGAAAAAATGGCAATGCATGACGGGCAGACCTACTACTTCTGCAGCAAGGGATGCGTCGCCAAGTTCAATGCCGATCCGATGCGTTACCTCGACCCGGTGCGCAAGTCCGAGCCGACGGGTCCTGCGAATGCGATCTACACCTGCCCGATGGATCCCGAGATTCGGCAAGTGGGACCGGGGACTTGTCCGATCTGCGGCATGGCGCTCGAACCGATGCTTGCGACGCTCGAAGAGGACACCTCCGAACTCGATGACATGACGCGCCGCTTCTGGCTCAGCCTCGTGCTGGCGCTGCCCTTGCTGCTGATCGCAATGGGGGATCTGGTCGGCTTCGATGCAGCGGTACTGTTCGGCATGCAAGGCAGCGCGTGGTTGCAGGGCTTGCTCGCAACCCCGGTGGTGCTGTGGTTCGGCCTGCCCTTCCTCGAACGCGGCGTGCAGTCATTCAAGACGGGCAAGCTGAACATGTTCAGCCTGATCGCCGTCGGCGTGATGGCGGCATGGCTGTTCAGCGTGGCCGGCCTGCTGTTCCCGAATGCGCTGCCGGAAGCCTTCAAGATGCACGGCATGCCGCCGCTGTACTTCGAAGCGGCAGCGGTGATCGTGTCACTCGTTCTGCTCGGGCAGGTACTTGAATTGCGCGCGCGTTTGCGCACCAACACCGCAGTGAAATCGCTGCTGGCGCTGGCACCGACGAACGCGGTCCGCATCGCTGCTGATGGCAGCGAGAAGGACGTACCGCTCGATCAGGTGCGCATCGGCGACCTGCTTCGCGTGAAGCCGGGGGCCAATGTGCCGGTCGACGGATTGGTGACGGAAGGCGAGTCGAACATCGATGAATCCATGCTGACCGGCGAGCCAATGCCGGTGCAGAAGAAAGCCGGCAGCAAGGCCATCGCAGGCACCGTGAACCAGCAGGGCAGCTTCGTGATGCGCGCGGAAAAAGTGGGCGCCGATACGCTGCTGTCGAAGATCGTCGATCTGGTGAATCAGGCAGGACGCTCGCGCGCGCCGATACAGAAGCTCGCCGATCGCGTGTCGGGATGGTTCGTGCCGGCCGTGATCGTTTCAGCCGTGGCAGCCTTCATCGTCTGGGCATGGGTCGGACCGTCGCCGGCACTCGCCAACGGACTGGTCGCTGCCGTGTCGGTCCTGATCATTGCCTGCCCGTGCGCGCTGGGACTGGCTACGCCGATTTCGATCACTGTCGGCATCGGCCGCGGCGCGCGCGAAGGCGTGCTGATCAAGGATGCCGAAGGTCTGGAGCTGATGGAAAAGGTCGATACCGTGGTGGTCGACAAGACCGGCACGCTCACCGAAGGCAAGCCCAAAGTACAACAAGTGGTCGCGCTTGACGGCTTCGATCGCGACAACGTGATCGTGCTTGCAGCAGCACTAGAGAAACCCAGCGAACATCCGATCGCGCAAGCGATCCTCGCGCATCTCGATGCCCATGCGCTGCCACTGCTGCCGGTGCAGAATTTCACGTCCGTGACCGGCAAGGGCGTGCGCGGCGACATCGACGGCAATGCGGTGCTGCTCGGCACCTCGCTGCTGCTGCAGGAAGCCGGCATTGCGACCACTGCGCTCGATGCAAAAGCCGATGAACTGCGCGCCATCGGCCAGACCGTGATGTTTGTCGCCGTCGGCAACAAGCTGGCGGGCCTGATCAGCGTCGCCGATTCAATCAAGCCCGAAAGCCGCGAAGCGATCCGCATGTTGCATGCCGATGGCGTGAAGATCGTAATGCTGACCGGTGACAATGCGCGTACGGCGAAGGCCGTGGCCGCCTCGCTGGGCATCGACAGCGTGCATGCCGAAGTGCTGCCCGAAGAAAAATACCGTCATGTGCAAGCCTTGCAGCAGCAGGGACGCATCGTCGCGATGGCTGGCGACGGCATCAATGATGCGCCCGCACTGGCCGAGGCCAGCGTCGGCATCGCGATGGGTACCGGCACCGATATCGCGATGAACAGCGCACGCATCGTGCTGGTCAGGGGCGACTTGCGCGGCATTGCGAAGGCGCGCCATCTGTCGCGCATGACGATGCGCAATATCCGCCAGAATCTGTTCTTTGCGTTCGTCTACAACTTCGTCGGCGTGCCGATCGCCGCCGGCGTACTGTATCCGTGGCTGGGCCTGTTGCTGTCGCCGATGATCGCAAGTGCTGCGATGAGCTTGTCCTCCGTCTCCGTGATCGCGAATGCGCTCAGGTTGCGCTCGGTGAAGCTGTGAGTTCGCGCCGTCGATGAGGCCACGGATGCCGCGCGACGACCAGGCTGCGCAGGCTCGCGCTTCGTCCCAGACCGCGCGCCTGTTCTATGCGCTGTGGCCTGACGCAGCGACGCGCGACGCGTTGGCGGCACTGCAAGCGCCGGTGCGTGGCCGCAAGGTCGCACCGGCCAACCTGCACCTGACATTGGCCTTCCTGGGCAGCCAGCCGCGCGCATCCTTGCCGCTGCTCGACAGCCTGCTCGACACATTGCCGGACCGGCGCTTCATGCTGGACATCGACAGCTACGGTTATTTCAGCAAGGCGCGCATCGCGTGGGCCGGCCCGTCATCGACGCCGGACGCGCTGCTATGGATTTACAACGCGCTGGTGAATGCGCTCGATGAAGCGCGGGTGACCTGCAAGTCCGCCGGCGGCTTCAGGCCACACGTGACGCTGGCGCGCGATGCCGAACGGGTGGAACCGGACATCGGATTGACACAGGCCGTGAACTGGCCGGTGAGCACGCTCGCGCTGGTGGAATCGGTGCCGGTGCAAGGCGGCGTGCATTACCAGCTGCTGGCGACCCGCACGCTGGCCTGAGCGCTAGCCGTTGTCGTCAGGCGTCCGGACCGGTGGCGTCCTCGGCCAGTTTGCGCAGCACATGGCCGGCTGCGACAAAACCGAAGCTGGCCGTGACCACCACGGCCGAACCATAACCGGCGCAATTGATGCCGGTGATGCCGGCATTCGACGAAGCAGCACCTTCCGCCGCAGCGTCATCGTCGATGTCGCACGCCTCGGGCTGGCGCAGCGGCTCCGATGACCACACCGCGTCGATATGGAATTTGTGGCGGCGGTCGCGCGGGAAACCGTGCGCAGCACGCAAGCGCTTGCGCACGCGCGCCAGCAAAGGCTCCTGCTCGGTGCGCGACAGGTCGCACACTTCGATGCGGGTCGGGTCGACCTGTCCGCCTGCACTGCCGATGGTCACCAGCGGGATCTGATGCCGGCGGCAATGGACGATCAGGGCAACCTTTGCCCTGGCGTTGTCGATTGCATCGATCACGTAGTCGTAGCGCCCTGGCGGCAGCATTTGTTCAACATTGTCGGGATCGATGAATTCTTCGACCTCGGTGACTTCGCAATACGGGTTGATCTGTGCAATGCGCTCCCGCAGCGCGCCGACCTTGGACATGCCGAGCGTATCGGTCAATGCATGAAGCTGGCGGTTCACGTTCGATTCGCTCAGGTGGTCGAGGTCGATCATGGTGATCTTGCCAATGGCCGTGCGCGCCAGGGCCTCGACGGCCCAGGAACCGACGCCGCCCACGCCGATCACGCATACATGGGCGCGACGAAACGCCGCCAGCGCCGCATCGCCGTAAAGACGTGCAATGCCGCCGAAGCGACGCTCGAAGTCGATGTCGGCTGCCGTGCCGTCTGCGGGAAGTGGGGCAATGGGAAGTACGCTGGCCATGCACGCATTTTAACGGACACCAATACTTTGCCGGGCTTAAACTACGGGTGTGGACGAATGGCCAACAAAGCCGGCCTGCGCCTGTTCGACGCGCTGTCCCAACGCCTACTGCCTTCATGCCCCGACTGACACCACTGCTGCGCCTGATTGCCATTGCCGTGACAGCCCATGTCGCGCTGGCGGCGGCACGGGTGACGACTTCGCTGTATGCGCTGTCCTTGCATGCGTCTGAATTCACCGTAGGCACCCTGATCGCGCTGTTCGCGCTGTTCCCCATGCTGCTGGCCGTCAGCATCGGTCGCCTGATCGACCGCATCGGCGTGCGCAAGCCTTTGATGGCGGGCTGCGTATCGGCATCGGCCGGCGTGCTGGTGGCCGCGCTGGTGCCCGGCATTGCGGTGCTCTACCTGTCAGCGATCCTGATCGGTACCGGCTTCACGGCGATCTTCATCGGCGCCCAGCATGCGGTCGGCACCCTGTCGCCGCCGGACGAAAGGGCCGCGCATTTCAGCCAGCTGTCGCTGGGCTTTTCGATCTCGGCCTTCACCGGTCCCCTGATTGCGGGCTTTGCGATCGACCACCTGAGCCATGCCGCCGCCTACCTTGCCTGCGCGCTTTTCACCGTGCTGGCCTTCGGCCTGACGGCCAGCGGCGCACTGGTCGAACTGCCGGGGCATGAAGAATCCGGCACACGGAGAGAAGGCAGCGCATTGAAGCTGCTGTTTGATCGCGAACTGCGCGGCGTCTATCTGGTCGGCATCCTGCTGGCGGCTGCCTGGGACCTGTTCACCTTCGTGACGCCGATCCGCGGCACGCAGCTGGGCATGTCAGCGTCTCGCATCGGCATGATTCTCGCGACCTTCTCGGCAGCCACCTTCTCGGTGCGACTGGCGATGCCCGTCATCGTGCGCCGCTATCACGAATGGCAGGTGCTGTCCGCTGCACTGTGCCTGGCCACCGCCAGTTACCTGCTGCTGCCCTTCATGCAGCAATTCTGGAGCATGGCCGCGGTCGCCGCCGCGCTCGGGCTGGCGCTGGGCACCAGCCAGCCCAATGTGCTGGCGCTGCTGCATTCGGGCGCACCGCCCGGCCGCGGCGCGGAAGCGATCGGGATTCGGGCTACCATAGGCAATGCGAGTGCAGTGTCGCTGCCGCTGGCCTTTGGTGCGGCCGGCGCATCGCTGGGCCTGTTCGCCGTCTACTGGGGACTGGGCCTGGTGATCGCGACCGGCATCCCGGTGGCGCTGCGCCGTGCGCTGCGAGTGCAAGCGCGAGTGCAAGTGTCGCCGCATGATGCGACGGCCGCGCGTGAACCCACAGATCAACGCATTGAACATCGACTTACCAGGGGAAAGACCGATACGCCATGACGAAGAAGATCTCCATCGCCGAGCTGCGACGCGACTACAGCCATCACCAGTTGTCGGAACGCGACGTCGATCCGGATCCGATCCTGCAATTCGCGACCTGGTTCCACGAAGCGGTCGAAGCCGAACTGCCGGAGCCGAATGCGATGGGCTTGGCCACCGTCGACGCGGCCGGCCAGCCTTCACTGCGCATCGTGCTGCTGAAAGACGTCGACGAACGCGGCTTCACTTTCTATACCAACTACCAGAGCCGCAAGGGCGAGCAGCTGCTGCACAACCCGCACGCGGCGCTGACCTTCCACTGGATGGCGCTGGAACGCCAAGTGCGCATCGAAGGCACGGTCGAGCGCGTGGACGACGCTGACAGCGACGGCTATTTCAACATCCGCCCGTTGCTGAGCCGACTGGGTGCGATCGCCTCCGCGCAGAGCCGGCCAATCGCCAGCCGGGAACTGCTGGAGCAACAATTCGCCGACGCCGGGCGCCAGTACGGCGATGCGCCGCCGCGTCCCGCGCATTGGGGTGGCTACCGGCTGAAGCCGACCTGGATCGAGTTCTGGCAAGGCCGCCGGTCGCGCCTGCATGACCGCGTCGCCTATACGCTGGACGTCAACGGGCTCTGGCAGCGCGAACGGCTGCAGCCGTAAGGCCAATCGCCGGATTGCACGTGCACGACAGCGCGTGCGCCATGGGTTGCGCCAGAGCAAGCACCCACCAGAGTTAGATAAATGTCAACACACACACCGCCCCCGGACGGCATAGTCCGGCGCGGGAGGTGCGATGTTCTGGCAAAAAAAACTCGAGCAATGGGTCGATGCAATGCGCACGCGCGCGGCATTGCCGCTGCGTCTGCAACTGTGGAATGGTCGCCATTTCGACTTCAGTGCGCGCGCGCCCGAGGTCACGATACGCGTACCCACGCCCTCGTCGCTGGCCTACCTGCTGAACCCGACGCTGGACAACCTTGGCCGCGCCTATGTAGAGGGCAAGCTGGAAGTCGAAGGCCATCTGCGCGCGGTCATCGAGGTCGCCAACACGCTGGCCGAGCAAGGCTTTGCGCACGGCAGCCGGCTGGGCCAGCTGTTCACGCCGCGCGCGCATTCGCGCAAGCAGGATGCATCGGCGATCCAGTATCACTACGACGTCTCCGACGAGTTCTACCAATGCTTCCTTGACCCGAACATGGTCTATTCCTGCGCGTACTACGAGACGGGCTTGGAAGACCTGGCGACGGCGCAGATCAAGAAGATTGACCACATCCTGAACAAGATCCAGATCGGGCCGGACGATCACCTGCTCGACATCGGCTGTGGCTGGGGCGCGCTGGTGATACGCGCGGCCGGGCGTTTCGGCGCACGCTGCACCGGCATCACGCTGTCGAAGAACCAGCATGCGCTGGCCACCGAGCGCGTGGCGGCTGCGGGCCTGTCGGACAAGGTGCGGATCGAGCTGGTGGATTACCGCGACATCGACGGGCGCTTCGACCGCATCACCAGTGTCGGCATGTTCGAGCACGTGGGATTGAAGAACCTGCCGCTGTATTTTGCGCGCATGAGCGATTTGCTGGCCGATGACGGGCTGGCAATGAACCACGGCATCTGCACCACCAACACCGACCACAGCACCGCACGCTATGGCGCCGGCGAGTTCATCGAGCATTACGTGTTTCCGGAAGGCGAGCTGCCGCACATCGGCGCTGTACTGGCGGCGATGCAGGATGGCGGACTGGAAACGCTGGATGTCGAGAACCTGCGCCGGCATTACGCGCGCACCTGCGCGACCTGGGCCGACAACTTCGAGCGCAATGCCGAGCGCATCCGCACCCAAGTCGATGAACGGCGCTACCGGATCTGGCGCATCTATCTGGCCGGCTGTGCGCATGCATTCGAGAACGATTGGATCTCGCTTTATCAGGTCGTTTGCGGCAAGGCAGGACGCAGCGCAACGACCCTGCCCTGGTCGCGCCGCTACATGTACGACACGTAAACGAGGCGCCGGTGCCGCATATCCGGCGGCTGTCCGGTGCCTGTCCCCGTCACAACGTTATACCGGGCTTATGTACCGGGCTTATGTACCGGCTTAGTCTCCGGATTTCTTACCGGCCTTCTTTCCGACCCGCTTCGCTGCGCTTATTTCCGCAGCCTGTCCGTAAATATCTGCCGGAATTTCTGCACCTTTGGTGCGACCACGAACGCGCAATACGATTGCAGCGGGTGGTTCAGGAAATAATCCTGATGATAATCCTCGGCCTTGTAGAAGGCTGGCGCCGGCAACAGTTCGGTGACAAGGGGCGCATCCCACACATGGGCCATCTCGCCCATCACCTGCTTCGCGATTGCCAGCTGCTCGTCGCCATGCGCGTAGATCACCGACCGGTATTGGCTGCCGATGTCATTGCCCTGCCGGTCGGGCGTGGTCGGGTCGTGGATCGTGAAGAAGACTTCGAGGATGTCGCGATAGCTGGCCTGCGCAGGGTCGAAATGAACGCGCACCACTTCCGCATGGCCCGTGCTGCCGTCGCAGACTTGCTCGTAGCTCGGATCGGGCACATGGCCACCGCTGTAGCCGGACTCGACCTTGTCCACGCCGCGCATCTGCTGGTAGACGGCTTCGAGGCACCAGAAGCAGCCGCCGCCCAGGGTTGCAATCTCGGTCGCCATCTGAGACCTCCGTGTGTTGTGATGATGTGCTGCCTACTGTAGCGCAGGCGGCACCGAAATTGCTGCCGCGCGCTTGAACAATCAGGAGCCGGTACGCTGTTGTGGCTCTGTGGCCGCAAAGAACAGTCGTCGCGCATCGCGCAAAGACGGCAGCACCAGGCGCCCGAGGATTTCCGGGGTAAAGATGCGGTCGCTCACCCAGCCCGGCCGCGGCGCGTCCGGCAACGCGGCAGTCAGCTGGTACAGGCTGGTCGCTTCGTGCCCGCCGCCCTCGACCGGCAGCCACAAGGCCTTGCGCATCGGATCTTCGGGCACCAGCACCGGCTCGAAATGACACCAGTCATCGAGCAGCATCTCCAGCCTCTGCGAAGGCAGTCCGTCGATGGCGGCCTCGCTTACCTCGTCGTCATGCACGGCCAGCGACACGCCATGCAGTTTGCAAGCCGCGCGCGCGTCGGCCGCAGCCATCGCTTCCAGCGGCAACAGCGACGCACCCAGGCGCAGCAGCGCGAAGTACAGCACGATCGCATCCGGATGGCCGGCGCCGATATAGGCGACGGTATCGCCGGCCTGCACGCCCCATTCGCCCTGCAACCGCGCCGACGCGCGCTCGGTGCGCGACCACAGGCGGCGGTAGGTGATGTCACGGTCGGACAGCACGTGGGCCAGCTGTTCGCCACGTTCATGGGCATGCCCCTGCAGCACGAACAGGAAAGACGGGATGGGAGCGTTCATGCCTGCAATTCTACGGACAAACCCGGCGCACGAGGCTGCCCGATCGGCGACCCGCAGGGAATTTGGGCATAATTCCAGCTAAATTCATAAAATTCATGATGCAAAACCCCACTATCGGCGCAGCCGGGCCGGAATTCGACAAGGCCCATTTCCGCAGCGCGCTCTCCCAGTTTGCCACCGGCGTGACCGTGATCACGACGCGCGACGAACAAGGAGGCTTCTTTGGCCTCACCGCCAGCTCCTTCAATTCGGTCTCGCTGGCGCCGCCGCTGGTGCTGTGGAGCCTGTCCGGCCATTCGCGCAGCCTGCCCCTGTTCACCGGCAATTCGCATTACGTGATCAATGTGCTGGCCGGCGACCAGTTGTCGCTGGCGGAACGATTCGCCAGCCGCATCGACGACCGCTTCGCCGGCGTCGATTACGAACTGTCGCAGACGGGCTTGCCGATCTTGCGTGGCGTATCGGCCTGGTTCGAATGCCATAACCGCAGCCGCTATCCGGAAGGCGACCACGTGATCTTTGTCGGAGAAGTGGAACGCTGTGCGTTCGATGCGAAACCGGCGCTGGTCTTCCATGGCAGCCGCTTCGCGCAAGTGTCGCCGCTGCTGGCGGGTGACTGAACCTGCGGCTGCCGGGTTCAGCCCTGCAGCAATTTCTCGAGCACGCCGGCTGAATCGAAGGCTGCGCGACGCAACCTGTCATTGATGCCCTGCCATGCCGCGTCTTGCGGTGGCCGCTCGACCAGGATCACGTCCGCATGACGTGCATCCATTTCACGAAGGCTCGCATACAACCCGTGCGCATAGCCATCCGGATCGGCCGGCAGGTGCATGCCGTGGATGGCAGCAAAATTTTCCGAATACGAAATCAGCGCGAACGTCCGACCTGCTGTCTGCAGTTGCTCCATCGCCGTCTCAAGCGCCCTGCCCTCGGCCAAGGCCAACGGCGTGGTCGGCGCATAGTGCGCATCAAGGCTGCCGGACACGCGTGGCGCAGCCACATCCGGCAAGGCCGGCATGCGGCCGATGACTTCGGCAATTTGCGCCGCGCTGATCTGACCGGGGCGCAGCAGCACCGGACCATGCGTGGCGAGTCGGCTCAAGTCGACGATCGTCGATTCGATGCCGACCTGGCAGTGTCCGCCATCGAGCACGTCAGCCAACGGGCCGACGCCGGGAGCGCCGAACTCGTCGATCACGTGCTGCGCGGTGGTCGGGCTCACATGCCCGAAGCGATTCGCCGACGGCGCGGCCAGCCCGCCCTGCCCGTCGCGGAATTCGCGCAGCAAGGCTTGCGCCACCGGATGCGCGGGACAACGCAGGCCGAGGGTGTCTTGCCCGCCGGCGACGGCGGCCGGCACCTGCGGCGCACGCGGCAGGATCAGCGTCAGCGGGCCGGGCCAGAAGGCATCGATCAGCTGGCTGGCTTCGCGCGGCAGGTGCGTGGTCCAGAGCGACAGGTCGGCGTCACGCGCGACGTGCACGATCACGGGATGATTGGAAGGACGGCCCTTGGCCGTGAAGATGCCGGCCACCGCTTCCGGATTGCTGGCATCGGCACCGAGCCCGTAGACAGTCTCGGTCGGGAAAGCGACCAGCCTGCCCTCTTCAAGCAACCGGGCCGCGCGCGCGATGGCGGCGGCATCGGCCGTTGAAACGGGCTTGGTGGAATGGGGCATGCGAAAGGCAGCGGCGGGGCAACGCGCAGCGCTTACGGCTGTATGCCGAGGATGCGACAGCCGTTAATGAACTGCATCTGCGCTTCGGCCAGCGTAGGCGCGACAAAGGTCACGTGTCCCATCTTGCGGCCGCGGCGCGGGTCGTCCTTGCCGTACAAGTGCAGGCTGGCACCGGGCAGCGCGAGCAGCGCATCCCATGCGGGTTCGCGCGGATTGTCGTCGCTTGGATCGCGGTCGCTTTCATCGCTGTCGCCTTCAAACCAGAGGTCGCCCAGCAAGTTCAGCATCACGGCCGGCGAATGCTGGCGCGCATCGCCGAGCGGCATCTTCGCCATCGCGCGCACTTGCTGCGCGAACTGGCTGGTGATGCAGGCATCGATCGTGTAATGGCCGCTGTTGTGGGGACGCGGCGCCATTTCATTGACCACCAGCGAGCCATCCTTGAGCACAAAAAATTCGATGCACAGCACGCCGACATAATCGAGCCTGGCAATGATCTCCAGCGCCGCTGCCTGCGCACGCTTCGCGCAATCGGCGGTCACGTTCGGGCCGGGCACGGTGGTGGTGAACAGGATGCCGTCGCGGTGCACGTTCTCGGCGATCGGATAAACGACGGCCTGACCATCGGCCCCGCGCGCAGCGAGCACGGAAACTTCGTAGGCCAGCGGCAGCATCTTTTCCAGCACGCATTCGACGCCCTTCATGCCATCGAAGGCAGCGCGCGCTTCATCGCGCGAGCTGACGCGCACCTGGCCCTTGCCATCGTAGCCGAGGCGGGCGGTCTTCAGGATGCCGGGGAAGAGTTCATCCGGCAGCGCCGCGATGTCGGCCGCCGATGCGATGCGACGGTGCGGCGCCGGCAACACGCCAGACGTGGCCGCGCAATCGGTGAAGAATTTTTTCTCGACCAGCCGGTCCTGCGCCACCGACACGCAAGCAGCGGACGGTGCGACGAAGATCTGGTCGGCGAGCGTGGCCAGGCTTTGCGCGGGCACGTTCTCGAATTCGGTGGTGACGGCGACGCATTGCTCGCCGAGCTCGGCCAGTGCTGCTGCGTCGGTATAGCCGGCGGCCAGCAAATGATCGGCCGCGTGGCCAGCCGGGCAATCCTTCGCCGGCTCGAGCACAGCAACCTTGTAGCCCATGGCTTGCGCGGCATGGGCGAACATGCGGCCGAGTTGGCCTCCGCCCATCACGCCCAGCCAGGTCGACGGTGTCGCCTGCGGCTTGTAATGCACGTTGTCGTTAGCGTTGGAAGTGCGTTGGGTCATGCAAGTGAGTCTGTGTTGGCTGCGTGATTCGTTCGCATCGAAGGCATCACGCAGTCCGGATGAACAAGTGCTTCAGGCCGGCAGGGCCATCGCCCGGGCAGCTTCGGTCTGCTTCACGCGGAAGGCCAGCAGCTTCTCGGCCAGCACCGCATCTTCAACGGCCAGCATCGCCACTGCGGCCAGCGCCGCATTGGCCGCGCCGGCTTCGCCAATTGCGAAGGTGTTGACCGGTACGCCCTTGGGCATCTGCACGATGGACAGCAGCGAGTCTTCGCCGCGCAGGTATTTGGACGGCACGGGCACGCCCATCACCGGCACGATGGTCTGCGAGGCGATCATGCCCGGCAGGTGGGCGGCACCGCCGGCGCCGGCGATGATGGCCTTCAGGCCGCGCGTGCGCGCTGACTTTGCATAGGCAAACATCTCGTCCGGCATGCGGTGCGCGGAGACGACCTGCGCCTCGTGCGCGACGCCGAATTCCTTCAGGATCGCGACCGCATGCTGCATCACGTCCCAGTCGGACGACGATCCCATCACGACGCCGACCAGCGGCTGTTTTGCCTCGCTCATGCTGTTCCTTCAGTCTTTCAGTTCGTGGCCGGTCAGGCGCTGCAGCGCCTCGCGGTACTTGGCGCCGGTCTTGTCGATGACGTCAGCCGGCAGCGCAGGCGCCGGTGCGGTCTTGTTCCAGTCGGTCAGCGTTTCCAGATAGTCGCGCACGAACTGCTTGTCGAACGACGGCGGCGAGATGCCTTCGGCATACGAATCCGCTGGCCAGAAGCGCGACGAATCGGCGGTCAGCACTTCATCCATCAGGTGCAGCGTGCCCTGCTCATCGAGGCCGAACTCGAACTTGGTGTCGGCGATGATGATGCCGCGCGTGGCCGCATAGTCGGCCGCGGTCTGGTACAGCGCAATGCTGACGGTACGGATCTTGTCGGCCAGTTCCTTGCCGATGCGCTGTTCCATGTCAGCGAAGCTGATGTTCTCGTCATGCTCGCCGATGTCGGCCTTGGCGGCCGGCGTGAAGATGGGCTCGGGCAGCTTTGCGGCCAGCTTGAGGCCGGCCGGCAGCGCGATGCCGCACACCGCGCCGGTGGTCTGGTAATCCTTCCAGCCGGAGCCGATCAGGTAGCCACGCACGACGGCTTCGACCAGGATGGGCTTGAGGCGCTTGGCGACGACGGCACGGCCACGCACCTGCTCGACTTCGTCGGCCGCCACCACGGACTCCGGCGCGACGCCGGTCAGGTGGTTGGGGACGATATGGCCGAGCTTCTCGAACCAGAAGTCCGACATCTGGTTCAGGACCTTGCCCTTGGACGGAATGGGCTCGTTCATCACCACGTCGAAGGCCGACAGGCGATCGGAGGTCACGATCAGGATCTTGTCGTCGCCGACGGCGTAGTTGTCGCGCACCTTGCCGCGGCCGAGCAGCTGCAGCGAAGGGATGTTGGACTGGTAAAGGCTGTTCATGCTGGTTCTGTACGGTGCAAATTCAATTCACTGAACCCCGGACTGTGCCGGGACGACGGCATTCAAAGGCCACTGAAAAAACTGTCGCCCCGGCGCAGGCCGGGGCCCAGTGTCTTTCAGTTCAATTACTTCACGATCTGGGACAGTTCGCCCTTCTTGTACTTCTCGGCGACTTTCTCGAGCGCGATCGGCTTGATCTTGCCAGCCTGGCCTTCGCAGCCGAACGACAGGTAGCGCGCCTTGCAGACCAGCTTCGCTGCCTCACGCGCCGGCTTCAGGTAGTCGCGGGGGTCGAACTTGGACGGGTTCTCCATGAAGTAGCGACGGATCGCGCCGGTCATCGCGAGACGGATGTCGGTGTCGATGTTGATCTTGCGAACGCCGTGCTTGATGCCTTCCTGGATCTCTTCGACCGGCACGCCATAGGTCTCTTTCATGTCGCCACCGAACTCGCGGATCTCGGCCAGCAGTTCCTGCGGCACCGACGACGAACCGTGCATCACCAGGTGTGTGTTCGGGATGCGCTGGTGGATTTCCTTGATGCGGTCGATCGCGAGGATGTCGCCGGTCGGCTTGCGCGAGAACTTGTACGCGCCATGGCTGGTGCCGATCGCGATCGCCAGTGCATCGCACTGGGTCAGCTTGACGAAATCGGCCGCCTGGTCGACATCGGTCAGCAGCTGTTCGCGGGTCATCTTGCCGTCGGCGCCGTGACCGTCTTCCTTGTCGCCCATCATGGTCTCGAGCGAACCGAGCACGCCCAGCTCGGCTTCGACGGTGACGCCGATCGCGTGCGAGAACTCGACCACTTTCTTCGAGACTTCGACGTTGTACTCGTAGCTGGCGACGCTCTTGCCATCTTCCATCAGCGAGCCGTCCATCATCACCGACGTGAAGCCGGACTTGATCGCGGCCATGCAGACGGCCGGCGACTGGCCATGGTCCTGGTGCATGACGACCGGGATATGCGGATAAGCTTCGACCGCCGCTTCGATCAGGTGGCGCAGGAAGGCTTCGCCGGCGTATTTGCGCGCGCCAGCCGACGCTTGCATGATCACCGGCGCGCCGACTTCGTCAGCCGCCTGCATGATCGCCGTCACCTGTTCCAGGTTGTTGACGTTGAATGCGGGCAGGCCGTAACCGTTTTCGGCGGCGTGGTCCAGCAATTGGCGCATGGATACGAGTGGCATGGTGAATCTCCGGTAAGGTTAGATAGGGATATTGGATTCGAAAATCTGGTCCGGGTGCTGGGCTGGTGTGCCGCTCGGCGATCAGTGTTCGCCAATGCGCGTGATCTTCAGCGCATTGGTGCCGCCGACCTGCCCCATGGGCTCGCCCCAAGTGACGACGATCATGTCACCCTTGTTGGCCAGGCCCTTGGCCAGCAACAAGCGCTCGATCTCGCGCAGCACGATCTCGCGGTCGATGGAATCAGTCGCCAGTTCCAGCGGATGCACATTGCGCAGCAGCGCAGCCTTGCGGCGTGTGGCGAGACTCGGCGTCATCGCATAGATCGGCATATCGATGTTGTGACGGCTCATCCACAGCGCCGTCGAGCCGGACTCGGTCAGCGCAACGATGGCGCGCGCGCGCAAGTGGTGCGCAGTGAACAGCGCGCCATACGCGATCGACTGGTCGATGCGGGTGAAGGTCACGTTCAGGAAATCGGTGTCCAGCGTGGTGTGCTCGGACTTCTCGGCCTCGGCACAAACGGCTGCCATCATCTCGACCGTCTCGACCGGGTACTTGCCGGCCGCCGTCTCGGCCGACGCCATTACCGCATCCGTGCCGTCGAGCACCGCATTGGCAACGTCGGACACTTCGGCACGCGTCGGCACCGCGTTCTGGATCATCGACTCCATCATCTGGGTCGCGGTGATGACGAGCTTGTTGGACGCGCGCGCGATGCGGATCATCCGCTTTTGCAGCGCCGGCACCGCGGCATTGCCGACTTCGACCGCGAGGTCGCCGCGCGCCACCATGATGCCGTCCGACGCATCGACGATCTCCTGCAGCAGCGGGATCGCCTCGGCGCGCTCGATCTTGGCGATCATCTGCGGCTTCTTGCCCAGCGGCTCGCCGGCGATGGTGGCCAGCTGGCGTGCCATCGCCATGTCGGTTGCGTTCTTCGGGAAGGACACGGCGATGTAATCGGCGCCCAGCTGCATCGCCGTCTTGATGTCCTCCATGTCCTTGGAGGTCAGCGCCGGCGCGGACAGGCCGCCGCCCTGCTTGTTAATGCCCTTGTTGTTGGACAGCTCGCCGCCGATCCTGACGACGGTGTGGATCTCGCTGCCAAGCACGCGCTCGACGCCAAGCACGATCAGGCCGTCGTTCAGCAACAGCACGTCGCCGGCTTTCAGGTCACGCGGCAGTTCCTTGTAATCGAGGCCGGCGCGCTGCTGGTTGCCCAGCTCGCAGTTGGCATCGAGGATGAAGGCATCGCCCTTGGCGAGTTCGATCTTGCCGTCGGCGAATTTGCCGACGCGGATCTTCGGACCTTGCAGGTCAGCCATGATCGCGACTTCACGGCCGCAAGCAGCGGCCGCATCACGCACCATCTGCGCGCGGGCCACATGATCTTCGGCTTTGCCATGCGAGAAATTCAGGCGCACCACATCGACGCCGGCTGCGATCATTTTTTGCAGCACGTCAGGCGTGCTGGAGGCGGGGCCGATGGTGGCGACGATCTTCGTGGCGCGTGGCTTCATGGGTGGTCCGGTCTCCGCAAGTGCCTTTCGGCGGCGATGCTTCGTTATGTCGGGATTGCGCCGCTTACGCTGCGCGCTGTTCCAGCACTTCGACTGCCGGCAGCACTTTACCTTCGAGGAATTCGAGGAAGGCGCCGCCGCCGGTCGAGATATAGCCGACTTTGTCGGCGATGTCGTATTTGGCAATTGCGGCCAGCGTGTCGCCGCCGCCAGCGATCGAGAAGCCCTTCGAGGCAGCGATGGCCATCGCCAGCGTCCTGGTGCCGTTGCCGAACTGGTCGAATTCGAACACGCCGACCGGGCCGTTCCAGACGATGGTGCCGGCATCCATCAGTTGCGCCGCCAGTATCTGGGCAGTCTCGGGCCCGATGTCGAGGATCATGTCGTCATCTTCGACGTCAGCCACTTTCTTCACGGTCGCGACTGCGGTTGCAGCGAACTCCTTCGCGCACACCACGTCGGTCGGGATCGGCACGGAGGCGCCGCGCTTGGCCATCATCGCGATGATGGCCCTGGCTTCCTCGAGCAGATCGGGTTCGGCCAGCGACTTGCCGATCTTGAGGCCGGCGGCCAGCATGAAGGTGTTGGCGATGCCGCCGCCGACGATCAGGCGGTCGACCTTGTCGGCCAGGGTCTTCAGGATGGTCAGCTTGGTCGACACTTTCGAGCCGGCGACGATGGCGGCCAGCGGACGTGCCGGCTGGCCGAGCGCCTTGCCCAGTGCATCGAGTTCGGCGGCCAGCAGCGGGCCGGCGCACGCGACAGGCGCGAATTTCGCGATGCCATGGGTGGTGGCTTCAGCGCGGTGCGCGGTGCCGAAGGCGTCGTTCACATAGACGTCGCACAGCCTGGCCATCTTCTGCGCCAGCTCATCATTGTTCTTTTTCTCGCCCTTGTTCACGCGGCAATTCTCGAGCAACACGACCTCGCCTGCAGCGACGTCGACACCGTCGACCCAGTTCGACTTCAGCGACACCGGCTTGCCGAGCAGTTCGGACAGGCGGGTGGCGATCGGCGCCAGCGTGTCTTCCGGCTTGAACTCGCCTTCAGTCGGGCGGCCGAGGTGGGACGTGACCATCACGGCAGCGCCGGCGTCAAGCGCCAGCTTGATGGCCGGGACGGAGGCGCGGATGCGCGTGTCTTCGGTGATGTTGCCTGCATCGTCCTGCGGCACGTTGAGGTCGGCACGGATGAATACGCGCTTGCCGCGCAGCTGGCCAGCGGCGGCCAGGTCACTCAGACGTTTGAATTGCATGATTTGCAGGGAGCTAACGGATTGAAAACCCGCTATTTTACCTGAGCGACTCGCCCTTGGACCGTTATCAGTCCGACATGGAAAAGGCTTGCGGGCGGACTCGGGGACAGCATGTCCCCGAGTCGCGAGCTACTGAAAAGACGGACCGGCGCCGATCAGCCCAACAGCCGCAGCAAGGTAAAGACCGTCATGCCGAAGGCCAGCGTGGCCAGCATATGACGGGTCCACAGGAAGAAGACCGTCGCCGCCACCGCCGCCAGCAGCCGGATATTGGTCCACGGCGCGACGATGGCGCCGTTCAGCATCAGCAGATCGGGGGCAAGGATGGCCGACAGCGCGACCGCCGGCACATAGGTCAGCGCCTTTTGCAGCCAGCCGGGCATTTTGGCCGCGCCACGATGAACGAAGAAGAAGGCGCGCGTCAGCACATTGGCACCCGTCATCAGCACCATCAGCAACACATATTCGAGGGCGCTCATGTCTGCTCCTCCGGCCGGGCCAACAGGCGCTCGGCCAGCATCGAAGCACCGATGCCGGCCACGGTCGCCACCAGCAGCCCGAGCCGATACGGCAGGCTGACACCGGCAACCGCCACCACCGACGCCACGATCACGCCAACGATGGTCGGCCGGTTGCGTACCAGCGGGATCGTGATCGCCAGCAGCGCCAGCGTGCCGGCAAAACCAATGCCCCAGCTGCCCGGAATCTGGCTGGCCAGCAGGATGCCGGCCACCGAGCCCAACTGCCAGCCCCACCAGTTCGGCAGGATCAGGCCCCTGAAATAACCAAGCTTGCCGGCCGGCTTGCCCACCGTGTGCGACGGGAAGCGTTGCGGGAAGAAGGCCATCACGAGGTCCACGTTCAGGTAGCCGTACCAGAGGCGCTTGGGCCAGCGCAGGTGCGAGAAGTGCGGCCCGATCACGGCGCCGAAGATCACGAAGCGCAGGTTGACCATCAGTGCCGTGAAGACAATCACCCAGATCGGCGCACCAGCCGCGATCAGCGGCAGCGCCGCCAGCTGCATCGAGCCGGCATAGACCACCAGCGTCATCAGCAGCGCCTGCCACAGCGCGAGGCCGGACTGCACCATCGCCATGCCGGTCACCATGCCCCAGGCGAACAGACCGGGCACGGTCTGCGCGCTGATGCGCACGGCATCCCAGAAGGCACTCTTTTCGCGTTCGGCCAGTTCGGCGGGCGTGTGGATCATCGAATGAAAAACGGGTAAAGACAGGTGTGTCCTCAGCCTTCCATAGCATTCGGACAAGCCAATATTCTACCGAGCAAGCCGCCGGGACGATTGAATCCGCTAAAATCTACCCTTTGCAACAAATAAGCACGGGAGATTCGACATGTCCATGGCCGACCGCGACGGCAAGATCTGGAAAGATGGCCAACTGGTTGATTGGCGCGAAGCCAACCTTCATATGCTCACGCACAGCCTGCACTATGGCATGGCGGTGTTCGAGGGCGTACGCGCGTACAAAACCGTCGACGGCACCGCAATCTTCCGCCTGAAAGAGCATACGCAGCGCCTGTTCAACTCGGCCAAGATCTTCCAGATGGCCGTTCCGTACGACTTCGACACCCTCGTCGAAGCGCAAAAGGAAGTGGTGCGCGCGAATAACCTCGAATCCTGCTACCTGCGTCCGCTGATCTGGATCGGTTCGGAAAAAATGGGCGTATCCGCGCGCGGCAACACCATCCATGTCGGCATCGCTGCATGGCCGTGGGGCGCCTACCTCGGCGAAGACGGCCTTGCCAAGGGCATCCGCGTCAAGACTTCGTCGTTCACCCGTCACCATGTGAACGTGTCGATGGTGCGCGCCAAGGCCAGCGGCTATTACATCAACTCCATCCTGGCCAACCAGGAAGTGACCGCCGAAGGCTATGACGAGGCGCTGCTGCTGGACACCGACGGCTATGTGTCCGAAGGCGCCGGCGAAAACGTGTTCATCGTCAAGAACGGCAAGATCTACACGCCGGACCTGGCCAGCTGCCTGGACGGCATCACCCGTGACTCCGTGCTGACGATGGCACGCGACCTCGGCATCGACGTGATCGAAAAGCGCATCACGCGCGACGAAATGTACTGCGCCGACGAAGCCTTCTTCACCGGCACCGCCGCTGAAGTGACCCCGATCCGCGAACTGGACAGCCGCCAGATCGGTTCCGGCAGCCGTGGCCCGGTGACCGAAAAGCTGCAGTCGCTGTTCTTCGACGTCGTCGGCGGCAAGGCAGCCAAATACAAGCACTGGCTGACCAAGGTCTAAGCCAAGCGTTCAGCAACCGACAAGCAGCAAGGAAGAAGGAAGACGCCATGAGCCAGCACGCGCCCGCCATCGAGCTCGACAGCCAGGACCTGCCCGCGCATTGCCCGAACAAGGCAATGACGGCCTGGTCTTCTCATCCGCGCGTCTTCCTCGACTTTGCCGCCAACGGCGAAGCGAAATGCCCGTACTGCGGCACGATCTACAAGCTCAAGCCGGGCGCGTCGGTTCACGCACACTGATTCACCGAACGATGCCGATCGTCACCAAGACCCTCGCCAGCGCCGAGGACGTCGAGCACGCGTTCTATGACGCGATTGCCCGCGCCGACCTCGAAGGCCTGATGGCGCTGTGGGCGGACGACGACGAGATCGCCTGTATCCATCCGGGCGCGCCGCGCCTGCAAGGCCATGCGGCGATCCGCGAATCGTGGGAACTGATCTTCGAGCGCGGCCCGGTGCACATCCGCCCGCGCCACCTGCATGTCACCCACAACATGATGTGCTCGGTGCACAGCGTGGTCGAAGACGTGAAGCGCCCCGACGATCCCGACTGGCAGGAAGCCCACATCCTCGCCACCAATGTCTTCCTGAAGACGCCGCAAGGCTGGCGCATCGTGCTGCACCACTCGTCGATCGCCCCCGGCCGTCCGGCCGAAGAAGCGCTCGCCGCCGCCGGCATCCTGCACTGACTGCCGGCGCGCAGACGCTCGACGCATGAGTGACTACCGCGCCCCGTTCTGGCTGCCAGGCGGCCACCTGCAGACCATCTACCCGGCCAAGGCCATCAACACGCCCGAAGTCACACTGGCCCGCGAGCGCTGGGACACGCCGGACGGCGATTTCATCGATGTCGATTTCGTCGAAGGCCTGCCCGGCAAGCCGCTGCTGGTGCTGTTCCACGGACTGGAGGGCTCGTCATCCAGCCACTATGCGCGCGCCATCCTGTCGCACATCGAAGCGCTGGGCTGGTCGGGCGCCGTGCCGCATTTCCGCGGCTGCTCGGGCGAACTGAATCGCGCGCCGCGCTTCTACCATTCCGGCGATGCCGACGAAGTCGGCTGGATACTGCAGCGCATGGCGCGGCATCCGCTGGCGAAGAATGCATCGAATTTCTTTGCGGCCGGCGTCTCGCTGGGCGGCAATGCGCTGCTGCGCTGGCTCGGCGCCTATGCCGAGGACAGCGGCTTCGTCGATGCGGCGTGCGCGATCTCGGCGCCGCTCGACCTGACCGCTGGTGGCGCTGCGCTGTCGTCGGGCGTCAACATGATCTACACGCGCGTTTTCCTGCAAACGCTCAAGCCCAAATGCCTGGCCAAGCTGGAACAGTATCCGGGCCTGTTCGACCGCGACCGTATGCTGGCCGCGCGCAACCTGCACGAATTCGACAACGTCGTGACCGCGCCGCTGCACGGCTTCCGCGATACCGATGACTACTGGCACCGCGCGAGCGCACGGCACGTGCTGGGCGACATCACCGTGCCGACGCTGGTGCTGAATGCGCGCAATGACCCCTTCCTGCCCGGCCGCCATTTGCCGCGCAAGGCCTCGGCGTCGGTGATTCTCGAATACCCGTCGCAAGGCGGCCATGTGGGCTTCGCGACCGGCCGTCCGCCCGGCGCGCTGAACTGGCTGCCGCGCCGTCTGGTGCGCTTCCTGTCCGAGCAGGTGCAGCTGAAGCAGGACACGTCGGCAGCAGCCTGATACGCTCGTACCCATGGATGAGATAGTCCGACAGGCGATGGCCAAATGGCCGAACGTGCCGAATTGCTACGGCTGGCTCGCGCTCGATGCGCGTGGCGCCTTCCGCATGCGCGACGAGGCCGCGCAAGCTGCGCACGCGCCGGGCGACGTGATCCGCCATGCAACGCTGCTGTCCTTCATCTGGCGCAACTACCTGCGTGACGAGCACGGGTGCTGGTATTTCCAGAACGGCCCGCAACGCGTCTACGTGGAACTGGAAGCCACGCCTTTCATTGCCCGGACCGACCCGGTGCACGGCTTTGTCACGCACGACGGCCAGCCGCTGGATGCCATCGAACAGGCATGGATGACCGAAGAAGGCCGGCTGGTACTGCGCGCCGGCGATAAAGTGGCGATGGTGGACGATCGCGACCTTGGCGATTGCCTGTCGCAGCTGCGCATGGAAGGCAGCCTGATGGAAGACATCGTGTTGATGGACTGGCTGGCTGACCCGCAGGGTGCATTGCAATTGGCGACGGGCGGGAAGCTGTTGCCGGTACAGCCTTTGAAATCAACCGACCTGCATCGGTTGGGCTTCGTCGCCCATCCTTCCCAGCTGCCGGACAGTACCCTCTGAAGTTTCTGAATCCCGGCATGCGCCGGGATGACATTCAACGGCTATCGGTCTTGGCACGTCATCCCGGCGCATGCCGGGATCCAGTGTCTCCGTTTGAGCGAATCACGCAAGCCCTAGCGCTTGCCCTGCTGCTTCATCACGTCGCGCCACACCGACTGCAGCTCGCGTTCGCGCGCATCGATCACGGCCTGGTCATAGAACGACGCATCGGGCGAGCTGCGCGCGATACGCAATTGCTCCAGCGCTGCCGGCAGTGCACCCGACAATGCATAGTATTCGGCCAGCGACAGGTGCTGCAGCGCCTTCTTGCCTTGCTCCGCATACGCCCGCGCCAGCGCGCGCTGGATGCCGGCATCCTGCCGGTACAGCTGTGCCTGGTCGCGCAGGAACACCACTGCGCCATCCTTGTCGCCCTTGGCCAGCAGGCAATCGGCGTACTGCATCGCCAGCGCGCGCGACAAGGGGAAATGCAGGCGCGCCTCTCTGGCGATCGCATACGCGCCGACGGCATCGCGTGCCGCGAGCTTCTGGTCGATCTGCAGGCTGCGCACGGTCGGCGATTCGGCCAGTGCCGGCTTGCGCTGCACTTCGGTGTCGATTTCATCGAGCAGGGTCTTTGCGCGTGTGCTGTCCGATTGGCGCAGCGCGATCATCGCCAGTCCGTATTTCGCGCCCAGTGACTGCAAGCGCGAACCATGTCGCAACTGCTCGTTGAAAATCGTGGTCGCATCGCGCCAGCCCTGTGGGGTGTCATCCTGCAGCACGCGCGCCCTCGCCTTGATCAACAAGAAATCGAGGCTGTCGACGCGCTGTCGGTAAGGGAGATTGCGGATGCGCGCCTCGATGTCGGCAATGCGCTCGGTGGTGAGCGGATGGGTGCGCAGGTAGGACGGCACATTCTCGCTGCGGCTGCGGCTCGCGTTTTGTAAACGGCCAAAAAAATTCACCATGCCATTGACTTCAAAGCCCGAGCCGTTCAACAGCGTCAGGCCGAGGCGGTCAGCCTCGCGTTCGGCATCGCGGCCGAAGCTCAATTGCCGTGAGGCCGCCAGGCCGGTGCCGCCCATCATTGCCGCTCCGGCAAGGTCAGGGCTGGTGCGCGCGGCCAGCAAGCCGACCAGCAAGCCGGCCAGCGGCAGCAGCGCATCCTGCTTCTGGTTGCCGATCATGCGGGCAATGTGCCTTTGCGACACGTGGCCGATTTCGTGCGCGAGCACGGAAGCGAGTTCGGATTCCGATTGCGCTGCCAGCACGAGGCCGGTATGCACGCCAATGAAACCACCCGGCAGCGCGAACGCGTTCAGCGACGGATCGCGCACCGCAAAGAAGAAGAAATCGTAGCCGGCGTCGCCGCGGGCTTCCGGGCTGGAAGCCAGCAGGATGCCGCCGAACTGGTTCAGGTAGTCGAGCGTGACGGCGTCATCAAGGTAGTCGCGGTCGCGCCGTATGCTGGTCATCACCTGCTCGCCGAGCTTGCGCTCCATCAGTGGCGACAATTCCTCGCCGTCGGTGCCGCCGAGGTTGGGCAAGGCCTGCGCATGCAGCGCGGCCGGCGCCAGCAATGCGGGCATCGACAGCACCAAAACGCCGGCCGCCAGCACACGCCGCAAGGGCGAGGCCAGGCGTGACAGGAGGGGCAGGGTTTGCCGTTGGCGGGCGCGGAAAGTCATGGTGCTATGATACCCGCAACCCGCGGCAGCCCATGCTGCTTCACAACCATTTACAAAGCGCAATTCAAGCGTACAAGCAGAACGCAATGACCCCGAAGAAAGACACGAGTGCGACGCCGGAAACTGGCAACGACAATGGCGGCCTTACCCATTTTGATTCGGGCGGCCAGGCCCACATGGTCGACGTCGGCGCCAAGAACGATACGCATCGCGTCGCCATCGCCAAGGGCATCATCCGCATGAAGCCGGCGACGCTGGGCATCGTGGTGGCGGGCACCGCCAAGAAAGGCGATGTGCTGGGCATCGCGCGCATCGCCGCCATCATGGCAGCCAAGCGCACCAGCGACCTGATCCCGCTGTGCCATCCGCTGGCGCTGACGCGCGTCGCGGTCGAGTTCACCGTCAATGAAGACGATTCCAGCATCATGTGCAACGCGCAGGTCGAAACCCTGGGCAAGACCGGCGTCGAGATGGAAACGCTGACAGCCGTCCAGATCGGCCTGCTGACCATCTACGACATGTGCAAGGCGGTCGACAAGACCATGGTCATGTCCGACATCCGCGTGATGGAAAAGCATGGCGGGAAGTCGGGCAGCTGGAAGATCGAATAGGCGGCGGCGCCCCATCACATCTCTCCTGCCTAAAATTTGGGCAGGAAATGCGTGCCTGGCCAAATTCTGACCACCCGGGACAGATTCATGGCAGCGTTCAGGCATCGTAATCGCAGGTGACAAGAGAGTATTGATCGCCTTTATCGTTCGCCGTGAGTGAACGTGCCAGTGGCTGCCTCATTCCGCATAGCAGGATTCAGAAGGGGAGTCTGCCCAAAGACTTCACCTTCCTTAGCAGAAGCCTCAATCCTGAATGCCTCTGCGCTTGTCTCGGTCACAAGATACTGATAATCGAAGTACCGGTGAATATAGGCCCGAGTCAGTGCATCGAGTGTAAGTCTGCCACTTGCAAATTCAGAGAGATGGCTCAGGTCCAGATTGGGAATCACCAACCGATTAGCAACGTAAACGCAAAACTGATCTCCACTTAATCTCCCAGACCAGTGACTCCGCAGGCGAGTGACCAGCCCATATTCCTTCTGCCTACCTTCCACCTTGACTCGCTCAATCTCCCTTCCGGACATCCCGAAATAGACCAACGCCTTCTCGTGCCAGATCGCGTAAACACCTGAGGCAACCGAAGGGATAGCGTGATTCGGCCAATCAGCGAAGCGATATCTGGGAGAGAACTGAGATGCCAGAGACTGGGTGTCCATAGAATGTGTATGTAAGCCCATAAAGTCCTTCCTTTCGGGAGGTATGTCGATCTCGGAAGCGGTTAAGCGCGCCCGTTATACGGAAATGCTTGGTGTTCAAGGTCGACCAGTGCAGTTTTGACTACGTAGACAATTAATTTGCCGACGGCACAAGGGCTAGATACCCCAAACGCCTCTTCATTTTGAACAGCTATTGGCTTGCCCTGAGATTGGTTCATGTTGCTGATTTTGAAGGTTCAATTGTAATGCTCTCGAATAATTGTTACATTTAGAATGGTTATAGGATTTTTAACAAAGGGGAAATAATGATAAAACGTTCAAGTGTCGCAATTGCGTTCGCTATGTTTATGACCGGCTGCGCCTCGATAACCCAAGGAACGTCGCAAGTAATCAATTTCAATCTGGAGCCAGATGCTATTACTTGCGTAGTCACCCGAGAAGGCGATGGGGAAATTGGTTCGCTTTCCTTGCGAAACAACACTCTCAATGTATCGAAAGATAAAGACGACATCCTTGTGAAGTGCAACGCGCCAGGCTACAAGCAAAAAGTCACGCGTCTGACTAGTTCAACTCAAGCTGCGGGTGTTGTCGGAGGTGTTTTCCTTGACCTTGGAATCACCGACATGATTACCGGTGCAATGTGGAAATATCCGTCTGATGTTTCCATTACACTCGAGAAAGCCGAAGCGACGGCGACAGCCACCGCTCCGGCTCCGGCCCCGGCTCAAGAAAAAGAAGAATCCAAAGAAGCTTCAGTCAAGCAATGAACCAACTTTTCGTCGGTCAGAAAGTGAATAAAATTTATATAGTCGCAATCTGACCGACCTTCAGAGGCTTCGTCTCTTAATTCCGGTAAGGGACATGAATATCCAGACGAACTATCCGATAATCAGGCTTTTTATCGAGTTATATCGGTGAGCGTCCGCAAGAAATGCTGCGGTGAAAAATATTTCAAACGCTTTCGGCGGCTCAGATAAGCCAGTTGATCATTTACGAAATGTGCACGGCCGTCGACAAGGCCACGGTCATGCCCGACATCCGTGTGATGGAAAGCATGGTAGGCATTCGATTAATTGGAAGGTCCAATAAGCAACCCGGCGCTCCATGTACGGCCAACCGTTAGCCAATATGAAACCCTGATACCAGTTCGGTATCAGCGCCCCGGGGCAAAGGTATTTGATCGCCCGGAAGGTGTTTTCTAGACTCGGCGAGTCCCGCAAGAACAACGAAGCACACAACGACTTCCGCCGACCCATGAAATCTCACCTGCACTTCATCAACGGGCAGTTCGTGCCCAGCCAGGATGGCAAAACCTTTGAAAAACACGCGCCGGTCGACAACCAGCTGATCGCCACGGTCGCCGAAGGGGGCGCCAGCGAGATCGATGCCGCCGTCAGCGCGGCCCGCGACGCCCTCAAGGGCGACTGGGGCAAGTTGGGCACCGACAAGCGCGTCGCGATGCTGCATGCGGTGGCCGACGGCATCACGCGCCGTTTTGACGATTTCGTGGCAGCCGAGGCGGCCGACACCGGCCAGCCGATGCACGTGATCTCGCATGCCTTCGTGCCGCGCGGCGCAGCCAACTTCAAGATCTTTGCCGACATCGTCAAGAACGTGCCGGCCGAGTCCTTCATGATGGACACGCCGGACGCGACCGGCGCCCTGAACTATGCGATCCGCAAGCCCAAGGGCGTAGTCGGCGTGATCAGTCCTTGGAATGCCCCCTTCCTGCTGATGACCTGGAAAGTCGGCCCGGCACTCGCCTGCGGCAACACCGTGGTGGTCAAGCCTTCCGAAGAGACCCCGGCCACCGCCACCCTGCTCGGTGAAGTGATGAACGAAGTCGGCGTGCCGCCCGGCGTCTACAACGTCGTGCACGGCTTCGGCCCGAATGCGGCCGGCGAGCACCTGACCCGCCATGACGACGTCAATGCCATCACCTTCACCGGCGAGACGCGCACCGGCGCGGCAATCATGAAGGCAGCCGCCGACGGCATCCGCGATGTGTCGTTCGAACTGGGCGGCAAGAATGCGGGCGTGGTGTTTGCCGACTGCGATTTCGAGGCCGCGGTCGAAGGGATCTTCCGCTCGGCCTTCATGAATACCGGGCAGGTCTGCCTCGGTACCGAGCGGGTTTATGTCGAGCGCCCCATCTTCGAGCGCTTCGTCGCCGCACTGAAAGCGCGTTGCGAAGCCGTGCATTACGGCCGTCCGGGCGACGCCGGTGCCAATTACGGCCCGCTGATCAGCGCCGAGCACAAGAGCAAGGTACTGTCGTATTACGAGCGTGCGATGGCTGAAGGCGCGACCCTCGTCACTGGCGGTGGCGTACCCGCGATGCCGGTCGACCTCGCCGCCGGCCATTGGGTGCAGCCGACGATCTGGACCGGCCTGCCCGAGTCCGCATCGGTGGTGCGCGAAGAGATCTTCGGCCCCTGCTGCCATATCCGCCCCTTCGATTCCGAAGACGAAGTGGTCGGACTGGCCAATGCGAACCGCTACGGCTTGTCGACCACGATCTGGACCGAGAACCTGCGCCGCGCGCACCGTGTCGCCGCCGCGATCGAGGTCGGCATCACCTGGGTCAACAGCTGGTTCCTGCGCGACCTGCGCACGCCGTTTGGCGGCTCCAAGCAATCGGGCATCGGCCGCGAAGGCGGCGTGCACTCGCTGGAGTTCTATACCGAGCTGCGCAACATCTGCATCAAGCTGTGATCAACGAGTGACTACGCGATGAACCCCACCCAGATCGAACAGTGCGGCGATGAGCTGTACGAAGCATGGAAGGCACGACAGGTGCTGCTGCCCTTGCTGGAGCGCTTCCCCGACATCACGACCGAAAAGGCGTATGCGATACAGCTGCGCATGGTGAACCGGCGCGTCGCTGCCGGCGAAAGCATCATCGGCAAGAAGATCGGCGTGACCAGCAAACCGGTGCAGGATTTCCTCGGTGTGTATGAACCCGACTTCGGCCAGCTGACCTCGGGCATGGTTTGCCGTGAAGCGGATGGCATAGCCCTCAACACGCTGATCCAGCCCAAGGCCGAAGCCGAACTGGCCTTCGTGCTCAAGCACGACTTGATCGGCCCCGGCATCACGGCCACCGACGTGTTGCGCGCGACCGATTATGTGTCGCCCTGCTTCGAGATCGTCGATTCGCGCATCAGGGACTGGAAGATCAAGATTCAGGACACGGTCGCCGACAATGCCTCGTGCGGCGTGTTCGTGCTCGGCGAGGCCAAGGCCGACCCGCGCAAGCTGGACCTCGCACTGGCCGGCATGGTGGTGGAAAAGAATGGCGAGCTGTTCTCGACCAGCGTAGGCGCGGCGGTGCAAGGCTCGCCGGTGAATGCCGTAGTGTGGCTGGCCAATACACTGGGCCGTCTCGGATTGCCGTTCCGTGCCGGCGAAGTGATCCTGTCGGGTTCGCAATCGGCGCTGATCCCGGTGGTCGATGGCGATACGCTCAGCTGCCGCATCGGCGGGCTGGGCAGCTGCAGCATCCGCTTCCACGGAAGGAGCGCGCAATGAACCTGACACTCAACGCCGCCCAGGTGGCAGAACTGACCGACCGCGTCGAACAGGCGCAGCGCGGCGCGCGTGCGATGCCCAAGCTGACCGACGACTATCCGGCGATGACGCTCGACGACGGCTACGCGGTGCAACAAGCGCTGCGCAAACGCTGGCTGGCCGAGGGCCAGCGGCAGACCGGATGGAAGGCTGGCCTGACCTCGAAGGCGAAGATGCAGCAGATGGGCGTCGACGTGCCGTCGATCGGCTTCCTGCTGGCCAGCATGGCGCGCCCGGATGGCTCGGTCGTGCGTACCGACGACATGGTCCATCCGCGCGTCGAATGCGAAGTCGCCTTCGTGACGTGCAAAAAACTGGCCGGGCCGGACTGCACGCGCGAAGAAATCCTCGCCGCGACCGACTTCGTCGTGCCGGCGATCGAGATCATCGATTCCCGCTATTCCGGCTTCAAGTTCGACCTGCCCAGCGTGGTGGCCGACAACGGTTCGGCGGCACGCTACGTGACAGGTGGCCGTGCACGCGACGTCGCCGGGCTCGACCTGGCGACATTGGGCGTGGTGCTCGAAAAAAATGGTGAAATGGTGGCCATGGGCGCTTCGGCGGCCGTGATGGGCCATCCGGCCGATGCGATCGCGCTGCTGGTGCAGGTGCTGCACCACCTCGGCGAAGAGCTGCCGGCCGGCAGCTTCGTGATGAGCGGCAGCATTACCGAAGCCATCGCCGTGGCGCCGGGCGATCACGTCAGCGCACATTTCCAGGAACTGGGCAGCGTGAATGTACGCTTCGCCAATTCGTAGTCTTTGCACAGTCTTTGCCTAATTGGGGAGTAGTAATGAGCAAGAAAATTCGTTGCGCACTGATCGGGTCGGGCAATATCGGCACCGACCTGATCTACAAAATCCAGCGCAGCCCGGTGCTGGAGCCAGTCTGGATGGTCGGCATCGACCCGGCCTCCGAAGGTCTGGAGCGCGCCCGCAGCATGGGCCTGAAGACCACCGCCGAAGGCGTGGCAGGCCTGCTGCCGCACGTGAAGGAAGACGGCATCCAGATCGCCTTCGATGCGACCTCGGCCTATGTGCATCCTGAGAATTCGCGGCTGCTGAATGAACTGGGTGTGCTGATGATTGACCTCACGCCATCCGCCATCGGCCCGCTGTGCGTGCCGCCGGTGAACCTGCGCGAGCACGCCGAACGCAAGGAAATGAACGTCAACATGATTTCCTGCGCCGGACAGGCAACGATCCCGATCGTGCATGCGGTCGCCCGCGTGCAGGCTGTCGATTACGCCGAGATCGTCGCCAGCCTGGCGTCGCGCTCGATCGGCCCCGGCACGCGCGCCAACCTCGATGAATTCACGTACACGACCTCGGATGCGCTGGTGCGCGTCGGCGGTGCGCGTCGCGGCAAGGCGCTGGCCATCATCAACCCGGCCGACCCGCCCATCATCATGCGCAACACCATCAATTGCCTGACCGACGACGAGCCGAAGCAGCAAGCCATCATCGACTCGGTGCTGGACATGATCAGCGAAGTGCAGAAGTACGTGCCGGGCTACAAACTGGTCAACGGTCCGGCCTTCGACGGCAAGCGGGTCAGCGTGTTCATGGAAGTCGCCGGCCTTGGCGATTACCTGCCCAAGTACGCGGGCAACCTCGACATCATGACCGCGGCCGCCTGCCGCACCGCCGAAATGTTTGCCGAAGAAATTTTGGCCGGCAAATTCCCCACCCAAATCGCGAGGGCCGCATGAACGATCTCGACATGAACTACTCCCTGTCCGGCCGCAAGGTCCTGCTGCATGACATGTGCCTGCGCGACGGCATGCACGCCAAGCGCGAACAGATCTCGGTCGACCAGATGGTCAAGGTGGCGACGGCGCTCGATGCTGCCGGCGTGCCGCTGATCCAGGTGACGCACGGCGCCGGCCTGGGCGGCAATTCGCTGCAGCACGGCTTTGCGCTGGCCAGCAACGAGGAATACATCGAAGCGGTGTCGTCGCGGATGAAGCAGGCCAAGGTGTCGGTGCTGCTGATCCCGGGGCTGGGCACGATGCGCGAGCTCGACTCGGCTTACAAGAGCGGCGCGCGCAGCGTGCACGTGGCCACCCATTGCACCGAAGCCGACACGTCGCCGCAGCACATCGCGTTCGCGCGCAAGCTGGGCATGGACACCACCGGTTTCCTGATGATGGCGCACCTGAATGATCCGCAGGGCCTCGCCCAACAGGCCAAGCTGATGGAATCGTATGGCGCGCAAACGGTGTACATCACTGACTCTGCCGGCTATATGCTGCCGGCCGACGTCGCAGCGCGCGTACGCGCGCTGCGCGACGTGCTCAAGCCCGAGACCGAAATCGGTTTCCATGGCCATCACAACATCGGCATGGGCATCGCCAATTCGGTGGCGGCCGTCGCCGCCGGCGCCAGCCGCATCGATGCATCAGTGGCCGGCATGGGTGCCGGTGCGGGCAATACGCCGATGGAAGCTTTCCTCGCCGTGTGCGAACGGATGGGCGTCGTCACCGGTGTCGACCTGTTCAAGCTGATGGATGCGGCCGAAGACCTGATCGTGCCGATGATGGACCATATCGTGAGGGTCGATCGCGAATCGCTGACGCTGGGCTTTGCCGGCGTCTACTCGACCTTCGTGCTGCCGGCCAAGCGCGCCGCGCTGCGCTTCGGCGTGCCGGCTCGCGACATCCTGCTCGAACTGGGCCGTCGCAAGATGATCGGCGGCCAGGAAGACATGATCGAAGACACGGCGATGACGATGGCCAAGGAACGCGGCCTGCTCAAAGACGTCAAGGCGGCCTGAGCGGAAAGCGACCCACCATGGCAAACGCAGAAACCCGGCGCGAACTGGCGATCGTGATCGGCGCCAGTGGCGCGATGGGGCAAGTCATTGCAGGACAGCTTGCCGCTGACGGCTATCAGGTGCTGGCCGTTGCGCGCGATCGTGCCGCACTCGAGCGACTGGCGGCCAGCCATGCGGGCGTGCGCCCGGTGGCGGCCGACATCGCCGATGACGCCGCGATCGACACCCTGCGCGCCGCGATCGACGGCCCGGTGCGGGCCGTGATCCATGGCCCGGGCGTGGCGACGGCCGGCGGCGTGCTGACGGCACCGACCGCCGCGCTGACCGACGCCGTCAACATCAAGGTCGGCGGCATGGTGCGCGTGGTGCGCGCGGCCGACGCGCAGCTGCAGGAAGGTTCGCGCCTGATCGCGATCGGCGGCCATTACGGTTTCGAGCCCAGTGCCTACGCGGCCACCGCCGGTGTCGCCAACGCGGCACTGGCCAACCTGGTGCGGCAGCTGTCGTGGGCTTACGGCCCGCGCAAGGTCACGGCCCACCTGATAGCCCCCGGCCCGGCCGATACCGAGCGCTTGCGGCGCGTGGCCACCGAACGTGCCACGCGTGACGGCGTACAACTCGACGACGTGCTGGAGACGATGCGTGGCGAATCGGCGATCGGCGCCTTCACCACGCCCGAACAGATCGCCTGGGCGGTGCAGATGCTGCTGTCGCCGAACGCCGATGCGCTGGCCGGGTCAACCCTGTTCATGGATGCAGGCCGCCGGCGCGGCATCCCCTGACGCTTCGCCTCCACCTCTACCGCAACGGGAAACGACATGCCGATACTCGAGTACCACCTGGCAGAAGGCCAGTACAGCGACGAGCAGATCGATGAATTGCTGGTCGCATCCAGCGAACTGTATGCGTCGGCACTGCAAAGCCCGGTCGACCGCGTGCGCGTGCTCGCGCATGTGCACCCGAAACGACGCATCGCGGTCGGCGGCAAACTCATGAGCGATGGCGCCGGTGCGGCGCCCTTCTTCCATTGCCTGGTGCTGGAAGGACGGTCGCAGGAATCCTGCCATGCGGTGTTGGCCGGCTTCACGGACTTGCTGGTGAAAATACTTGGCGCCGACAAGGCCACGGTGCGCGGTGGTTGCTGGCCGATCTCGCCGGCGATGTGGTCCATCGGTGGGGTGCCTGCCAGTGAATTGCGGGCCGCCGAGATCCGTGCGCGAGCCGCAGAGCAGGCTGCGCGCGAAAATTAAGCGCTCAGTCTTTCGCCGACTCGGTACCGAACTCTTGCCAGCCCACCAGTGACGGCGGGTGCAGTTCACGGTAATGCCTGACGACCTCGAGGAAGGAACGCAACAGCGGTGACTGATCGCTGGCGCGGTACAGGCAGCACAGATCGACGATGGCATCAGGCGCATCGGCCAACGGACGGTAAGCGGTGCCTTCGAAGTGCAGTGTCTTGGTGATCGACTCGGGAATCAGCGTCAGGCCAAATCCCTTGGCCACCAAGGCAACGCCGGTGATCGGGTCGCCGACTTCCTGCGCGACATTGGCATCGAAACCCCGGCTCTTGCAGAGCGCGATCACGCGGTCGACGAAATTCGGCCGGTCCACGTTCGGGAACAACACCAGCGGCTGGCTTTCCAGCGCACGGAATGGCACCTCGCGCATCGCTGCCAGCGGATGATCGGTCGGCATCACGACAAGCAGGCGCTCAGTTGTCACCAGTTCGCGGCCAATGCCCGACTCGGGCGGTGTCATGCGGTTGAAGCCGACGGTAATGCGTCGCTGCAGCAGGGCCTCGATCTGCTCGCGCTTGCTCAAGGTATGTAGCACCACATTCACGTCAGGGAAGCGTTGGCGGAAGTCCTGCAACAGCTTGGGAATGATGTCGTAGATCGCCGAGCCGTAGATGCCGATGTCGATGCGACCCAGCTTGCCTTCGCTGGTGCGCTGCACACGGTCAACCGCGCCCTCCACCAGCATGCGGATGTTGTTGGCCTCTTCCTTGAACAGCGCGCCGGCCTGCGTCAGCTCGACGCCTTTGGCGGTGCGGACGAACAGCTCCACGCCCAGCTCCTCTTCAAGCGCATGGATTTGTCGCGTCAATGGCGGCTGCGAGATATGCAGCCGCGCGGCAGCGCGGCCGATGTGTAATTCCTCGGCCACGGCGAGGAAGTATTTCAGGTGTCTCAGGTCCATGATGTGGCCCGAGGCGTGCTGCCGGCATTCGATGGGCCGGTCATGCCGCTACGGGCGTCATTGTTATTTTTGGTCACGGCAGTGTAGCAAGTTTGGCGCATGCCGCGTCGAACCTTCGGCGCCGCGCACCGCCATATACCTTGCGAGTATCGGGAATTTCGCGCATCGGTATTGGACTGGCCATTTAGCCCCTGCCTACACTTTTGCCCATGCCGCTGGTCGCCGATTAGCAGGCCGGCGGACACCAAATCTGAACACAACTGGAGACCAAAAACATGGCAATGACAGGGGTACTTCGTCCGGGGCACGCGCAACTGCGCGTGATGGATATCGAAGCAGCGCGCAAGTTTTATCGTGACGTGCTGGGCCTGGTGGAAACGGGTGTCGACGCGCAGGGCCGCGTCTTCCTGAAGGCCTGGGACGAGCGCGACCACCACAGCGTGATCCTGCGCCCGGCCGATACCGCCGGCATCGACTTCTTCGGCTTCAAGGTGCTGGACAAGGCCACGCTCGACCAGCTGGAAAAAGATGTGCAGGCGTTTGGCCTGAAAACCGAGCGCATCCCGGCTGGCGAGCTGATGGAAACCGGCGAGCGCGTGCGCTTCACGATCCCCAGCGGCCATGCGATCGAACTGTATGCCGAGAAGAAGCACGTCGGCAACGGCCTCGGCCAGCTGAACCCTGCGCCGTGGGGACCGGATGCCGAGCGCGGCATCGCACCGGTGCGCCTCGACCACGGGCTGCTGTACGGCCCGAACGTCGCGCAGGTCAAGAAGTTGTTCACTGAGGTGCTGGGCTTCTTCCTGGTCGAGCGCATCCTCGGTCCAAAAGAAGCGGGCGAGCCGGAAGTGGCCATCTTCCTGTCGTGCTCGCACAAAACCCATGACATCGCCTTCGTCGAACATCCGGAACCGGGCAAGCTGCACCACCTGTCGTTCCTGATGCCGACCTGGGAGCGCGTGCAGCGCGCCGCCGACATCATGGGCATGAACAAGGTGTCGATCGACATCGGCCCGACCCGCCATGGCGTCACGCGCGGTGAAACCATCTATGCCTGGGATCCGTCGGGCAACCGCTTCGAGACTTTCGCCGGCGGCTACCAGCCCTACCCGGATGCCGAGCCGATCACGTGGACCTTCGAACAGTTCGGCTATGGCCTCGATTACACCACCGGCAAGCTGCACGACACCTTCCTGGGCGTGGTGACCTGACGCGTATCGACAGTGCTTGCGCGACGACCACTTCGGTCTCGTCCATGAAAAACGGCCCGCCATGAAGGCGGGCCGTTTTTTTTGTGGCCTGAACAGCAGGTACCCTGCTCAATGATTGACCAGCTTGGCCGGCAGCTTCAGCACCAGCACGACAGCGATCACCAGGATGCCGGCGAACAGGATCAGCGCATCCTGCGAATTGCCGGTGATGTCGGTGATCAGGCCGACCACCGAAGTACTGACCATGCCGCCGACATTGCCCAGCGAGTTGATCAGCGCCAGGCCGGCGGCAGCGGCGGCACCGCTGAGGAAGGTCGGCGGCACGCTCCAGAAGGCGGCTTGCGTGGTCGATGCGGCAGCCGCAGCGACGGTCAGGATCAGCATCGTCACGGCAAGGCTGTCGAAATGCATCCAGCTCAGCGCGAGGCCTACGGCAGTGATGAAGCACGGCACGGCGGTGTGCCAGCGGCGCTCGCGCAGGCGGTCGGCGCGGGCATTGTTCCAGATCGATGTCACGATCGCCGCGAAATACGGGATGGCCGTCAGCCATCCGATCTGCACCGGATCCGTGATGCCATGCTGCTTGATCAGCGTCGGCAGCCAGAAGATCAGCACATACACCGCGCTGACGATGCAGAAATACGCGGCACTCAGCTGCCACACCAGCTTGCTCTTGAACGCGCTCGCAAAGCCAACATGCCCCTGGTTGCGCTCGGCCTCGGCGGCGATGTCGGCAGTCACCATCGCGGCTTCCTGTTCATCGAGCCAGCGTGCATCGGCCGGATGGTCGACCAGGTACTTCAGCACGGCGATGCCGAGCAGCACTGACGGCACGGTCTCGATCAGGAACAGCCACTGCCAGCCATGCATGCCGCTGGTGCCGGCGAAGGATTTCAGGATCAGGCCCGACAGCGGGCCGCCGATCACGCTCGACAAGGGCACGGCCGCCAGCAACAGCGCCAGCACGCGGCCGCGGCGCGCGGACGGGAACCAGCAGGAGAGGAAGTACATCACGCCCGGGATGAAGCCGGCCTCGGCCACGCCGAGCAGGAAGCGCAGCACATAGAATTCCAGCGGCGTGCTGACGAAGGCCATTGCCGCGCCGATGATGCCCCAGGTGATCATGATGCGCGCGATCCAGACTCGCGCGCCGATCTTGTGCAACAGCACGTTGCTCGGCACTTCGAACAGGAAGTAACCGAAGAAGAAGATGCCGGCGCCAAAACCGTAGACGGTGTTGCTGAAGCCGAGATCGTCAAGCATTGTCAGCTTGGCGAAGCCGACGTTCACGCGGTCGAGGTAGGCAGCCACCAGGCAAAGGCACAACAAGGGCATGAAGCGCAGCATCGCCTTGCGGTACACCGCATCGCGGGCGGCGTCGGCACGCACAGCGTCGGCGGTGATGTCGGGAGTCGTCATTCTGTTTTCCGAAAATTTGTTGGGCGGGTACGCGCCACTCAGGCGGCACGCACCGTCACTGCGCGATCAATACGCGTATTTCGCGATCGCGTCTTCGTTCCATTCAATGCCGTTGCCCGGACGATTCGGCACGATCGCCTGTCCATCGACGACTTCGAACGGCTCCGCGATGATGGGATTGCCCCAGTCACGGTACTCGAGCCAGTCGGCTGATTCGGACGCACGCAGCAGGTGGGCCGACACTTCCGGATACAGGTGGCTCGACAGCGGCAGGCCGGCCGCACCGGCGATGGCCGCCGCACGCATCCAGCCGGTGACGCCGCCAATGCGCATCAGGTCCGGCATGTAGAGGTCGGCAGCCTTGGCCTGCACAGCATCGTAGAAGGAACGCGGACCGTAGATGTTTTCGCCGATCGACACCGGCGTCTTCAGCTCGGCCGCCAGCTGCGCGCTCTGCGCGTAGTTGTCGAACACCACCGGCTCTTCGAACCAGTACAGGCCCTGGTCATCCAGCGCATGCATGCGCCAGATCGCCTCTTGTATCGTCTGGCCCTGGTTGAAGTCGCACATCAGCTGGATGTCATTGCCGATCGCGCCGCGCACCACTTCCAGTGCCTTCAGGTCATCGGCGATCTTCGCGCGACCGAGGCGGATCTTGATCGCGCTGAAGTTGCCTTCGGCGACCAGCTCTTCGGCTTCCTTCGCCAGCTTGTCGATCGGCAGCAGCCACAGGCCATTGGTGTTGTACGTGCGGATCTTGCCGACCGTCCCGCCAAGCATCTCGGCCAGCGGCAGGCCGGCCGCCTTGGCCAGTGCATCCCAGATCGCCATGTCGAGGCCGGCGGCCGCGATCATGCTCACTCCCTGGCGGCCCAGCAGGTGCAGCGAACCGATCACGTCGCGGAACATGTCCAGCGGCGCCAGCTGGCGGCCCTTGAATTTTTCGGCCATGTCCTCGATCGCCGGGCCGATGTAGCGGATGGCGTTCTTCAGGTAAGGCTCGAGATAAGCGCGGCCCGTGATGCCTTCCCGGGTCTTCACGTCGATCAGGATGAAAGGCCATTCCGGGTAGGTACCGACCTTGGCGACGATGGGACGCCGCATCGGAATCGACACCGTTCGGATGGTGACGCTGTCGAAGGTGAGTTTTTCGATCGCTTTCATGGGCCCAAACCTTTGCTTCTTCAAAATGCAAAGGGTACAGGATCAGCGCGATCTCTTGTTTCGGATGCGAAAAACCGGGTGTTTGGGAATCCCGTCGCGGTCGCCCGGCCTTCCTTGCTCCCCAATGGCCTGTCGCCAGGGACGCAAACAGGCGACGGGATTGTGGAGGGAGCGCCTGCTACCCGAGGCCCTGACGGCGCCCCGGGCCTGCGGACTCAGACCTTGAAGCGCTCCACTTCCTGTCGCGTCGTGTCGGCCAGCCGGGACAGTTCGACCACGGTGGCGGCGATTTCTTCGGAAGCCGCTGCGTTGCTGCGGGCAATTTTGTCGAGGCTGCCCAGGTTGGCATTGATCTCGTCGACGGCCGTGCTCTGCTCTTCGAGCGCCGTCGAGATGCGCTGCAACATGGCATCGGTCTCGACGGATTCGCGTTCGATGCTGGCCATATCGGTGCCGACGTCGCGCACCGTAATCACCGAGCGGCCGATTTCCTGCACCGCTTCCTGCACCAGTTGCGCGATCTCTTGCGAACTCTCGGCGCTGCTCTGGGCCAGCTTGCCCACTTCGTCAGCCACCACCGAGAAGCCCTTGCCATGCTCACCCGCGCGCGCCGCCTCGATGGAGGCATTGAGCGACAGCAGGTTGGTCTTGTTGGCGATCTTTTCGATCACTTCGGTGATCTTGTTGATCTTTTCAGAGTTGGCGGCCAGGTTGTTGACGGTCTGCACCAGCTCTTCCATGCGCACCATGCCATTGCGCATGGTGGCAATCGACGCGCGCGATTTTTCGCTGGCGAGGGTGGTATTACGCGACACGTCGGACACCGACGTCGCCGACTGACGAACTGCCACCGCGACCTGGCCGATCGCATGGGTCTGGGTCTGGGCGCCATCGGAAATCTGGCCGATCGCATGGCTGGTCTCGGTGGATGCCGTCGCCACCTGGCGGGTGTTGGTATGGATGGTACGCAGCGCCTCGCCCAGCGCCTGCAGCGAATCGTTGATATTGCGCTTGAGGGCGTCCAGTTCGCCCTGCCCCTGGGCCTGAACTTGTTGCGTCAGGTCGCCGCGTGCCACCTGCTGCATTACGCGGCCGATGTCACCCAGCATCGTCTGCAATGATGCCATCGCGCCCAGCGCATCACCCACCACCTGGCCGAAGGCGCCTTGCAATTCGGTCTTGCTCGTCGCGGCGAAGCGACCCGCACGCAGCGATTGCGTGATGACCTGAAGTTCGGCAAAGGTGCGCTCGACCTGGTCGGCACAACGGTTGACCGCGTCCTTCATGGTAGCCAAATCGCCCTGCATGCCGGCCGTGACGCGCTGCCGCAGGTCGCCCGCTGCCATCGCCCGCACCGTACGGTTGACGGCATCGATGGCTGCTTGCTGGGTCTCCATCAGCTGGTTGAACGCACGCGCAGTCTGGCCCAGATCATCCTCGCCCTCGACCTCGACCCGGCGCGAAAAATCGGCGCTGGTGGCCACCGCCATCGCCACCTGGCGCATGCCATCCAGCGGACGGGTAATGGAACGCACAATCCACACGGCCAGCAACAGGCCGACCGCCGCGCCGCCCAACAACAGGGCAAAGCTCAGGATCGTGTTGACGTTGTAGACGGCCTCGGCCTCGGCGTATTCCTGCTCGGCGAGCGCCAGCTGCAACTCGATCAGATTGGAGAATTTGCCGCTGACGGGATCGATCGCCGGATACAGGCGATCAATGGAGAATCGGGCAACGCCTTCGCGGTCTTCCCTGACCAGCAGCCCTTTGAGATTTTCGAGCTCACCCTGCACCGACGAGAGCATGGGCTCGATTTCCGCTACCAGCTTGCGCTCCTGTTCGGTCAGCGGGTGGCTCTTGAAGGTGGCCCATTTGGTGGCGATCTGGGTTTCGGCATCGGCCACGCTCTTGCGGCCCTCGCTCCAGCTCAGGTTGCCGTTGCGTACTTTGTGCGTGGTATCGACGATGTTGACGGCGTACATGTCGGCAATCACTTTGAGGTCGCGAATCGGCACCACACGAAGCTCGTAAACGGTGCGCAGGCTACCGACTTCGGCGCTCAGCGAGCGCACTCCATTAAGACCGATCAGGATCGCCACCAGACTCAGGAAACCCACCAGGATCATCAGGCGGGCGCGAACGCGCATATTGCGGAAAGTATCAAGACCGATCAATTACTGCTCCTGCAGGCGGCCCGCTAGGTCGGGCAGCACCAAGACATGATTTGAGACCCGCAGGGACAAGACGCCCGCAAACGGTGCATGAATGCACCGACATGATAACTGCTCTATGCCAATCTCGTTGGCGCAGAGCAATTATTGTGGGTGAAATTGAAGGAGGGAGGGCGGGAAGCGCCCGGTTTTAGCGCACGGGCAGGCTGAATTGCAGCATGGCGCCGTTAAAACCGAGGAAATTCAGCTGCACCGTGTACTGATTCGCAAATTGCCAGCCGACGGCCGGAATGATGGCCGGCGAAAAGCCGTTGATGTTGAACGGCACCTTGTCTTCATACGGCTTTCGATAGCCATAAAGCAGGCCGGCCGTCCACTTGAGGTACAACTGCTCCTGGCCCAGCAGATCGTGGTAGGTCTGCCCCCACGGGAACAGGTAGGCCGAGTGCTGGCCGAAGGAATTGCTGAAAAAAGCAGCACCGGCCAGCGAGTGATCTTCGCGTTCGCGCTCCACCCCGACCAGCCATACGTGCTTGTGCTCGGGACTCGGATGGAAATGCTGGGTAATCGGCGACACCAGCAGCGCATACTGATCGCCCTGCTTCTTGGTCAGGCTGAATCCGTCGCCCCAGTCAAATGCCGACGCCGACGATGCTCCAACCAGACCAAGCATCGCGAATGCTGCACGCAACTTCGTCGGGGAACCGGAAAACATGGGCATGGGAATCCTGGGAGATACTGTGAGAAAAACGATGCGAAAGCAGAAACTGCGGGAGGGACTGCCGAAGCATCGAACAGTAACATTTATTAGAAGTAACTTCAACTAAAATGCATGCAATTGTGCTGCAACTTGGATGAAAATGGCGGATTGTGAAATTTGTCCACCCAGAAACAATGACTGCATTTCTCAACGCTTCCCCGCTGGCTTCCACGTCCCCGCGCCGGCTGTTCTTCGTCGTGCTGGCCCTGACCACCGTCCTCAAAGTCTGGCTGGCCACGGCCATTCCCTTCATTGGCGACGAGGCGTACTTCTATCAATGGGGCACGCATGTCGACTGGGGCGGCTTCTATGACCACCCGCCCATGGTTGGCTGGTGGCTGTGGGCGCTGAACCAGCTGTCGTCACATCCGCTGGTGTTGCGGCTGCCGGCGATTGCGCTGTGGATCGTGATTGCCTTCGGCATGATGGACTTGCTGCCGCGCTTGCAGGCACAGGCCCCCGAACGGCGCTGGCTGCTCGGCAGCCTGTTCCTGCTGCTGCCGTTCAGCTGGGCCTTCAACCTGATCACGACGGATACCCCGTTGATCCTCTTCCTGTTTTTCTCCGGCTACGCCTTCCTGCGCGCGGAACTGGCCGACCTGCATCAGGGCAGTGGCAGCTACCGCTGGTATGCGGCGGCCGGCGTGCTGCTGGGACTGGCTCTGCTGTCGAAATACTTTGCCGGCCTGCTGGCGATTGCGTATGCGGTCTACCTGCTGCCGCGTCGCGGCGGCCTCCCGCGCCTGCTGGTGGTGGCGCTGTGCGCGCTGCCCTTCATGCTGCTCAACCTGGCGTGGAATTCGACGCACTGCTGGAACAACATCCTGTTCAACTTGATGAACCGGAATGAAGGCGCGCATTTTTCACTGGCGACGGTCGCGATCTATGTCGTGATGATGGCGTACCTGGTCACGCCGTGGACTGGCTGGCAATTGCTGAAGTCGCGCGGCTGGGGCTCGCACTGGCGACTGGTCGCGCTGTTTGCGGTGCCGTTTGCGCTGTTCCTGCTGTTGTCGTTCTGGAAAAGCATAGGCATGCACTGGGTGCTGGCCTTCCTGCCCTTCGTCTACCTGCTGGCCGGACTGCAACTGGGCGACGAACAGCTGGAGCGCGCGCACCGCTGGGTACTGTGGCTGGGCCTGCCGCACCTGCTGGCACTGGCCGCCATCGCTTATTGGCCGACCGACCATCTTGGTCACTCGCGGCTGCGCGCGGAAATGGTCATCCATCGCGAGGCGCCGGCACTGGTCACAACGCTGGAAAAGGACTTGCCTGAACACGGCGTGCTGATGACGAATTCCTACAGCTCGGCCTCCCTGCTCGCCTATCACGCGAAGCATTACCTGCCCGTGTTCGGCATGGGCAGCTTCCATGCGCGCTTCGACGACAACATCACCAACTTCCGCGAACTCGACGGCAAGGCGATCCGCGTCTTTAGCACCAAGCCCATCGACGCCGGCACCCTGGCGCCCTACTTCGAAAAAGTGGACATCCATGAACTGACCTTCGACGGCGCGACCTACTACGTCGCCGATGGCAGCGGCTTCCGCTTCCAGCCGTATTACGACAAGGTGATCAAGGCGATCACGGCCAGCTACTATCGCGTGCCGTCGTGGCTGCCGCTGCGGGGCTGCCGCTTCCTCGAGCAATACGCGCTGATGCCGGCCGCAAAGTGAGTGCGGCTATTTGAACGAATATTTCTTGTGCCCGATATAGCTGGTAAACACCGGCACCATGATGCCCACCGCATGCGCGAGCTCGGGCACATGGCGGGTCAGGCCAGCCAGCGGCAGCAGGTAGTACAGCGCCATGCTGATGCCCCAGGTCTGCAGCACTGCCACCACGTTCACCAGCGCGAAGATGAGCGCGCTCTTTTTCACTGACTGGCTGCCGTCGCGGAACACGAAGGCGCGCGCCAGCAGGAAAGCCGTGACCATGCCGGTCAGGTAGGCCAGCACGACCGAGGTCGAAAAATCCAGCCAGCGGTTGTACAGGATGCGCGAGCCGAAATTCACGCAGGCCGCCAACCCGCCCGTGAGCAGGAAGACGGCAAACTGCCGGCTCATGAAATGCGAAATCAAGTGCGCGCTCCGCCGGTGGCTGAAGGTCCCGCGGGCGGGCCCTTGCCTTGCGCCGCATCGCGCGCCATCTGGCGGCCGAAGCCTATGCTTTCCGAAATGCCGCGATCTTCCGGGTAGTAGTACGAAGTATCGGCAACCCACAATCCACCGACCGGCAACGCGACCGGCGGCAAGCGGTCGAGATAGCCCGGCTCGCAGATCGGCTGCGCGTGGCGATAGCGGCTGGCGCGGATGTCGATGAAATCTTCGTCCTTCAGCGCAGGATTGATGGCCTTCAGGTAGCGCCTGACCTTGTCGACGAACACCTGATCTGACTCGGCGAATTTCGGATGCTCGCCCGGCATGTAGAACGGCACATAAACGATCGCATGCTCGAGCGGCCGCAGGTTCGAGTACTCCACCAGGCCCGGGATGTCCATGTCCGGGTCATTCACGTTCAGCCAGAAATTTTGCGACAGCGGCTGCTTCAGCTTCGCGATCACGCACACCACGGCGATGTTGTGCATGGCCTTGAACTTCTCGATCACGTCCGCCGGCAGATCCGGCATTACGCGTGGCACATAGGGAAGCGGTATCGTGCTGACCACCTTGTCGAAAGCCTCGACGCCGTCCGGCGTCTGCACACCGGTCACGCGCCCGGATTCGATCTGCACCTTCTGCACCGGCGTCTTCAGGCGGAAGCTGCCGCCGTGCCTTTCGATATCGGCCTTCATCGCGTCCAGCAGCGTCGACGAACCGCCGTCCAGATAACCGAGTTTCTCGCGGAACAGGTCATAGCGTGAACGGCCGATGCGGCGGATGCGGCTCCAGATCCATGCAGCCGACAGGTTGGCCGAGTAATCGTAGAACTTGTAGTCGAACAGCCGACGCCACAGCACTTCCCAAGCCTCGGCACCGACCCAGCGCTTGATCCAGCCGGTGGCTTCGACATGGTCGAGCGGCTTCCAGTCATGGCGCTTGGTGGACAGGAAAGCATGCAAGCCATAGCGGAACTTCGCGACCAGCCCCAGTCCTTTGAAGCCCAGCAGCGCGAACGGATTGCCCCAAGCCTGCATGCGCTTCTGGTACCAGTAGCCCATCTTCGTCTCGACCCAGCGCATCTTGCCGGCGATGCCCAGCTCGTCCAGCACTTGCAGGAAGGCGGTGTCCGACGTGCAGTGGAAGTGGTAGTAGCGCTCGATCTGCAGCCCGGAAAAATCAAAGCTGGCCGTCATGCCGCCGACACGGTCGTCGGCCTCGAATACCACCGGCCGGTGGCCGTCGCGCGCCAGCTGGTAGGCCACCGCCAGGCCCATCGGCCCGGCGCCGAGCACGGCGATGCGCTGGCCCTTGTCGTGCCGGCCCTTGTCGTTCGCGTTCACTGCTGCATCCATACGTTTCTACGTGGTTTATCGGGTCAGAATTCCAGCACGACCCGGCTGTAGGTCGGGTGGCAGAAAGTCTCCTGCACCGCTTCCGCAAACGGCGTGCTGCGCACACCGAAGATGCCGGGCCAATCGATCACTTCGAATTCGTCTTTGGCGACCAGCGCCGCCAGTTGTTGCGTGGTGAACGGCGGATTGCTGTCGAACAGGCCCCACAGCCACAGCAGCGTATAAAACAGGCTGTACGGGATCTTCATGATCAGTGCCTTTGCATCCGTTGCGCGCTTGATCTCGCGGATGATGTCGATGTAATCGACCTTCTCATGGCCGGAGATGTTGAAGATGCCGTTCGGGATGCGCCGCTCGATGCAGCTGATGATGATGTTGCAAAAATCGCCCACATACAGCGGCTGGCGCATGAAGCGGCCATTGCCCGGCACCGGGAAGACCGGCACTTTCTGCATGAAGCGCGACAGCCAGCCGAGATGCTTGCGGTCGAACCAGCCAAACATCAGGGTCGGTCGCAGCACAGGGCAAGATATGCCGCTGTCGAGCACCAACTGCTCCTGCACTTTCTTCGAATGCGTGTAGAAGTCGTCCGCCACCGACTCGACCACCGACGAACTGATGTGCACCAGATAGTCGACCTTGCCGTTGCGGATTGCGTCGAGGATGTTGATCGTCGACGTCACATTGTTGCGCTCGAAATCTTCGTAGGCAGGTCCGCCGATCTGCGCCTGCAGCATCACCACCGCACCGGCTTCGCTGAAATGCCGCGCCCAGTCGCCATGCTCGGCGAGGTCTGCGTATTCAACAACGATGTCGGGGTGCATGCGGCGCAGCACCTCGATATTGGCCTTGTGCTTGTCCAGTACGACGAGGTTGCGGTAGCCGCGCTCCTTCAACCGCGCGACCAGGTTCTGGCCGACGAGGCCGGCGCCGCCGGGAAGGATGATTTTCTGGTCTTTCATCAGGCTGTAGCGTCAGATGTCCAGCTTGTTGAAGATGAAGCGCGGCAGGTGGCGAATGATCATCATGATCAGCCACCACTTGGCCGGCGCATAGATGACCGGCTTGCCAACGGCGATGCCGTCGACGATGCTTTGCGCGACCTGCTCCACCGGCGCGAGGCTCTTGGCCGGCATATGCGCCGTCATCGGCGTCATCGTTGGCCCCGGCTTGATCAGCACGGCCTTCAGCGACGAGCCGGCAAAGCGGTGCTGCATGCCCTGCAGGTAACGGTCGACCATGCCCTTCGCGGCGCCGTATACATAATTTTTCTTGCGGCCGCGATCGCCCGATACCGAGCCGATCACCGCGACCGTGCCGCCGGCCGCCGCCATTTGCGCAGCAAAGGCTTCGGCAAACAACACCGGCGACACGCCATTCAACTGCAGCGAATCGCGCGCCGCCACAAGGTCGCGCTCGCAATCAGGCTGCGGGCGCAGCCTGCCGTGCGCGACCAGCACGATGTCGATCTTCGCAGCTGACTGCAGCCTGGCAGCAAGCGCCGTGATTGCGGCCGGATCATGGAAGTCGGCCTCGAGCACTTCAGCGTCGGTGCCGGGGCTGCGCACCCGCAGGTCGTCGGCCACGCGCTGCACGCGCGCACGGTCGCGGCCGACCAGCACGAAGTCGACCGACTGCTTTGCCCACAGGCGAGCGCAGTGCTCGGCAATATGCGAGCTGGCGCCGATGATGACGATGCGTTGCCGTTTCATGGCTGGTTTCCGATCATGGTTTGTGAAATCTATTCTTCAACAATATCGATGCAAATGCCAATGCTGCCCGACGACGTCAGCGGCCCGTCAGCGACCCATCAGCCGCCTCGACATGGCCGAGCTGATGCCCGGATCACGGTGCGGCAAGAATTCCGTCAAACGCGGATAACCGGCCTCGAACAAGTCACGCGGCATGCGCGCATCCTTGGCCGGGTACAGGCGGCCGCCGCCTTCACGCACGATCGCATCCAGTGATGCGAACAGCTTCAGCGTGCGCTCGCCCTCGTTCGGAAAATCCAGCGCCAGCGTCACGCCCGGCATCGCGAAGCTCAGCATGCCGACCGGCTCGCGCTGGCCGAATGTCTTCAGCACCGCCAGGAACGACCCCATCCCCGCGCCAGCAATCTGGTCCAGCAGCGCGCGGATGCCGTCGCGCCCGCTGGCAAACGGCAGCACGCACTGGTACTGGTAGAAGCCGCGCGGGCCGTAGATGCGGTTCCAGTCCATCAGCGCATCGAGCGGTTGATGGAAACTTTCGTAATGCTGCACGCTGGTCGCGCGCCGGCCCTTGCTCGCGTAATACAGCGCATTGAACGGCTTCAGCGACAAGCGGTTCACCAGCGACACCGGCGGCACCAGCGGCACGCGGCACTCCGCGCGTGGCGGCGGCGGGACCAGATCGACATCGGCAGGATTGGCGCGCATGAAGATGCCGCGGCCTTCGCGATGCAGGCAGTCGATCCATGACACCGTATGTTCCCAGCCGGATTCCGACGCATCGGCCAGGTCAAAGAATTCGGCGAGGTCGCGGTAGGGCAAGGTCTCGACCGTCAGCCACGGCCCGGGGATGCGCTTGAGCTGCAATTCGGCATCGACGATCACGCCGGTCAGTCCCAGCCCGCCCACTGTCGCCGTAAACAGGGGATCACCGGGCGGCTGCTCGCGCACGCTGCCATCGGTCCGCGCCAGCGTGAAGCGGCGCACGTGGTCGCCGAAGCTGCCGTACCCATGATGATTCTTGCCGTGGACGTCGTTCGCGATCGCACCGCCCACCGTGACCCATTGCGTGCCAGGCACCACCGGCAAGGACCAGCCGCGCGGCACGCACAGGCGCTGTATGTCGCGCAGGCTGGTGCCGGCTTCGCAGCGCAAGATGCCGGACGCCGGGTCGAAATCGATGAAGCGGTCCAGCGTCGTCGTCGTCCACAACAGGCCGTCGGGATTCAGGCAAACGTCGCCATAGCTGCGCCCCAGGCCATGCGCGAGTCCGGGACGGGCTTCGGAGGCAAGCGCGACCTGCGCCGGCACTAGCGCGCGATCGGACAGGCCCTCGATCTGGTGCTGCGGAGCGTCCAGCCGGCCCCACGCATTCATCGTTACCACGCCCAGCCTCGCGAGCCGATGGCCAGCACCAGCAGGAAGGCAACGCCGGCCAGCAGGCTGGCCTTGTCGCGCACCGCAAACAGCAGCGGGTCGTCGTGCATCTGGCCGCGATGGGCCTTGAACCAGACCCAGCTGATCCAGAACAGCATCACCGGCACCGCGCACCACATGAACTGCGGCGAGCGATAGAGCTTCAGCACCGCATCGCTATTGAGATAAAGCGCCAACACCAGCACCGCCGCATAGCCGGACGTCACGCCCAGGTTCTGCACCAGCGGCGCATCGGAAGTCAGGTAGCCACGGCCATGCGCACGTTCGCTGCCGGCCTGTGCCTGCACGTCCAGTTCGGCGTAGCGCTTGACGAAGGCCAGCGACAGGAACAGGAACACCGCGAACGCCAGCAGCCAGAACGACAGCGGAATGCCGGCCGCTTCGGCGCCGGCGATGATGCGCAGCGTGTACAGCATGGCCAGCACCAGGCAATCGACGATCACCAGCCGCTTCAGGCCCCACGAGTAAGCGCAGGTCAGCAGGAAATAACAGGCCAGCCACGCAGTGAAACCGGGGCCGACGCTGGTCGCCAGTATGAAGGCGATGGCCAGCAAGACCGGCGCCAGCAATACACCGTGCAGCACCGGCACCCGTCCCGATGCAAACGGCCGCGCATGCTTGCGCGGATGGCGACGATCGCTGTCGAGGTCGAACAGGTCGTTGGAAATATAGACCGCCGATGCGCACAGGCTGAACGCAAGGAAGGCGATGGCCATGGTAAGAAGAAAACTAGTGTCAGGCACGATGTGCGCCGCCAGCGGCGCAATCACCAGCAGCAGGTTCTTCAGCCACTGGTGCATGCGTAGCATGCGCGGCAGCCCCGCGCCGTCCACCGGATCGAACACGCGCTCGACTTCAGATTGCGCACGTGCGGCGCGCGCGACCGGCCCGCTGGCATTGACGACGATCGCGCGGCGCGCGCGCTGCCAGACCTCGAGGTCGGGCGTCGCATTGCCGGCGTAATCGAAGCCGCCGGCGCCGAACCGCGCTTCCAAGGCATCAGCCTTGCGATGGCTGCTGAGATTGGTCGCGCCGTCGCTGGCCATCACGTCGTCGAAGATGCCGAGATGGTCGGCAATCGCGGTCGCGATGCTGCGGTCGGCGGCGGTGCACAGCACCAGCTTGCGGCCATGCGCGTGCTCGGTCTTCAGCCATTGCAGCAGCGGCTGGTTGTAGGGCAACGATGCGGGATCGAAGGAGGTCAGGCCGGCCAGTTTTTGCTTCAGGTGAGCCTTGCCCTGCGCCAGCCACAGCGGCAATTGCAGCGCGGCCAGCGGATGCTCGCGCACGGCACGCAGTGCCGACTCATGCAGCGTGTCCGTCAGGACCAGCGTGCCATCGAGATCGACTGCGAGCGGAATGGAAGTCAAGGGCCTGTCCTCGTCAGGGATGGTGGGCGGGCATGATGCGCGCGTATTGTAATTCAGCCGGGGTCAGCGGCCACCCGCATGCGCACCGTCGCCGGAGTGGTCGATGGCATGGCCCTGATCCGGAAACGACAAGGCCGCCGCTCCTCGCGGAGCGGCGGCCTCGTGCCGGTCGCAGCTGCGAATCAGCGCTGTACCGCGTCGACCACGGCCAGCGCGGCCATGTTGACGATGCGGCGCACGGTCGCCGACGGCGTCAGGATGTGCACCGGGCGCGAGCAGCCCAGCAGCATCGGGCCGATCGCCACGCCGGCGCCGGCCGTCACCTTCAGCAGGTTGTAGGCGATGTTGGCGGCGTCGATGTTGGGCATCACCAGCAGGTTGGCGTCACCCTTGAGCAGGGTGTCGGGCATCGTGGACTTCAGCAGGTGCGCGTCGAGCGCGGTGTCGCCGTGCATCTCGCCATCGACTTCGAGGCCGGGCGCGCGCTCGCGGATGATGGCCAGCGCCTCGCGCATCTTGATTGCCGACGCGCTGTTGCTGGTGCCGAAGTTCGAATGCGACAGCAGCGCCGCGCGCGGGTGCAGGCCGAAACGCTTCATCTCTTCGGCGGCCATGATGGTGATCTCGGCGATCTGCTCGGCCGTCGGGTTTTCGTTCACGTGGGTATCGACCAGCACCACCTGACGATCCTGCAGCACCAGCGCATTCATCGCGGCGTAGGTATTGACGCCCGGACGTTTGCCCAGCACCTGGTCGATGTACTGCAGGTGCAGTTCGGTCTGGCCGTAGGTGCCGCAGATCATGCCATCGGCATCGCCCATGTGGATCGCCATGGCGCCGATCAGCGTGTGGCGGCGGCGCATTTCCAGCTTGGCCCACTGCTCGGAGACGCCCTTGCGGCGGGTCATCGCCAGATAGGTCTCCCAGTACGAACGATAGCGCTCGTCGCGTTCCGGGTTGATCACGTCGAAATCGATCTCGGGGCGCAGTCGCAGGCCATAGCGCTGGATGCGCTGGGCGAGCACGGCCGGGCGGCCAATCAGGCTGGGCTTGGCCAGGCCTTCGTCGATCACCACCTGCACGGCGCGCAGTACGCGCTCTTCTTCACCCTCGGCAAAGACGATGCGCTTCTTCGCGGCCGGCGCCTTTTTCGCGATCGCGAACACCGGCTTCATGAAGCTGCCGCTGTGATAGACGAACTGCTGCAGGCGATCGGTATAGGCCGCCATGTCCTTGATCGGACGCAGCGCGACGCCGGACTGCTCGGCCGCGCGTGCAACGGCCGGCGCGATCTTCAGCATCAGGCGCGGATCGAAGGGCTTGGGTATCAGGTAGTCAGGACCGAACGACAGGTTGGTCACGCCATAGGTAGTGGCGACAACGTCAGACTGCTCGGCCTGCGCCAGCTCGGCGATCGCGCGCACCGCAGCGATTTCCATGCTGCGCGTGATGGTGGTCGCGCCGCAATCGAGCGCGCCGCGGAAGATGTACGGGAAGCACAGGACGTTGTTGACCTGGTTCGGATAATCCGAGCGGCCGGTCGCGATCACGGCGTCGTCGCGCACGACGCGCACTTCTTCGGGCAGGATCTCCGGCGTCGGGTTGGCCAGCGCCAGCACCAGCGGGCGCACGGCCATTGCCTTGACCATCTCGGGCTTGAGCACGCCGCCGGCCGACAGGCCGAGGAAGATGTCCGCGCCCGGGATGACTTCGGCCAGCGTGCGGGCATTGGTCTCTTGCGCGAAGCGCTCCTTGTCCGGGTCCATCAGCTCGGTACGGCCCTTGTAGACCACGCCGGCCAGATCGGTGACGGTGATGTTCTCGATCGGGAAACCGAGGTCGACGATCAGGTCCAGGCAGGCCAGCGCGGCCGCACCGGCGCCCGATACCACCAGCTTGCAATGCTTGATGTCCTTGCCGACCACCTTCAGGCCGTTCAGGATCGCAGCGCCGACGATGATCGCGGTGCCGTGCTGGTCGTCATGGAAGACCGGGATCTTCATCCGGTCGCGCAGCTTGCGCTCGATGTAGAAGCACTCGGGCGCCTTGATGTCCTCGAGGTTCACGCCACCAAAGGTCGTCTCGAGGGCGGCGATGATGTCGCACAGCTTGTCGGGGTCGGTCTCGTTGACTTCGATGTCGAACACGTCGATGCCGGCGAACTTCTTGAACAGCACGCCCTTGCCTTCCATCACCGGCTTGGCGGCCAGCGGGCCGATGTTGCCAAGGCCGAGCACGGCGGTACCGTTGGTGATCACGGCGACGAGGTTGCCGCGCGCGGTGTAGCGGAAGGCATTCGACGGTTCGGCCGCGATCTCTTCGCAGGCTGCGGCGACGCCCGGCGAATACGCCAGCGCTAGGTCACGCTGGTTAGTCAGCTGCTTGGTCGGGGTGACGCTGATTTTGCCGGGATTCGGGAATTCGTGATACTCGAGCGCGGCCTGGCGGAGTTGCTGGCGCAGTTCGTTTTTTGCTTTGTCGGAGTCCATGCTGGAAGGCGGCCGTCCGAAGGCAAGGCGCGCTTCGCGGCGGGAAGACAGTGGATGAAGGGCACGATTTTAACAGACGCCCCCCTCTCAGATTGAAGCCGCGCGAGCAAAAGTCCCTTGTGCTTCAGGCAAAAGCGGGAATCCCCGCCCTGCGTCGCCGGCATGGCGTCGGGGTGCCGGAAAAATGTGGCGGCCATGCTTGGGTAAAATCTGCGTCACCATGAATGAATTCGAACTGATTGCGCAGTATTTCGAGCGCCCTGCCAGGGCCGGCGGCCCCGTGCGCCTGGGCGTCGGCGACGACTGCGCGCTGCTGGACGTGCCATCCGGCGAGACGCTGGCGATCTCGACCGACATGCTGGTCGAGGGCCGGCACTTCTTCGAGGGCACCGATCCCGAGGCATTGGGCCACAAGGCGCTGGCGGTCAACCTGTCGGATCTGGCGGCAATGGGCGCGGCGCCTCTGGGCTTTTCGCTGGCGCTGGCGCTGCCGGCGGCCGATGCCGGTTGGCTGGAAGCCTTTGCGCGCGGGCTGTTCGCGCTGGCCGATGCGCATGGCGTGCAGCTGATCGGTGGTGATACCACCAAGGGGCCGCTGAACATCTGCATCACTGTCTATGGCAGCCTGCCGCCGCAAGCCGCGTTGCGACGCGATGGCGCACGCGCCGGCGACGACATCTGGGTATCCGGCACGCTGGGGGATGCGCGGCTCGGACTGGAAGCCTTGCAAGGCAAGCGCCTGCTGGACCGCACGCTGCTGCGCCCTGCCTCAGGGAAACTGCACCGGCCCGAGCCGCGCGTCGGCCTCGGGCTGGCCTTGCGCGGCGTCGCGCATTCAGCGATCGATGTGTCGGATGGCTTGATGGGCGACCTCGCACATATCCTCGAACGTAGCCGGGTCGGCGCCGTGATCGACGCCGATGCGCTGCCTTGCGGCGAGGCCTTGTCCGCGCAGGAGACGGCAGTGCGCCGCGCATTCGCGCTCAATGGCGGCGATGACTACGAACTCTGCTTCACGGCCGCGCCCGCCGACGCCGCAGCTGTCCGGTCCGCAGCGCAAGCGGTGGGCGTGCACGTGACCCGCATCGGGACCATCGTCGACGGCGAAGGCCTGCGGGCCACCGACGGCAGCGGACAGGCGCTGGAAATTGCGGCCCATTCCTTCGACCATTTCTCAGGCTGAGCACCGAACGACTTCCCCGGCGCGAGGACGCGCACACCTGCCCTTCGCCCCCCGGCTTTCAACAGGACTGAACCCATGCACGACACTGCGCCCGACACGCCGCCCCAACAACCGCCGATGCGACCGCCAATGATCCGGCCGCGCGCCAGCTTCATGCTCGCGCATCCGGCGCACCTGCTTGCGCTGGGCTTTGGCAGCGGGCTGTCGCGCATCGTGCCGGGCACGGTCGGCACGCTGTTCGGCTGGTTCAGCTTCCACATGCTGTCGGCACGCTGGCCTGCAATCTTCACGCCGACTTTGTGGGCCGTGCTGGTGGTGGCAGGTTTCGTGATTGGCGTCTGGGCTTGCGAAAAAACGGGCCGCGCGCTGGGCGTGCCCGACAATGGCGCCATGGTGTGGGACGAGATCATCGCGATCTGGCTGGTGCTGCTGCTGGTGACGCCGACCAGTTTCAAAGGGGAACTGGCCGCTTTCCTGCTTTTCCGCGCATTCGACATGACCAAGCCACCGCCGATACGCCAGATCGAGCGTCGCTTCAAGGGCGGATTCGGCGTGATGGTCGACGACATCATCGCTGCATTTTTAACGCTGCTGGTACTTGCTTTGTGGCGCCACCTGTGAAAACCTGAAAGCTCATAACGATAGGCTTCAGGAGGCAGACATGGAGACAGTCGCAGATACCTTGCAGGAACTGGCGGAAGAAGTCGGTCGTGCACTGCAAAAAAAACGCTGGCTGCTGGCGACCGCCGAGTCTGTGACCGGTGGCGGCATCTCGCAAGCCATCACCGACATTGCCGGTTCGTCGGAATGGTTCGACTGCGGCTATGTCACCTATTCGAATTCATCCAAGACTGAACTGCTGGACGTGCCGGCCGCGCTGATTGCGCAGCTGGGCGCCGTCAGCGAAGAAGTGGCCGGTGCGATGGCCTCCGGCGCGCTGGCCAATACCGATGCGCACATCGCGCTGGCGACCACCGGCATCGCCGGTCCGACGGGCGCCGTTCCCGGCAAGCCGGTCGGCACGGTGTGCTTTGGCTGGGCGCATGGCAATGTGGTCTGCACCGAAAGGCGCGTGTTCAGCGGCGACCGTCATGCGGTGCGCGTGCAAACGGCCGAACATGCGCTGAAGTGCCTGCTGAAATTTATCGAACGTTTTTGATTCGACAGCCTGAAGCGGAAGCCTCCGGGCTGCCGCTTGATAAGCGCGATACCCGCGCACGCAGGCGACGCGATCAGCGCGCACTGCGGTAGCGGTTGATTGCGTCGCGGGTTTCGCGGGCGACGCGCGCGGCAGCCTGCGCAAAATCTTCGCCATCGTGCGGCTTTGCATACAGGATCGCGCGCGACGAATTGATCATCATGCCGCCACCGTTCGCGGTCTGGCCGGCGTGAACCGTGGCCTCAATGTCTCCACCCTGCGCGCCGATGCCCGGCACCAGCAGCGGCATATCGCCGACGATGGCGCGCACTTCCGCGATTTCCTTCGGAAAGGTCGCCCCCACCACCAGGGCACACTGGCCATTGCGGTTCCACTTCTGCGACACCAGTTGCGCGACATGCTGGTACAGCGGCTTGCCGTCGACCTGCAGGAACTGCAGATCGGAGCCGCCCGGGTTGGACGTGCGGCACAGCACGATCACGCCGCGGTCTTTCCATTCGAGGTAAGGCTCGACCGAATCAAAACCCATATAGGGATTCACGGTCACCGCATCGGCACGGTAACGCTCGTAGGCTTCGCGCGCATATTGCTCGGCAGTGGCGCCGATGTCGCCGCGCTTGGCATCCAGCACCAGCGGGATGTGCGGGTAGTGTTCGCGCAGGTAATTGCAAATCGCCTGCAGCTGGTTTTCTGCACCGAGCGCCGCGAAATACGCAATCTGCGGCTTGAACGCGCAAGCCATGTCAGCGGTAGCGTCGATGATGGCCTTGCAAAATTCAAAGATGCTGTCCGGGCGGTCCTTGAGCGCTGGCGGGAATTTCGCAATGTCCGGATCCAGTCCGACGCACAGCAAGGAGTCATTGCGGGCGATGGCCGCGTTCAATCGGTCGATGAAGTTCACGCAAGTTCCGGTTCTTGATACACAATCCCGCCATTGTACCTGCCGTGTTATCTTGCGCCCCAGCGCGGCTGCCGTGTTCGGCACTGCCGCCATCCTCCTGAAGCCACCTGCACTGCCCCGCGTAAATACCATGACTCACCTGAACCGCCGGGACCTGGTCCTGCTGTCCCTGCTGATCCTTTCCTGGGGCGTGAACTGGCCCGTCATGAAACTGGGCGTGCGCGACTTCCCGCCACTGACCTTCCGCGTGCTGAGCATGATTGGCGGCGTTGTCGTGATCTGGCTGGCGGCGCGCCTGCAACGCGAACCGATTGCAATCCCCGAGGGCAAGGTCGGCACCGTGATCCGGTTGGCGATTCCCAACATGCTGGTCTGGCATACGATGATCATCCTGGGTGTCAAGTTGCTGTCCTCCGGCCGCGCCGCCATCCTCGGGTACACGATGCCGATGTGGGCAGCGCTGTCGGGATTGCTGTTCTTCGGCGACCGACTCGACCGCAAGGGACTGTTCGGCATCGCGCTGGCCATGCTTGGCGCAGGCCTGCTGTTGTCGAGCGAATTCACGAAAATCTCGGGCCAGCCGGCCGGCATGGTGCTGGCCTTGATCGCGGCGGCCGGCTGGGGCTTCGGCACCGTGCTGATGAAGCGCACCCATCTCGAGATGCCGACCATCTCACTGACGCTGTGGATGCTGACCTTCACGACGCTGGCCATGACTGTGCTGGCCTGGGCTTTCGAACGTGACCAGTGGCATTGGCCGGATGCGACCAGCTGGGTCGCGATCATCTACAACGCCGCCATCATCTTTGGCTTCGCGCACGTGGTCTGGTTCAAGCTGGCGCGCACTTTGCCACCGATTGCGTCCAGCCTGTCAGTGATGTTCATTCCCGTGATCGGCACCTTCTCCGGCGCCTGGGTGCTGGGCGAGACGCCGCAGTGGCAAGACTATGTCGCGATGATCGCCATCCTCGGCGCTATGTCGACCGTGCTGTTCAAGCCGCGCACGGCAAGCGCCGGCACGGAACAGGCGCCCGACTGAATCCGGCGCGCGATCCCGCGGCGGCAGCGCGGCTTGCGCTCAGTAGTTCGCGTACACCCAATCCAGCAGGGTTTCGAACGCGCCGCGCGCGTCGTTTGCATTGGCATGATTGATCATGCAGACCACGATCACGCGCCGCCCTGATTTCGCGCTCACGTAACCGGCAATGCTGGCCACGCCGGCCAGGCTGCCGGTCTTCATGTGCGCGCGGCCACGCACCGGCGAATCGCCGTTGCGCTTCACCATCGTGCCGTCGATGCCGGCCACCGGCAACGATGCCAGCAGTTCGGGCATCGTCGGCTGCTGCCATGCATGCTGAAGCACCGCAGCCAGCGTCGCCGCCGGCAGTCGCTCGGCGCGCGACAGTCCCGAACCATTCTCGATCACCGTGCCCTGCGTGGCGATGCCGCTGGCCGCCATCCACGTCAGCACGAGTTCCGATGCCGCTGCCGCCGTGGCCGGCTTGCCGCCACGCTCGGCCACGAGGCTCAGCATCAGGTTGCGAGCCATGACGTTATTGCTTTGCTTGTTGATGTCGGCCAGCACCTGCGCCAGCGGCCGCGACGGCCATGCGAGCAGCTCGCGGCTGCCGGCCGGCACACGCCCGTCGCGCACCTGGCCGGCAAGGCTGCCGCCCAGCTCGCGCCACAGCACGCGGAACACGGCGCCGAAGTACTGCACCGGGCTTAGCGTGTGCAGGTGAAACGCGAGTTCGCGCTCGCCGCAGTCGTGCGGATAGCCACCGTTGAAGCGCAGGCCTTGCGCCGACAGTTCGGGCTGCAGCAGGTCGCGCAGCCGGCCGCAGCCGCCCACCGTCAGCGCGGGTGGCTCGATCTCGAAGCCAGCCAGCGGCGGCTCGCTGTACACCCGTACCCGGTGGCCATCAGGCTGCAGCCGCACGCTGAGCGCCCTGGCATCCAGCAGCAAGGCATCGGGCAGCGCGTTGTAGGCACGCGCGGGCTGGCCATCGAAGGCGGCCGGATCGTCCGGTGCAGGCAGGAACAGGCTGCGGTCCAGCACGAGGTCGCCGCGGATCTCGCGCACGCCCAGCTGGCGCAAGCTGCGCAGCATGCGCATCAGGTCTTCATGTGCGAGCCGCGGATCGCCACCGCCTTCGATGATGAGGTCGCCATCGAGCACGTCGCCGTGCAGGCTGCCCGCGGCATGCACGCGTGTCGTCCAGTGGTGGTCGGGGCCCAGCAGCGACAGCGCCGCTTCGCTGGTGACCAGCTTCATGATCGATGCGGGCTGGAGCGGCACGCGCGACTGGTGTGCGATCGAAGGCGTGGCGCTGTCGACCGCCTGCACGACCAGCGCCACCGCGTCAGCGTCGATGCCCGCTGGCCGCAGCGCTTGCGACAGTGGCGCAGGCAACGTGGTGCCGGGCTGCGGCAGGCTGCCGCACGCGGCAAGCAAGGTCAGCAGCAACAGGATGCTTGTGCGCCGCAGGTGCGCGAGCCAGTTCGTCGGGACGGAAGGAGGCAAAGGGGGTCGACGGTAAAGGGAAACGAAAAACGGGAAACTAAAAACCGCAAGGCTCAGGGATAGTCTGCCGGCAGCAGATTATCCGGCAAGGGGATGAATTCGGTTTCCTGCGGCACGGGCGCGAAGCGCTGCGCGATCCAGTCGCGCTTGGCCTGCTCGATGCGATCGGCGCTGCTGGCGACGAAATTCCAGGCCAGCAGCCGCGGCCCGTCCATCGGCTCGCCGCCGAGCAGCATGACAATTGCGCCGTCCGGCCCGGCCTTCAGGTCCAGCGTTGCGCCCGGCCGCGTGACCAGCAGCTGCCCTGCGCCGTGTACGCCGTCGGCACCGAGATCGAGCGAACCGTTGACGATGTACAGCGCCTGCTCGTCGTATTCCGCGGGCATCGCCATGCGCGCGCCCGGAGTCATCCGCAGCTCCATGTAGAACAGCGGCGAACGTGTCGGCAGCGAGGATTGCAGGCCTAGGTAGCTGCCTGCGACCAGCACGGCGCGCACGCCCTCGCCTTCCAGTACCGGCAGATCAGCGGCTTTCCGGTGCGTGAAATCCGGCTCGCACTCTTCGTGCGCCTTCGGCAGCGCGACCCAGCACTGCAGGCCATACAGCGACGAGGCCAGCCGGCGCTGCTCGTCATCGCTGCGTTCGGAATGGACGATGCCGCGTCCGGCGGTCATCCAGTTGACTTCGCCGGCGCGGATGGGCTGCACGCTGCCCAGGCTGTCGCGGTGCATGATCTCCCCCTGCAGCAGCCAGGTGACGGTCGCCAGCCCGATATGCGGATGCGGCCGCACGTCGAGCCCGATGCCGGGCTTGAGCTCGGCCGGGCCCATCTGGTCGAGGAAGACGAAGGGACCGACCATGCGCCGCTCGACCGCCGGCAACGCGCGCCGGACTTCGAAGCCGCCGCCGAGGTCGCGCGTGCGCGGAATGATGATGGTGTCGATATCGCCCATCGCCCGATGATAGCTGTTACGTCCGTCTGGTGGCCGCCTGCCTGCAAGACTCTGCCGGGCGGCCGATGATTATCAAACAGAAAACAAACCGTGGATTTACAACGCGAGAAGCAAGGAATTGCCGGCCTCCCGCTTGAAAAACCCGGAGGGCGTCCCTATACTTCTGGCACTCGTTGGTGGAGAGTGCTAACAGCGCCGCCGACAACGGTTTCAAGCCACGGCCGTGGCGCCGGACAAACCCGGCAGCACGGCCGATCTAATTAGACAAACCACTGTTTTTTAAGGAGTTTTCATGAAGCTTCGTCCTTTGCACGACCGTATCGTCGTCAAGCGCCTGGAAAAAGAAACCAAGACCGCCTCGGGCATCGTGCTGCCGGATGCAGCCACCGAGAAGCCGGAACAGGGTGAAGTCCTGGCCGTCGGCAACGGCAAGATCCTGGACGATGGCAAGGCCCGTCCGCTGGACGTGAAGGTTGGCGACACCGTCATCTTCGGCAAGTACTCGGGCCAGACCGTCAAGGTCGACGGCGAAGAGCTGCTGGTCATGCGTGAAGACGACGTGATGGCGATCGTCGAGAAGTAATCATCTGCCCCCGGGCTTACCGCATACCGAATTTCAGATAAGGAGCATCCAACATGGCAGCAAAAGACGTAGTGTTTGGCGACAGCGCGCGCGCCAAGATGGTTGAGGGCGTCAACATCCTCGCCAACGCAGTCAAAGTCACTCTGGGCCCGAAAGGCCGCAACGTCGTGCTCGAGCGCTCGTTCGGCGCACCGACCGTCACCAAGGACGGTGTGTCGGTCGCCAAAGAGATCGAGCTCAAAGACAAGCTGATGAACATGGGCGCGCAGATGGTCAAGGAAGTCGCTTCCAAGACCTCTGACAACGCCGGTGATGGCACCACCACCGCAACCGTGCTGGCGCAGGCGATCGTCCGCGAAGGCATGAAGTACGTGGCCGCCGGCATGAACCCGATGGACCTCAAGCGCGGCATCGACAAGGC
>JACCDU010615685.1_pt1 | contig 123831 bp, 117 predicted proteins | sample 7446081 | NCBI WGS metagenome assembly JACCDU01 (sample SAMN15323447, study PRJNA562643) | freshwater metagenome | isolation source: river surface water | place: USA:Blue River Watershed | collected 2017-08-17
AACCTCAGTTAAACCAAAAACATTTAAACGTATGAACTACGATCAGTACAAACAGTTACAGAAAGAATTTAAAACAGGCATGTTTGCAGGTATCCTGCTGACCATCACTGTCCTTGCCATTTCAGTTGCGATTTACATATTGTCTAACCCTTCAATCTCTCGATAACATGAAGACACTTCTTACAATCCTTTCATTTATGGCAGCGTATGCTTTGTTCTACGTTACCGTCGCTGGTTTTTTTGCGTGTGTTACACCAGCAACCTTCACTGACATTGCAGCTCACCCTGCGTACGGCGTAATTGGTTCAATCATATTTGTATTTGCTGCAGGTGTGGTTGCAGATGACGTATGGCAAAGCTTAAACAGGTAGAGGTTTCTATGCAGGATATCTGGGCGCACACGCGTCCGGTCCTGCATAAGAACAAAAAGAAATACACGCGCAAAACAAAACATAAACCTAAGTCCAAAGACGATGAGTAAAAAGATTCACTTACACGACTACGTTGACCTATCTGGTCTCACACCACAAGTTGCACGCAAGTTCATGAACATGTCAGACTTAAGCATTGAGGTAGAAAAGTACCCGCTTGAGTTACACACAGAGGCTTTTCATGGACAGCGCATTGATGGTTATATGCGTGGTCGTAAGTATATCTTGAACGGACTCTTTGCTGACCCTAATACCTATCACTGATATGGAAGAAAGAAATTGGAACGTGATCCTGCACTTTGGCAGAGGTCACAGCCAGGTGATCACCGGCATCACTAAAAAAGAAGCACAGTTGCACATCATGACAACAGTGTTCAACAACGAAGATTCAATTAACGCACAAGTATTTGTAACAACACCATGAAAAAACTAATCCTCCTCCTCATCACCCTCGTCAGTGTTGTCACAACACAGGCGCAGGACCAGTACTACAAGATCACAGAGTTCTGTGTAGGTACCAATTATAACGCCATCACTGAAGAATTCAAATGGACTGAGTTTGAACCCACTGATATTCTCATGATCATTGGTGATGACAACAGCGTGTACATTGACACCAAGCAGCGTCAGTATTACACCTTTCAGAGTGAAGAAAGCATCGGTACAGAAACTCACATCATGCATGGCCTGGATACCGAAGGCAATTGCATCGACCTGGTGTTCATGATCATGGGTGAACACAAGTTCCTCATGGTTGACTTTGATAAAGCTGCTGTACTGTATAAGTTTACCAAAATGTAACTGAACTGAAGTGTGCCGTGCGTCCAATGTTTTGGTTGTTTTCATGTTGGCCAGGACGCACAGGGTTTACTGCTATTAACCGCACTTAATGTCCGCTGGCAACGGACGCTTCAGTTTCTTTTTTTTCCAATGTTTTACTTAATCCCTTAATCCCTATGAAAAAGCATATCTACAATTTCAGCCTGGCAACACTCATCTTTTGTGCTGTCATGCATATCGCCCTTGCCATATACACCGGTGTCACTGGTGTGGTCATCGAAGAGCATGGATGGTTACTCACCCTTGACAACACTGTCAACTTCATGTACCTCCTGTCAGGTGCGATCTACCTGGTGTTCCTGTTAAAAGCAGTGGACCGCTACATGGACACACCTGCACCACGCATCACCCTTTTGCATGCTAAAGCTGAAGTCAATTGGACGGAGATAGAACGTGATGATGATGGTGAAGAGATCCGTCGCGGTCGTCATAGCATACAGTTCTGTCACACCATGAATGACGAGCAGTTGGAAGATGTGATAGAAGTGTGGCACATGTACCGCAAGAAATATGAGCAGGATGCCCGCTCTTCACAGGACTGCGTTGATTTTATCAACTGCTTTACCCCGCACTGGGCTGCACTGACAGAAGAAGATTTGTTGAACCGTTTAAAACAAAAGTAATATGAAGAAGCACTTCACATACGATGAAAAAACCATGACCTACACCCCATTTAAGGGTATGGTCATAGACATGTCTGTTAACCGCTATGCAGCACTGATCACATTTGTACTAGCGCTTGCTTTTGTAGCAGGTTACCTGATCGGTTACATGTTCGGTGCCAACAGTGTTAAACCTTCTGACAGAGAAGTCAGGATTGTCACAGAGCAGGCGGATCCATTTACCCAGGAAAAGTTGGTGAGTTATTTAGAAGACCTGAATGTCAGGTTCCCTGAGATCGTCTACGCCCAGGCTTGCCTGGAGACCGGACAGTTTCAGAGTGAGATCTTCAAGTCCAACAACAACCTTTTTGGCATGAAGGAAGCCAGGGTCAGACCCACTACCAACTGTGGTACAGACCGAGGTCATGCTTTGTATACCACCTGGCAGGCATCTGTCCTGGACTATGCGCTTTACCAGGCTGCGTTCCTCTCGCATATACACACTGAAGAAGAGTACTACAATTACCTCAGTCAGTTTTATGCAGAGGATCCCTCTTATGTAGCCAAAGTCAGGGACATCGTCCAAAAGAATGCCTCTTAATCACCTTTAATTTCAAAACCATATGCCTAAGTATCAAGAATGGAACGCCCAGGAAGCTCAGGAAGAAGAGTACCTGCGTCTAAAACACTTGGATGACGAGTATTGGTTTGCCCAGTTCTCAGAAGAACTGCGCGTAAAAGAACCTCCTTTTGTAGCGATGGCCTTGAACAGTCAAGGTGAGCTTGTCATGGTCCGTGGTTTAACGGAAGATGAAGTGCACGTGGCTTGTTTTGCCAATCAGCTACAATTGTTGGACGTGTACTATCCTAAACAATTTATCTGATGATGTATCTGATCATTTTGCTCTATGTCTTTGGAGCATTTGTAATTCACATGAACTACATGCGTGAGGGAAAGATCATGGTTGGGGACATACTTATGTTCCTGACCAGCCCTTTCTCCATGCTTAGCGTACTGTTGATCAAGGTTGTGTCTATGTTCATAGATACAGACACCGTGATCTACCAGAAACGCTATTGATATCATGTGGATAACCCAGGGATAGGTGTGAATGCCGCCCGTCCTGTTGTTGACAAATAAATCTGTACCAAGCGCCTTTAAATCTTAGAAGGTTACCTCTACAGAATGTAAATTTACCTCTACAAAATCCCAACCTAAATCTTGAAACATGAAGAAGATTGCAATTGTATGTGCAAATGCACAGGGTATTATCACCATTGATGACAATGGTCGCGCGCAAATGCAGCGCTATGACAAAGTATATCAGTCCGTTAGCTCTCAAAATAATAGAGTACGCAAGACTGCACAACGTGTTGAGACTGAGACACTTCACCTCAACATTATCCAGCGTCAGATGTATCGTCGCCTGATGTATGGATTAAAGGAGTACTCTCCTGCCCAGGTGGCAGCCATGAGTCCTTCTGCCCTAGGTCGCATTGTGGATGATTACAAAAAGGCCAAGCGTGCACTGCATGTGATGAAGGCCAAGAAACATTTCCGCATTGAGACCAAGCTGATCAACGAAATCTTCCGTCACTGTCCCATTGGAGACAAGGACTATGATTGGTTTGATCCACTCCCTAAGAACGTCACCTTGCGTTCTTTGGGTATCTCTACCAAGGAAGTGGTGGATGAGTTCATCCATCGCAGGCTATTGCCCAAAAACTTTTATGCTATCACCGAACAAACCCCTGTACTATGACAGAGACTACAATCACCCCATCTGCAGAGACCAACAAGTATGCTGGCCTGGAGAACAAGGAACTTGTGTTCATCTTCTACAAGATGAAAGAGTTCGTCACAAACCTTGATGATACTTTGTCACAGAAAAAGATCAGGAAAGAGGTGGATACCCCTATGGGTAAAGGCGTAGCGTACATCGCTGTGTCTGATGAGCATGTGCAAAAGTTCAAAAGCTCTGAGCATTACCGTGTCATGCACGACGTGCTCAGCAAGCTTGAACCGATCGTTGAAGTGATAGAAGAGTGTGATGAGAGCAGCAAGACATTCGCCAATGAGTTACGGTAGAGTATCCAACCAGGCTGTGTTTTACCCTGGGCTTTCTCTGGAAGCCAAAGGGTTGTATGCCATTTTGTGCAGCCTGTGCGGTACCAAGAACTACTGTTACCCTAGCGTTCAGACGCTTGTGCAGTTGTCCGGCAAGAGTCGGTCAACTGTGCAGCGCCTGCTTGCTGAGTTGTCTTCAAAGGGCGTGATCAAACGCAGCTTTGACCCCATCAAAAACTTAACAATAACCGTCCATCTGATGGACAAAAAATCATAAACCATGAGTAAACCTCGCGCCTCCTACATGGAGCAAATCTCAAACTTTCACGAGCAGTGTGAAAGATCAGGTGTTGACACCTATGACGGCCTTGCATTGGCCCTTGAAGTAGATCCTCAAGGCAAGCCAGTAGGCATGGTCGTTAAACAACAGGGCACACCGTTCATGTTGCTTGGCGTCATAGACAAAGCCGTTGAAATGTTGAAGAACGCACGCCAGCAGATCCTGGATGACCTCGCTGAAAAGGAGAAGATCTCCAAGATGGTAGAGCAATTGCCTACAGCGTTGGCCAACCAGATCAAAGCATTGGAAATGCGTATGCGTGCAGCTGCTGCTGACGGTAACGAAGAGGAGATGCATAAGATACAGGCTGAACTTGAACATTTACTGGATTCGTCCAGGGATAACCTGATGGATCTGTTGCGCAAAAAGCGTGACGGTAATGAGGGTGGAGAGTTCAACCCAGGAGACTTTTTGAAGGGTGGGATGTAAGTAGAAGCCAGCATGGGGGTGTGTCACCAGTGAGACACCCTACATGTTGTGCGCTAATACTTTACTATTCTCTCTTTACTTACCTGTCATGGGTGAGACGGGGTAAGTCTCATGGATGACACACCCTTGTGTCACTAGTGAGACATGCACCCTACAATTTTTGACACGAATAACCAGGCTACACCTGGGATCCAAACCCTGACCAGAACAACCAGCTGCGAGTGCAGTGGTTCACAAAAATCAATACTTACATCAAATTATGAATATGATCCTTTTACAATCCTTCATTGAAGGCACCAGCTACCAAGTTCGTCCACTATCAAACCAGGCTTTTGAGAAGACCCTGACACGTAAAGTGGAGGACATGAAGATCACGTGTAATATCGCGGACTTCGCCCGTTTCCCATTGGGTACGGTGTTCATCTGCACAGAAGCAGAATTTCCTGAGACGGACCATTTGCACATCGGCAAGGATAAAGCGCCAGCCTTGATGTACAACGGGTCTGTGTTCCCCTTGGTAGGATACACCAACCTGAATGAGATGGTTGACTATACAGTTGACTACATGTTGTCGTCATCTGAGTATGGCTTGGACGCAGCTCAGAAGTTCACCAAGCAAGTGGAAGCCTACGGGTACACGTTTGATTGGGAAGAACGCCTCAAAGTTCCTGAGCCAGGTACTACAGGCACAGCTCCTATGGGTGCCATGAAAGCTGCCATTGCAGCTAAGTATCCCTGCCCCAAGGTAGAGGATATTGGTTTCCAGGTAGACCCTGACAAGTGGTTCCTCATGGTGCGCAACGTATTGCGTGGTGAGAACACCTTGCTGGTAGGACCTACCGGGTCAGGTAAGACCGAGATCATGACCTATTTGTCCAAGGCCATGGAGCGTGAGCTTCACATCCAGGACATGGGTACCGTGCAGGATGCATCCTCTGCGTTACAGGGTGTGCATAGGTTAAACAAAGAAGGCCACTCTGCCTTTGAGTTTGCACCATTTGTTGACCACATCAAGAGCGGTGGTATCGTCTTGCTTGACGAGTTGAACCGTTCTCCCCTGGCTGCTAACAACATCCTGTTCCCTTGTTTGGACAGACGTCGTTACCTGCCGATTGACATTGCCTGTGAGGGCTGCGACCGCAAAATTGAGGTGAATGAGAACACTGTGTTCTTTGCCACTGCAAACTTGGGTGCAGAGTACTCAGGTACCCAGGCCATCGACCGCGCGTTGTTAGACCGCTTCTTCCCCATCGAGTTGGATTACCCACAAGAGAAGGATGAGGTGCGTGTCTTGATGATGCGTACGGGTATTGATGAGAAGTCTGCCACCGGTATTGTGAGAGTCTCTAACGAGATCCGCAAGCAATACAAAGAGCAGGAGCTCACCAACGCCGTGTCTGTACGTCACACGTTACAGGCTGCTGGTCTGATCGCTGATGGTTTTGACGCTGACAAGGCGTTACGTTCTACGATCCTTCCTCTGTTTGAGGATGGCATCGGGGTGTCTGAGCGCTCTAAAGTGCTCGGCATCATGGCTGCATTCTAAAAAGCTGTAAGGGAAAAGCTATAGTTGAGCGGGGAGACATGTTCTCCCCCTCATCATTCCCCAAGTTGAACTATGCACGACGACCTACACATGGGTAAATACGTAAAAGACTGGTTTAATAGACGCGCGGAAGACGCGTTCACCCACGTTGATGACTCTAAGAGATTATTCAGCTGGGACCATGGAAGAGATTCGTACTCTTCTTACTTCCACACTGGCAAGAACCCTGCTAAAGACGCAGGTAAAATGATTGGCTCCATCTTCAAAGTGATTGGACTACCCAAGCATATCAAGTATACTCCTGTAGCTAACCAGGTCAAAGAAAGCTTGAAAGGATCTTCCCCCAAAGTACACATCCCCATTGGTATGTTGCGTGACGAGGACAATCAATGGAAAGATGACCCAGCTACTTTGGATGCATTCTATGGTGCATGTATCCAGAACGCAGCCCTTGCAGCGATGCAGTCTGATATGGATTACAAGCGCACCATTGGACCACGTTATGGTGAGGACAAGAAAAGTGTGCATCACTTGCTGACTTCCGTGCTCAATACAGAACGTATTGACAAGAAGCTTGCAGACCGCATGCCTGGTTATTTGAAGTTTGTACAGAAGTTCAAGAACCATACGTATGAAGAGAACTACCAGGCGCCTGCTGATGATGCACCCGCACGTGCTCGTTTGCTGGACTTGATTGTTCGTATGCTTCGTTACCCTGCACATATCACCGAGGAAGAGATGGAAGAGTTCAAGAAGCCCATTGAATCGATTGAGCGCATGCTTAAGCGCAGAGGTGGGATTCCTGACACGTTTTCTGAATGCGAATCTTTTGGCCGCTCTATGGCCAAGATCGTGTATGAGTACATGGAAGAAGAACCACCACCCACAGATGGTGGAGGAGATGGTGAAGGTGAAGATGAGAGTGAAGGCGGGGACGGTACACCACCACCAGGCATAGGTGAAGGCACCGGTGAAGGCAGCTCTGGTTCTGAAGGATCAGGCTCTGAATCTGGTGGGTCTATGCCTATGAGCAAAGAGGACTTGGATAAGATGGCCGATGAGATGATGCGTGACCTGATGAGTGGTGACGAAGGTGATCCTGCTGATAAGAAACTGATGCGTGACTTTGAAGACTTTGAGGATTCATCCAAAGAAGCTGATGAGGAATTGTGGGATAAGATCGGTGAAGGTAAAGCTGAACGTGGTAAAGTGTCGTTTGATGTGGCTAAACCACAGAAAGAGCAATACCTTAGGGACAAAGCCAATATTGATCTGACCAAAGCACAGGTACTTGCACGTCTGTTTGCCCGCAAGAGCAAGGACTATGAGTTCACCATGAAGTCTATGCGCTCCGGTCGTTTGGATGTGGGTAAGCTGGCAGAAGCCAAGCAACACGTTCCTACGATCTATGAACGCATGGGTCAGGTGAAAACCGACAAGATCTGTGTGGGTGTACTCATTGATGAGTCTGGTTCCATGAGCGGTCACCGCATTGAGAAGGCCCGCCAAGGTGCCATCTTCTTAAACGAAGTACTCAAGAAGATCCCTTCTGTGGAGCTGTTCATTTACGGCCACACCGCAGACACCAAGGGTGTTGGTTCTACCGACATGATGATCTACCGCGAGCCTGGTAAGCAAACAGATCCCTACGCACTGGGTTCTGTGAAAGCTCGCGTGGAGAACCGTGACGGTGAGGCTATCCTGGCTACCGCTGCGCGCATCCGTTCCAAGACCAAGAACGCAGGTTTGCTATTCGTACTGTCTGACGGTGGTCCTTGTGCGCATGAATATCATGGTCGCTCTGCGGTCAATGATGTGCGCAAGAAAGTACTGCAGGCAGAGGCACTTGGATTCCAGGTGATTCAGATCGCTATCTCTGAATGTGTTCCTTCTTCAGAAATGTTCAATCACTACATCACCATGACTGACATGAGTACCTTACCCAAGGACCTTGTCAACTACATGAGTAGAAAGATTGGCAAGCTGGTGAAGGAGCGTGTGTTTGTATAACTGTAAACCCCCAGGTGTAACAGCCTGGGGGAATACTTAACCTTAATCTTATGAAAAATGGCTATAGAAAAAGTGCCAACAGCAGCAGAGTTTCATTTTGAGACTACTCAATGTCGTATCATGCATCGTGATGTCAAAACAGCAATGATAGAATTTGCTAAACTCCACGTTAAAGCAGCACTAGAGGCTGCTGCTAATAATGCTGAAGTAAGTATAGAGTTATCTAACCCCTACGATCCTGAATCTGAATATGCCGAGGTAAATAAACAATCAATCCTTAGCGCTTACCCTGAATCAAACATTGAATAGCATGAAAAAAGAAATCGTTTACACGGACAGGTATGCTCTTATCCTAAGTGATGAGATACCTTCTTATGGAGGAATTATATTTGAGGATATTTCAGGCATACTCTCACCTTATGAAGAGGGAGATATTGTTAAGAATCCAAAAACTATAATCGCCCACTTACCACTAACTGATGCACCTATCCTTGAAGGAGTGCCATTGCTTCCACCTTTACCAAAAGAAGATGATGTTAACAAATTGGCTTATGAAAAATGGAAAAAATCAGATGAAAGGTCAGGTAATCCACCCTACATCTATGGGGTTGGTTTTAATGAAGGTTACAACAAAGCAAAGGAGAAGTACAAGTACACTGAGGCTGATCTAGAAATTGCAATGAATTGGCTTTTTGAAACAAAAGGCAGGAAAGGCCTTGAAGATCTAATAGAGAGACTTAACCAACCATCAAGACCTACTCATTTTGAGTGTGAGATTGTAGATTTTGAAGTAGATATGGGTTTAGGAGAAGAATGTATTGAGTATAGTCAATATCCTAAAACAATAACCAACTCGCAAGGTCAAGTAGAACTTGTGGGGAAATACCTCTAGCCATGGAAAAAGAATTTGCATCCAACAAGTTAGTAAGAATTATTGGAGGGTTTCTAGACACAAGAAGCAACAAAGAGGATTTTGCTCTAACGCCATATTTGGTCAGCGTGATTGCAAAGGTTGAAATCATCAGGGTTTATGGGATTGGAATTTGCTGGGGCTACTACTCTTTTTACCTAGGGTTGGCTTTCAATCTTCCAAGTAATTACCCTGCGTTTAGAATTATCTCTAAAAATGATTAAGCAGATATGGCAAGCGTTCTGCGAACCATTCAGAATGGTCAATGACTTTATGTTTGGTGACGCCCACCACATTGTCAGCAGAAAAGGCTGGCGAATACTTAACAAACAACAAGATGAAGACTAAACTTTTTATCCTTTTGACAACTATACTACTGTCGTCCTGCAGGGAGCACATTGATTCATACACTGAACCTCTCCTGCTCAGACAGTTGTCCAACGTAACAGAATCCAATCAAAGCAGCTCAGGTGGTTTCCTGCTGTTCTTTGCCAGTTACCACAGTGAAACTACCAACGAGGACATGATCAAGGTGTTTGCCAAGGTGGACGGTTCATACCGTTTCCTTGAGATTCCCATGGAGATGGTGAAGATCAAGCTGGACAACACTGTGGAAAAGCCTTATGTGCAGATATACTACAAAGAGTTCTTCTACAAAAGGCCTACAGACACCCAGATCTGTGATTCCATGAACGACTACTACGTCAAAGGTCGTGGTTCAGGTATATATACCTACATGATCGTCTGTCCTGAGAAGTACCTGCCTGAAGAACTGCTGCCTGTCAGCATAACCCACAAAGCCATATGATGAACATGACCGATGAACAGAAACACCGTGTGTTGAATGCCCTGATGTGGATGCAGGTGTCTGTCTACATGTGTGACAATACAGAGAACATCCCCTGGTTCCACGCCAAGCGGGTGAAATACCTGACCAAGAACCTGGTGGATGCCATCATGAAAGACCATGGGTACATCATCCAGTCTTTGTGGGATGATGAAGGCACCCAGATGAGCATGGTTACCCGTGTGGTAGATGAGTTCTGTCAGAAGATGCAACAGATTGATTACTGGAGACTGACTGAGGTGAACCATTTGTTGGACATGTACATTGACGGTCAGTTTGACCACCTGTTTATTAAACCAAATGCCGATGAGCGAACTACTGAAACTGGAGTACAGGATACTCTCTGAACTATCTGACTTTTTTCCCAAAAACTCTTCTCACAAAGCAGCCCGCGCCATAGGTATGCGCATGCAAAAGATCATTGATGAGCTGGAGAAGCCCATTGAAGCACCTGTTGAAAAGGAATCCATTCCTACAATCAAAGTCTTCAACCCTATACCTAAAGTACTGCACGATCAAGACGGCTATCCCACCCAGGAAGCATTGGATTATTTGCAGAACTGGTGGTTGGGTTACCATGATGGCAAGTGGATACAAGGTGAGTTCAGCGAGCTAAACAAGAGTAACATCATAGCTCTGATCAAATTCACAAACCGCTTGTGGCACTTTGATGACTGGGGATTTGTGCTGGATGTGCGTGCTAAAAAGCTTGAGCTGCACACCGGTGGATGGTCAGGCAATGAAGAAGTGATGACATACTTTAAAGACACAGCATTTGCCCAGTTCTACTGGAAGATGACAAGAGCCGGAGGGCATTATTACTATGAGTGGAACTAGCCCCACAGAAACCGTATTGCGCAATGCATTACAAGGACCGCATAGCCATGGCGCGATGATGGTCGGTGACAAACCTGTCCTTTATAGGATAGAGCGTGACAAAATTGTTACGCTGCTGGAGTACGCTCCACACATTCAGGCGGCAGTGTCCCCTGAATTTTTTTACAAACACATAACAATCCTTACATCTCCTTGCCTATGAAAAATGCATGGCACCAATCCGGTAGCACGTTCTCAATAGACGAAGTTACCTCACAAGTTGACAAATTACCTGTAGGTGTGTACAAACTACAGTACAATGAGATACGTAATGTATTCTACCTTACCCAGGTTACTGAGAAGTTTGAGTTCCCGTACAAATTGTACAACACTGAAACTAAGTTTGTTAACCGTGTTAAAAAGACATGGGATAACACCACTGGTAACATGGGTATCCTGCTCAACGGTATCAAGGGTACCGGTAAGACGGTTACCGCAGAGCAGATCTGCAACAACATGAACCAGCCTGTGATTATTGTAACACAGAACTACAAGCACTTGACTTCTTTTCTGAACGAGTTGCAGCAGGATATCACGGTGTTTATTGATGAGTACGACAAGATCTTTGAACGCAGCAATAACTTGTTGACTGTCATGGATGGAGCGTTGAAGACAACCTCGCGTATCCTGTTCCTGATGACCACCAACAACCAGTGGGTGGAAACCAACATGTTGCAGCGCCCAAGCCGTATCCGCTACATCAAGCAGTATGGAGACTTGCCTTTGAACGTGATCATGGAGATCGTTGATGACATGTTGGTACACCCGCACCACCGCAAACGGACCATTGAGATGATTGCCAATTTGCCGATCATCACCATGGACCTGGTGAAAAGTGTAGTCCAGGAAGTCAACATCCACAATGAAGATCCGTTCAGCTTCAAAGAGTTCTTCAATGTCAATGGTGATAACGATGACAAGCGTTTTAACGTGTACTACTTGAATGAGCAAGGTCAGAAGGTGTTGCACACTCCAAACGCAGGTATTAACATACGCCAGATCAAACCTGATATTGTAGGGTATGATTTCCGCATTGAGTCAGGTCGTCCTGAGAAAGGTCATCAGACTGGATACCAGGGTGAAGTCAAGCAGGTCATCTCTGACAACCAGTTTGTGGTAGAAGAGTATGTTGAAGAAAAGATTCAACCTGCTGAACCTGAGGGCAAAGTTGAAACCAAAGAGTACTACATAGACCGTGTGTATATCGTAGAAGAAGTTAAGAAAACGCACTCAGCATTTAACGCCTATGCCTTCTAAAGAAGAAAGACAAATCGTATACAACTCCGTGCTCTGTTTAGGGTGCGGAGCTGTGCTCGTCTCCTATCACCGCCACGACTACAAGACGTGCGAATGTGACAACCAGACCATGGTTGACGGAGGAACCAGCTACCTGAGATACGGTGGCAAAGACATGACAAAGGTAGTAAGTACACCTGTATTCCTGGATGAACCTTTTGATAAGGTTCGTCATTATGCATATCGCGGTGCACGCGGAAAGAATGGTGACCAACCGCTGCGTTGGATTCCCATATCTGAGTTGACCAACAATCATCTCCAGGCTATCCTGGATTATGGCGGTGCTGACTGGCACCTGGCTTTGATCAAGCAAGAGATCACCTACCGTGAGCTGCATGGCATCATGATAGAAGACACAGAAGTTTAACCCAATCCTATTTAAACCATGAGAGTTTCAAGAACTGATTCAGTAGTTAACTACGCAAACTTTATTCAAGAAGTGTATAACCTGACACACAAGGCGCCTACTGAGGTGTCTATGCAAAAGCTTTGCCGCAAACACCATGTGCCCACTACAGTTTGCACAAAACTGAAAGACGAAGGTGTATTGCGCAGAGGGCACAAGAACACGTATCGCTGGATAGGACCCGCTCCTACTCCACAGTTTATAGCAACCATGCGCAACGGTACCATACAGTACCACAGGGAAATGACGTATAAGCAAAGAGCTGTGGTCAAAGAGCAGTTGCAGATGAACTTGGGTGCAGAGGCGCGCGTCACACCCATCGTGTCAAAAACGAAGCGCCAAGCAAAGAGAACCTTCTCTTTCTTCTGGGGCTTGATCAAGTTCAACTACTAATTACAGGCCTGTGAAAACCATACCCTTTGATTATGACAAATACATATCCACCTTCCCTAGACCTAAAGTGTTTACCAAGGGTGGAATTGAAGTGCTAGACTTTCACCATCGTGGTGATAAAGAAGTATGGAAGCTTTGGGGTAGACTGGCTACAGGTCCTACTGCATATACTGCTGTTGTCTCACCTGAAGACAGAGGTTTAGAAGGGTGGACAAATACCGGACATTTTACAGTACATGGCAGCTCAGATGAGATGAAAGCCTTCAATGAGGGTGGTAAATATGACCTTGTCATGAGTGATGGTAGTCCAGAGAAAGTAGTATACAACCCAGGTCTTAAATTCAAAATCTACAATGTGTACTATGACCCTGCAAGGAACACCATTTTCTTGAGTGGTGGATACCATACTCCTGGTGAAGCAATAGAAAACAAAGGTGTGCATAGCCACGTCTACTTGGGCATGTTCTCTCTTGAAGGCAACCCACAGTTTGACCATATTTTTCTAGACAACGGCTTGGCCACAATACAAGGAAATCATGAGTGAAGAAAGAATTCCATTTGACTATGACAAATACGCTGCAGATCCTAATGCGTGGAAGCTGTATGATGATAACGACGATCAGGTTGTTGCAGTATTTAGGTCATATAATCCAGGTGATAACTACGACTTAAAAGGTATCGTTCAGTTGGGACATGTTCCAGCGGATAGACCACAATACATGGAGCGTACATGGACAACTAGCGGTATGTACTCAAGAAATGATTCTGAGTCTTTACTTAATATTGTCAGCATGGAACCTGTTGAAGTAAAGAAACCTGTTGTTCCAACTGTGAAATTACATACACCCGCAAAGCTTCGTAATCTGTACTACGATGCTCAAAGAAACAGGGTGACCATGTCTATGAGTGACTACACTGATTATGAATCAGCACAACTAGTAGCAGCAAAAGAAATCAAAAGCAACCCTGACAAAGAACACCTCTGTGTTTTCTCTATGGCGGATCATCCCCAGATCAGAGAAGTGTTGATTGCCAGAGGGTTAGCTGAAGTTGAACTTGACGACCATTAAACATGAGTGAAGAAAAAGTACCGTTTGACTATGACACTTATGCAGCAGATCGCACTGCTTGGAAGCTGTATACTAGAAAGGAATATGAAGTGCCAGCATTGTTTAAAGATAATAATGATTCTGCAATAAACTACCCTTTGAAAGGAATTGTTCATGGTGTTCGCGGAGCATTTGATGTCAACACTTGGACACTTCTTGGTAAATTTACAATAGAGGAAAAAGAGAGCGGCCTGGACATCACACACATGGTCAGAGTAAAACCTGAAGTCAAGGCAAAACCACGTTTTATTGATGCTCCTCCTGCACTTGTTAATGTGTTTTTAGATACAAAGACTAAACAGTTACACATAAGTGGAGTTAAAGACAATTATGAAAGTGCAATTGCAAATCAGAAATATCTAGAATCTGTTAAACACTGGAAATTTTTAGGTACAATATCACTAGAGCAACAACCTCAGGTTATTGAACTACTACTAGCAGAAGGTTTCAAATTAAAATCATAGGATCATGTCACACCCGATTTACCACGCCCTTAGCTCAGCCCGCAAGTTTGGAGGAAGTTTTGAAAATTATCTTCCTTTACACCAGTGGTTCGATGAGACCAAGGCACACTACCCTGACATGCGCCACCGTGCGCTAAGACATCACTCAGAAGGCATCTTTTGGGCAGAAAAAGAGTTTGGTGTATACATCACCAACTCAGATGGCAAAATGGTCCCCACCCGTGCGGTGGGTGAACAACATGTCCTGGAGGACATTGGGTTTATCCCTACAATCAAAGACTACCTGGACTGCATGGAGCAGAAAGGGTGGATGTACAAGCCCGGTGAGGGCAGAAAGGTCCTGAAAGAAATTGCTCAGGACAAATCAGATTATGTTAAATCAACAGCACAATTACCATGAGTGAAGAAACAACATTTACAGCACAGCAATTGATTGACTGGTGCGACAAGATGGCCGCAGAAGGCAAAAACCCCGTGATCAAATGGGAAGGTGGCGGTGATTCAGGATGGTGTTACATGGAAGATGAAGACGGAGACCGTTTGGATGAACACCCAGAATCAGAAGCATTGCTTGACCACATGTATGACACCCTTGATTATGGATCATGGGCTGGTGAATTCAGTGCCAGCGGTGAAGCACCGTACAATACAAAGACCAAGTGTTTTGAAGGTACAGACTACTACAGTCAAACCGATAACACCAATTGTCCTGCTGAGATCCGCATTGAGATCCCCGCTTTTATACCTTTTGACCGCCTGGAGATTCAGACGGAAGATGAAGATTGCTCAGTTAGTTGTGACATTGCCCTGGACAACGGGTATATCCACCCCGCTGCACATGATGTCATGACCAGCCTGGAAAAACAGTTGCGAGAAGAGATCACCGCAACTGTTGATAAGCACTATGAGAAAGGTGGTGAGCGAGAGCTTGACAGCTTCTGGAACCACTATGTCATTGACCGCAATGAATTCAAGCGCGAGGGCGACATGATGGTTCATGTACTTAAACAAGTACATTTCTCTGTACAAGATACGGAAGACAAGGACGTTTGCATTGACCTTAAAGACATGTTAGACAATGAGTAAAACATTGACCACACCCAATTACAAAGAGCTGACGTACAATATTAACCGCGTAGGGGGATTTGAGTTCCCCCTTGCGGTGAGTATCTGGAAAGCGCAGCACGGAACCTTTGACAAATTTGAGCGCACCATGCGCGGCAACTATGACGGCACAGAGTTCAACGATTTCTTTGACGTAGTACGTGAAGCGTGGGCTGACGCTCCTGCACTTACCACAGAGCAGGCATTTACTGCTTCCAACATTGAACACCGTAGGGTGATTTTCAATGTGATTGGGGTAGACAACCTGATGGCCACGCTGAAACCAGAGTTGGTGGATCGTAAGACCATAACCAGGGAGAACCTGGTGTTTGACAAAGAAGGTAACAGTAAAACAGAAATGTTGCTGGATACTTATGAGTTGTACAAGATCGACGGTGACCGCCTGTTTGAAGGAACAGGTAACGCAAATCGCTGGCAAAGAGACCGCAGCGTGTATGCCGTGAAATGTAAAGATGCCTCTACTGACCGTGAGTACTGGATCTATGTGCACGCTGATGCTGCTAAGAACAATGATGCCCTTGAAGCCATTGCCTGGACCTATCAGATGAAGTCTTCAGTATATACCAACAGTATCTACCGCCAGGGCGAGGTGATCATTGCCAAGCACGATGGCGTTAAAGAGGTAGGAAAAAACCAGTGGGGTACAACCTTTCAGCTGACCAAAGAAGACTACTTAACCAAGATCAAAGCACAGAGCTAATGGAAAAGAGATACGAAAACATTGATAACAAGCTGGCGCTTGCCATGGGCAGGACCGGCAACGGTCACGTATTGACCACCATGAGTGGTAAGAAGACCATTGAGTGGACTGAAAGTCAGCACCGCAGCATGAACACGGTAGAATTTAGGCTTACAGAGAAAGCAATCCTGTCGCATCCTGAGCATTCTCCCATCGTGCTGGATCCAGGCGTATACACCCGCACCCTGCAGGTAGAGTTCAACCCGTTTGACAACAGCGTAGGCTACATTTTTGACTGATTGTCAAAAAAAATCTACCCTAGATTTTGTAGAAGTGCAAAATCTTGTAGTAATATTGTAGACCTCTATGAACACTGCATTAAAGCGCGCGCTCTATCTAGATGACGTGCGAACTCCAACAGTCACGCTGGAAGGTTACCAACCTTTTTCAGTGGTGAGAAGCTATGACCAATTTGTCAGGCACATCGAACTTAACGGTGTGCCTGACCTCATCTCTTTTGACCATGACCTGGCTGATGAACACATGTGGGATTACCACCACAATCAGGCGCTGGGTTTTCCTGTCATAGAGTATGAAAAATTTCAAGAGAAAACAGGACTTGACTGTATCAAGTGGCTGTGTAATCTGATTCAGGATGAACAAGAAAAAGGTAACAGCATTGCTATGCCTGCTATCCGCGTGCATAGTCATAACCCTGTGGGTGCTGCGAACATACATGACTATGCAAATAGTTTCTGCGCATCCATGGGTTGGCCTGCTGCTGCTACTTTTCTGAGAATCCCGTTTGTGATAGAGACTCAGATCGAGTAATAGGTGTAGCGCTACGCCCGCGTCCATAGTGCAACGGTAGCATGACGGTCTCCAAAACCGTTGGTCCTGGTTCGAATCCAGGTGGGCGTGCAACAACGTTCTTTGACAACAAAATTAAGGAGTGAGCATAAAAAACCACATGCAGAACGAGACGGCCAGTTTCTAGAGAGCGCCTAGGTACAAGTATGTACATGTGCGATTGCATGCAATACCTCCTCAGGTTTATACATGGCTAACAACAATGGTTGAGCTATACCAAAACCGGTGTGATAAACCGGTGGCTCCAGGTGAATGCTAAATTACAGAGATCACCACCAGAGAGAAAACGCGCCCATCGGGAGAACACTACTAAAAGAAAGTCTATCTCACGTTGTTACCCATGTACAGGCTTACCCGCAATACAGAGTGCTGTGTCAGAGTAGCTACTGAACGCCCCAGATGAGAAATACCCACGCAAGTGCGCATAGGCGTGGTGATCAAGAAGCTGGGTTCTGTATTGCAACCTTTAAACTTTTAAAACCAATTCATATGAAGAAAACAATTACACTAGAACTCTTACAGCAAGACTTGAGAGTTATTAAAAATGAATCTGCTGAACAAATAGCAGAGGACATTAAACACTTTTTTCAAAGCAGTACAATCCCTAAAGAAGCTGCTGAGTTATCAAAATTGACGGTAGGATTTAGACAGTGGTACACTGATGAAGGAGTAAAAAACCTTCTTGTGATTAATCATGGTGCGCCATTGGGACAAATCATAGGAGTTATAGTAGGAGCTGCTTATGACATCCTTGAGTACAAAGAGGTTGATTCAGTAGAAATGCATGCGTTGCTTGTTCAGCACATAGTAGAGAACCTTGAGCTATGAAAAAGTTTAAAGAAGCCTTACTGCTGTTTTGCATTCAGATTATCAGCTACTCTTTGTTGTGTATAAACTTTAGAGCAGTAGCTGCAACTGACTACCATGAAGCTGCTATCACAGACTTTATGTTAGCATCTCTATCATTCTTTGTCATTAGGAAAATTGCTCGTAGTGAAGATGCTGTACACCAATGGCTGGGGTATGTTGCAGGATCAGTTACAGGTAGTTACCTAGGAATTTACTTGTCTTCAATACTTAATTAAACAAAAACTATGAAAAAATTATTATCAATTGCTCTAATGAGCTTAACAACCTTAATCGGTTATTCACAAGTCATAGACTTTAACCAAACCATTTCATTGAGTTCAACTTATGACACCATTTGTGGTGGATTTGCTACAATGCAAAACGGCTTACCTGTTATCAGTATTTCACCACAACCAGACGTGTCATCACAAAGTCCTTATAGTGGAAATTATCAGTTTATTGTACCAATTGGAGTACCTATTACTTACACTGTTCATGCGGTAGGCATGTGTGGTTGTGTATTTGACACAACATTCACTGAAACACTTGACTCTACTCAACATGGATTCCATGTTTTTCAGATTGGAGGTAACGGTATCCATGGTGTTTCATGGACTGATTGCTCTGATGCAGTAGGTGTTGAAGAACTATCAGTCAGTAAAAAACTAGTCAAAGTAATTGATGAAACTGGTAGGGAAGCTGTTCCTACACCAAATGGAGTTTTCATCTATGTGTATGATGACGGTTCTAGGGAAAGGAAGGTGATTGTAAAATAAAAACAAACGTGTTGTTCCCTTGAGAAAGGAAGATTGCGGAGATGAACAGTAAGCTCACAACACAGAGGACTTCTCATCCTCAACCCAACTATGGGTTACTTAAATGATACAGTTACAGAGGAATGGTTAGACTAATCTCTGTTATGAAAAGAGAAGTGACTGAATGTTAAGTAATAATAGTTGGATGGTCAGGTGGCGGAATAAAGACGCTAAGGGAGCAAGATAGAAGATCCATAAACGGATTGCTCAAGGTATAAGTGGTTGGCCATAAGCATATGTTACACCATTATAGCCTTTCCAGCGAGGATCTTCATGCAGGGTTATCACCTGCCCTGACTACGAATGTGGTTCGACTCCACTCGTTTACTGAGGTTGTGGTAAGTAGGTGTGCCAAAGTTCGAGCCTTTGGGTCTAGAAATAGATGATGGTAGACACGAACAGTATGACAGCTTGGAAAGACAAGCAAACATAGCACAGTGGTGAAATTGGTTCACACAAGTCAGTGGGGTAATTCCCAACGGTAAAAAAAGATACTTGTGATACAGGTTCGAATCCTGTCTGTGCTACACGTTCTGGCTCATCTCCAGATAGTGTGTCCTACACGATGAGAAACGGGGTGATGCCCGTATGGAATTGCTGATAGACCAAAGGTCTATTTAGATTGACTATCTACTGAAAGGGGAATACATAGTAACCCACTCAAGTCTATTCCTAACCTCTGCGTCTAACAGACTGCTGACAAAGAGGGACAACCGCGATACCTGTAGCTGGATAAACCAGGGTATCATTTGGCCATGTGGTGGAATTGGTAGACACACACGTCTCAGAAGCGTGTATCTCACGATGTGCAGGTTCGAGTCCTGTCATGGTCACAAACCCTAACCTTATGGAAAACTTCACAGGAAGTATAGTCATGGTCCTGCTCTCTACAGCAATGACCATTGCATTCTTTGTACTAAAACGTAAAAGCAACAGCAAATGAAGAAGTGTTTTTACTGTGAGCGTAAGCTGCCACTGTTCATGTACGCACGGAACAGACGAGCTTACCAACGCCCTGAAGACAAGGGCCGTGGCAAATCCTGCCACATATGCAACTACAAGTTCTGGTCACGCGATGGCCACGCATGGTTGCTCAACCTGTCCACTCAGAAATTTGAGCGGGTGGAATTTAAATCTAAGTTGGACATAATCAAGAGAATCCTCTATGGAACCAAGAAAATTTGAAGCATACCTCACCGCTGAGGAATTGGAAAACTACAAGCGCAATCTTGCAAAACATCTCAGTAAAACAGGCTCTCCGTGGACCTATGAAGAGTTTGTCAAACGTTCTGAAAAACGCCACATCATTGGAGGAGCGTTTCCCTGGATAGAGACTCCTGAGGGAGCTGACTACTGGATTGAAATTAACCGCAGGGTGCAGCTTGACATGCCTGTAACCACTCCGGTTAAAGAAGAGGTTGTGTTTGAAATACCAAGGGGTGTTGATTACATGCAGTTCTTTACCGCTGAACAGTGGGGAGAACTAACAGAGATCGCCATGGAGGCCCTGGGTATGGGAGAATATCAGTACTGGATGAATAGCCACCACGTTAGCATTGGCAGTTTTATATACAGTGCTATTCCTACCAAAAAACAATCTCGCTTTGTACAGAACATCCGCATAGCAGAGAGTTCTACTTACAGGGAAAGCCGTGGGTATGTGATCACGCCAGGAGAATTCATGACCAAGAAATCTGCGCTTAGAGATTATGGCCACATCATGCCAGCTGTTGACAAAGAGATAGCGTCTGTCACTATGGAACCGTCTATTGGCACCACCTGGTCAGAGGAATTCATGTTAAAAATGACAGCAAAAGTTTACGAACATATAAGAAAGTCAATGCCATGAGGTTTGTAAAAGGAAAACTAACCAAGACTACTGACAATGAATGGGTCTTCATCACCCGCTTCAAACGCAAAGATGGACACAGTGAATTAAGAGGAGTCCACTCCTATCCCATCACTGCACTTGACGAAGAGGTCGTGCGTTTCCACGCTCAGGACCTGAAAGCATCGCATAACATGGACTACCGTGGAGAGAGTATCAAAGCTGAACTGATTACCCAGTGGAGTTTGCCAGATGGCAGTTACTCTGACCTGTGGCCCTCAGAAAGCTTTAAGAAGTATGCGGTTGAAAAGACATTTGCAAAACTAATCTATAGAGAAGATGAAAGTGAAGATCAAGAAGCTGCACATTGATGCAGTAATCCCCAGCTACGCCAAGCCGGGTGACGCAGGCATGGACCTGACCGCCATCTCAAAACACACTGAGACAGGCACAGATGAGAACGGAGATTACCTGGAGTATGGCACAGGTCTCGCCATTGAGATCCCTGAGGGTCATGTAGGCTTGATCTTTCCCCGCTCATCTGTGAGCAAGAAAGATCTGTTCCTGGCCAATGCGGTGGGTGTGATTGACTCTGGTTACAGGGGAGAGATCAAGCTCCGCTTCAAACTGGAGCAGCAGTACGACGCCTTGGATTCCTGGGTGGATGACCAGCTGTACTACAAAGACGGTGACCGCAGGTTTTACGCCAATGTATACAAGGTAGGTGACAAGGTCGGCCAGTTGATGGTGATCCCTTACCCACACGTAGAGTTGGTGGAGACTGAAGAACTGGGTAGCTCAGACCGTGGTGAAGGTGGATTTGGTTCTACAGGAAAGTGATGAAAGGAACAATAGGTTTTAACATAACGCGCCTTGGGGTTTGTCTCTATGCCAAGAGACAGCCCCTTAGGGACCGCTACCGCTACAAGATCCTGGTACATGTACTGGTCCTGGAAGCGGTACTTAAATTTAATCTGCCATGGAAATCAACATGAACAGCGGCCAGGTAGAGGTAATCAGTCCCTACGGTCGCATCTATCTGTATACCCATGATCATGCCGCCCGGCTGACCAATGATGTATACACCGCCCTTGCTGCCGGTCAGCGCTGGGATGACGCTGACTACCTGGCAAAGATCATCTTCTGCCACATGGTTCCCCTGGAATGCTGGGAACAGGACAGGGGTTATGGGATTGGTACCCAGCTGTACGTGGACGTCAACCTACTGATCAGTGTGGATACTGTCAAACAAGAGGTCACCATTACCTCTGCCAAGGACAAGACCTTCTTTTACAGGAGTAGTTTCAAAGCCTTCATTGAGGAGTACACCAAGGGTGCAGAACTTTAAACTTTGGAAGTTTAAACTTTTATGTAGTTTTGTGGTGTTGGGTGAGCGATTTACACCCACCCCATAAAACGCAGTGTGGGAGCAGGTTTCAGCGAGGGTTCGAATCCCTCCAGCTCCACTTGGTCTACCTAAGTAGTTGATTATCAATGTCTGTGTTTTGTGAATAGCATCCAAACGCAGGCATTTTTTTGTGGCGTTTAGTGAGTGATGTGAACAGGGTGAAATCGTTCAAAAACCCCAACACTATCTTGCTAAACCACCCATTATGATAGTGTACTTCTTTACCAGACCAGGCAAAAAGCAGCGGGAGTACCTGTATGTCAGGCTCAGCCGCGACGGATTACAGGCAGAGATCCGCCTGAACTACGCCTATGATGAGAGTGACCCCAAGCTGGGGTACTACAAGGAAAAGATCAAGGCAGAACTGATGCAGCTGTACAACATGCAGGTCATCAACGACCAACCGGCTGAACCCACGGTGATCAAGCACCTCTTCCTGACCAAGACCCGTCAGTACATGCTGATGGAATCTCTGGGAGACTACGTGGACAAGTACATGTACACCCGTTACCAGAATGAGGAGGTCACCTACAGCCAGTACCAGAAGTATGTCGTGGTGTATAACCACCTGGCAGACTTCCTGGATACCCGCCAGCAGGGTGACATCAACCTCCAACTGGTAGACAAGGCGTTCATCCTGGAATTTGAAAGCTTTCTGCGCCAGTTCAACAACCACAACACCGCCAAGCGAAACCTCAGGAGACTGAAGACCTTTACCACGTACTTGTACCAGGTGAAGCGTTATATCCAGCAGGACCCTTTTGTAGGGGTTAACCTGAGTCTGGCTCCTGTGGTCCCTGTGTACCTAACCAGTACGGAGCTGATGAACATTGTAGTCAAGAACTTCAGCATCACCCGCCTGGAGCAGGTGAGAGATTTGTTTTTGTTCCAGTGTTTCACCGGCTTGTCCTATGCAGATGCTCAATCGTTTGACCGCAACAACTTGGAAGAAGACGTGATCAGAACAGTACGGGAGAAGACAGGAAAGCCCGTCATAGCTTATGTCTATGACATTGCGATGTATATTTTGAAACAGTATAACTACAGTTTACCTAAGATTTCAAATCAGAAAATGAACGCTTATCTAAAGGAAATTGCAGATATTTGTCATATTAACAAGACGCTAACCTCACATGTTGCGCGACACACCTATGCAACAACTGTGAATTTAAACAATGGCGTATCTTTAAAAGCCGTTCAGCTGATGTTGGGACACTCAACAGTAAAACAAACTGAGCATTATGCACAATTGCAGACAACAACCGTGATAAGTGAAGGCAAGAAAAACAAAGCCAAGGTGAACAAAATCTACGGTAAGGCAGCACAGCTGAACTTTTTTGACAACAAAAACCAAACGAATGGCGAAGAAAAAACTCACTGACCAACACATTAAAGAGATGACACAAATGGTGACGCAGGGAAAAACACCTGATGAGATCAGCAAACATTTCAATATTGCTGTCAGTAGTGTTCACAACTACAAGCGTGAGTTACGGAAGAAAGGTGTTGATGTGCCTGATGTCAAAGGCAAACGTCCTGGTGATCCTTTCCAACGCAAAGTCGTCAAAGCTATTACACCCACCGCCCCTGCTATCAGAAAGAGTACTACGCTCAAGTCCGGGTACATCAGCGTGACAGTGAACGATGTACTATTCAAAGTAGACAGCCGCGCTAAATCAGTTACCATTGGACAGGACACACTGCACGTGATGTTCTGATCACCTGGTTTTCTATGTACAGATTACCACTCTCAACTGAGGGTGGTTTTTTTATGCACAATCATAGCGTTATAGTGCGCAAGTTGTAGACCTAGTTCTTATATTTGCACCAGTACCTCTACAAATTTGAGCTACATTAGTCGGCATGTTTTGAGCTTGCCGCTATGTTATATCAACTACCCAACGGGAAATGTATTGAACTAAGTATGGAGCAATTCCTCAAGATGACAGATGAGGAGCTCAAGGGTATGATTGCATACAACGCAGGAGAAGAGGTCAACGACCCCTTTGCGTTGAGTGTACTGCGCTACGGTCAGCACCATTCCATAGAAGATATGGATGACGTGGATGATTTTGCAGAAGTGCCCTTAGAGGATCTGACTGACATCTCTGATGTGGAAAAGATCTATGACGATGACTACATTGACCATGACAATTTAGAAACCTGACGCCACCCCTGCCGGGTTTGTTTAACAGCTTTTGCTGTCCTGTTATACTACGCTTTATATGCAAGCAAAACAAAAACCATGTGCCGGATGTGGTGAACTCAAACACATCTGGAAGAATCATGAGGGCAAGAAGTACTGCAAGGATTGCTGGTACAGAAATGAAGTCCCAAAGACACCCTCGCAACGCAGGCCCATGAAGCCTGTCTCTGACAAGAAAGACGTCCTGGATGTCTTATACTCTAAACTGCGCAAGGAGTTCCTGGAGAAACCAGAGAACGCCACCTGTCGCGCTAAGCTACCCGTATGCCAGGGTGGATTCAAACAAGAACTAACCGTACATCACACCAAGGGTCGTGGCAGGTATTACCTGGACACTACCACCTGGGTCCCGTTATGTATGGCATGCCACCGCTGGGTTGAGGAACACCATGCGGAAGCCAAAGACATGTTCCTTTCACAACACAGAATCTGACTATGAAGAAATTTATCGGTTACTACATTATTGGTGCGCAAAATCAACAAGACGCACAGAACGAAAAAGGATTGTTGTTATGGACAACAGTTAAACCCAGCTGGTTTAAACGTACACTGAATCGTGTGTTGTTAAACATCTACTGGGTAGACAAAGAGCGCTACAGCGCAGAGAAAGAAAGCAGAAACCCTGACGTTCAGCTGGCTAAAGTTCGCTGGACCAAACAACCTAAATAAAGCAAATGACTGAAACTGGATTATCCAAACGTGAGATGATCCAGCAGGAAGCGCTTAAGGCTACAGTGGGTAAATACCGCTGCGGCCTGGCGATCAGCATGGGTGTGGGTAAAACATACATCGGGTTGCAGCACATGCAACGTGAGTATACCTATGCCCTGGAGATGGACACCAAGCCATCTTTCCTGGTGGTTGCCCCTAAGGTGGCGATCTTCCAGAGCTGGAAAGACGACGCTGAAAAATTTGGCCTCGCTCACCTGCTGGAGTACATGAACTTCACAACGTATTTATCATTGTCAAAACAGCACCATGACTATGGTTGCATTTACCTGGATGAGTGCCACAGCTTGTTGTACTCTCACGAGTTTTACTTAAGCACATTCCCCGGCCAGATCCTGGGACTCACCGGCACACCGCCACGCTACAGGAATTCAGAGAAGGGTGAGATGGTGAACACCTTCTGCCCAATCATATACTCCTACATCACTGACGATGCTGTGGATGACAAGATCCTCAATGACTACAAGATCGTCGTACACCAACTGGAACTGTCTTCTCACAAGAACTACCTGGTGAAGCTGAAGAACGGTGGACAGTTTACCACGTCCGAGCGTGAGCACTATGCTTACTGGACCAAGCGTATACAGGAGACCACCAACTTTGCCCAGCAGAAGATCTTCCGCATCATGCGCATGAAAGCCATGATGGAGTATAAGACCAAGGAGCACTATGCCAAGGAGCTGATGGAGATGAACCATGAGAAGTGTATCGTGTTCTGCAACACCACAGAACAGGCTGACCGCATCTGCCGTGACAGTTACCACTCCAAGAATCCTGACAGCGAGGAGAACTTGCTGGCGTTCAAGGAAGGAGCAATCACGCAGCTGAGCTGTGTACTGCAACTCAACGAGGGGATCAACATCCCTAACCTGAAGATCGGTATCATCTTGCACGCGTACAGCAATGAACGCAAAAGCGCCCAGCGTATCGGAAGGTTGTTGCGCCTGAATCCAGATGACAAAGCGGTCATTCATATCCTGATGTACCGCGATACCCAGGATGAACAGTGGGTGCAGGAAGCACTCAAGGACCTGGATCCAGAAAAGATAAGTTACACCTACGCTATGATTGACTGATATGCAAAACGCTACCGTGCATTACATCAAGAAAGAAGGACAGTTGGTACCCGCCTCAGATCGTGACGCGGGTGCCCTCAAACTGTTCAACATGGCTATCGCAGAAGGCGATACCATAGAAGTTTATTTGACAAAGACAGATGGCAAGGAGAAGACCATGGGTCAGCTGGCCAAGATCCACCGCATGATCCGCGAGGTGGCCACGTTCACCGGCAATGACTTTGATGACATCAAGGATGAGGTCAAGCGTAAAGCAGGACTGTATAAGGTGACAGGAACAGAAGAGCACCAGACAGAACTAAAAAGTTTTGCCCAGTGCTCTAAGGATGAATTGTCAACGGCTATTGAAATGTGTGTGCAGCTTGGGCACCTGGTAGGTTACTACCTGGATTAACCCTCGCCCATCATTTCAGCAAATTCTTCAGGAGTCACCTGCTTGGTAAAGCCCTGCTCTTTGCAACGGTCCTCAAACTCCTTACACAGGATCAGTACCGTTTCATAGTGCTCCACCCAGGTCTCGGTGAACTGCTGGGTTTTGATCTGGTCATTGGCGCTTTTTAACTCTTCAGGAGTTTTGCCATTGACGATGTGACCTACAAGATCTTGTATACGCTTGTAGTAGCCAGAGCTCATCTTGATGTCTACCAGGGCAGTAGGCACGATGATCTCCAGCATAGGGTTTGGATTTGTTTTCTCCATACTTTATTGCTCTATAAAATTGTTTACAAATGTAACAACAAACACAGTTGAATCTAACATTTAATTCATGAGTTTAAAATCACAAATACCTAACATCAATCATGATGAGGTGGTCTCTAAAATGTCTGAGATGCTCAAGGATTCTGGATGGCACAGTGTGCTGAAGGGATTCCTGGTGTCAGAAGATTTCAAGAATATACTGCTCACGCTTGCTACCGCAGTAGGTGAAGACAAACGCTTCACGCCACCACTTAAGCAGGTGTTCAGGGCATTCCAGGAATGTCCTTATGACAAACTACGTGTCATCATGATTGGACAGGACCCATACCCTCAACTAGGAGTAGCAGACGGTATAGCTTTTTCATGTGGTAACACGGGAAAACCAGAGGCTTCGTTGCGATATATGCTTCATGCCGTCAATGATACTGTATACGGTGGCACACAAGACGTAAAGCTTGCAGATCCCAATTTGGTACGGTGGTCTAATCAGGGTGTACTGATGTTGAATACAGCATTGACTACGGAGGTAGGCAAGATAGGTAAACACTTTGACATCTGGCAACCTTTCATCGCATATCTTATAGACATGCTCAGCAAAAATGACCGCCCGCTCGTTTGGGTGTTTATGGGTAAACAGGCACAAGCTCTATCAGATATGGTAGATGATCACCACCATATCCTTACGTGTTCACACCCTGCCTCAGCTGCCTACCAAAAGCAGCACAAGTGGGACTGCAACAACGTTTTCAACGATGTCAACACGTTGTTGAATGATGCTCCTGTGGTGTGGTAAAAGTTATGAACAATGACGTTTTTTCTGTAGAGCTCACTTGCCTTTGCTCCACAAAATGATTATTTTAGCAACCTCTTTTCCGCCCTATATTTATGTTTGAAGCACCGGCCAGCACAACTGGCTCCACTAAACCTGTCGCCTCTCGTTCGCCCTGGAAGAGGTACACTGACATTATGCAACAGGGCCTTGACTATATTTCTTCCCGTGCCAAGGGTGAGGTTAAATCACTCAAAACACAATGGGAAGGTTTCAACAGCATAGGGCTTAACGGAATCGAGTGGCAATCGTTGTATGTACTGGCAGCCAGACCTGGCGTAGGTAAGACACTGATCGCAGCCTCCCTGACCCGCGAGCTACAGCGCATCAACAAAGACCAGGACTTTGCCGTCCTGCACTTTCAGTTTGAAATGTTGGGCCGTAACCTTGCGCTCAGAGAACTGTCCAGTGCCAACCGCATGAACATCCGTTACCTGCAAAGCTCAGGCGATGCAGACCTGCCACCGCTCAGTGCGGCTGACATGAAGAAGCTGGTGGATTATGTGGGTACGCAAGGACACCGCCAGGACTATGTGATTGACACACCGTTGACCGTTCTTGAGATGCGTAAAGCACTCATAGACTTTTACAAGGAAGTAAAGAAGCCATTCGTGGTCACCCTGGATCACACCCTGCTGGTTAAGCAGAGTGGTACAGAGACTAACCGCCAGATGACACTGCAAAACCTGGCGACCATGATGACCGAAATGAAGAATGCGCTGCCCATCACCTTCCTTGTGCTGACACAGCTGAACCGCGAGATTGATGACCCTGACCGTCAGAAGCCCGGTTCACTGAGCAACTACCCCACTGAAGCAGACGTATACGGATCTGACTATCTACTGCAATGCGCAGATGTCATGATCGCGTACAACCGTCCTGCCAAGTACAACCTGAGTTTGTACGGTCCGCTCAAGTACATCATCCAGCCAGATGATAAGTACCTGCTGGCCATGCACGTACTCAAGAACCGTTTTGGAGAGACAGGCATTCAGTGGTACAAAGCAGAGTATGCTCACATGACCATTGTAGAAGCCAAGGCTCCTATGCAACAACCTAGAAAGTAAATTAACAAGTATGAGTAGTTTTCAAGCAGACTCTGCAAAGAAGCACATTACCGAGATCACGGCTGAGTACAGACCGTTCTGGCAACCTGTGTTTGACAAGACATCTACCCCCAACCCACAGTTTTCTGCAAAGCTGTGCTACATGGGTAAGGAGTTCAGCGGTGGAACATCACGCGAAGAATGCGTGCGGTTCTTCCCCAACGAGCTGAACAATGAAGAAGGTATTTACTGTGAACTGTTCAACTGGGAACAGGGTCACTACCACGAAGGGTTCAGGGTGTTATACCACCTTCCCTTTGATCCCCATTGGAGAACAAGTGCTGACTTCAAAGAGGTCACCACGACAGCCTCCGGTGCCAAGCTGACCACACCAACCTATGTGGTCCGCATTACGAAACTGGTCATGGTCAACAAGACCAGCGTCAAAGCAATTGTACCAGAAATGACAACAGACTCAACAGACGCACCTGCTGTGGATTTATTCAGCACCACGGTGGACGATCTGTTGAATGAGGACAAGTATACAGAGATGTTCAGTGAGATGGACGATGATCATTACACCAAGATGACCATCCGCGATCTGTACTGCATCATGCAGAACGTACCTATGAGCAACAAAAAATGGCTGAATCAACTAATTGAAAAAGGTAAAGTATGGCAGAAAAAGTAGCAGAGAAAAAAGAAGCGATCGCACCAGCGGTCCCACAACCAGAATTTGTGTTACCTACTAAGAAAATCAAAGCCGTGTCACAGAACCCTAAGAATATGGTCATCTTCTCTAAGCCTAAGGTGGGTAAGACTACCCTCTTGGCCAACCTGGATGACTGTTTGATCTTAGACCTGGAGAACGGTACTGACTATGTGGATGCGATCAAGCTGAAAGCGCACAGCATCACAGACATCGTGAAGATCGGTACGCTGATCCTGGGACAGGGTAAACCCTACAAGTACATTGCAGTGGACACCATCACTGCCTTGGAAGAAATGTGCATCCCGTATGCAGAGGAGCTGTACAGCAAAACCCCTATGGGTAAGAACTGGTTTACCGATGGTAAGCAGAAGTATGGCTCGATCACCAACATGCCTAACGGTGCAGGGTACCCGTACCTTCGCCAGGCGTTTGAGAAGATCATTGCCTACATCAAGACCCTGGCTCCACATGTGATCCTGTTGGGTCACGTAAAGGACACCTTGCTGGAGAAAAACGGAACAGAGTTCAATGCACTTGACTTGCAACTCACCGGTCGTATCAAGAGCATCACCGCTGCACACTCAGATGCCATTGGCTATCTGTACCGCAAAGGTGATAAGACCATCTTGAGTTTCAAGACCACTGACGAAGTAAACTGCGGTGCTCGCCCTGAGCACTTGCGTAACCAGGAAATAGAAATTTCTAAAATTGACAAAGACGGCAACATATCAGTTGACTGGAGTAAAGTTTTCATTAAAGAATAATCACAAACACTATGTTTAAAGCATCAAACTTCAACCCCAACGCGGGTTCATCTGTACCTAAAATCTTAACACCAGGTACTCACTACTGTAGAATTGCAGAGATCAAGTTGGACACTCCTCCTTATGATCCAGAAGCCTACAGCATCAACGTTTTATTGGAAGGCACCGATCGCGGTGATGATTTCCAGGGCGTGGCCATTGACAAGAACAACCCAAGCCTGGGTAACTACCGCGGACAGATCGCCAATGTGCGTTCAGGTCGCTACCCTTTCTCTACCTATGAGTACCAGGGTAAGACCATTCAGCGCGACGAGCAGATCTTCCGTTGGATGAACAACCTGGCTAAGCAAATGGGTGTGCTTGACCGCATGAACGCTGATGGCGTTGAGGCAGAGACCATCGAGGACTATGTAAAGGCAGTGAGTAAATACTTGACTGACCCAGAGTTGTGGGGTTACTTCACCATCGGTGGACAGGAGTACTTCCAGGAGGGTTATGACAAACCCAACTACCGCATGTTCTTCCCAAGAAACGAAGGCAAGGTGTTCCCATTCTCAGCTCTTGAGAACGATGACCGCCAGCCGTTGAACTTGTTGCCATTCGACCGTGAGAAGCACGTGTTGTTGGACAAGAACCGTGCAGCTGCTGACAGCGGTAAAGAAAGCGTGTCCAGCTTTGGCGGACAGGATCCACTCGGTGGTTTGGGCTCAGCTCCAGCTACAGGTGGATTGGGTGACCTTCAGTTGCCTTAATCCCTACCCATATGAATAACTGGGGAGAGTGTTACAGCTCTCCCCTTTTTTCTTTTCACTATGTTTTCAAGCAGAAGTTTTATAAATGATGTGCATGCCGTACCCAGCCACTGGATCTTTGAGACCTACCTGGGACTGCAGCCACTATCAGGACAGCGCGTGCGTATCCATAGCATGTTCAATCCTGCTGACAAAACTCCGTCCATGTTCATCTACTACAACAAGGATGCAGAGGCCTACCGCTACAAGTGCTTCAGCACGGGTAAAGGTGGCAGTGCCATTGACATGATGATGCATGTCTGGAATCTACCCTTTGCAGAAACCGCAGGCCGCATCATGCAGGACTATGCGGATTACCTCAAGACCGGCAAGCGCTGCGACACACAGATCGTAGAGCACACCGCGTGGAAGGTCGTGGACGTGAAGGCCAGGGGCTGGAATAAAGCTGATGCTGAATTCTGGAGCCCGTACAACATTTCCAGTCAGTTGCTGGAGCGTTACAATGTGCGCCCGTTAGAGCGCTACGTCATGGGTAAGACCATGGAAGACGGTATCCAGGTTCAGGAATTCGTGGTGACAAACAGTAACATATACGGGTACTATACCAGTGAAGGTGTTCTCTATAAGATCTATCAACCGCTCAACCGTTCGCGCAAGTTCATCAAGATCTGCGACTACCTGCAAGGTGAAGACCAGCTGGAGGGTAACCGCTTCCTGGTGATCGCCAGCGGTCTGAAAGATTGCATGGCCTTGCAGAGTCTACCCTTACTCAAAGTGGATGTGATCTGCCCTGACTCTGAGAACACGATGATCCCTGAAGAAAGGATCAAGGAGTTCAAAGCAGACTACAAGGCGATCGTCACCCTCTTTGATTCTGACCAGGCTGGTATCGCCAGCATGCAAAAATACAAGGAGACCTACGGTATCCCTTATGTCTACCTGCCACAGGAGAAGGACATCAGCGACATCATCAAGGTGCATGGCAAACAAAAAGCCCTGCAGTACCTGGTGCCTGTGCTCGATCGTGCCATCAATGCTTACCAGGCAGAAGAAATAATGTTGTAGACCTGTAGACTTTTTGTAGAACATGACTACATTTGTACACCGCTAATCCTTATGAACAACTGGACCTATGTGCCCACTGGTGAAGAGATCACCAAGGTACACCACCTTCCCAACCATGAAGCCATTGTCGGCTTTGTCTACAAGATCACTAACCTGAAGACAGGTAAGTTTTACATCGGCAAGAAAAGCCTGTATCACTCCCGCAAGAAAAAGATATCAGCTACTGAGAAGCGTCTCACCGGAACCCGCAAGACGTTCCGCACAGAGATCAAGGAATCAGACTGGTTGCTGTACCACGGGTCCTCCAAAGACCTGAGCGCAGACATCAGTAAGCTGGGCAACAGACACTTCAAGCGTGAGATCCTGGAGCTGTGTTGCTCCAAGAAATACCTGACGTATTGTGAACTCAGCTGGCAAGTCAAGCTTGACGTCTTGAAAAATGACAGCTACAACGGCAACATCCTGGGCCGCTATTACAACCGGGATATGGAAAACTGTTTTTAACATGGCATCATCAATTACCAAATCGTTCGTGGCACCGCCTGCCCTCAGTGAGCGTATTCAGAAAGAAGAAGAATTCTTCAGCAAACCATTCCTGTTGTCTTACTCAGGTTTGAACAGACTATTATACAGCCCCGCGCTGTTTTACCAGCATTATGTGCTGAAGCAACGAGATGATGCAATGGACCAGAACATGATCGAGGGTAGCCTCATTCACTGTCTGCTGTTGCACCCCACTCATTTTGACAACCAGTTCGTGCTCTCTGTACAGGACCCGCCCAGTGACAATCCACGCAAGGTATTGGAGACATTGTTAATGCACCACAAAGACCTGAAAGCGCACGGGGACACCCGTAGTGAGCTCAGTGAGTTTGGTGATGCCATCCTGGATATCCTGCGTGACGCTAACCTGTACCAGTCTTTAAAGACAGATGCACAGCGCCTGGAGAAAATGATCACTTCCCGTCATGAAGAATACTGGAGATACCTTACTACCATGGAAGGCAAGATCGTTGTAGGTCAGGACACCTATGACTTCTGTAAAGCCGTGGTGGATAAGATCACCTCCAACCCTACGGTCATGGACCGAATGGGATACTTTGGTGACAGCTTCAACGGCATCACCAAGGAGAACGAGAAGGAGATCGTGAGCTTTCCTGCGGACATGCCTTTTGGCTTGCGTGGTTTCATTGACAACCTGGTCTTTGATCCGCAAAGCAAAGTCATCCGCGTCAACGACGTGAAGAAGACCGGCAAAGACCTCAACAGTTTTTCTGACAGCATTGATTACTTCCGCTACTGGATCCAGGCAGCGATGTATGCGATGCTTGTGGAAGACCAGTACCTCTCCAGACCAGAGTATGCCGGGTGGAAGATCGAGTTTAGGTTTATTGTCATTGACCCTTACATGCAGATCGCACCTATCAAGGTGAGCGATGAAAAATTGAACCAATGGATCAGTGATACCAAGGAGAAGTTGAACGAGGCAGCTTACCATTTCAGTAAGCGTGACTTCAGCTTACCCTTCCAGTACCTGCTCCATGAAGAGTTAACACTATGATTTCAGAGATCTATAGAAAATATTTTCAAAAGTCATACACATTCCTATACCCCTTGTTAGGTTTTCACAAAAGCAAACACCCCAAGCCATACCAGACTTATCTGGCGTGGCCGGGTGTGTGCGACCCTGAAGACCGTAAACTGGTGTGCGTATATGAAAGAGATGCAACTGACGAATGGCGCGAGTTTGAACGCGAAATCTTAATCACACATAAGAGCCTGGACCAGGTGATCCCGGTGGACGATGAGCTCATCGCTTATGTGTTTGACATGAATCCCTTCAAGGAAGACCTAGATGCTTTCCTTACAGGTAAATACTCCCGCATGAGCGTGGAGTCAAAGAAGAAACTCACTGACTATTATGGTGTACACACGCCAGAGTGGGTATATATAGAGAGCTTTCTGTTCCCTGAGAAATACTTTTCACAGTACGCCAAGATCCTGGACGTGGATGAAGACCTCATCCGCCAGGTGGGTGAACTCTGTGAAGGCTATGACAGAGAACGCGAAGTATATCAAGAATCAATAACCAATAATCCCTAACAGCTATGCAAAACATGCTTGCTTACAGTACCGACTGGTACGGGCACAAGACATTCCGTCTGATGCCAATCACCAATGATTGTCCTTTTGTAGAGGCGATCTATGATCCAACCACAAAAGTGCTTGCCATCATTGGCAGAACCACGGTGGAAAAACCCATCATGCTTCCCAAGTTGAATGACAAGGGACAAACCACCCCCATCAAAGGCGCTGAGCCTGGACGTGTAGTGGAAGAGCGTCGCATCATGAGCACGTTCACAGAGTACTACATGGACAACATGGCGGACATCACCGCGTACATCGAGCGCTTTGTAGTGAACCATGACGCAGCAGTCATTGCTGAAACGTTGTTCCCTAATCCACAACAAGCCGTAGAATCTATCCAGCAACCTGAACAAGAAGGTTAATCATGAGACAGCGCAAGTTCTGGATAATGGACTATGAGACCATTGTCAATTGCTTTGTTGCCGTCTTTGAGGACATGAACAGTGAAGAGCGCAAAGTTTTTGTGGTAGACCCCTATCATAACGACATGCGCTCCTTCACGGAGTTTCTCATGGAATCACGCGCTTCAGGTGACTGGCATTTAGGTTTCAACAACTTAGGGTTTGACGCCCAGATTACTGAGTATATCCTTGCCAACCAGGAGATGTTCTGCCGCAAGGATGTGGACGTTGATGTTTTTACCAACGTCATCTATCAGTATGCACAATCCGTGATCAACAAGTCACGCAACAACGAGTTCCTTGACTATCCAGAATTCAAGCTGTCCATACCTTGTGTGGATATCTTTAAGCTCAACCACTGGGACAACCGCGCCAAAAGCAGTTCCCTGAAATGGATCCAGTTCTCTATGGACTGGCACAACGTGGAAGAGATGCCTCACCCGCACTATGAAGTTGTCCGCGATCGTGGGACATCTGACATGGTGGTGAGCTACTGTATCAACGACGTACAAAGTACCAAGGCCATCTTCAACCGCACCAATCCCAAGGGAGAAAAGGTGATGGTCTCGCAGATCAACCTGCGGGCGGAGCTGAGCAAGAAGTATGACGTGCGTTTGTACAGTGCCTCTGAGCCAAAGATATCCAAGGAGATCTTCCTGCACTTCCTGAGTGAGAAACTGGGGATGGACAAGAAGATGATTCGCAACATGCGCACCCCGCGTGATCAGGTGGTGGTCCGTGACATCCTGCTCCCTTACATCAAGTTTGAAACGCCAGAGTTTATAGCCGTGCACAACTGGTTTAAAGCCCTGACCGTGGACACCGCTGATGTGGAGGACATTGAGCAGAAGAAGAAAGGACCCAGCTATCGTATGATGTACCGTAAGGTGCCTACGGATTACGCACTCGGTGGCCTGCATGGCTGCATCGCTTCAGGTATCTATGAAGCCACACCTGGGAAGAAGCTCATATCTGCGGATGTGACCAGCTTCTACCCTAACCTGGCCATTAGAAACAAGTGGAGTCCAGCGCATTTGCCCAAGGAAGAATTCTGTGAGCTGTATGAATGGATGTTTGAGGAACGTAAGAAGTATGACAAGAAGAACCCGTTGAACTACCTGTTCAAGATCATTCTGAACGCCACGTATGGACTCAGCAAGGAGCGTCACTCGTTCCTGTATGACCCGGAGCTGACGTTTAAGATCACCATCAACGGTCAGTTGTTGCTCAGCATGCTCTATGAGATGCTGGCTACCCGCATTCCGGGTGCCCAACCACTGATGCAGAACACCGATGGTCTGGAGTTTCTGATCGACGAAGAGCATGAAGAGCTGTTCTACCAGGTCTGCAAGGAATGGGAGGAGATGACCTCCCTGCAACTGGAGATGGTGGAGTACAGCAAGATGATCATTGGAGACGTCAACAACTACATAGCCGTGTATAAGGACGGCAAGACCAAGTGCAAGGGTCGCTTTGAATATGACGAACTGGCCCTGCACAAGAACAAGAGTATGCTCATCATACCCAAGGCATGGTATGCATACTTTATACATGGCACAGACCCCAGGGAGTTTGTACAAAACAACCGGGACATTCATGACTACTGCGCAGGTGCCAAGCTGAAAGGCGATTGGTATTTCATCAGACAGCATGTGGAGGACGGACAGTACAAAGAGGAGACCCTCAAGAAACTGGTCCGCTACTACAATTCCAAACGGGGAAGTAAGCTTCTCAAAGCCAACCCCGATGGAAGAACCATGCAACTGGAAAGTGGCAACGTCCACCAGACCATATTCAACAAGTTCCAGGGCAAGACCTGGGAGGAGTATGACGTGGATGAGAAGTACTATCTGGACAAGATCTATGATGAGATCGCCAAGATTGAGAAGAAAGCACCTGTATTACCATCACATTTAGTAAACCAACAATTAAGTCTGTTCTAACATGAAAAGAACAATCAAGGGCATGCCCGCGTATGCCACCATTATAGGCGCTCCCCTACCTGAGCGCACCAAGTCTTATACCCCCATCTCTCACACACAGGTCATCAACCGTGTGAGAAGCGAGATCACCAACGCTGGGTTTGTCATTACTGGTGAAGACTATCGTTGTTCCAACAACGGTGACATTGCTACGGGTTCATTCCGCATCAACTACAAAGCTGATATGGATATTGAACTGGCGGCCAACTTCATGAATTCGTACAACAAGCAGTATGCCTTCAGGTTCAACCTGGGTGGCATGGTGAAAGTTTGTATGAATGGTATGATGATCAACAACAGCAAGTTCGGTGCGTACCGTAGGGTGCACACCGGCACTGCTGATGTGTTGGCTGAAGGCCACATCTCGGAGTACATCCGCCAATCTGACGAATACTGGCGTACCCTGGTGCGTCACAAGGACAACATGCGTGATCGCAACCTGACCAGGAACGACCGTCATCACATCCTGGGTACCCTCTTCTTTGAAGAGAATGTACTCAACGGGATGCAGATGGGTATTGTCAAGGCCGAGCTTGCTAAACCAAGCTTTGATTACAGGGTAGACCCTGAGTCTGCCTGGGCCCTGTACAATCACATCACCATGGCACTGAAAGAAGGTCACCCCGCTGACTGGATGAATGACCAGGGCAAAGTGCACCAGGTGTTTGACAACCTCTTATACCTGGAACCCAAGACTGCGGTCCTGCCTACAGGCGAACCACTCACGCTGATCCCAAGAGCTGAAGAGCTTGCGAAGGAAGCTGAATTTTAAACTAACAAGAACCCGCTGCATTTGGTGGCGGGTTTCTTTTATCTACTACCTATGAAGAAAGACGTGATCTATGAGGAGTTCTGCAAGGTAGCAGAGCGACCCTCCAAAACGAACAAGGTGTATTTGCTGATGCGTTACCTGCGCATGAAGTACCATATCACCATTGACAAATCAAGCATAGTCAAACGCATCAAATCCTACACCAAATGAACACCAACCTAATTGGTATCTCTGGCAAGATAGGCAGCGGTAAAGATACCGTGGCCCACATCATCAAATACCTCACCCTGGACCCGGAGGTCGTAGGGATGAGCAATGAAAACATCATCGCTGACCTGGAGTACAGGGGCTATGTAGCACGCGGCTCTGATTACAAGATCAAGAAGTTTGCAGGCAAGCTGAAACAAACCGCTTCCCTGTTGACCGGCATTCCGCTAGAGAAGTTTGAAGACCAGGAGTTCAAAAAAGAATACCTGGGTGAAGAATGGAACTACTACACCGTTTCCCTGATCATGAATGGTCAACTCATCCAACAGTCCGGTCGCTTTGTAAACAAGGCAGATGCAGAAGCAGCTGTTGAGATCATGAAGCAATCTTTTGGTACGCTGAACATTGACTACGTCATTGGTGAGCAGCGTATGACCGTGCGTCAACTCTTGCAGGAACTGGGTACAGAAGCCATGCGTAAAGGGCTACACGAGAACGTGTGGGTCAACGCATTGATGGCAGACTACAAAGCGCCCAAGATGAGTGAGTACCACCCCAGCAAATGGGTCATCACAGACGTGCGTTTTTCCAATGAGGCAAAGGCCATCACGGATAGAAACGGTGTGCTCATCCGCATTGAGCGCCCAGGTATACCCTTAAGCGATCATGCTTCTGAGACGGCACTTGATGAGTATCCATTTGTGCATGTGATCGTTAACGACGGTGACCTGAACGACCTGATCAACAAGATCAGAAAACTATTAACGCAACTAGAAATCATTGAATGATGAGACACTATGTAATGGATGTTACGGACGACAGCGTCCAGTATCACCTGGACCAATTTGTTGACCATGACACTGGCTATGATGTATGGCGTTTAAGCTACAGCAACAGTGACCACTGGCACGACCCTGTAAAAGGTCAAACCATCCTGACCGTGACCAATGACGGCAACGGGTTTAAGATCAAGTGGGAAGAAAAGCCTGAGAAGAACTACCTGGATTATAGCCAGATGCGCGAGCTTCAGCTGGTGCTTTCTTTCATACAGAAAACAGACCCTGTTGACAACCATGTCATGATCCTGAAGCGTGACGACGAGTTGGCCCTGCTGTAAACACAAAGTCCCCACCGTTGTGAGGACCTTGCGGAAGAAACCAACTATAAACAAACTACTATGTAGTTCTTTTTAAATGCTCTTGAGCATCTCCACCATCTTAGGATGAGGGTAGATGTCTACTTTGTCTTGTCTGACAGAGTTATGGGTGAACACGCCTGCCTCTCCTTTGAGAGCGCGGGGTGTTACATCCCAGATGTCCTCATCATACGTGAGAGGGATGCCATACTTGTTTTTCCACAACAGCAGTAGTTCTTTAACAGACTCAATCTGTTTGTCTGTGTAGTTGTGATAGAACAAATGTCCTTTGTAAGGGGTAGCCAGTTCACACACTTCGTCAGCAGGTACTTCCTTGCCCACGTAGTTATAGAACCTGCCTTTTTTTACCGTGAGTTGCCCCCAGTTACAGATCTCTATACCAATACTGATCTTGTCCAGGTTCTTATAAGGAACCTTGTATTTCTTGAACACCTCTTCCTTGACACCCAGGTGCCAGGCCCAGTGCTTGGATGAGAATCCCTGTACGATCTGGCCGTCCAGTTCAGGTTTGCCTTTGATCTTACCGCTGATCGTTACACATGTACCAATGCGTTCTTTGTTGGCAGCCCAACCTTTGAACGTGGCTTCACCGTCTGCGTTACCCGCAGTGTGGTGGATATAGATCTGGCGTTTAGGATGTTCCTCCTGCAGATACTGGTCTGCGGGGAACGCAATCTGTTTGAGGTTCATAGGGTTAGCGTTTTAAAGATATCTTCCAGTAGGATGATAGTGAGTATGTCAGCACACCACGTGTGTCCAGGCCTACGCTTAAACCAAACACGCGGTCTTTTTTGTCTTTGAACAATGTCCCTGCCTGTACACTGGAAATGGCAACAGGATAGGTAGCACCAATGGCACCGCCAATGAACACCTGTCTTTTGGGTGGCAGCGGTACAGTCTTGGTGACTGTGATCGTAGGGATCTTATACTTGTGATTGTACATGCGCTCCGCGAGCAGGTTCTTTCTCACCGTGTCTGTGAGAATCACCATACCAATGGAGTCAATGTAGATCGTGTCGCGGTAGATGTTCTTTACCGCATAGCGGTTGACCAGGTCCTCATACTGCTTTTTCAAGGCAGCATAATTGGTATCAGGAACCATCCAGGGTTCACGGATGTACTGCGTATCTTTTTTATACACAGTGACCTTCTTGGTCTCCGTCTTTACAATGTCCTTGTACACCGTGTCAACCTTAACACCTGGTTCTGAGGCAGGTACCTCAGGACATTTGGGTGTACAGGCACGCTGTAACAGGATAATAAAAACCAGGACCAGAATGATCCCGGTGAAGAAGCTGGTTTTGCGGTCAATCATAGGGGGATTATATATCGGGCGTTGCTGCTTTCTTGGCAGCCTTGGTCTTCTTTGGTGCGGCAGGCTCAGCGTCTGCTCCCATAGCGTCTACCAGATCATCGCTCTTGCGACCGATCAACGCTTTGATGCGACTCCAGATGTCCTGCTTGGTCACAGCCTCGATGCTCTCAATGATGCTCTTGAATTCTATAATGGCGATCACTGTACCTACCAGTTTGGCAACCGGTAACATCTCTGTGATGACGTATTTCTCAATCAGGAATCCTGATATGATCGCTACCTGGTATAACAGCAACTTGGTGACGGTGTCACTCATGCGTCTGGAGCGAATACGTTGTTTGAGTTTTAGGGCTTTCCATATGCCAACCACCAGGTCAGCGCCAACTAGAAATCCTACGGTGAGCATGAGCTCTTTGATCGGCAGAAGAATGGACAATGAAGCCAGTAACCAGATCTTGGTTTTCATAAGAAATGCAAAGTTCATATTGTAGAGATAAAAGAATATTCTCCACCACCCTCTACAAGAATATACGCAATTATGGTGACCCAACACACACTTTCAAAAACTTAATTCATATGTGCAGAATGTCTGGAAATTATTTTGTAGACTATATGTGCAGGTCTACAATATGCCTCTATATTTGCAGCCCTCAAGTAAGCACACACACTAATTTTTAATCCCAACCTTATGGCAGAAACACCACTCAGTCCAGGGGACTTGTCGTCTTCAACACCCTGGGGCCCAGTAGGTTATGTAACCTACAAGCGTACCTATTCGCGCCCAACAAAGAATGGAAAGACAGAGGAATGGCAGGACACCGTTGAACGCGTGGTCAAAGCCTGCCGCGAGCAATTGAACGTAGGGTTCAATGCCATTGAAGAAAACCAGGTGCGTCACATGATGCTGAACCTGAAAGGCACTGTAGCAGGACGATTCCTGTGGCAGTTAGGTACCAAAACGGTAGACCGCTTAGGTCTGCCTTCATTACAGAATTGTGCGTTCGTTGTCGTGGACGCACCGATCAGACCCTTTACCTGGACCTTTGAGATGCTGATGCTGGGTTCTGGTGTTGGATTCAACATCCAGCGCGAGCACGTATACCAGATCCCCAAGGTGATCAAGAAGGTGAAGATCGAGCGCAAAGACGTAAACGACGCAGACTTCATCGTACCAGACTCAAGAGAAGGCTGGGTAGAATTGCTTCACCGTGTATTGGAAGCATCATTTGTCACCGGTAAAGGCTTCAGTTTTGCCACGCATCTGATCCGCTCCAAGGGTTCACCCATCAAAGGTTTTGGCGGGGTAGCTTCTGGACCGGAGGATCTGGTCTGGGGCATGCTCCAGATCAATGAGATCCTGAACACACGTGCAGGCAAACGTGTCCGCCCTATTGACTGTCTGGACCTGATGAACGTGATTGGCCGCATTGTCGTTGCCGGTAACGTGAGACGCTCAGCGCAGATTGCCCTGGGTGACTATGACGATTTTGAATTCCTGCGCGCCAAGCGTTGGGACCTGGGCGGTATCCCCAACTGGAGAGCGATGAGTAACAACTCCGTGATCTGTGATGATACCACCAAGTTGCCAGAGGAGTTCTGGGAAGGATACAAAGGTAATGGTGAGCCGTATGGCCTGATCAACCTGGAGGCGGCCCGTCGTATGGGCAGAACCGGGGAGACTCAGTATCCAGACCATGACGTGATGGGATTCAACCCATGCGCAGAGCAGTCGCTGGCCAACTATGAGACCTGCTGTCTGGCAGAGATCTATTTGCCCAACATCAAAAACATCAGAGAACTGTATGAGGTAGCCCGTTTACTGTACCGCATCAACAAGCATTCCCTGGCGATCAAGTGTGCAGTCCAGGAAACAGAGGACATCGTACACAAGAACATGCGCATGGGTATCGGGGTGACCGGATACTTGCAGGCTACTGAAGAACAAAAGAGCTGGTTACCATACTGCTATGAGTACTTAAGAAAGTATGACGAGGAGTATAGCAAGGATAAAGGATTCAATCCTTCCATCAAGCTGACCACCGTGAAGCCTTCTGGTACGTTGAGTTTGCTTGCCGGTGTGACCTCTGGTGCTCATCCAGGTTACTCGCAGTACTACATCCGCCGTATCCGCATGGCTTCTGACAGCCCGATCGTGGGTGTATGCAAGAGCCATGGGTATCACGTGGAGTACCAGCGCAACTTTGACGGGACTGAAGATCACTCTACTGTAGTGGTGTCTTTCCCTTGCAAGTTTCCTGAAGGGACCATGCTCGCTAACGACATGAGTGCACTGGACCAATTGGAAGTCATCAAGCGCTTGCAGGCCGAATGGTCTGACAACGCGGTGTCTGTTACTATTTACTACCGCAAAGAAGAGTTGGAAGCCATCCGTCAGTGGTTGGCTGAGAACTACATCAATGTGAAGAGTGTATCCTTCCTGTTACACAACGAGCACGGTTTTGACCAGGCTCCACTGGAAGAGATCACTGAAGAGAAGTTTGCTGAACTATCAGCAGGTGTCAAGATCATCTCCAGCTTTGACAGTACGATCAACCTAGATGACATGGATATCTCAGATTGTGAAGGCGGAGCTTGTCCAGTACGCTAATCAGAACGGGGCTGTATAACGGCAGCCCCATTCTTTAAACCAACACGTTATGAAAGAACTATATGATTACCTGGTGCAACAGAAGATCACCCCTAACGGGTTGTTCATACTGCACACCACACATCAAAACTACATGTATGCCAACTACGTGAACTACAAGAGTGAGCAGTATCGACTGGCACTCACAGGTCACCTGGTTGAGGATAAATCCGGGGGTCTGACCCCCGTATACAAAATCACTGACAAAGGATTGCACGTCATTCGTGAGGCTGAGCAGATCTTAGCCAAGATGAAGCGCGCAAAGAAAACAGAGATACCCTTCTCTGACTGGGAGGAACACATTGTCAAGTACAATGAGATGTTTCCCAAAGGTAAAAAGCAAGGGTCAAGTGTCACGTTCAAAACAAATCCCAAGGAGTTGTTTGACCGCTTCAAGTGGTTCTTTAAAGAGTATCCAGAATATACGTGGGAGGATGTGTTTGCTGCTACAGAAATGTACCTCAAGGTATATGAGGACGCAAACGATTTCACCTACATGCAGACCAGCAAATACTTTGTCAAGAAAGAAGACAAAAGCAAGAGCACGACGTCATCACTGGCATCGCTCATATACAACATTAAGTCTGGTAACGTAGATGATGTTGAGTCAGGGTTCCATTACTTTGGTCCCTGATCAACCAGCAATGTAAAGCAACAGGGAGGCACTAGACCTCCCTTTGTTTTTACAGACCGAGTAGTTTAAAGAATACAGGATAGAAACCTTCTGTCTCTACTGCAGCAAAGTCTTCAATGTTGAACACTGGATGTTCAATCTCTTCCTCTGCTTTCAGCAGTTCATTCACCGCATCACGCAATGTGAGAAAGTTTTCATTGACCTTTCCATCAATTTGTTCAGGTACGCTGATCGCACCTGCTCCGTCATCAACACCCAGCTCTTTGATCTTCTCGTTGCGCACAGACTCAAAATTGGTCTTGTGTTCAGCGCAAGTCTTGGCCAGTTTGGTCAGGTAGAACTTGGTGGTTAAGGAAAGTTTCTGAGACAACAAAGCTTGCTGAAGCTCTGTCCCAGTTAATTCGCCATGCAGTGCCCAAAGCTCTGCTACAGTAAGTTTGGTTTTGGTGTTTTCCATAGGTGTTATCCTTGTCCTTTGTACAGTTTCTTGTAAGACTTGCTGGACTTCAGTCCTGAAGTTTTACTCTTTGCATGCACGCCGGGACGTTTGCGACGTGGCTTGGGTGCAAAGTTATTAGAAGTTGCTTTTGCTTTTGCCATTTTAGTCAATAAAAGTTATTAAGTATGTGTTGCCTTTGTTGAAGAGATCTCCTACAGGAGTCATTGCAGGATCATCAGCAGGTTCTGGATTTGATATATCTACGTAGTACATAAGGTACTCAATGAAGTTGAACGTAGGATAATCATCACCGATGTCTTCCACCCTGAATAAGTATTTCAGCGGAGAGTCACCTGTTACTACGGGTGCAGAGATCTTGTTGGTTCTTGCAGGACCTGCAATGGTAAAGTGCGATGTCTTGGCATGTCCGTAGGTGTCTTCTGTTGCCCTGTTACCAGGATCTTTGGAGTAACATGATGTCAGCGTGTTTCCTTCTCCACCTGTGATCAGGTAGTTGGTACCCTTGAAGAAACCTACGTTATCAGAACCAATGTCATTGATGGATACATTTCCAGCTGAACTCCATAGGTTAGTGCCCAGGTTGTACGGCAAAATGCCGGACTTGATGACAGATGCTTCTGCGCCACAGCCATTCATGCTGGTTGCTTTTGCGCTTCTTAACCAGTAGCCCAGGCTACAATTGTCTGCCGCACATGCGGTCAGCGCACAGTACGATGTACCATGCAAACAGAATCCTGATAGGTCTGTTGACAGTGCATAGCAGGTATCCAGGTGTACGGATGTAGAACTTCCTGTGATATAGTAACCATGTCCGCCCGTGTTTCTCACACGGCATTTTTCAAGCTTGGACGTGATCGCGCCATAGATCATGATGCCATGATGCTTGGCTGAATTCACATGGATGTTTCTCAGAAGAATGTTGGATACGTTTGAACCTGACTGTCCAGGGTTTCCTTCAGCCACTACGATGCCGCCTGCACCGAGATAGGTATATGTTGCTACGTTGTTTACTGAGGTGTACGTCGACTTGATTCCTTCAAAGTCAATGTTCTCCAGTACCAGTCCGCTTGGAGATACTGTACCTGTGGTAGATGTGTTGGCAGCATACACGTGATAACCTGAACCAGATACCGGCATTTTGAACACGGTGCCTGCATCATTACTGGCCGTAGCTGTTGAGCGACTGGTACCAATAATCTGCACGTTACTGGACAGCACACAGAACATGTGTTTACCAGCACCGGTTGCAAAAGTAATCGTAACCTTGCCAAACAGTAAGGTCAAAGGTTTTTTAATAGATACCGTTGACGTCAGCGTTTGTGAACCGGTATACGATGTACAGTCAATGACGGTTCCTGCCGGAGCAGTGTTGACTGCATTGAGCAGCTTTGCCTGGAACAATGAGGAAGACATACTTCCGTATGCACCTGGTCCATAGGTTTCAAGTTTTATTGTGGCCATGTTAAGATAGGGTTAGATTCAATTGGTCTGCTGCCCAGGTAAACGCACCGGGCGTAGCGTTGGCACTAGTGTTCCAGGTCGTGTAGTCAGTGCCCATCAGGTTCAAGTTACCGTTAGTGACCACGTCGTCACCGGCAGTGCGCAGTTCATAATAGAACACGGCCTGACTGTACAGGTCGTCTGCTATTACCCTGAGCAAAAGTTTTGTGGCTGATTGTGTTACTCCGTCTTTCCAAATGTTCACTGGAGAGATGTCATTGATCATGTCATTCATTTATACTTGTGAAAAAATAGGGTTGGACTTACGGTGCGGGTTCTGGGTCTGGGACTTCCTCCCAGATCTCTACATAGTTGCCATAAGCCTGGGCCTCCTCCAAGCTTAAGGTTTCAATGTATCCATGGTCATATAGCATTCTGTACTTATGCATAAGCATTATTTACTAGTTGTATACGTTTGCCGATAACCAAAATAATCAGCGTACACAGAACGGGCGGTTGTTCCTACCGTCTTGGCAACGACTATCCTGGGCACAACCAACTGCGCTGTTCCTGAGGGCAGATTGGTGGTGTGCGTGGCTTCTAATGTATCATTGATATAGTACGCAGCAGAAGTTCCTGCAGCGTTAATGACAATCTTGAACTTGATCCATGCCCCGGTGGTAGCCGAGACCGTGGTAGTGGTCTGTGTTCTCACAGAACCTGCGGCAGAGATACACTGCCAGAATCCTGAAGCTACCGCTCCGTTGGCTGTAGCACCTTCATCATACGTGAAGAAGATACCGTTGGTCTCTGCGTTGGCATTGGTCTGGTTTCCAAATCCTGCCACTACACGATATCGCTGGGTTGAATCACTTAATATTGGCGTGAACAACGACGTTTCAAACACCAGCTCTCCACCGCCCATGATAAAGAAATTGGTAGCCTGGTTGGTGGCTACGATACCTGCATAACCAGTAGCGGTTGTACCTGTGGCAAATTGCACAAAGCCCTGCTGGTTGGTGGCACGAACAGCAGGTGTAGCTGAAGGGGCCAAAGCAGTACCTGTACCTGAGAAGATACCAAAGTAACCTCTACCGTCTGTGGCGTTGGTCGTTGGTACTACCGCGTTAAAATCATTGAAGTATTCAAACGCATACTTAGCACGATCCATCATGTAGATCAGCTCATTGCCTGATCCCAAAATAGAGTCACCATGTATGGTTTTGATATTGGTACCAGATACCAGCGCTTCTTGTTTGTCATTGAACGTATTCCAGTGTGCAGCAGACAGGTAACCGTCAGTAGATGTAGTCGCTTGTGTAATACTGAATACTCCTGTGGTATTGTCATACTGTACAGGTGCTGTTGCTGACAAGTCTGTCAGAGCAATGCCACCTCCAGGTCCGCCGGAGGGTGTCTGGAATTCAACTTCACCAGATACAGGATCTACCAATGTCAGTACATCCCCTGCAGTAGACGTTGAATAGTTTAGCGTTTTAATAAACACGCCAGCTGTTGATACATCAATACCGGCTGATCTGCTTGGATTTGTTGCAGATAGTGAAACGTATGCATCTCCGCCACCGAACACAGAAGCCGTGATACGTGCTTGTTGCGTACTGTCGTCTATGTTTACATCCAAAAACTTGGAGGCATTGAACATGTACTTACCCGCATTGTCCCATGTAAAATCAAACCCATCTACGTCAACCGTATTGGTCTGGGTGAGTATTGCATCGTTGATGATTACATCCTGCAAACCATATTCAGGTATTGCCTGGGTAGACAATACACCCGCAAAGTTGGCCACCACCATTCTGGTTCCAGTACCGGCTAAGGTTAACACCGTTAATGCCCCTGATTGCTCCAGGGCCATGACGTTATTGCCTGCCCCGTTCTTCCACAAAAATCCTTGCGTTGCAGCAGGATAAGCATTGAACTGCATGAACAAGCTGAATACGATACCTCCGTACAAAACACCGCTGGCTCTACCTTCAATGAACGTACCTGTGAAAGCAGAGTCAAAGATTGTAGTAAGTGAATAGAAAGTTTTCTGACCGGCAATGGTCTGTGTACCTGTGGTGAGAACACCCCTGGCAGTAGTTGATGCGTCAGGAATATTCAAGGTAATCGTACCAGAGCTGGTGATTGGAGAACCGCTTACATTTATATTGGTACCTGATGTACCTGTGGCCAAGGCTACAGATGTCACCGTGCCTGAACCACCCGTGGGTATTGCCTGCGTTCCCAGTAAACCGGTAGCGTCTGCCACCACCATGCGGGTACCTGTTCCTGCCAGGTCATTGACCGTAGCATTCTTCAGCTTCAGGCTGGCCAAACTTCCAACTGTACCCGTATTGATTTCTAACAAGTTGACACCGCTGCGGGCCAGTGCTATATCTACAGGTTGGAATGTCAGCGTTGAAGAAGTCCATCCCAATACCTGGGTATAAGGCATTACAATCTTGTCTGCCCCAAGCAATATCACGTCAGCAACAGTTCCTGTTTCGCGGTAGATCAACAGACCGTCGTATGATACGTCAGGTCCATAGATACCATAACCTTTATATGTACCTGACACATCTCCATAAAACGCGACAGTTGGTCCAAGCCCACTGCCTAATTTAGATTTATATACAGAGTATGTAGCACCGCCACTGCCGTCAGGATAAAACTCAATCTGACCTGATGTTGGGTCCTGTCCAAAGCGCACCCACCCATTCACGTCAAGTTTGTAACCGGCATCAACAGGTGAAGGACCAATTGATAAATTACCAGTATTGAAAAACTTACCTACAAGTGCATTGTTAGTATAGAAGTTCAGACCATAGTTGGTCATGTTACCAAACTCCACATCTCCTGAAGCATCATTCCAGCGCCAGAAAGAAGTATCCACACCATTGGTGTTGAGTTTGAAGCCCATGACTCCACTAGAGTTAAGTCTCTTGTGAACAAAGTAGTTTAGCTGAGATTCTAAAATAGTAGATCTACCACTGGTAGCATAGATACCGCCAATCTCAATTTTGTTGGTAGTGATCTCTCCGCGACTTGTAACAGAGTCTAAGGTATCTACTTCTGTAAAACCTGATGAGGAAACTCCCAGCACACCATTAGGATCTGCTGTGACATAACGTGTACCAGTACCTGCAAGATCTGATATTTTGATCTTACCAGCGGTAGATTCAAACGCGTATATAGTACCGACTACACTGATTGTAGAAGGATTAAAGTAAAAACCTCTTAGGATTTGACCGGACAGGTCAGATACCAGTGTGCCATCAAAACCAAACGCAGATGCTTGTGCAGCACCTTGTGTGCGAAGCTCTCCGCTTGCATTGTAAATAAACCCTGACCCGGTTCCATAAATGTTGATACCGGATGTAACGGCAATTGCAGATAGCGTACCTCCCGTAGGGTAACTACCAGTTTGCCAGTTACCATAAACAGGAATGCCATTAAGTCTGACCCAGGGAAACGACGTAGCTATTTGCGCTAACTGATCATTGCTTACTGTACTGATCAATGCATTACCATCACTGTTATATAAAAAAGGTCTGGTGCCATATGCAGCATCTCGTGGAACAACTATGCGGTCCTGCGTTCTAATGGCTCCATTAACATCTAGCTTATAACCTGCATCCACTGTGGTGCCTACCAACAAGTTTCCACCTAAAGCATTGAGCAGGTTGTTGCCATAATCTGTGCGAATGGCAACATTGGTTGCACCACCTTGCGCATTGAAGTAACCTGCAATGTTATTGGTGGCAGCATTGGTTTGCTGCGCTTGTGCAATGAATGCATATGAATTTCCTGTTAATCCAGGATTTTGTACGTAAAGTCCAATGTTTGGTCCTGCGTAAGACGGACGTATATCTACAAAAGCAACTGGTGAATCCTGGTGACCAATCCGTACTACGTTAGCAGTACCAACCTCTGTTACCAGATTGACTTTGCCATCCAGTGTTACTTCCTGAGCTGTAAGATTACCTCTTGTCACAACGCTGTCCAACGTGTCCACTTCTTCCAGTAAGAATCCAAGGTCGTTGGTGAACTGACTTAAAAGTGTAGGCTTGTTGAGGACCTGTGCTTCACCTGTTGTAGCGTTCCAGTCTGCCAAAATCTGGCGAATGCGGTTACCCGTACCCAGATCTGCCCAGTAGGCGTTACCACCAATAGCAGGGGTAACCCCATCATTGGTAGCAATGGCTGAATAAATATGACCCTGGTAGTATACCAGATCTCCTATAGCGTATTGTGTTCCGTAACCGCTGAAGTGATATGCGTCCAGTTCTGTGGCCGCTTTGGTAGGTGCTGGTGCATTTTCCAGTGTCGTGACACGACCGTCCAGGTCACTGGTGATTCCATAGATCGTCACCACGTCATCCTGTAGCGTAGTCACCGCAGTTTCCAGAACGGTTACGCTACCCTGCAGGTTGATAATATCCGCCAGGATAATGTCAATGCTGCCATAGATACTAGTAACATCGCTCTGCAATGTGGTGATGTTACCCTGCATGTCAATGATGACCTGGCAGTTCAACAGTTCTGCACAATTGATGCCTCCGCCTGTCGTCTCAATGATCAGTTCACCACTATCATACACACCTGTACCTGTGACGTCACCGGTCAGCCTGATGTTGGATAATGTCTTTTGGATTTTTTCCAGTGCGCTGAGCACCGTGTCCTGTTCAGTAACAGGTTCTGCCATGAGGACCTGCGTAAACCCGTCCAGCGGTCGCTGCAATACCAGGTCTACTTGGGTGCCGTCAGGTAATTGAGAGGTAAGCCATCCACTCTTGATGAACAGCAGAACATAACCCGCATCCGCTGTACTGGATGGGGTGCCCTGAAAATCAGGTACTTCAAAGGGTACAAGAAACTTAGATGGCATGGTATAGCATAGGTAGGGAGCAACGATGCCCCCTCCTATATAATATACTCAATTCTTACTGATTTCTCTTCATCTGTTGCACTCTGTCTGTTGGGTCAAAGAAGTCGCGGAAGTTGCGGATACCGGTCAGGTCTTCAATGTCTTTGACGATCTTGGCATCACCCTCTTCAAAGCGCCCTGCCTTACGGGTATAGAACGCTTCTTTCCAGGTTTGATACGCTGCGTCACCATCAATGTCTGGATCTGGTTCTTCCCCGCCATTGTACATCATTGCAAACGCCAGGTTCCAGGTATGGCTTCCCATACGCTTGATGGCATTCAGCTCGCGGGTGTACACCGTCAGTGAGGTAAAGTTGCGGATGTATTCCTCAGATCCACCACCCAGCGGGAACATGGACATCACCTCCCCTTTGGTACCCCAGAACACGCGCAACGCGTTTCCTTCCAGCATACCGATCTCCTCATCATCGTCTTCCTTACGTCTCATGTAACTCATCACCATCATGCTGAGGATGGTCATCATGGCCATCACCATCGCATCACGGCGGGCTTGCGCTATCTTGCGGGTGTATAGATCCCCCTGGCGCTTTACAGTACGGCCTGACTTGTCAGTGACACTGATCAGATCCACCGTGCTGCCAAACTTATTGGCCAGCTTGGTACCCAGGATAAAGTGCTTCAGGGTGTTGGCCGTACCGTAGTACTTCCAGCTCATCGCTACCGCACGCCAGTAACCCAGTGCAGCTTCCCCTGCTTCCCAGTTGGGTCTCAGGTATCCAAAGCGGTTAAGTAATTGTGGCACCAGGTACTTACGGTAGAAGAACACCAGCTTACCAATGACCGTTTCTTCAAACTTGGTCTGGTCAGAGCTGGCATAGTTACCTTGCGCACGACGCATCTCTGAGTATATGATATTTCTCAAACGGTTCTCATCTTCCTGCTCAAACAAAACGTCGCTTCTGCGCTCCAGGATGTTGTTCGCACCACGGGTGTAACACTCGTGTGCAGGGATCATCACCGGTTTGCCTTCCGCATCTGTTTCCAGGATGGGTTCACCATTGCTGTCATAGCCTTTGATCTTGGCAAACTTGTAGTGGTTCAGTACAGAGTACATTACCGTCAGGGCTACTTCCGTATCTCCCTTGTCCTGGATCATGTATCCCATCTCCTGGATTCCCAGTGCTGTTGCCTTGGCACGACGGCCACGTCCACCCGCTACCTCATCCAGGTACTGGCTGAAGCTTTTCTGTGCCGGGTTGTACATGCGGTACAACATGGTAGAGTCGCTGATATCAGAAACTTTACCCCAGTCTGCAAACCAGTTGTGCAGGAACCCGTCGTAACCATAGATCTTACTCTTGGCCCACATCATGTCCGTGCGGCTGTAGTGGTCAGACGCGTGATCACCGGCAGCGATCCAGGCCTGTACGTTACCAGAGATGAAGTTCTTCATCTGGTTAGCCACATCATAACCCATGCGGATCATGCTGGTGTACTGGAAGATCATGTTCATGCGCTTTTTGATCGCACGGCTGGCAGGGTTGTCAGACTCTTCCTGACCGTAGGCAAACTTGCGTCGCTCAAACTTCATCTGGTCAATGATGTCATCCAGCTCACGCTGACGACGGCTCATGTCCACCACTTTCTTTTTCTTGGTTACCGGGTCAATGGTAATCGTCTTACCCGCCTGGATGGTCTTCTTCAGGTCTTCTGATTGCAACTCCAGGTACTCAATGAACGCATCTGCCATAGGCGTTACCTGCTGCATGGCAATGTTATATTCTGCCTCCAGGCTGTACTTCAGCAAAGCACCTACTGCATCCTGGGACTGTAGCTCTTCCGGCAACTGCTCTGTATAACGCATGCGCACGCGACCTCCCAGGTCACCAAATGTATTTTCTACACGGTCCTGTGCACCTTTCGCTCTGATCTGTTTATCAATGAACAGATCCCATTGTCTTTCCATGGATTTGAGTACACCGTCGCGAGCAATGCTTTCAATTGCAGTCATGGCATAACCAGGAACCATGTACCCAATGCGACGGCCCTCCACTTTCTTTTGCAGTGCAAAGAAGGCATCCATCATCTTGTTATAGAAGTTGAATACCTCTGGGTCAGCCATGATCTGGCGGTACTTAGCGTTCACATTACCAGATGATTCAAAGCCAGGCTGTACCTGGTAATGCCCTTCACTGTCTTTTACAAAACCCTGCGGCATGGGGATACCATCAGCACTTTGCAGGAAGTTAGGGTTCTTGGCCGATTCTTTCAGACGCTTGATCTTATACTTAGGGTGAGGCTTGCCGTACTCCATGTACTTGTCTGCCACACCAGGGGATGGTACCAACTCAAAGTTGAACGGCTTGGGCGACACGTTACCGCGTACGTCGTATCCGTCACGTATACTCTTGTACTCATTGTCATGGGTCATGTTGTACCACTTCTCAAACTCCAGCTCCACCACATCAAACTGACTGCGGAAAAACGCCAGGTCTTTGGTGGTCTTGGCAATGGTCTTGGTATCACCCTTTGCCACAGCATTGGTCAACTGGCTTTCTGCCTGGATCATGTTCTTATATGCACTCTCCAGGGTTTGCATCCTGCGGTTGAACAGGTCTGTGTAGTTGGGGTTGATGCGCTTTTGGCTGATGTTCTTGATGCGCTCGCGGATCGTGTTGGCGATCTCACGCTCTTCATCGGTCAGCTCCGGCATATCGCTTTCTTCAAAGATCTGCTCCATCTCTGCGTTGATGCCGTCTAACTCATCAGTCTCTTCTTCTGTCAGGAACTGTGGGTCAAAACGTCCAGCATCTTTATGGGGACGCGTGATCTCACGCTTGCGCTCCATCAGCTCCTCGATCCTTGGATTGCGGCCATATATGTCAGCGCGGATCTTATAGAGCGTGTTCAGCTCGTCATACCAGTTCAGTCCTTCCAGCTCACTGATCGGTGCAGTCTTCAGCTCACCGCTGTCAAAGTCCATCAGGGTGACTATGTCACCGTTCACCTGGTCTATGGTGTACACCAGTCCATTGAACGTCACGTAGCTGCCTTCCTGGATAGGTTCCAGAGCCTGGCGCTTGGTGGGTGTATCGATCGTATTGTTCTTCAACCACTTTTGCCACAGCTCAGGATGGTCTGCAAAACGCGTCTTGGCGTTGTCGCGCATCCTTTCAAAGAAGTTGATGTTGATGTCGTATTCATACAGGTTGTTGAACTCATCGATGTACTGGGCGTACTTAGGGTCACGCTTCTTGGCTTCTTCGCGCAGCTTGCGGATCTCAGTGTCCAGTTCTTTGAGACGGTCAAAATCATTCTCATCCAGCATGATCTCGTTACCTGCACCTTCCTGGTGCGTGATCACCTGCTTTTCCAGGTACTTCTTTTGTAACTGGTCGCGGATGTCCTGGGGCAACATGCGCTGGTAGCGGTAGAACGCGTCTGAGAAGGGCAAACTACAGTTGGCCATCATCCAGTCCATCTGCTTGTCAGTCAGGATTTCACGTTCACGCTTCTTATCCAATAACGCTTTTTCTGCCTCATCCTTCAGCTTCTCTTTCTCCTTGATCTTTGCCATCAGGGCGTCTGTAGCAGGTGATGTCTTCAGCTCTTTCATGGCTTTGCGGTATTCCGCAAACGCCTGGTTGTACAGCTTATTGGCGTCACTGATCTCACGCTTCACATCGCGCAACTGAGTCTGGAAATCGCGGTACGTTTTTTCATATTCCTCACTGAATGGTTTTACCATGAACAAGGTGCGACGGTCTTCCATCTTACCGTTTTTTGGGTTCATGATCTTAACCGTACGCCATTCACTAATGGTATCATTCAGCTGCTCCAGGCTCATTCTTTTCAGAAGCCCGTCGCGCAGCTTGTCAAAGTTCAACAGCACCAAATTGTTCTGCAGGTTGTACTGTGCCTGTGCCTGTGCGTTCTTATACATCTGGGTAAAGGCACTCACCGCCAACTCACTGTCACTGACAGAAGCGATCAAATTACCTGGGTTGATGATCATCTGACCCAGGCCTGACAGCAGCGTGGAATTGTTGAACACGTCAGTAGCCCCGATGTAGATATCACTCTTAGGGTCTGTGACACCAGAGATGTATGCAGCAATGGAATCTTCTGTGTAATCCAGACCATGCATGATATACGCTTCCAATCTTTTGATCTGACGTTCCAAAGCTTCCACTTCCTCGATAACTTCAGGTGCATCTTTACCCATGCGTTTTGCTATACCTTCCTTAAAGCGGGTACTGGCAAAAGACAACATGCTATTCTTTAGCTGCCTGAATATTCCTTTGGCCTTACCATTCTGCAAAGCTTCATACTCTGCTTTCAGTTTCTCAAGTTTAGGTATTGCTCCTTCTTCAATATCTTTTTTGACTCCTTCAAACACCTTCTTTCCAGGTGTTCTGAGAATCATCACACCCATAGCCAAACCTACTTCTCGGAAGTTACTCTCAATGCGGTCATTGAACGTGTTGAGGTTCTCCAGTTTTCTGACTACTTCTGTGTTCTGTAAATTCTTTTCTGTACCGCGTGCCTCATCGACGATCTCGCGCAGGGCGCTGATGATGTCGTACAAGCCGCGGGTTTTGCGGAACGCGGTCATGACCTGTGTAACATGCTCCATGCGTTCACGTTGGTTGGTGGTGTTGCGGTAAGCCGCAATGGACTCGTCGCTGAGCTTCTCCATCATCTTTAGATCCGCTTCCACATAATCCATCACCAGGGAAAAGTTGATACTATGACCCTTAGCAGTGTCATCTGTGCGCAGCAACACCTGGTCAAAATCCATCAGGGTTTTTTTGCGGGCATATAGTAGCTCACGACGCGCTGAGTTCTTCTCCCCTTTCTTGTCCAGCTCTGCAATCTCTTTAACGATCTCGTCCAGTTCGCTTTCCACAGACTCACGCAAACGCTCAAACAACATTTTATTGTTCTCAGAAGTTGGTGTGAAGTCTAACAACTTCAGCTCCTTCTCCTTCATCTTTTTCTCCTGTTCTTTGCTGACCGGGATCTCCTGGTCCACAATATCCTTCAGCTTCATCAGCTCACGTGCCTGTGCATCAGGGTCTGTTTTCCACAGCCCGTTGTCACCGGGTACACTGGTGTAACGTGCATAGGTGTAGAAGTTAGGAATGTCAAACACTCCAAACATCGCATCCTGGAAACGTCCACTACCTGGGTCAACCTCATACATGAGTCCCAGGATTGTACTGTTACCGGTGTCTATACCATGCTGGCCAAGGATGTTCTCATAGACCTTGGTCTGTAACATCCATGTATCAAACGTACTGCGCTGCTTGGCCATGAATTCCACGGCTGTTCCTTCCTTGCGGTCGATGGGGAAGTTTTGTTTGGCCAGGTGAACCATCACGCGGTCCTCCACCATATACTCTTCACCCGTGTCATCATCTTCCCGCACACAATTTCTGACTTTCTTGGTCTTGAAGTCAAATACGTGCACCTTTCCTTCAGGGTCCACCATCATCAAATCCAGACGACCGATCACCAAACTGCCCTGCTTATTGGCACCGGCAATGGTAACCTCTGGCAGGATCAGGAAGCGTGCATCACTCTTGGTTTTGATGTGCATTGCCATGTTGATCGCCTGCGCATACATGGTATCCAATGTCAGTTCAGGAATCTCAAATGGCGTTTTAGCTGTGAACTCCTCGTGCATCTGCTCAAAAAATTCACGCGTCAGGATCGTAATGATGGGTACACCGTACTCTAATGCCTGCACCTGCGCTTTTTCCAACACCTCATGCATGAAGATTCCAAACTGCTTGAACGCATCATAGGCCATAGGGTCTCCCTTGAAATCGGCAGAGCCTATGAAGTTGGATACACTGATGGTCTTGACCGTAGGTTGACCTGCTTCAGCCAGGGCAATGTTGCGGTTCAGGAACTGCATGTAGCTGTTCACCATCTGGATAACTTTACCCAACGTTTCTTTCTGTGCCGGATTAGTGATCCGGTCACGCATGGTTGTCAGTGTCTGCAGTTGTTCTTTGGCACGCTCCAGTTTCAGCTTGTCAGAGAAACGGGCTACCTGCTCATCACGCTCCATGGGTTTTACCCCATCCAGAAGTTTTAATGCCTGGTCAAATGTGGGAACATCGTCGCCATTCAGCTTGAACACCGCATGTGCAGTGGCTTCAGCAACTTCAGGTTTGGATCCTTTTCTGATAAAAGATTCCACCAGAGCTTTCCACTCTGGTGAATTGGTGTTAGGGCAGGCACTCATAGGTTATATGCACTCTATATTCTTAATAATTTCGTCGTTGCTCATGACTCCCTGTAACGTAGTCACATAAGTCTGTGCTATCTGGGTAAACTTGTCAAACGGTGTTTTCTTTCCAGTGCGGTTGTAAAGATACAACAACGCCTGTGGGGTCAGGTTAAGATTCTTCAAATCTTCCTCTAAGGATAAGTTAGTGCCCAACTGCTTGTCACGCAAACTTATGATCGCTTTACGGTCTCCGTTGTCAGCATCCCATTGCATCGCCTTGTTGGTGGTCAATGACACAATAGTATCTTTTGGTGTCACGATGTACTCCTTCTCGCGGTAGGTCACGATGTGTCCTTTCGCATCCATAGGCGTCACGTTGTTTTTAGATACACCGCGCTTGGCTTTAGCACCTTCCTGTGTTGGATCGTAGATCTGGATCTTGTCACCTTCCAATGGCTTGGTGATGATGTAGGTTCCACCGCTATACTTCACATAACGACCGGGCTCCAGTGTCAACACCTTCTCAGCAGAAGCTGCCTGAACTTGTGCGTCTGTAAACAGGCCGATCTTGTTCAGTACCGTTTTATTACCACCGTGCGTCCAAACATCATTGAGGTAATTCATGGTAAAGTCAACCGCTTCCTGTGCAGTCTTTTGCCCATTGGTGCTGATCCTTTTACCTGTTGTTGCTTCTGACACGACCCAGTAGCTGGCTCCTACATCCTTGTGTACAAACAGTTGCGCACCTGGATACTGAGGAATGTTCAGTGGATATCCTTCTACCTGTGTAGTCTCTCCTTCCACAGAGATTTGTACAGTGAATGTACCTTTCTTATTGCTTCTGGTCACATCAGTGATAAGCTTAGGATCAATAGTGATCTCATTGGGACGCTCCTCTTTTTTCTCCGCTGGCTGCTCTTCAACTTGCTCCTCAACTTGTTCTTCAGCAGCTTGCCCGGCAGGTCCACCCACCGCTCTCATGCCACCCAACATAGAGTTGATATCAAAGTTGGAGAACTCACCGTCTTCGTCTTCATCAAAGTCAAAGTCATCGTCAACGTCATCAAAGTTTTCCTCAGAAGTCTCAGCGGCGTCTTCACGGGCTGCGTCGTCTTCCAGGTCTGCCTGAATTTGTTCATCAGCCCATGCTGCCATGGCATCCATCTTAGCGATCGTCTCTTCATCGCGCAGGTCAAGCACACCACCGGTGCGGGTGATCTGGCTGAAGTGTGCGATCTCTTCTATAGGGAATCCAATTGCACTCAGGTGGTTACCCATCATCTTGGCAGGGATACGTACATAACGCGCGCTCATACCTACGGTAGAGAATCCTGCACCGCTAGAGATACCTTCATAGATGTTCTCTCCCAATGTTTTGTCAGAAGACGCTTCGTCCACGCCTTGCAGTACATAGGTCACCCCGTCTGTACTCTTGAACGCCATAGGGAAGTTGAACATTTCTGTACCCTCTTCAGGCTTGATGTTGAACCTGCCAGCCAGTGCAGCCATCGCTGCAACACTTGCATGTTCATTCACCGCGTTCAAATTGATGGTGAACGTGTTGCCCAGGGTTTGGAAATCCGCTTTGAACATACCTGCCTCCTTGATCTTAGCACTGTCGCGACTTAACGCTTCACCAATGATCTCTGCTGCAATGTTTCGTTTCTCTGTTTCACCCAGTTTCTCAACATCTTTCAATCCTTTGACAATGCCGCTGGTGTACACACCTTCAGCATTGATACCCACGTTTCTGGCAAAGCGGATCACAGAGTTGTTCTCCTTGCTGCCGGTGAACGCCATTACACGGAACATGTCGTTGAAGATATCATGGATGTACTCCATGTTATCTGTCTGGAAATATTCCATCATGGCCTTGTCAAACGCTTCCTTGTTGCCAGAGCCTTTCTTCAACGCCTGTACAAACGCTGTAATGTTATTACTCAGGTCCTGCTTGAATGCAGGCGGCATGAACATCATGAATGAACCTTTCTTAAAGCCCATTCCTGTACGTGCCAGCTCGTGGTAGTATAATTTCTTCAGGAACAACTTGGCCTCCAGGTCTTTGCTCAAACTCACTGCATCATCCGCAATGTCGTTGGCCGTGTCTCCTGTGAAGCTGAGCGTGTTGATCAGACGGATGTAGCGCAATGGCTGGTCCTTGAAGATCTTACCATCTGCATCAACAATCGTTGTTCTCTCTGTGTCCCTGGTCTCTTCTTTCAGTACCTGCAGGAACTTGTTGTCAGGATACTTCTCCTGGAACTTCTTCAACTCCTGCCCCAGGTCATTCATGAACCAATACTCTGCGGTGAACGTATCCACCAGTGCCTGGTCCTCACGGTCAAACAGCGACTGGATATATGCATTCTCTGTAGTGCGAGCGCCTGGTAGTGTAGTCACCAGCTTATGGATTCCCACAAAACCGGTGATCACCTTGGCTACGTTACTCTTGTCGCGGAACATGCTGTCAAACACCCCTTTTACAGGTCGGAAGAATGAACTGCGCTCCAGGAACATATTGCCCAGCTGCTGATCCAAGTCACGGGCCAGGTCGTAGACCACGCTCCATACGCGCAAATCCTCGCCACCCATGATACGCTTGATACTGTCTTCTGTGAACACCGACTTCTCGCTGAACAACAGCTCTTCGATGTTGGCGTACATCTTGTCAAACGTCGTCACGTCAGGGTTCAGGCTCTTGAACATATCAATGATGCTACCGGCACGGCTTAGGGCAAAACTTTGCTGAGCCTGCTCTTCATAAAGGGCCAGCATGATGTACTTCTGTGCAGCAGTGGACAATGTCTTGGTGTTGTTCTTGGCACCGACCTGGTAACCAATGTCTTGCACCGTTAAGTTGTTGTCCGCCAAACGCTCCTTGTCCAGTTTCTTGGCATTAAATCCAATTACCAGGTTACGCTTGTTGATCACAGGCTTGAATGATGATGAACGCTTGCGGTCAAGCAGTCCCATATCCAGCAATTCCTCATATACACCAGGGTTATCTGCCTCAAGTTGCAAACGACCGTTGCGCACTTCAGAACCCAGGTTGGCGTACTGCTTTTCTTCTGATTCCTGGATCGCGTTGCGGGCTGCCTTAACAGTAGCCACTGCATTCCTGACCTCAGGTATAAAGTTAAATCCAATGGCAAACTCAGGACTCAGTCCCACACCCACCATGGCCATGGTAATCCCTGTGTTGATCTCGTTCATCTTAAGGAACGATGGGATAGGCACTTTCATCGCATCAGCAAACATACCCAGTACGTTTCCTATCAGTGCAATGGCACGCATGTTCTCCTCGTTAATCACTCCAAACCTGTTGTAGATGGTCATGTTCTTGTCTTCACGAGACTTGTTGAACATCCAGACAGGTGACTCCAACTCTGCATCATACCAGCTGGAGAATGCCACAAACTTGTTGGTACGGGCTGTGATACCGATACCATCCTTATACATGCTGGAATCTGTCTTGGCTTTGATGATAGCACCCATAGTATACTGGTTCATCACCACATCACTGTCATCCGGTGTAGTACCAAACGCTTCCATGATCTGCTCCAAACGTTCTACGGATGATGCCTCATTGATATACAATGTGTCAAACACCTCGCGGTTTCCAATGATGTTCATGGATGCCTGCAGGTTCTGGTTCTGGAACTTGTCCACTACCACATCTTTGAGCCAGCTATAGCTTTCAAAGTCGCTGATATTCATGGGTAAACCAAACTCTTCAAACACCTTAAACACAGCAGTCGCATTGATGGCAGCCATCACAAAACGCTTCTCGCGGTTGTTCAGCTCTTTGTCATACAGTGCATTGCTGCGTTCTGTGCCAAGCTTTTTCATCGCCTCAGACTTCGCTTTATGCTGACGCTTCAGGCTGCGCAGGTCCTCTGTTGACTTTCCTTTCTTACTCAACTCCACTTCACCAAGCTGGATACGCTCTGACAAGTCATCCAACTCTTCAGCCAGCATGTCTCCCTGCTCACGCAATGCAGCCAGTTCTTCTTTGATAGAACGTGCTTCATCACGCAGTTCTTTCAGCGATACATTGGTCACATAATCATCATCCTCATTATAACCCATCATCTTGAGCAGATTGAAGACTTCACCGTCCAACTCTACGTCAAACGTTTCCTGGTTCATGAGCTCTTCACGACGCTTGCGTATCATGTCTGCAAACTCACTCTTCTTCATCATGTAGTGTACCCACTCCACGAACTGACCTTCGCTCTCGTTCATGTAGTTGTCATACTCACCATACTTGCTGTACTGTCCAGCCAGGTTGCGGTACACAGAGAACATCTGTGCATACAAAGCATCGACGTCAAAGTCAGAACCCGCCAGGATGTGGATGTAGTGTGGCAAGATGATACCGTTCAGGTTAGAACCGTCAATGTAATCCACCACTTTCAGGATGACCATGGAACGCTTGTCCTCCGTAGGAATACGGGTGGCAAACATCTTGGTCAGATACTCCTCATACATTTTCAGGTATGCAGGGTCGTTTCTGAGTGGCTCAGGTACAATGGCTTCTACGTAGATCAGCTTGTTGCCGGTAGGCTTACCGTTCATGTCCAGCTCATCTTCTTCTGTGAAGCTTAGCTTGCGCTTGGTCAAACGGACCTTGCCGTTGACATCGGTAAACTTCTCAGGGTTTCTCAGGAAGTCGCGGGTCTTGACGTCCTGTCCTGTGACAGGGTCCACCAGGATGTTATCATACCCTACAGATGAGATATGGATGCTCTTGGAACCAGAACCCTTCTCATCAGTAACTGCTTTAGAGTACTGTGCAAAGAAGTAGTATTCCAGCATCTTGCGGATCTCCGGTAAGTTGGGGTCAAACCTTACCTGGTCATTGTTCACCTCAAATAGTGAAATGGTTGGCATAGGAGCCCCTTGTGCGACCAGGCTCTCATGGATCAGCTTGTACACCTTGGCGATATTAAAGTCTCCACCTTCGCGCATGATCTGTTGTAGATACATCATACGCGCCTGGAATGACTTGGCCATGGAATCATCATAATCCTTCAGCAATCGCTTGCTCAGGTTATTGAGGTCTGTTTTCTCAGAACCAGAAAGCTCTCTACCCAAACGGATAGCCATGAGCTCGCTGAGTTTATTCAAGTCAGCAGGCAACAACATCTTACGCTGTACAGATACTTTTGCAAGCTCTGCCACACCGGATGTTTCTACCTGTAAGAATTTATACTTGTTGTCGATCTCTACCGCACTCTTGTTCAGGGCCATATAGCCATTCACACGTGGCTGTGCAAAGATGTCCACCGGTAAACGGGTTGCGTTCTTAGACGCTTCCGTATCCATCAAATGATCGATCTGGTGGAACTCCATCGCGTTCAGGATGTCATGTGCCAACTCACGGTTAGGTGCTGGCATATAGTACTTGTGGATACCGCTGACAATACGCTGGATCTCTGCAAACGTAGCTTGTGAATCACCACCCTCCTGCAGTTCGCGCTGGTATTGCTTGCGCAATTCATACACGCGTGTCCACTTGGTATGTAAATCTTGTTCAATACGCTCCTTACCCAAACGACGCATCAAGGCAGGCTTGATGTAACTCACATCGGTACGCGCATACATGTTCTCTGACTGCTTCAGGTATGTATTGCGACTTGCCGTGATGGTCTTCTTGGGGTTGTTAACGATCTTCAGGGATTGCAGGATACGCACCTCAGCTTCTGTCAGCTTGCGGTAGTGCTGCGCCATCAGGATATCAAACGCCTGGTCTGTCAAACGACCGTTGGTCTCATGCAGGTCCATCTGGTGCATCAGCAGCGACAACGCCTGACCGTCAAAGGTCTTGTGCATCATGTCCTTGTATCCCTTCACACCTGCCTTGGCATTTCTGAATGCCTGAATGAATTCTGGTTTCAGTTCTGCAGGAATCTTTGGCTCGTCCATGATCTCCTGCTCTGTATAGAACGTACCGTATTGCTTGTGGTCAGAGTGAACAAAACCTAATATGGTGTTCATCACTGCATAACGGTGTTTGAACTGCTTACCATTGGAACCCGTAGCCAGCCACTTCTTGTTACGCTTGACCATGTCTTGCGCGTTCTTCACGTTCATGGCCGCATCACCGTCAAACAGGTCGTTGAAATGCAATGCATTTGACCAGTTGTTGAACAGGTAATCCATGACCATGTTGCGGATGTTCACCGGGTAACCAAAGAATTCGTCACCCATTTCCTCCATAGAACCGTAGGCACTGCGGATAGACTGTGGCTCCTGCAAACCTACCTTGAATTGGTTGGGCAGCATGTTGGTGGCCAGGTATGATTTACCGGTAGGCTGACCCATGTCATCCACTACATCTACCATCTTCATCACTTTGCTGTCTACCAGTTGCTTGACGTACATGTCCACCTGCTGTTCAGCATAGGCATCCAGCAAGTCTGGCAACTCGCCCATGTCGATCTTGTCAAAGTCAACGTCTTGCTGGGCAAACTCAACCAGCGACTGCTCCATTTCTGGATTGGCCTGGAAGAAATCTGACAGTGCGTTGAAACGATACGCGCGCAGCGGCTGACCTTTGGCGTCGGTGAAGTTTACCGTCTTGCCGTCAGCTGCCAGGGTCCCGTTAAAGTCTCTGATAAAGTTTGCATCACGTCCTGCTTCAAAATCCGCCTTCATCTTATCGCGACGCTTCAGCTCTTTTCTGATGCGCTCATATTCCTGGCGGACCTTACCAATTAAGTCTTTGGTGATCTTCAGGTTCTTGCCATCTTTCACTGCGCCATTCTTGTCAGCGTACTGCTGGTACATGGCACTGACCAGGAAGTTTGTTTGTGACGACTCCAACTGGTGGTAAGTACGCATGTACGTTTCAATGGTGGTGGCTGTGCCATCCTTGCCATAAACCGTCTCTTCCTTGCGGTCCAGGAAACTCATCATGTTCAGCAGGTGCAGTGCCATTTCGTCCAGACCCTTGAAGGTCTTTCCATCCATGAATGTGTCACCGATCTTCTGCTTCACGCCACCAAACATGGCCACGCGCATGGTTTTCAATAGCGCATTGGCTTTACGTGCGGTCTCAGAATCCACGCCCTTCATGACATCTCCCAGCATCATGTTGTTGCCCAGATAGTCTTTCAGGTATCCATCGTAAAACGGATCCTCTTTCATGGTGGCCAGCAATCCCTGGCGACGAACGTCCTGCACCATGATCATCAGCGGGTTGTACTTCACATAACGGAAGATGGGTTTACCTTCTGCGTTGTAAATGGTAGCAGGTATGTTGGTAGGATCGTATTTAACAATGTACTTGGATGCGCGACGCAGGATCACGTTGAACGTCTTGACGTTACCGTCCTGTGAGTTCTCATCATCCAGTGCATCTTCAAACGTTACCGTATCGCCTTCCTCACCCTGTGCAGCTTTGGCAATAGCAGCGAGGTTATTGAAAAACATCTTAGTAAGGAAATCACCTTCCTGTACAAAGTTCTCATTGGTCTCATAGTGTTTTAGGTTCTGCGGAGACAACTTGGTCACCACCACTTTCTCATTCTCTATCTGGTCAATGGCAATGAGTGACAAACGGATCAGAGACTTGGGAATGTTCAGCCCGATACCCAACATGGCCTCATGCATTTCTGTTGCCAGTTCATTGAGACGGTTGTTGGGGTTGATACCACTGACGATCTGCTCTGCTTTAACGATCTCTGTTGCCAGGCGCGCCACTTCTTTCAGGGCCTTCTGGTATGCAGGATCATCCTTCTTCGCTTTTTGCGTCGTGATCATGCGCTCCACCAGCTTGCGCTTCTTGTTCACCACATCCTGGTATTGCACCTGGTCTTTCAGGGTGAAACGGGTTTCCTGTGAAGCACCTTCCAGGATCGCATCAAACTCTTCATCCGCATCTACAGGCTTAGGCGTATAGATGTTGAACATCATGTAGTCGATCTCTGAGCCGTGCAGTACGTCCAGGATCATCATGTACATCTGTGGGTTGGCAGTTGGTGCACCGTCACGGTTCAGCTTGGTCAGCTTGTCTACCGCATGGTGAATACTCATCAAATCTTCCCCAGCATTGATGTAACCATCCTCTATCATGTTCTCTGCCACCAGCTTAATGTGGTTCATGATCTCAAAGGCAGGAACGTCTGCTGAGACCTGTAACAATGTTGGCAGGATCGTTTGTGCATCTACCATCATGGGTACATACACGCGGTGCTCCTTGCCAGACTCGTCTTTGAAACTCAGCTCTGGAATATACTTGTCACGACGGATCGTGCTGATGAACTTCTTGAATTCAGCAGGCATGGACTCCAGGCGGTTCATCTCATTGAACCCTTTGTCAAAGTCTGCAGAACCTACTTCTTCTGATTTGGATGAGAAATCTTCATCCGTTGCAGAGGGCTTTCCTTCCACAGCGTTTGCGATCTCTTCTTTACCAATGCCAGTACTGCCCACTACGGTAGGTGTGTTGATCTCATTCATGCGCTGTTGTACCAAACGCTTTAATACTTCAACCGCATCTGCACCGTCATTGGGATATTCAACTTTGTTGATCTTATTGGGCAACATGACACCGTCATATGCGTCGTCGCCAGTCTGGTTGATGTCGTAGACGTTAAGACCCTGCAAACGCGCACCAAGTGCAAAACGCATCTGGGTAAACTGCTCGCCAAACATCTGCTGTGCTTTTTCACGCAGGTCAGGTCTGCTCTCAGGGATCTGGCGCAATACCAGGTCCATGTTATATACGGTGTGGATCAGATGATGTGCAGCCTCCTTGAACTTCTGGTCAAAGTTTGCGCCTTCCGTTTTGTTGTTCAGGATCTCACGCACCATCATGCCCACCAGCTGTGTTTCAGTAGACTGGGTCAAATCACTTTGTTCTGCCAGTACTTCACCCAGTGAATTGCGCACGAACTTTCTCACACCTGGGATGACTTCAAAGGCCATCTTGCCATCAAACATCCCGGTCTGGATCACCGCGTTGCGGTAACGTCCCTTAGCAATGTCGCTATATACAGTATCGATCACATCCCCGTTGCGACGGAACATGTTGATCAACTTTCTCAGCATTTCAAAGAACGCAGCAAAGATACCTTTCTTAGGTGCCTTGCCTTGCTCATGCTTGTTCATGTAATCCATGAAACCGTCAGCCAGGATCTCTTCTGCTACCAAATCACGCATCTCCTGCTCGTTGTAGCTGTAGTTGCGTACACGGGCAAACTCTTTTAACGCGGCTACAGTAAACTGACCTTTGTAACGTTTATCACCCTGCACCTTGTCCAACAACTCCCTGCGCTGAGTATCACTCATCAGGTAACGGAACACACCATGGAACGCTTCGTGGTAAACGATACCCTTGGACAGCATCTTATTGTTCAGGTAGATCACGCGATCTTTGAACATACCCAATACTGCACCGTCAATCCTAGCCAGGTTAACCACATCACCCAGGTCTTCCCTGTTTAAACCAAACTGTGGCAACATATCCTGTAGCCACGCAGATGCACGCTTAATATCCGCTTCGCTGGCTGCTTCATATTCATCAGCCACGCGGAACAATTCATCATTGACATCAATAAATCCTTTTCCTGGTTTTTTAGGTGCAGCTGCGGTAGGTGCTACCTTAGGTGTAACAGGTCCGCCTGGTAATACAGGCTCTGCCGCGGGTACCACCAGTGGACCTGCCGCAGTAGGTTTAGTTTCGTCCACGATCTTTGTGGTCTGTGGATCCAGACGCATTGCACTCTTTGGTACAATGGTCATGGTGGCCACGTCACCACGCACACCGGCATAACGCTCCAACGTAGATTGATATCCTGCTACACTGTTCAGCGGATTTTTCTCATTCATCCTTACGTGTGGGAAACGCTTACCATTCTCTTCATTGGTGATGAAGAAGTTAGGCTGGTATGTACCCTGGAACGTAAATAACTTTTTGAACTCTGCTTCAAACGCAGGGTACTTATCAAACAACTGCTCTACATGTGCAAGTACTTTTTCTTCCAGCATGTCGGTGATCTCTTCAGTTGCCTGCTCCATAGCCTGGATCAGCTTGTGACCCTTTGGTCCCAACTGGAAAGTATCAGCCAATACAGCAACTGCTGCATAGAACTTATATAACCCTTCTGTCGTAGCCAGGTCGTATGCCTTCAAAGATGGGTTTTCATCAAGCACGCTGTCAATCAGGGTGCTTCCCCCGCTGATGCGGTCTGCCACATCCTGTATCTTCTGTATCTCTCTGGCTGTAAATGGAATGTTGAAGTCCTCTTTGGTCTCCTTAGCCAACATCATGTACAGCGGATTGTCTTTTGCGTTCTTGTTGGCAGGGCGTAACTCCAACTGGAATCTTCCTTTGAAGAAGCCCATGTCCAAGTATAACCTGTTACGTCCGCCACTGAACGTGTACATTTGCTTGTTGAATGCCTTAACAGCTCCTTCAAGGGTGGTTCTATCACCACGTGTCCCAAACAAACCAGACCACTCCACCAAAAATGCAGCATACCCATTCAGGTTTGCCAGGGCCTTGGTGTCATTCACCGGCATGTAACTTACAGGCTTGCCATCTTTGAAACGCAATGCCAAACGGGTTTCCTCCTGACTCCTGGCGTTTTTGTTGATGATGTTGTCCTTCACAAACTCCGTTAGGTTTTTGATACCATACAGGTCTCTCAGTATGTCCGCCATCTGCACCAGCTCGTCACCGATCTTGATGCGCTCATTGCCTGCCAATACATTGGCCAGGAAGAATGGATCGTTCTTGGAAGCGCGGGTTACAATGAATGGCAGTTTGCGACGCTCAGACTTTAAGATAGTGGTCTGGTCTTTATCAACCGTCACCACTTCAAATTCCTGAGACAAGCTGTCATCAGCCTGGATCATCTTGGTCATGGAAGGATTTTCCCTCACGCGGTCCATCTGCATGCCATGCGCTGCAAAGAAGTCTTCTGTGATATCCACAGATCCTTTACCTTCTGCAAATGCCTGCTGCAAATCTTCCAGCATGTTTGCTTTGAACTGCTGGTATGCATTGTAGCTGGATGTCAGGTTAGCCATGTCAGACTCCTTGATGTTTTCCAGTCCTACAAACGAACTCTTCACTGCCATCCTGCGGAACTTTTCCACGTGGGCAGGCTTGGAGAAATCAACTTTCTGTGTGCTGTTGTCAGCGCCTACAAATACAAAGTTGTCCAGCCCGTACAGGTTGAACAAGATGGTCTCACCGTCTTCCAGTGTCAACTCTCCCACCAAGGCAAATCCCTGCTCTTTACCGGGACGTGCCACGCTCAGTACTTCAGCACCGGGTGTGGATTGCAGATACTTGATCTGACCTTCGTTCTCATACGTTTCATGGTTACGATTAGCCAGGGCTGCATACGCAGGATCTTCTTCTGCCAGTTGTTTCATGCGCGCCACACGCTCATCCGCTACGTTCAAACGTAAAGCGCGGATCTTGATGCGGCTCATAGGGTTTTCCAGTTTGTTCATCTCCTCGCGCAAACGCTTAGCATCTTCGCTGAACGCGGCTTTGATCATGAACGAACTGATAAAGTAATTGCGGTCCAGCCACAACTCTTTAGCATTACTCTCTGTAGGCTCAGGACGTGCGTCCTTATAGTTCATGTACTGGTCTGGTGTCAGCGGTTCTGCTGTACCGTCTGTGTTGTACATGTAAACAGTCCCGTCTGATAGAAAACCTTCTACCACTTCCAGGTTGTTTAACGATATCAAAATGTTGTTTAACTCCAGGCGCTCAGCCACGTCACGCAGATCCACATACGGTGTAGTCACCGCAGTGACTGTCATGGAACGTTGCAGGTCAGTGATCAATGCTTTGTTGTATAAGGGATTACCCTCAAAAGAATTGATGGCGTCCATCACAGACGTCATGAACACGCGGGATAGTTCCTCTACCTGCTTGGGATCTGTAATGCTGTTGGATTTCAGGTACTGCTTGAACAGGGTGACGACACCCTTGCTGCCAAACAAATCAATGCTCTGGATGACAGGCTTGTCATACAGTGCTTCAATGGCTTGCTCTACCGTCTTGGAGGTGATCTCACCAGGCACCTTTACGCCTGCAATTGCACTGACTGCATTGATGTACGCTTTGGTGTCACCGATCAGGTGAACAGCCCCCAGTACCTCCTTGGCTTTACCTGCCTCATAGAAAGCTTTGTCCAGGTTGGACAAGCCGTCATAAATGAACGCCACGTTGTGTAGCGTGAGCTTTTTCTGCTCCGGGGTAATAGGGCTCTGAAGGACAAAGCGCGCTGCGTTATTGAAGTTCTTATAGACCTTAGGGTCAAATTGAATGAGTTTAAGTACGAAGTCAGCGTACTTGTCTGTCTGGATTTCACAGGCCATGGTCAGTTTTTCTTAGGGTGCACCGGATTAAGAGCAAGCATGTATGTCGTTGAGGATATCCATCAACTGCTGCATCGTTACCTTTGGAGCAGATGATTTTGTAGATGTGTCCTCCTCTACAAATTTACTACTTTCTTGCCCTTGTTCAGTAACTTTAGCTTTAAATTCTTGCACTTTACTGTCAAGCTGTTTTAAACTTTCTAAAGTTACCACCGTGGCTTGCCCTGTAGACGTAGTGTTGAACTGGTCTACTGGTGATTCCTTGGTAGTGGAAATCACTACAGGTTTTTCAACAGGAGCTTCTGTTGACTGCATCTTCTTCACATTCACTGCGATGGTGCGCAGTGCCTGTCTGCCGCGTGATGTGGCAGCATACTCTTCCAGGTTCTTGTGCGTGGTGCCATTCTTTGCATTGCTTTTCTGCATGCTGGCATGTGCACGTCTGGCAAACTCGATGTCTTGCGCCACCGTAGCCTCTGTACCCAGGAACTGACGGGTGACCTCCAGGTCTGTACGGGTATTGACCAGCGAATCTTTCAGCTCAGTGGCTTCCTCTTCTGTAGCGATCGGATCTCCGTTCACCGCATCACCATTGGTGTCTACGACATTGAACCCTTGTTCACCAGCCTCTACTTCAAACGGTTCTTCTTCTGTTTGCTCAGGAGCCTGACCGGGCATACGCTTCATGATGTCATCAATGCTGCGTCCGCCTTCTGTTTCTTCATCATCCTCTTCCGTCTCTTCTGTGACAGGATCGCTGGCACTCATGCCTGCAGATGCTGCAGGTGCTGGTGCTGATGATGGTGCAGCAGGTTGCTCCGCTGGAGCTGCAGGTGTTACCCCACTGTTCAGGTCTGCAATGATAGACTCGACGTAAGCACGGTCCTCATTCCATACTGCGCTGTTGTCTAGTCCATACCAGTAGTCATTTTTTTCTGTATCAAAAATACCAAACCCAAATGCTGCGTCTTCCACGATCTTGTAGCGTGTACCGGTTGCAGCAACTGGTGTTGCACCACCGCCCCCTTCAAATGGATCATCGTCATCCATCTCATCGCTGTCGTCATCTGCTTCCTCGTCGTCATCCGCATTCTTTGCAGAGCGCTCCGCAGGATTCACAACAGGATTCTCTTCTACCTCTTGCTGGGTAGCAGTAGCCTGGGTTGTTTGTCCCGCTTCTATGTATTGTTGTACCAGGGAATCAATGATGTCCTTGTAATCTTTCTTTGCGTATATCTCTTGCTCGCGTTCAGACAGTGAAGTATATCCCTTGTCCTTTGCCTGGTCTTCAGCACTCATAGACTGCAACTCCACACTGATCTTTCTTGCGATACCCACAATGTTGATCCATGGTAACTCACCGGTCTGTTTGTAGTCCAGGTAATCGTTGTCAGAAATATCCTGGTAGCCAACGCCTTCCAGGTACTGGTTGAAGTAAGACACCATCTTTTTAGAGATGGCTTCCCCCAGCATCATTTCCTGCTTTTGTGCATACTCCTGGCTCCTGATGCCCACGTTGGGATCCAGTGCCAGCGTCTCTAAGTTTTTAAACGCTTCATGATTCAGGATCATGTTGGCCATGTCCACCAGGATGTCATTCTGCTTCTCAGGATTCTGCTCATTGACAAACACCATCAGGTTGATAGAATGATTTCTGACCATCATCAGGATGTTGTCCACATAGTTGATCAGCATGTACTTGAACTGACCATCGGTCATGTTACGCAACATGTTGCCAAAACGGTCGCGGTTGAACAGTACGTCCACGCTGGCTAAAAATCCTTTGGCGTCCTCGTCCAGGCGCATGTAATCCACCAGCTTGTCAAATGCATCACGTGCAACGGTGTCTGACACCTCAGCTGTCATACCAGCCTGCTTGTTCATCAGCTTCATGACTTCCTTAAAGGTGCCAAACACCTCAGGGTCTCTCATGTCATATTCCACTTCTTCCACAGTAGTACCGTCCGTAGTGGCGCGGTCCTCTGTTTTAGCCTTGGCTTTTTGTTGTCCTTTGAAAACATTCTTGGTGGTACCATCTGCCTGCGTCTCCTTTACCCAGTAACGCTGCCAGCGCTCCAAAAAGTCGCGTTGCTTTTTCTTGGCCTCCAGCTGCTTTGTCATGTCTTCCTTCATCTCTGGAGTCAGGCCTTCTGCGCGCACCTGGTCTTCCATGAGCTTGACCTCGCTCATCATGTTACCGATCTCTGCAACCAGTACATCGGGATCTGTCATCACGCGTATGGCGTAATCAGCAGAACCGGCCAGTCCTGGTGTAGCACGCATTTCCTGCGCCAGTTTCTGTGCGCGTTCAATGGTCATGTCTGCCTTGATCATGTTCAGGGCCAGGGTGTGCACGGCTTCTTCTTCCGCGCGACGCTGCATGGCCGCTATATACTGACCGCTGGTACCTTTCTCAAAACGTGAAGGGTCTGACATAGCACCCACTTTACGCTTGATCCCATCGATCATCTCTGCATATTTCTTTACGTCATCCGCCACTTTGTTGGCAAACTCTTCTGGTGTGGCATAACGGGTATCCGCCAGGCTCACACCGTATGACGCTTCAAATTCTTCTTTGGTCATCTCTGCACCTGAGTTGCGGATAGCCTGCTCAAATGCCTTGATGCTGTTGGTGCGCTGTGCAGCCAGTACGGCTGACAACAATGAATTGTCTTTACCATTCTCAAACTCATAGCGCTTACCTTGCGTGGCAGCAGCTGCCATCTCCTGCGATGCGTCCATCTGGTTGACAAAGTTGAACATCTTCTCTTTGAACTGTCCTTTGCTCAACTGATCGTACATCGTCTTGAGTTGGTTGAAATCCTCCTCAAATTGTTTTTTCTGCTGGAGAATAGGATTCTCTGCAGGATTGTTTTTATAGCTAGAACTGATGGCAGCATCGTTCAGTGCATCCAGGCTTTTTGTAGCCACTGCGGTAGGGATGCGGATCACCGATCCTGTCAGTGCACCCATTAAGAATGTCTTTAAACCCTGCTTGGTGAACTGCTCTGCAAACCCATCACCAAACGCATCTACCAAAGATGTTTCCACACCCTTGGATTTTGCCAGGTAATAATCCCTCCAGGCAGACGCAGACGTCTCCTGCAAGTTTTCCTGCAAACCTTCTGAGAGCTCAAACTTTCCAAAGTCTTTCACGAATGCTTTACCAAACTGGTAAGCAGCTTCTTTCTTGCCGTAGTCTTTAGCTACTTCACCCAGCACACCATACGTACCAAAGAATCCTTTCTTGTACGGTGTGGTCTTCAGGGCTCCTGTAGCCAGTTCTCTTCCTTCCACGGTCAGCATCTTCTCCGCACTCTCTTCCACCATCTCACGCATGAACTTATTGGCTGGTGTGAAACGGTTGAACAGGTTACCAAACTGTAACTTGTTGGTCACCATCAGGATCGCCATATTGGTGTTGTAGTTTCCGCCCGCTGCTTCTCCTGCCAACTTACGCATGTTGGCAAACTCTTCTACTGATGGTCCTTTACCGTCATTGGCATCTTTATACTGCTTGACCATTTTGTCCAGCGTATCACCATAGGTACTCACCGCTTCAAACGACGCTTCTGTGGCACTCATGTTCAACTCCTGGGCCAGGCGTCTGACACCTTGCAGTGTCATACCGGTCAGCTCTGCTGCGTTGCGTCCTGCCTTTGCACCGGCTGCCACTTTCTCTCCGTAGCGTATAGCAGTACCCAGCATAGGGGTACCTTTCAACGCATTCTCTGCCAGCTCACCAAAGCTCTTACTCTTCCACATGTTGTTGACGTTGCCACTCCAGATGGTGAACGTCTCTCCCATAGCATCAGCCATACGGGAACTGAATCCACGACTGGCTGCAGCAATGTCTGAGGCCGCTTCCATTTCTTTAGTGATCTTGGCAGATGCACGAATGGCGTCCACACTCTGGTTGGCTTCTGTAGCTCCTTTGAGTACATCGGTGAACATGTTGGCCATGGTAAACCCTTTGGTGGCCATCTGCTCCACGCCTTCCTCTGCTATTTCTTTGGCAGCTTTCTTAGCCATGGACTTCATCCCCAGCTTTGCGCCCAGCCTTCCAAAGGTGGCACCAAATGATACGCCACCTGCACCACCGGATAATGCGGTGATGGCAGCATCTGCGGCCAGTTCCAGTCCCAACGCACTGAAGGTACCCAGGGCAAAACCAGAGTTGGCGATCATGTCAGACGCCATCTTCTTGGAGAAGATTGCATCCTCATCTTCCTTGGACACAAACACAAAGTTCTTGTTCATGTCGATCTGGTCCTGGTAGTACTGGTCGATCATGGTAGCCTCATCAGGACGCATCTTACCCCAGTCCATGGAAAGCAATGCATCACCCATGCGACCGTAGTCTTTCCACCAATCGGTGAACGTGTTACCAAAGCGGTAACCTGCAGAATCAAATCCTTTAGAGAGTGCAGATCCCCAGGTCTCCTGGTCGATCTTGCGCTGGTAGTTGTAAGAATCACCCGGTGAAAAACCTGCCCCCTGGAAATCTTCCTGGAGCATGTACTTGTCTACCTCATTGGCATCCCAGTATTGTGTACCGGGAGACTTGGCTGTGGTAAACTTTTCTACCAGTGATTGCTCCGGTGCAGCAAAGTTTTGTTTGATAGAACTTTGTAACGCGCTATCCATTGCACTTGCAAAGGGGTTGTTATCTGCAATGCCTATGTTGTTCTGGGCATCTGCAAACTGACCAAAGCTTGGTAGAGGAGTACCCTCTGTTTGGTTTTCTAATTCTTCAGCCATCCTGGTTACTTATAGGGTACAATTGTTTTGTCTGCTGCATCTTCTATCTTGATGCGTTGAGAGATGTAGTTCTGGTACATGTCGCTGATCACGCGCTGTGGCGCTTCGTAGCTGGTAGGATCAGTTGGGTTGCCAATTTGCTGGAACACATACTTGGTATAGTTCTCTTTTGTGTTAGGGTCATACATGCTGAATGTCATACCCAATCCAAAACGCCCGTTTTCATCCTCCACACCTGACACACTGTAGTTAAATCCTGCACTCTGCATGAATGAAGGTGCACTCACCGTCGCGTTCTGGTTAGTTGAGAATGCGTTCAGGGTTCCCATAGATGTAGGATTCACAGAGTTCTTATCTATATACTTGGCGATATCAGCCAGTGAAGCGCGGTTGGCCTGTACATAGGAGTAAGGGATCTCTACAGACACCGTATCTCCTTTGGTGATCTTTAACTTGCTTGCTGTACCAGATCCAGGATCCACTTTCATGGTAATCTTGACCTTCTCAGACTGTGGCATGAACGTCACCTGGGCTGTTCCGCCAAACAGGTCTTTCACAGCACTGGGTGCAAGCTTGGCCAAATCCTCAGGCGATATCTTAGAACCGTCTGATGTAGTCACGCTGGCTGCTGAGTTGATCGCAGCATCTGCCACGGCATACATCATACCTGCAGGAATACCGTTGTATTGCAATACGTCTCCTGTAGAACGTGCACGCACGTTAAACTCCTGGTCAATGATATTGTTCAGGTATGCTTTCTTGTCTACGGGCAGTCCGCTAATATCATAGATGGGCGTGTTGTCAGGTAAATACCCAACCACTTTGGCGGCCTCAAAACCAGGTTTAACCCTGCCTGAAGGATCTGCCACTACCCCTGCAATGCGCTTATAGTTTTCATTCAGGTTGGTACGCTGGGTCATAAGCGTGGTCATATTACCCAAAGCAGCATTGAATGAGGGTAACATCTTTTCCACTTCCTTGGTCTTGCCCTGCTTAACTTTCATACCTACATAAGACACTGCTGCATCATAAGTACCGGCAGCCAGGTTATCCAATAAGGCCTGGGCATGCGCACGGCTACCGCTGGGATCGAACACGTCTGTGTCCGTCTTGTTACCGTAATCAATCAATAAGCTGAGGTCCTGTTCAGTAAGTTTCTCATTACCACCCTGTGCGATTTTCTGCACCTTCTTCAGCACGGTAAAATACTTACCCTGCTCAGCTTCACCGACGATCAAGTTCATCAGTCCGTTGACTGCACCAAAAGCATTGTTGAACAATTCACCAGAGTTTTTACCCATGCTCTTTTGAATGACGTCTGCACCGGTCATATCCGTGGTCTCCATGTTCTGACCCAGGTAAGTCTGAGAAGGGATCTTACCATCGGCAGTCAGCTTCAACATCTCCAGCTCATTCTTCTGCTGGTTGAAACGCTCATCCTGCTCAAACTTCATGTTGAACTTCTTCCACTCCAATGCGCGGTTAGCAGCAGCGATCGACTCCTGGCTCTTAATACGCCACTGGGTCAACACCGTCTCATCACTCTTGGTTTCAATTTTCATGTGGGCATTGCTGTATCCCACCGCCCAATCCCTGGACGCTTTATCTTTCAAGTTCTGGGTATAAATGCTGTGTATATTATCAGCGACCCAGCTTGCTCCTGTTTCCTCTAAGTTCTTTACCGTACCAGACAAGTAGTCTACTTCGTTCTGATGGGCTTTACGCTCTTCCACCAACTTCTCATAGTCTGCCATCTTATCCGCTGGTGCTCCTTTAGGGAAGTTCTTCTTGAACAACTCAATCTCTGCATCCAGTTTCTTCATGTCTTTGGTGACAGCCTGCAGCTGTGTGTTGTTGTATTGCAACAACTCCTCCGCCATCGGTGCAGCCACCTGGTTAAGTGCCTGTTCGCGGCTGACCTGCTGTTCCGCCATCTTGCTTCTCACAGCTGTCTCTGCATCCACCCATCCAGCCTGGTTGAGCTGGCGGTCAAAGCGGTTACCCATGGTGTTCTTGGCCCACTGGTTGAATGCCGCGTGCGACATCTTACCATTGGTCTGGGAGATGATATATCCACGGCCATCTGCCTGGGATATGCTGATCTCTATGCCCTGCTCTTTGGCAGCCTTGTTCAGGTATCCGGCAATGTCTTCCTGGGGTATAAAATCAATAGGTTGTACTTTGGTGATGGACCCATCTCCGCGCATACTCTGACGCAAGTCATCGCGCACAAACTGTAAACCGCGTACACTCTTCTCATTGTATCGAGCACGCTGCTCCGGGTCCTGACTGTTCTTGTACTGTTCTGCAAGTTGCTGCTGTTGCTTGAGGTAATTGGTCACACCCATATCGTATGCGATCTCCTGGTCTTTACTGATGGGATCCATCAGCTCCATGGCACGCATGACATTGGTAGGGTTAGACAGGTCAATACCTGCCGTGCTTTTCATAGCACCTTGTAGTTTCTTCAGCACCTCCTGGCGGTAACGCTCATTGGACTCACTGCTGAGCGGAGAGCTCAACATAGAGTTGTACAGGCTTTTGACCATGTTAAAGCCACGGTCATACTCCGCCTGGCGCTGCCCGTACACTTGTGTCAGGAACGCATAGTCCGGTTTGTAAACCTGGACGGGGGTGATTTCATCAGAAACGCCTTGTAGGAAAGTAGCCATTATCTTTTGTTAGCTTTGTTCATCATGTAAAACAGATCTTCTATGGTGATCGCACCACCCATGGCTTGTGGATTCAAGCCGGGTGTAAATCCGCCTGGGTACCCCAATGACTGATCTGTATATTGCGCAGCACTTGGGTTGGCACGCATCAATGAGTTGTACTGTTGCATTTTACTCATAGCCAGCTTTTCAGCCTGCTCTTTGCCATACTTGGGCAACAACTCGTTGTAGTACTTATCATACATCTCAATGTCGTTGTCACTCATGGCAGCAGCAGCTGTTGCTGCGGCAGAAGCGCCACGTCCTGAGCGTCCACCACCTGTACCACCATAGTATGGGTTCTGGTACAGGTCAGGCAGATCCCACTGGCGACCTTGTCCGCTGAATGATGCATCATACGTGATCGGGTCTATGAATACCTGCGGTGTCAATACCTGCTCCTGCAATTTCTTGCGCTGGTAATTGGTCATACCTGCTTTCAACGCTTCCAGGCGATTGAAATTAATCCTGCGCTGTGCATTGTCAAAGTTCTGGTTAGCAGTTGCCATTTCTCCCACGTACTGACCGCGAAGCCCGGCGTTCAACTGGCGCTCCTGGTTTTCAATACCCACGTTCTCCCTGCTGTTCTGTGTAGCCATAAGAGAGTTTTGATTCTCAATCTGGCTCATCACGTTGGCAGCATTCTGGAACGATTCACCGCTTGCTCCCAAGGCTGCAGCTGTTGCCACGTTACCATCATTGGAATTGGCAGCCAGGTTCATAAACTGGTTCTGCATCTGCTGGATGTTGGCGACCTGAGCATCCTTCTTTAAAGGGGTGTACTCACTGGTCAACAGGTCCAACTGACGCATCATCGGGTCATACTTGTTGACGCTGTCGGTCATTGTGTTGGTGAACGTCAGGATATCCTGTGCCCACCATGGACCTGATTTCTTAGGCTCCTGCTTGAATTCTTCACGGGTTACTACACAACCTGCATCTGCATCAGCGCGGCTGGCGTATTGCTTGACAGACTTACCAGTAGGTGCAGTAGGTGTACCATTCTCTGGATACTCTACGGTCTGTACACTGCGTGATCCGTCTTCACCTTCTACACAGTAGAATGCCTGTTTCATACCAGGCTTGGGTGTTTCTTTTGGAGTTTCCGGTGGTGTGGTAGGTTCATTGAAGAAACGAGGTACAGAGTATGTCACCTGTCCAAATTTCCTGTCAACACTATAAGGGTTGTCAGAAGATGCTTCAGGAGAAAAGTAATCTACCCCATATTCTTTCTGGGTAAACTCGTTGACTTTTTTCTGGAACCATTCCGCGGCGTTGTTACCTGTCTGTTCTGACGTCTGTAGGTCTTTTTTGAACTGTTCAAATCCACCCTTGTAAGATGACTCAATCCAGTCACCGTGACGGTCATAGAAATCTTGCCACTCCTGGGGACTTAAATCACCCTGCGCTCTGTTCGCCTGGTTTCCACTGGACAAATAGATACCACTATTGCCTAACCTGCCTTGTGAACCAAAACTTCCAAAGTTGGTAAACGTGTAACGGGTCTTTGGATTCTTGGCAAGGATCTCTTGCACCTGCTTAGAACCATACTGAGAATGTTGACCAGTGTACTTTGTAATCTGCTCAGGCGTCATCGGTTGTTGTGAGACGATCTCGCCTTTGGCGTTCTTTGCAATCACTTGCTTAGACGCAGAATTAACGTACATGTATACCACAGTACCGTCATTCAGTGTCGTCTCTTTAATGAAACGCTCAGCAGAGGCATCCGGTGCAGCATTTGTTTGTGCATCCGCCTGACCTTGCGCTGTTGTAGTGGTTAACGCTGTATTCTCTGTTTTACCTTCCTGAAATCTTGGTAGTGCATATCCACCATAGGCCAGTTCACTCAACGCATCTGCTGCTGTTTGAGGTTTCCCTGCTGGTTTTGCGGCAGGTTTTGATGCAGTACGTGCAGGAGCTGCTGCACCGCTGTTAGCAGGTGCGCCAGGCTTTTGCTTCCATCCTGAATCACGGTAACCAATGATGTCATTACCCCATCCCATAGCCCTGGCATTTTCCAATAGCTTGGTGTTTTGTTTCCAGCCAGAGTTCTTATAATCTTGTACACTGAACCATCCCATCGCCAAAGCATTCGCTTGCAACTGGGATTGAGATACGTTGCCGTTGTTACCTGTGTTTGCTCTCAGAGAACTGGCAGCATCACGCTGGTTTAAGATCGGACGGCCCTGGTAATTCTGTTGTCCCGCAGCGCCTTGTGCACCACTGGCACCTGACGCAGCTTGACCAGTGACTCCCATCATGTTGTTGAACTCAGAAAGAGGAATCAACTCCATACCAAATTTGGTGTCAAAGAATGAACCTACGTTCTGGTCAGGGTCGCTGACTTGCTTTACGCTCACGGCACGGCGGTCTCCCGCTTCAGCACCGTAAGGGCTATATACTTCACTGTCTACCACCTGGTAGACTTTGTTTCCTTTTTTGAATGTGTAACCTGGTTGTAAGTGCGCAGGCTTTTGCGCTACTGGCTGGTCAGGTGTTGTAGAAAAGTTCAGGGTATTGATCTTGGTACCGCGACCGATCTCATGCGGGCTGCGGTCCTGGTTCCACCATGTCAGGTTATCAATGGAGGTATAGCCACTGGGTGCAATGAAGTTATCCATATACCCCATCTCTAATTTTCCATTGTTAGCCAACTTGTCAAAATCAGACACCTTCATTTCATACATGGCTTCCTTATTACCATAGTGATCCACCATGACAATAGGTTGTTCAAAGGTGACCCACTCCTCACCGGCTGTACTGCCAAATCCGTCACCACCAAAAAATCCGCGGTAACGCTTTTGAATTCTGTTCTTTTTACCGTTGATGTAAAACTCACTGCCTACCTCTCCGGCCTTCTGGTATTTAGGCATACCACCATAACGCATTATGGGTTGCTCACCCATTTGCTCTGGCATCGCCTGCATATCTTGTGGCATTTCCTGTGGCATTTGTTGCGCCATCATCTCCTGCTGTTTAGCAGGATCAAACATGGCAGGGTCCATACCCAAACCAATGGCTGCAGATTCTGCAATGGCAGGAATACCATCAGGAAACCCTTTCATGGATTCCTGTACAAGTGCCAGTACGCCCAGCTTCTGTAAGTTGTTCTTGAGCATCTCAGAAGCGCTGCGCTTTTGTATATTGTCCGCACGCTCATCTTTCAATGTAGCGACGTGCTCGTTGATCTGGTAACGCTTGGCAATTTCAGCAGGTGTGTATCCGCCTTTCTTTTCAGAAAGTCCAAACACCTTGGTGATCACTTCAGGATCCTTGATGCGCAACTTGCGTGTGTTGGAGTAGATGAATGATCCTGGTGGTACATCCACAGGCGTACCTCCTTTGCTGTGAGGCTTACCGGTGAACGTGAACAGTTCAAGGAAGCCATCCTCGTTGGTATCACCTACCACGACCTCTCCCTTTTCCACTTCAATAGTGGCTTCTTCACGCGGGATAGGACCCATTGTGTTCTTCACCTGTTCTTCCGCATTGCCAGCCATGCCGGTATTGCGGTTACGGCTGTCATAAAAGCTGTAATCAACTTGGTCGCCCAACTTGGGGGCTGTCTTGATACGGATTCTTTGCATAAACTTCAGGAGTTTAAATAGGTGGGCAGGCTAAACATCTTACATTTAGAATTTACAAATTTAATTGCAAACTTCCTACGCCCAACATGTTTTTGTAGAGGTTGTTATAAGAATTCAACATCGCCACCATTAGCCAGGATCTCCATAAGCTCACGATCACTCACCATGTAGCTACCACCCTGCTTGTACTTTTTCATAGTACCACCATAACGGGCAAGGTTAGCGTCTGAGAAATCCTGCGCAGCAGTTTGTCTGACCAAGGCAAAGTCTGGTCCTATACCCACGTTGGTAGTATAGTTACCATAAGGGTTGCTGGGGTTCACTGCATTGTACATTGCATCCGTGTTACCGATCTGCATCAGTTGTTTGTCATACTGCTTTTTCAGATTTTTTTGTCCCAGGGCATTGTCAAACATACCCAGTCCAATGAGTGCATTGTTAGCAGCCATAAAACCTGCAGCGTCTCCACGTTGTGTCTGTGTCCAGTCTTGTTGGAACGCAGGCTTTCCTACTTGCGGTTGTTCCTCTTTTACCACAGGACCAACAGGGGTTTTAAACGGTGCGCCTGCACCCGTTTCCTGGGCCCAGATATCCATCAGTTTAGACTCATCTCCATAAGCAGCCATGACGTCAGGACGCATAGAGTTTTGTATCACCCATTGTTTAAACTCTGGTTGCTCATTTTCCACTGTAGCTTTCCATTGATGCTTAGGTAAAATGTTTCCGCCTTGTCTTTTGACCTGTACGTTGTTCATGACATTCTCTAGTCCTGTAGGAATCGTAGGCATAACAGGAGCTGCTGGGGCTGCAGGGTTTGCTTTGTCCCATCGCGCTTTTAAAATATCTTCACGTTTGCCATATTCACCCGTTTCATTGTTGTACAATCCACGGTCTGTTCTGTCCTTGGCAAACATCTTCTCATAACCCAGTGTAGCACCGGAAAGTCCGGCAGCCAGTCCAACGATACCTTTCAATCCAGAACCAAATCCCTTGTCTGGTAACATGTGCAACGCACTACGGGGGTCCACCAATGAATTGGTAACAGCCAGTCCTTTGTTCCAGCCATTCATCTCCAGGTTGTTCAGTTGTCTTTTGTAGGTTGTGTCTACCGTGTGATCACCCGCCTGGATCATGCTCTCATAGTCAGGTGCAGTACCTGCATATTGCATTTCAGGAAGCTCTCCACCGTTCTCCCAGGTACCAAAGCGTTTGTGCCAATACAAAGGTGAGAATGGATCTTTTGCTTTGGCAGAGTCTCTACCACCCATGCGGTCCCAGAAACGTTCACGACGCTCCTCGCTACCATGCTGGGTATAATCTTTCATACCGTCATAACCACCATGTACCACTTTGTACTGGTCACCTTTTTTGGCCAGTACCATCCATTTCTTGCCGGGGCTTGTAGACTCCTTTTTGACACCTACTTTGGTAAAGCCCATGTTCTTGTAACGCTCAGGGATACCACCACCTTCTGCATACTCTTCAAACGGTATGTCAAAGTGGGCACCACCAAAGGCACGCTGGTCAAGCTCTTCTACAAAATGGTAGTTAGCCGTTGTAGGCTTTGAACTGAAACGTCCCTGGTAACCAGGTGTTCCGGGAACGCCGCGCTCGTAATACACGGTGCCATCTGCAGCCTTCCATCCATAGGGTACGCGGTTGCGGATGTACATGTTTCCATGTGTGCCTTCTTTCAGTTTAGCAGGTACTTTATCATAATCAGCTTCCGTTAGATCAATATACAATCGCTCCATGCCATTAAATGGATCTGGCTCCCTTGGCGTGGTCACGTTTTCAATTAATTCCTGGGTCTCTTCCCAACACTCATCGCCAGGATTGCATTGCCTTTTTGATTTAAGCGTTTTACGCGCCAGCGCTTCTGACATACCAGGCTGTTCTAACAGGTTCTGGTAGTAATCAAAAAAGCTGCTGTTCTGTGTGGGAGGTGTGGACAAGTCGGATATACAGTTGCCCTGGCCATCCGGTACAAGACCTGGAGGACAGTTTGTGGTTCCGCCTTCTGCATACATACCACCGCACTCATAGCATGGCATACCACCACTGGCAAACATCGGTGGTGCATACGCACCATAGTGTGTTCCACCATTGGCTTTCTGTGATGTGAATGTGGGTCTTACTACTGGTTTAGAATTATATACCGGCATCGGTACACCCAGTGCTTTTAACCCGTCATGAAACTCTTTCTCTGCATAATGTGTACCCAGGCTGTATCCTTCCTCAATTAGACGGTGTGCGTCCATGATGTCGTCAGGATTGCTCCAGTCTACATTGATACAATCCAGGCAAAGGTTGAACTTCCCATCAGGGGTTTTCATGTCTGGATCATTCTCCCACATGGCAGGCGTTTCCATAAGCATTTGATACTGCTCCATGGCCAGGTCATACATGCGCTTTTTCTTTTCAGCAGCCGTTTCTCCTACAGGACCTGCTACCTGGTATTTTTGCAAAGGCATGGTACCACCCATCTCTGCTTTCTTCCAGCCACCGCCACGCTCCTTGTACCATTTGGCAGCATATCCATTGGCATATGCAGAAGGATATACGTCATACTTAGCTTTAGCCGCAGCTTTAGCTCTGTTCCATAGGTCTGGATTGGTTGGTGTGTTGCCACCGTTTTTCATGTATTCCATAGGTGCTTATATTTGTCCGCCATCTTCCTTACGTTTGTGTTGGTAAGGGATTCGTTTGCTGGATGTTTTTGTTCTTTTGAATTTTTCTTTCTCTGCTGCGCTCAGTTCAGAGGCAGTCTTTGGAGTGTCCTCAGATACACGCTTGGATGGTCTGCAGGCGGGATAACCGTCACGGCTTTCACCTTCCTGTCTTCCACATGGTTTGCCAGTCTTTACATCAACCCACTTCTCTGCAAACCAGCGATCAAGTCCTCCATGCTCTCCTCCCTGTACAAACTTTGCCAAGGCTGGATTCATGAAGTAAGAACCACCATCTGCTTTGATTTCCATTGTACCTGTAGTAGGAAAGTGCTGGAACAAGTTGGCATATGCGCGTACATTCTTCATGTACTCGTTGTTGGCCTCAGGAGAATTAGGGTCTTTGACAAGTGCCACTTCTGGATCCTTGCCTTCGTCAATCGCTTTAGTAACGGTTTTCTTATCACCTCTTCTCAGACGACCTGGCATGCTGTACAAGTATGGCATGAAGTCCAGGTAGTTGCTTTCATCAATAGCGGCAGTCTCACCTTTAGCTGCAAGCTTTCTTAACTGTGGCAAGTTCTGTGCATTGACGATCATCGCTGCCATGAATGCCTTTTCAGGATCAGTGTCCACGGCCTCTGGTGTGATGCCATATTCGCTGCGAAGGTCCTTGTCAATGTTACGCATTTTCACCTGCGTCAAACCGCGGCTGTAATCTTCTTTTGCGTCCTTCTTCAATCTGCCGTTCCCGCTAAGTCTTGAACCAATATCTTCAAAGACAGAACCAATACTTCTTGCCGTGTCTGTCTCACCCATGCCACCAGGCTTGGTTCCAAAACCAGATTCCTGGCCATAGATACCAAAGGTGTTCAACACGACCGCATTGTACTCGCGGTTAGATATATTAAAACGCTTCATGAAGTCCAGCTTGAACTGCTCATCGTTCACCTTGTTCAGGATCTGGTTGAAACCTGCATTCTTGGACAAGGCTTTATAGTCAACATCATTAAGTGCGTCAAACGTATAACTCAGGTTGGTCTTAGGAACAGTCAGGGTGCGTTGCTTCAACAAATCACCAGCTGCCTGTACATCAGGATTCTGGTTCTGCATCATAGTAGGCGCACTGACACCAATAGGTTCTCCATCCATGCTGACCCAGGTCTTACCTTTCTCAGTGAACATGCCGGGAGAGTACGTTTCCCAACGGCTCTTTGCACCTTTCTTACGGGTAAAGAACTGAGGGTCCTGATCCATGATCTTGTTCTTCAGCCAGTCACGAATGTTCACAGCCTGAGATCTGCTGTCTCCAAAGTCGCGGGTAAGCAACTGTGTAGTCTCACCAGTATAAAGACTTCTGTCCGTCTTAGGATCGATGGTAACATTTTTGATAAACATCTGTCCATCTCCAGCATTCATGTATATGTCCGCAGTGACCATACCATCCTCATCAGTTTTTATAGTACCAGGAACCACAAGCGCTGCGTGATGTGCTCCACCATGATCTCCTGTAAACTGCAGGATGTCTCCTCCTTTCATGGTTTTCAGGTCATAGTTAAGCTTCCAGTTAGGCACTTTGCCTTCTTTAACGTCAACTTCCAGCAGACCGTTAGAGTAGTAACGAATAGGTTCTCCTGCTTCATTCAATGTGTAACACGCCCCTGAGATACAATAATTGGCCTGACCACTTTCTTCGATGGCAGCCTTGATCACATTGTCAGGAACATAGCCAGTTGTGGATATGTCTATGTCTCCCATTCTGTCGATCGCGTTCAGCACGTTCTGTTCAAATTTTGCTCTGGGATCACCGTGGGTAGACTGCTCATTGATGGTATTCTGTGTATACTCCAATCTGTTTAACAGATCAGGATCTACATACTGCATGTTTTGTTGAGGCTGGGCGTTAACACCGTAACGCGCTGCATCTGCAGGAATCACCACCGGGGGTTTTACCTCAAGACCTGGCTGTGCTTTGGGAATGAACTTGTGCAAGCCTCCCATTTCTTTGAACGTGTACGATACTCCTGCTGTAGGCGTCACTTTAAGTTTGTCGCCTTGGTACACACCAGATGCTCCAATATTTACAGGTCCCAGTCTTAGACCAAGATTGCCAGTATACTGAGGATTCTCTCCAGGTGTATAACCCAGTCTTCCTGTGACATAACGGCTTTTTGCTTCCAATGAACCACCGATGGTGTCATCAGCCTCACCGTTGTTGTTGTAGGTCACGCGCCCGGTCACACCGTTCGCACCATTGTTATATCCTACAGATCCTGTGATGTTCTCAAAGTCACCACCGCCAATGTTGTTGTATCCCGCAGAGAATGTGAATGGTCCGCTGCTTTTTCCAGCAGATACACTCCAGCGTTGCGGATCGCCTTCCATGCGCTCCACATCACCTCTAAGAAAATACTTACCCAGGTTCACAGAACCTGCAAACTTGTCTCTCAAGATGGATTCCTGTAACGGCGTTCTCTCATAACCAGCTGTCATACCAAATTCACCGCTGCTGAATGCCGTGTCTACATTGTATTTACGCTGACCTTCTGTATCCTTGTTCATCCTGGTGCCAATGTTGAAACCTTTCACCGCGAAGTTTCCGGCAAACTCGTCACCTGCTTCTGTGCGCGTGGCATTAAGTCCTGCGTTGATCTCGTTGTCTGAGTCTTCATAGCCAACGCCTGCCGCACCTGTGGGTTTATCACGACCAGTTTGTGCTCCTGTAAACATGCCGCTGAATCTTCCCGCATTGAAACCTGTGTCAATACCTCTGGTACGGGCCTCGCCCTGACGACCATAGTTTCCAGACAGGTTAAAATGTTCTCCATGGATACCAGCACCAATACCCTTGCTGCGCATGTCACCTTCTCGACTGTAGTTTCCAGACAAGTTAAAGTGTTTTCCAGCATAACCTGCTGTACCAGAAAGAGCATCCGTCTGGTCATCACTACGACTTACACTCAGGTCGCTGTTGAAATTTCCTCTGCCATAAGTAAGGTCAGTGCCATATTGCACAGGCTCACCCTCTCCACGCTTATAGCGGAAGGCATTAGAAAAGTTTCTCCAGTTGAACGTAGGATTATACTCCTGCGCCAGATACTCCAAGCCTTCTTGTGCTTTGGGTAACATACCTTCTTCACCACCTGTTGCTTTTACAGGAAGCGGACTGACACGTTTCATGTTGTCATTTTGAATATCATTGCTGGTACCAAAAAAGTTAACAATGTCTTGCCAGGGTATGTATTTATAAGCATCCTGAGGTATGCCCTTTTGAAAACCATTCAATAATGTTTTGTCCAGGTACTTGATCTTGCCAAACTTGCCGAGTGCAGGTACTGCGCTAAACATACTTAATGCCTGTTCAGCGGTAGGGTACTCATTGCCAGATTTCATCCAGTCTTCGTATGCTTGTTTGGCATCATCCCAAGAAAAATACCCTGATGGGTCTGCAAACTCCACAATGTTTTCAAAAACGCTATCCTCGTTGCGACGGGCAGGAACCCTTACTGCATTTTTACTGAGTGGTTTACTTAAGTCAGGCAAGTTGGGTTTTACCTCTGTGCCTGTCTGCGCCATAGGTATAAACTTATTCAGTCCGCCATAACGCATCTCATACTCATCCACATACTGCGCACCAGGAAAATGGACATTGGTCTCATCATAAGGTTGCAGCTCTGCTTCAATGCCGTTATCACTCACAGCTTTGATGCGGTGAGGTGTGGGATTGTACAGCGTGTCACTGGGGATCCTGTAATTCATTCCTGCTGGAGGTGCTCCATTCAGAAAGCCTTCATTGGAGACAACAGGCTGCGTTTTCTGCTGCTGTCCCTCAATGAACTTCATGAGTACGTCTTTGTTAAACATTAGCGCGGGCTATTTATAGTTTTGGTCAAACCGACTTTCAACATCATCTTCTTATCAGTTGGTGTTGTCTTACGCAGGATGACCCTGTTACCGTAGTGACGGAATTTCTTGCGCTGTAAAGGAGGCTTGTCATAATTAATATAGTCAGGATTTACCGTTTTTTGATAACCATTGCACCCTGTAATCCACATTGGTGTCTGATTAAAGCTGAATTCACCCCGGTCATTTGTGTTGTCCCAGAACTGGTTGAAGCGATACTTGTTCTCTTCTTTGGCCACCAGGATTTGCATGTTGTACTGAGTGATCACCGGCTGTGCAATTAATGCAAACGGATCATTCTTAGGTTTTACATTCAGCTTCAGGATACCAGAGCTTTGTTCAGAATTGTATATCACAGCGGTGTCAAAGTTCTCATCCAGCACGTGGTTGAAATCTTTACCCTCGTTGTAGTATTTGTAGGATTCCATCCAGTACTCCACACTGCTGAGCGTAGTCACACCGGTAGGTGTTACCACAGGGAATTCCACTTCCCATCCGCGTGGCTCATCATAGTATTGTGTGAACAGGTCCCAACGGGTATTGTGCTTCCAGATACCTTCACCTTTTGTAGTAAAGAAGTGGGTGTAGGATGGCATCGTCAAGTCTGGTGCCCAGTCATGGAAACTCACCCAGGTCTTGGTCTTTGGATCGTAAGACACGGTCCAGTTGCAAGGCTCAAAACAGTTGGGGTCATCAAATGCACAAGGACATTTCTTATCATAAGACGGACGGGGTGCAACTTGAATGGTCACTGTACACACCGATGTCGTTATACCATCCTGGTTTGTGATCTCTAGTGTGTAAACTGTGGTTTCCTCCAGCGGTAACACGATCGCATTGCCATTTGTTGGTACAGACAAACCGTTTAATGTTGCAGTCTGCGCTTCCACCGTTGACCACATTAACAACACTTGCTCTCCCTCTGTTACTGAATAAGTGCTTGCTTCTAAGAAACAGCTCATGGGCGGTGCGCAAGTACTGGCGGCAACGGCATCAGCAACCTGCCCTATTGAAGAGGGGTCAGAAGCATTTACACCGTAGTTATATCCATCAGCATCGTTCACTGCACCATCCGTAGCACTGATCTGCTGCAGATAAGAAGGGTTGTCAGGAGTTGATGACGTAGCTCCGCAGAATACAGCATATACATACTGGTTATCAGGACCTGATGGTTCACCAATGGTATTGGCAGGTATCAAGCTGGACTGATAAGGTTCCCCTGTACCTACAGGCACAGGTGCCGTGGTATCGGTCATTACAATCAAGATCTGCCTGAAGTTTTCATTACTGCTGCGATCCCCAAGTTCAGATCCCGCTTTGTCGTTCAATACAGGAAGAGCATGTGACATCCCCAAGGGTACGTCTGTTCCTCCGCCCAGCCATGTCGTATCATACCACGTTTCTACTTCAGTAGGGGTAATGGTATTACTCATGCTGAACCCGTTAGGATTCATGATAGAAGTGTTTTGACCAGCAGCCCATTGTGTAAAACCAACCTGGATACCACCATTGGCCATACCGTTTACGATCGCAGAATTCTCCAGGAATCCTTTAACAAACGCGATCTCTGCCTGCTTTCTGGTAATTGGTGATAGCGTACTACCTGACACGTCAACTGCAAACACGATGTCCAATAAACAAGATGAAGAAGGTGGTTCAATTGCCACAGCTTCTGTTACAACAGGTTCTTGTGGTGGGATTGGTGGTGGGGTGATCTGACCACAGATGTAGTAAGGCACTCCATTGGGGTCGTCAAAGTATAGATCACCGCGCTTGGCCACGTAGTCTTTCTTGGAGAAATACAGCAGCTCATATTGCTGGTCATAAATGGCCTGGCATCCAATACCCGCTACCGGGTTATCATACAGTGAGAAGTTAGGATACTGCTGCAGCAACTTGGAAGGTAGGTTCTCATTGAACCAGTACTTCAAACCGGTGCGGCTGATCTCATCCAGGCTGCCTCCTGCAAAGTGCAGGACCTTACCTGTCTTCTGAGAGATGTAGAACAAACCATAAGGGGTGTTCACCGCAGAGCGTGATGCACGGGTGCTGCCATATTCCAGGGAGTCATCCGCGTTGACAATACTCTGCATGTTCTGTTGGAAGAGTCCTCCGTCTCCAATGGTGACTTTCACACCACCGGTAGTCTTCAAAGTATCCACACCCACAAATTGTACGGGCTCTGCATCTTCAAACAGGATCACGGATCCTTGTGCGTTGAGTGACTTGATGGTGGAGATCTTACCGCCAAAATCTTTATAGTTCAAAGGCAGGTAATTTCTCCAGTTGTCACGCTTCATACCAGACTGCTGTGGTAAGCTATAGACAGCCCGCTTAGGGAAATACTCAAAACATGTGCTGTATAGTTCGGGGTCATAGTCATTTGGTAGGACTGATCCCCAGGTTGCAGTGTTGTTGAAGAGTTGAGAGTGGCTAAGAGATGTGTCATACTTGTAATACGTTGGCATTTTGATCAGGTCTGAACGGAACATGGTGTCCAGGTCATTGAACGAGTTACCATATACGTCATAAAACTTCTTAATGTCCTCATCACCATAATCGCGGTATGCCATGTTCAGCTCACTCTCTGTAAAGAAATCACGCACGCCGTTACAAAACAGGTAGAACCATGCGTTGCGTAGCGAGAATATACCAAGAGAGCTTCCAGTTCCTCTGTCAAGGCGGTGCAAGTCAGAAGGTACATAGGGATCAATTTTTGGCCATGGGTCAAACTGAATGGTCAGTGAAAAGTCTGTAACATCATACTGTTCAAAGTCTGCCCAGTATCGTGGTGCAGGACCATTGACATAGTTCACATAGTTGAACTCTGTACCATCAGGCTCTCCCAGCATCCAGGTGTTGAAGAAGAAATAAGGATTCTTCTCTGTAAAACGGTTGATGTATACATCACCACCAAAGATGGGTGTAGACGCAAACAACCTCTGCGCATCAGGCGTGGTGTGATACACGCAGGAATCCGTTGGAAGCTGTACAATACTTTGCAGCTGACCATATTGGTTCTGGTAGTCCAGCTTGATAGCTCCATAGTATGCCACCGTGCTGGTGTTAAACTGCTTGAATACGCCTGGCTTTTTATGGGATACCACATCGCGTACACGCGCGCGGGTGTTGTCTGTAATAGATGAAGGGTCAGTAATGTTGGCTGTTAATTTTAACGCCACAAACTTATTGCGGTTGAGGTTGTTCACACGGTATGTTGCATCCATGTCATGGAGTGCAGCACCCATGTACTTGGCCCCATCATTGGCAATCAGCCTTCTGATAGACTTGGCCACACCTAATGGAACGGCATTGTTGGCCACATTAGAGGCACTATGATAGAATCCATGTGAGTTATACTGCAGCGCATAGTCACGGAACTTCACCATCTTATAGAAGACACTCAGCACCTGATCTATACCCATACCCATGTAATACACAGAACTGGCAGCGACCAATCCTATAGATATAGCTGCAGATGCAGCAGAACCACCACCACCAGCTGACAGAATTTGTTGCGCACCGTCATTGACCAAATCGCCAATTATGGATGATGATCCCGACTCACGACTACTGGAGAAAAAAGGAGAACCGCTGCCCGCTACCAATACGTATTGTCCACCTACGCCTGTAGTTTTACCAATACCAGCCAGCGCTGCAATACCTATACCGACGGCAAATGCGGTGACAAACGCAGAGTCCCGCAGCAACTTCTGCTTAGGGTGTTTGAACGGAATGCTATAGTTACCGGTCACGGTGCCACGCTCTTCCATATAGATCTTCACATACCCATCTCCCAGGTAAGGCTTGATGAAGCTGGTCTCTGGAGAGTGGAAAGAGAAGTAGTTTTTCTTATAGCTTGTCAGGGCAGGCGCATCCTCGATCTTGTCGGTGTTACCTGTACCATCCAGCAACGTGTCATAGTCTGATGTGAGAAACTTATTGGGACGCAAGTCATTGTAAGGGAAGTTCTGGAACAGCCCTTTTTTGTTGGTGCTGCCCTGGATCTGATACTCCCACATGTTGTTGAACAGACCCTTGGCCACGATGGAGCGGTTGCCCTCGCGTGATCCCCTCAGGATCTCATAGCCCACAATGTCAGCAATAGCGACACCGTTTTCATCAACAGGGTGGGCAATGTTTGCAAACTGTACACCCAGGATATAGATCTTATCGCCTCCCTGGCTGTGGATGTGCATGGTCTCATTAGACGGCATTTTATGGTGACGGATAGGCTTACCACACAGATCACCCCAGATCCCTGGTTTGTCGTCAGGATAGGTCTCTGTGCTCTCCCAGTAAGACATTTCACCGGTGAATACAACGGGCGCACCATCACCGGTCTCACTGGACACGGGTGCTTTGGTGGCAGTGTCATAAACCTGCCAGCGCTCAGTTTCATTAGGATAAAGTACATCACCACCAGTCACTGCTTCGCGGTCACCTGGGGTGGCTGCACGACCTGGGATATGGAAAGACGCACTGCGCGCACCTGTACGGTACACCCAGCGGATAAAGAATGCATACACTTCATCGCGCATGTAACCCGTGCTGTTTCCACCACGGTAATAGTAATCCGTGCTGCGCTCTGTTGCCACCCACCTGGTGGTGATCTGGTTAGCCAGCGGCTGGTAGTTGAAGTAGGGTTGGGTCGTTACCCCTGTGCGGATCAGGTAGTCTCCCACCTTGTGCATCTTGTCACTCTTCTCATAGACTATGTTACGCAGTGGCAAATACGCCAAGGGAACGGTCTCTAAACTTTGGTTCACCTGGTCCAGGGTCACCTTAGACTGGCGGATGGGATAGTTGCCCACCTTCTTGGCCAGGGTCTGCTGGTTTACCGTTGCGACCAGTACCAGCTCATACTCTTCAAAACTCTGGTCCAGGCCATCAATGGTGATATCGAGTGAACCACCAATGCCTTCATGGCTCCAGAGTGGTTGAGGCTGTGATGGGGTGCTGTAATCTGTCAGGCGAATACCGTTCTCAGAATACGCCACGCAGACCATATAGCTGCCGTTGATTAACTGGCCAGCACCTGCTGCTTTATTGAGTTTGATGCAAGGTTGGTCAACAAGCGGATGCAAGCGGATCGCATCGCAGTCCAGCATGTTGGTATACTCAGGGATGAAACAATCTGTGTCTTCTGACAAGTTGTTTCCTGTGGTTAAATAGGGAACACGGTCCAGGTTCAGCATGCGGTCAGGGTTCAGACCATCTGCAAAATATACACTGTCCGTACAATCGTAGTTGCCTTTGCACACCGCTGTGATCAGGTGCGTCTTCTTAAAGCCCAGGCATGTGGCATTAACCACGGTCTGGTATGTTTCTGTAACCTCGTCAAAGATGCCAATTTCAGAAGACACGTTATTGGTGGAGAACACCACCCATTTGCCTTCATCCTTGTGGGCATATCCAATGATGGTATAGGGTGCTTCAGAAGCCAGGTAGTTGGCTGGTTCATTGCTCAGCGTACCGGTTTCACCCTGGTGAGAATTGTTGATGGCATTGACAGCATTGGTCCAGATCGAATCAGGCATGAAAATGTCTGCCACGTCTTTATTCAGACCTTTGACAAAACTGTTAGATTGGATGTCGCGTCCGCCTCCTGCGCTGCTAGTTGAATTTTGCTTTGCCATTATGCTTTGATCACAAATTTTTTCTTGTTCAATATCTTATACACCTGCTCTGTCAGGTATCCCACCAGCCACGCCTGCGATTCCTCATCTTCAATGGCAATGTCATGGGTAATGGACATCACCATGTGGAACATCTCGTGTGCAATCAGGTTATGACCCAAACTGCCTTCCTTCATGGCGATCACATACTCCGCGTTGCCCCAGTTGAATACCGCACCATGCGTATCTAAAACATCAACGTTTGCTTTCTTTTTCTTCAGTACGTACTCTTGTAACTCTTCCATAGTGGATGTTACAATGAGGACCACCTTGCATTCGTACAAGGGGACCCTGATGGTCGTTTTAGACAGCATTGCTTTTGAACATGTTGTAATACTTGTGGTACATCGCTTTGCGGTTCATCTCCCAGGTACGCTGCATTTCGCGGAAGTCAGGAGTGTTCACAAAAGACAGGGCGTTGTTGCGTGCTGCACGCAGTCGCTGCTCAACGAGTTGTAAGTAATTGACAACGTTCTCACCAGCCATCACCAGGTTCTCATAGATGCGTTGTTTTAACGCGTACTCATAGAACTCATTGGCCAGCGGATGGTCCATGACCAGCAAGTTGCCGTCGTCATCTTCCATCAAACTCTGGTAGTTGATATAGATCACCCCTTCATCAAAGTTGGTGACCAGGAATCCGTTCTTCAGGTGACCTGCAAACGTGCTTCTGCTCTGAAGGTTGATACAGTCTGCACTGACACTTTTGTTGCGGTCAATGCGCATCTGGATCAGCTTCTTGGATTCGTAGTAGCGTCCCTGCGTTACGTAAGTGACTTTAGGGATGTGGTAGAATGGGTCATTCACCATACTCGCGGCACATCCTCCGGGTTGGATCTGTGTCACGGTGGTTGCTGGAGTATCAGGCGCACCAATGATCACAAACTTCACACTGCTTTGCAATGGTGCTTGTGAGATGATGCGTACATCGTTGACATTGGGCGTCTCCACCTCAAAGCTCAACAATGTGCCATCGTTGGCATACGCCTCAATCACCAGGTTGGTGGTGTTCAGGTTGTGCGTGATGGTCGTATATCCGCTAGGTACATCTACTGTTGTGGTAAATGTGCCTACACTGTTTTGTAAGTAGTATTGCTGGGCCAGGTAAATACCCTCCAGCACCCCTTCTGTCTTTCCCTCAGTATAGGTCTTGTCCTCTTCTGTGGGTCGCTCATAGTGATCCTCGCAGATCATGGCAAAGTTCAGCACATAGAAATCGGGTGGCAGTTTAGCCTTACCGTTTAACACCTGCAATACTTTAGAGCGTGATGGGTTGACCTTCAGTCCCAACTCATAGTTGACACGGATGGCCACTTTGATCAGCTGCTGCGGATCGATCATCCCTTCCAGGTCATGCGTCTTCAGGTCCAGCTTTACACTGTCCAGGAGTTCATCAAAGGTTTTATATTGGGTTTCAGTCAGCATGGGTCAGGGATTAAGAACGTTCAATGTGTTTGTTGTCAGAAGCTGGGTCTTGAGGAATCTGCAAGAACAGGCTCATGTCTTTAGAAAGCAAAGACTCGATTTCTGCAAACATGTACTCAGGGACATGCATGGATTTATCCTGCACGTACTGGCAGTCATCCGCCGGGTCACAGTTGTATTTAGACACGTCTCCTTCAAATACGCCCTCTAAACGCACCGCATCCCAATCTGTATTGGGGAAGTACAGGTAGCCGTTCAGGTACCAGTAGTATTTCTTCTTGTTGTACTTGAATGTTTTCTGGCGACTCATCTGCTCAAAACTGGCAGGATAGGTAGGCGTTACTTCTTCTGAGAGGTCAATGGAGCTGACGGTGCGTAACAGCGGTCCCCAGTATCCTTCCATCAACGCAGGTAACTTGTCTTTGGTGCGCTTAAAATAACAACCCGTGTCAATACCACGGCACTGTGCCTGGGCACGGTCCACGTCAATGAGCTCCACAAAGTCCAGCGTCTGGAAGACACTGTTGAACTTCATGAGTTTGTTCAGGTTGTCCTGGCGACGCATCAGCAACTTGGCATGCTTCATCACCATGGAATAGATAAAGCGATCAGTCATGAAAGCATCCTGCTTGGTTGCTTTATACTGATTGCGTACCCGTGCTATTACTTCACCAATAGTTATCATTATAGATCAAATTCGTTGTACGTTTCAAGCGTTATCTGCGCCTGCTCTTCTTTGTAAATTTTGGCCTCGTGTGCCTTGTAGATATAGCTGATCTTCTTTGCAGGATCAACCATGACATACTGCTTCCACAGCTGAGGATAGGTTTTACCCACCTCGCGCTTAAAAGCCCTGGTAGGATTGAAAGCCCATAATTCATGGTGCTTAAAGCGGTATTTGCTACCGTATGTGGTATAGAAGATCTTAGCCAGGTAGTTGTCGCTTTCCCAGTTGCGGTGTTGGACCACCTGGCGGTAGTCTGCGCTTAACTTGAAATCCACATTTTTGGATTTCTTGGGTGGACATGTCCCTATGAAGATGTGACCCAGTTGATTGGGTATCTCCACTCCATCACGCGTCTCTATGGCAGTTTGCCACAGGATGCCGTTGAAGGTGGATATCACATCCTTGATCTCCTTGTCGTTCAGCACATTGCAGCCTGGGACTTTTTCCCGTAGCTGCTCTATGAACGAAGCGTTCATCATGCCAGTTGCCGTTTTCCTGAATCTGGGTGCGTGCAAGTCTGGTTTCTTGGCTGCTTTCATATTCCCTACACTAAGAATTTACAAAAAAATGAGTAGATATTGTAGAACTGAGCTCTATAAAATCACAAGGTGTACACAAACTCGCTGATGAGTCCCTTCTCCTGGTCATGCAGGTGGAGGATCGCACTGCGCTTATTGCCTACGTATTTGTTGTGATAGTGATAATAGTCTGAGCTGGTCAGGGCAGGAATGATGCGGGTGATGAAACCATGCTCCTCATTCTCTGTGACAAATTCCTTGGTCTTGCGTCCATGGTAGTGACCGGTGTAGAGCATGCGGTGACCACATGTACCCCACTGTTCAGGGAACTCCACGGCAAACACCAGCGGGTTGTTCTTGGCAGATACATCCCCGTGTTCAAAACACAGCATGTTCTCCCCGTACTTGAGCACTTTACGCTCAGCATAATCGATGTTGAAGGTCACTGTCCCCCACTCTCTGAAGACTTGTTTGACAGCATGCAGCAGGTGAAAAGAACTTAAACGGTCATGGTTACCTGGTACAAACACCACTTCCACGTTTTGTGCAAAGTGTGACAGCGTTGTCACGGCTTGGCATATCGCATCAAATGCTTTTAAGTACGCATCTGTGGCATGCTCTGAATTTTCAACCGGTGTACCCTTGGTGGTGGTTCCCCCAAAGGTATCCATATTCAGCGTATCCGGGCCAATGACCAGCACAACTTTTTCCAGGAAATAGTTCTTGTGCGCTTTGTCTATGAGATACTTTACCGCATCGTTCATGATCACACCCATGTCTTCATTACCGGTCTTACCAAAGTGCAGGTCCTGTAAAGAAAAAACCCCGCAAACCTTTTCCTGTGCAGTGGCATTGAGGAAGTAGGATTCGGGGGCGGGCATGGCAGGCAGGTCATAGGTTTCCAGCAGTTCCAGGAACGAGTGCTGTAGTTGCTCTGCTTCCGGTTTCTTGCTGACCAGGGCTGAGATCTCCCAGCGGTCACTCTTTTCCTTGTTCCAGTACTGTGAAAGTTTCCACTTGCTGGTATCGATCTGCAGGATGCGCACGATCTCTTCTGCGCTCCTGGGTTCTGAGGTCGCAATACCGGTGATCTTACTGGTACCACTTTCCAGGTCTTCGTGTATACTTACACGTTTGCCTGTTTCTTCAGGCGTCTCCACCGTCTCCAGTGCAGATAAGATTTCTTCATCAGTTTTGCGGTAGCCTTTCTTGCTCAGTTCTTTTTCTACCAGTTCAATGACCACGTTGTCAATGGTGTCACCCACGCGGGCAACTACTTCCATGACTTTGTCTTTGATCTTAAGGTAATGAGAGGTGGGGATACCTAGTCTGGACGCTTCAGCTTCCGCTGATTTTTTGCGCTTCAGACTGTGATAGACAGCTGAAATAATGGTCATAGGGTCTTTAGGATATTGGACTTATGTTACAAATGTATATACAAAACTCATTGGTTTACAAATGTTTGTGCAAAAAAGAACCCCCGGTCACCCAGGGGCACTCCCATTCGTCAGGAAAACCAACAAACCTGATTCATGTTATCTCATCTTGTTAAATTGACAGTTGAATATGGTACTGCCCAGGTTAGCCAGGCTTGACGGGATCTGGTAAGATTGTTTGTCGTCCTCAGAAAAGTTGAAGTTGGTTATCCCAGGACCATAACCTTTGACACTGGTGATCTCTGTCAGCTGCGCAAACACGGTCCCGGTTGCAGGTGTTCCCACAAAGCTTACAAATTTGGCGTTGTGCGGCCACTGTCCGTTGACTCCTCCACCAGTTGCGGTGTAACCAGGATTCTGGTCGGTCAGCGTTTTCATGTACAAGGTGTTCAGGTTTGTCACATCACCCCTGTACAATACACCCTTGCCTGTCATGGTGGTGGTTCTTGAACCGTCGGTATCTGTGCTGGGTACATCCGATCCTGTAAGCAACACGCCTCCCTGTCTTGTGAGGGCATTAGCAGCATTGCTGTTGAACAACAGATGCATACCATTGGGTAAACTGATCCGTCTGCCCACGGACACGTAGGTGTTGGCATTACCGGCATAGTTAGCCAAACCTGCGTTCAGCGCGGTCATGGTCTTAGTGACGGGATCCAATACCAAAATGTCTGTAGACATGTTCGGGTAGGTGAGTTGCTCAAACCAACCCAATATAGGTACAATGTATATTTTCAATGAGGTAGTAGCGTGGGTTGTGCTGCGTGGTTTTTCCAGCAATGCATAATAACCGCCAACACTTTTGTTACCATATGCTGATATGCTCCCCGTAAAATAACCTGGTTCTGATAGCAACTCTGTGTTGGTACCCCAACCTGCCTGGTTGATGTAAAAAATTCGTCCGCGACCTCTACCAGGAACCAAGAATATTTTACCACTGGGATGTGTGATCATATCCCTGATGCGGTTGCGGTTTCTCAAACTTGTAGAACCATCGGTTACTGCATACGCGGCTGTAATGCCATCCAAACTGGCAGTGTCTGTGTAGGGTATACCGTTTGAATCAGTCCAGCTCATAGAGGTAGAACCAAGAGGACTTGTGGTACCCACAAATTGGGTATAGTAACTGTCTTCTATGGTATCACTTGCCGCATTTGGCGACGTTGTAATTCTGAATCCCCTGCCTGAATTTGTACCAGCTACATAAAGCTTGTTATCAGTACCCAATGCCACCCCACCTATTGTAGAGTTAGGTATATACGTTGCAGAGTTTGGACGCAACGCATCTGTCACCTTCCACGTTTCTGTGACCGGGTTAAAAACCACCCACTTGTTTACAGTAACGGGTAGTCCTCCAATGGTTGTTATGTCAGAGGTATCATAGGGTGCAAAATAGATAAGTCCATTAGATGCCAGGATACCAGTATGAAATCGTATGGCAGCATTAGTTGAATTCAGAGGCCACGCCGCTCTGGCAAATCCATTGGCATCTGTTGCTGTAGCGTCTGGAATCAAATATGAACGCGTCACCGATTGCCAGTTGGTTGTACCTGTATTGGTAGTACCTGGCGTAAGCTTCAGAATAACACACTGCTCAACCACTGAATTCAACGTAATCGCCCAAGTGGTCAGGATAGCATACATGTTACCGTTGGGGGCCAGGGTAGGTTTGGTATAAACCCCCGTGTAGGTGTAACTTCCTGATACAGCAGTAACGCTTGAATCTGCAGGATAATCTGCCGTGCTATAGCCCCAGAGAGCGGATTGATGTGTTCCTAAAGATATCATTGTGCAATTAGACTACTACGTTAGTAAGGTCACCGAACATGTACCACTTGGTGTTGCTTCTTTTCACCAGCGTGGCAGCACTGAATTGTGTTCTCAAATAAGTCATTCCGTTGGCGCTGTCAATGCTTACCCCTGATGAGTCAACAGGAAGGATGCGCACCTGGCCGGTACCACCTTGCATGATCGTTACCTGGTGACCTACCGGGAAATTGTTCAGGTCAATAGGAACACGAATGGTGTTGGCAGCTGCATTGGATGTTAAGACCACAATGCCCGCATCTGTAGTATCTGGAGTGGTATCTGTACCTCCGGGTGTTGCTGTACCTACAGGAGCATCTGCTTTCAATGTCCATGTAGTAACGCTTGAACCCAGGTCCCTGAATCCAGCTACACCAGTCGAACTGTTGGCACCGTCAGAACCGTCAGAACCATCACTACCTTTCAGTAATAATCCTGTAGTAGGCCAAGCGCCTCCGGCCTTAGGACCAAACAAGGTTTTTGTAGTGGTGTTTAAATAATAGTCTCCATTGTTACCACCTGTTGGAGCAGTTGTACCACTAAGGATGACAGACCCTGGTGATCCGTTATTACCCTGAGGTATAGTAAAATTCAACAGCGGGTTAAGAGGTGTTCCTGTCACTGTCACCTGTGCTTGCGTTCCGGCAAGTCCGGTGGTCGTGCTTCCTATGCCTATAACAGGTGTTTCACCATCATCACCTGTGTCGCCTTTAGGACCTGAAATCTGACCCAGGTTTACCCAGTCGTTTCCATCCGCAGCCGTACTGGTTGGATCATACACATAGATGGTTCCATTGACACCGCTTACCTCATCCGTCAACATAACAACTGTTAATGGAGCAGGTGCAGGAAAATCTGTCAACAATGTTGCATACGTTGATGTGTAACCTTCTACCGTTACAGAAGTACCAGGGTCACCTTTGTCCCCTTTATCTCCTTTGGCACCTGCTGCACTGATGGTAATCACCTGACCGGTTTGGTCCACTGTTACAGGATCTGACGCCCCGTTAAGTTCTATCGTTGTGTCTACGGGCTGCAGTATAAAGTTGTTGGCACCGCCTCCACCACCACCTGAATTGGTAGACAGGTTTTGTACTACATCATTCATGTTATCACCCGTTGTGGCAATGCCAGGAATATCTGGTCCGTCATAGCGCACACACGCGGTGTTTATAACTTCAGGGCACTGCTCACCGTCAACACAGACAGGAGGTGCAGGCACGGTTACAGCGGGAGTTGTTGGCTCCCCTGCGCATCCGCAATTTGAAAGATCTTCAGGGTACATATCTTAAATAATGTTTTTCATAGGTTAAGGGGCTACACACAAGTCTGGTCCGGCAGCACACAAGGTCACCGTAGTTCCAGTGATGCTTTCTACGCATCCGATAGAACGGGTCACATCTTGACAAGTACCGCTACAGTTTACTTTCTCAAAGCTGGTATAGGTAGCCATACCTTGTGATTGTCCATAAGGAATGGTCAACTGTATGTTTTCTGTAGCAGGGCCACTGCAAGCTCCGGTAATATTCATGGTCACGTTCACCGTAATGGTTGTACCAACATTCACCACAGGGTTACTGCTGGCGTTTTGCAGGCGCACATAGATGAACTTGTTTTCCTTAGAGTAGTTGGTCGTCAGACATGTTGAGTTCTGCGTACCGGCTGGTGTGTCAAACACATACAAGCATAATGACGCAGCACTTGTTCTCACAGGACTTACGACCTGCATAGGTGCAGCTGAACCACAAGAATAGATCGCGGTGACTTTCACCAGGTATTCTTTATCTTCTATCAAAGACGATGTGTTCAGTGTCGTTGCATTCAATGGGTAAGGAACATACTGGGAAGGACTTAAGGCCAATGAACCTTGTACGCCACCTGACCAGTTATATACTTCCACCAGGTATTCTGTGGGCGGTTCACCCGTTCCAAAGCTGGGTGTTGTCCAGCTGACCAGTGCACTGTTGAGGGTGATGCCTCCTACTGTTACGCTGCCTACAGACACGGGCGCACAGGGTATAACAGGCACTCCGCAGCACTCAATGATCTTAGAGCGCATGTCGCAAAGTGTCAGCCAAATATTATTTACGTTTTCAGCCAGGGTGGTAGGTGTTACTACCCAGCCAGGTATATCCTGCATTTGCAGTTCATCATCCATCAGCGTAGGCGCTGTATCCAAATCTGTACATTCTGTCAGGATGGTCGCGTTCAGTTGAGGGATCGTGCCCAGTACAGCGTGCAGTGCACAGAACTTGGTTTCCAAGTTATAGAAAGCCTGCTGTATGGGTAGTGTAATTCCGGGTACAGGTCCACTGGCACATTGTGTAGTGACGGTAGGAAATGACGTTGCTCCGGGAGTAGCGTTCTCTAAGATGGTCACGCGGGCATCCAAAGACTGGATATCTGTGTTGATCAGTGCAATGGCAGCCTGTATATCACAGACGGCATTACCAATCAGGTCCACATAGTCAGGAAGTTCCGCCATCATGACCGTGTTACCGTCCCCGTCCACATACTGTAAACAGGTAGGCAAGTTGAAGTAAATGCTTGTAGGATCTGTAGGATCCGTAGGCACCAGTGCTTCGCACAGTTTGTCTACGATCAACTGGTAAAACTCATCGCGGGTTGCGGGCGCTGTACCACCTCCTGCCAGTAAACAGGTCAGGTCGATATTGGTGACATTAAATGTAGCATCTGAAATCTCACAGAACAGGGTGCCCAGCTTGTACACCACATCTGTTACAGAATCACCAGAGCACAGGTTCAGACATGGAATGTCAGGACCCTGCCAGACGACACAGTTGGAAGAGATGGGCGTACACGCCTCAGACGTCTCTGTTATGTTGGATTTTACCGGCTTCATAGGGTATTGATTCTTTCTTCAACTTTCTCTTGTGAACAGCTTGCATACTCAACGGAGCATCCGCAGTCTTTGCGTTCCAGGTTGCGCGAGTAGATCATGCGCAGGTCATCAGCCAAAGCCGCATCTACTTTAGCGCGGCAGGTCTTCAGACCAAAGCGTTTCTTCTGCATCTCCTGGAAGACAGCGTCTGCAAAAAGCTCATTGATGTGTTCTAATGTGTTCACCCGTTGGAGTTGTTGTTGGCGTTGATATTGTTGTTGGTAAACTTCAGCAGGTTCTCATACTGTGTGATACAATTAGAACATACTTGTCTACCGTTACTGGCTGTACGCTGTTGGCAGCTGCAGCTCAGGTTTGCATTACAGTTATTACACTTTGCCATATACTTGTTGGTTGGTTAGCAATTGCAGGTGCTGCAACATCCGCTCTGATACTTTTTCAAAAGCTTCTGTGCATAGGCAAGCATGTTCGCAGCGTCCTTTGGCGAGTGGCAGTATTCAGCCTTGGCCTTGGCAGCGTCCAGGAACATCTTGATATACCTGAGGTCATGCATCTTTTCATGCTGCTCAGGAGTGGGTTCGCATGTCGCCAGCTGCACCTTACAGATTTCCCTGTAGTAGGTGTTCAACGTAGCGGTGATGCGCAGGTGGTAATACTCCACGTATACCTTGTCATTGGGTGACACAGAGTACTTGATGGTATAGAGACCGTCTGGTAACTCAGTAATGGCAGGATTGTTCACAGAGATCAGGCCCAGGTCAGAAGCTGACAGGTTCACGCAGAATGCGGGGGCAAGGCCCTCTGTAACGTATACCGGCACAGTGAAGCCGGGTAGGTAGATATCCAGGCGCTCACAATCCACGGCAAGACCTTGCGCGTAAACAGAAGCGTCACAGATACGCAGGATGTTCTCACACGCGGTGTCTGGAACATCTAAAGCTAAATGGTGTTTGAGTGCTGCCATAGGGTTTGAGGGTGGAGAGTAATCTCTACAATAAGAATTTACAAAAAATACCTCTACAAAACAAAAAAGGAGGCGAGTTTCCTCGACCTCCTTTTCATAGGGTAGGGTTAAGATTATGCTTGTACAGTGATACCTGTGCTTCCGATAGATGCAGTACCAGCGGTTCCGCAGTCATAGTTACCGGCAGTGTTCAACAATTTCAAGAAACCAACTTCAAAATCCGCGTTACGGGCTGGAGTTACGATCTTGATCAAGTATTGATCATTGTCCATGGTTCCGCTTGGGTTGCTCTTGCGAGGAACGCTGTGTAGGATGTGGTACACGAAGTAGCGGTCTGAACGATTCAACGTATCAAAAGTAGTGTCCTTCAACACTTCACGCATACGTGGATCATTATTCCAAGGCTCTTGTGCGTAGCGCTTGCTCAGGATCAATTCACGAACCAATGTTTCGCCAAATCCTTTTCCTTGGTAAGCTTGTACCCACTCAACGAAAGTGAAGCAGCTGATAGCGCAAGGCTCTCCTTCTCCTGTAACAGGTGAAGCGTAGATCTGGATAGGCTGCAACTCCACGTGATCCATTGGAGAGAAAGAACAGTTGTTGAATGTAGTGTCTACATACGCACCAGTCAATACCAACTTAAGGTCGTTGCTGTCAGGAGCGGTTTCGCCAGTCTCAGGAACATAAGTTGCTGAATTGATCTCTTCATAGATCTTCAACGCATCAGTAGTAGTAGCAATGGTAGCAGGGTTGCTCAATGTGATGACACCTGCGTTGATGTTAGTGATATACGTGTTCTCTGGGATACCAGCACCTGTGATCAACTGACCAACAGCTACTCCGGTTGGGAACGTACCACCTGCACCAGACGTGTTGTCCAATGTGATGAACGTAGACGCTGTAGTCGTAGAACTTGCATAACCAGTCAACTTGTAGTTATACACTTTAGGAGAGATGAACTGACTCATGATCGGAGAGTTCGCGATCTGGTCTTTCCAAGACAACAACACGATAGCTGGATCAACAGTGTTTGACTCACCGTCGCAGCATGGTGTGATCGCGTCTACAGTCAAGTACGCGTTGTGCGTCAAGAAACGAAGTGCAGGTGAACCTTTTACGTCTACACGCAAACGGTATGTGCTGTTACACTTGATGGTGTCGCAGTTCACTACGTTTACCGCCTGAACGTTTGCTACAGGAGCAGCAGGAGCTGTCACGTAGAACGCGCTAACGAACTTAGGGTTAATACCTTTGGTCTTTACACTCTCCTGGTATCCACCGTGGAAAGGACCTAATTTGTCTGCAGCGTAGTAGCTACCCTGTGCAATGTACACTAGTGGGTTAGATACTGCAGTAGTTGATGTAGACAATGCGATAGACGCGTTGGTCTTAGCATCAATAACGGCAAGCTGTCCAGCTGTTAAAGCTGCTGAAGCAGTCGAAGCTGCTGCGATGAAACCACTTGCGGAGTTTCCATCTTTTGCTACCAACATCTTTTGGTAGGCATGTGGGAAATAAGCCATAGTTTATAAGAATTAAGGGTTAAAAGAAAATCATTGTAGGAACAGGAGTTTGTACTTGATGGAGTTGATGGTGCTTTTGACCTCGTCCAGCTGATTAGTGATCTCGCTGTATGGCATGATGGCCTGTAGTCCGTTGACCATGGCAGTCATGTCTCTTAAATAAGATAATGCATCTGACACATTGTTCAAAATCCTGGGAGCAGTTTCTTCATAGCTCAACAGCTGCTCAGAAGCCCCTTGAAATTGTTCTGCCACGGCATCTGCATGACCTGGCAATGCATCATAGAGTTCATTCAGTGCTTTGTGTGAAGCAAAGGAACCCATACCCTGCACGCGCAGGTGAAGCTTATGAAACGATGTGGTCGCATTCATCAGCTCAGATACACAGGCTGCGGTCATGGAGTCCAACGATCCTTCTCCTGTGGAGTACTCTGCCTTACGCTTCAGTTTGTATTGTGGTTGATCCATTAGTTATTTTGTGTTGATGTTGCCTGGGTTCTTTGATACTGCAACACACTTTCCATATCACCTGCCAGGATAGAAGCAGCCTCATCTACGATCAGTTCTGCCACATCGTCCTTGAACTCACACTCTACGTCTACTGTACTGGTTTGTCCTGTTGCCAGGTCCACACAACCGTTGAACTGTACGTTGAGGGGATTTCTGTAGTACGTCAGCCTGGGTGATGCCACCACAAACTTACCGTCATGGTAGATCCTGATCTTGTTGTCGATCAACGTACAGAAGGTTTCACCCCACTCTGCACTGGGATTTCTCAGTGGATCAAACAACAGGTTGGTCACATCTGCCACCGGGGCCAGATAAACCACCAGGCGTCTGTCGGGACAGCAGTCTGTATCCGCACTGGCCGTTACGCTCTTGTAGAACAGGTAATTGTCCGGCAGGTTGCTGCTTTCAAAATAAACTGTTCCGTTTGCACCGGTCAGGGGCTGCTCCGTCAGCAAACACTGCAGGTCATCGATCAGCACTTTGGTGGACTCATCCCCTTCTTTGGTCTGGTTCACCCCATGCACCTGGCGTCTGACAAATTCCAGTTGTGCTTTATTGAACGCTTCCGCGATCTGCCAGCACTCAATGTTGTCATAGTCCATGGAGGCCAGTTTGTTCAGGCGCTCCTTGATCTTGATCTGTAGCTGTATGTTATTCATATTGGGTGTATCCAGAAGGCAAGGCCCAGGTATTACCCTGGACCAAAACCTTGAGGATGGTGTATGTTACGAGTTCCACATTTTCTCTACGTTCTTGGTGAGGTCTGCCAGAATCTCCTCGTTTAAAGGATTCTTCAGGTACTCTACCACGTCTGAAGGGTTCTTACCAATCATGGTAGCACTCTTCATGTGATAGATAAATCCGTCACCGCGTGTAGCGATTAACTTGTACAAGTTGGCGTCCTTGACGATCGCGCGCAGTTTCAATGTTTCCATATCCAATGCTGCGGTATCCAGGAAGCGCTGTGCTGTCTTCTTCTTGTCCTTATCCACGCTCTCACCGTTGATGTACTTATCCATGTTATCATACATGATATCCATGGGCGTCGTCTTACGGTACTGTGTGGAGTTGGGATCAACGATCTTACACACGTAGAACAACTTGTTCTGGTTCTTGTCAAATAGTTTCTGCAACTCTGACAAGGCTTTGTTGCGAAGTTTCTTCACCTCAGTTCTGACAGAAGCGGTCTCCTCAAACTTGTCCAGGTAAAATTTAGCTCCCTGGTTTTTGCGGGCTTCTTCCAAACTGGGTGCGATGAGAGAGAATCCACCGGCTTCAATCGCTTTGAGCTTGATCAGATCATATGGATCCTTGGCTGGATCCAGGAACACAGGGTCATTCCCCATGCGGATCACGATCTTCTCCCAAAACGCCTCATTGCTGGGTTTCAACAACTGCACTTTGTTCCAGAACTCTGGATCCTTTGGATCGATCACGTTAGACGCCAGTTCTTTTTCAAGCTGTGCTACGGTGATGCGGATCTGGTTGATCTTTGCTTCACGCTCATCGTCATCCAGGTCTTTCAGCTCTGGTGCGAATTCATTGAGGCCGGTCATGTAGCGACTGATACCATTGACAGTCAGACAGATCAGCGGCTCCTCGTGAAAACAGTTTTCAAACAAGGCCATGTTGTAACGCTGTAGACCCATGTTATCAGCAGAGGTGTCTACAAAAGGTCGGATGCTCACTTGGGCACCCGTCTTCAATGAGTTGTGTTTCTCAATCAAAGTAACTTCCATAAGGTTTTTAGTTGGTTTGGTGTTCTTCTGCAACATTGGTCAGCTTTCGCTTTAAGCTCCTGAACCACGTCACGGTTGTTGCTTCTCAGGAGTGCCTGGTACCTTTCGGTCCAGGCGGGCTGTACATTACTCATGCACAGAGGGAGGTGGTCATAAGTTAGCCTGCAAGAGCCAGGAGGATTTTAATGCCCTCCTGGTTTGCAGTATTACCTTCAGGGTTCTTAGAATGAACCTCCAGTGATGGGGTTGCGCATCACGATTTTGAGAACTTTGGTTGGGTCCTTAACCCAGATAGAAGGCATCATCTGAGTCATGAATACACGGTAACCGTTGAAGTTACCTACAGAGGCAAACCCTTGAGAGCGACCCATGTAGTCCATAGTACCGTTTTGATAGAACCACTTCAACTCGCTGTCCCACTTCAACTTCAACAAGTAGATGTTGTCGTTGGTGTTGTCAGTGATGTCGAACACGATAAAGTTGTAAGAAGACAATGGGTAACCGTCAATGATTGGGTTCTCAATGTCATTGGTGTGAACGTTGTCAAAAGCAGGGTTCAACACGAACTTCACATTCGCCAAGAATGGGATAGTGTAGCTGGTGAACGCAAACCCGAAGTTCAGGTCCATAGCGTTGTTACCAGAGATAGCACCGATTCCAGACTTAGACATGTCTGTGAACAAAGCGTTGTTCTGTGTGTTGGTAGCACCTGCGATGTTAAAGGCCTCTTTCTTGATCGCCTCGTTCACCATACGCATACCGGCCATACCAGTTTGAACGATGATCTGACGAGAAGGATCTGGACCTTTGAAGTCAACCTTACCATTGTAGAAGTTGAAGATCTCAGAGCGGAACAATTCCAAGTTGAAACCATTCTTGTTGTAGATTCTCTTGAACGAGTTGTCCAATTGATCCCACAAACCTACTGACAAACGAATGTCATCTGGTCCGTCTTGCTTGATTCTACCGCCCTTACCCCACATCAGGTAAGTTTCAATGTCGTTGGCAATCTTGCTCAAGTGAGCTGACTCCATCTTGGTAACGAATGTTCTGGTCAAAGAACCATTGTCATACGCCTTCTTGATGTAGTCTTTACCAAGCTTAGATACCATAGCGTCGATGTTAGTCAACGATGGATCGTTTGCGATGTTAGCGTCAAATGAACGCCAGATCTCAGTTACAGGAACTGTACCGTCTGCATTCATACCGCCTTTCATCATCATCTCTGCACGAGAAGATACTGAGTAGTGAACGTGAGCTTCAGCTCCACCTACGAAGTTGTAGTACTCGCGGAAACCAGCGTTCAATTCTCCGATGTCAGAGAACTTCTCACCGTACTCACCGCGTGCAGAACCTTTGCGGAAGAACTTAGTACCAGGCTTCAAATACTTTGCAGTATCCAAAGTTGCTGTGTTGTTGTTGTTCACCAACTGAACAGTGTAGATGAAACCGTCTCCAGAAGGAAGAATGTCATCAGCAGTGATGTACATCTCCAATCCTTTGTACTTGTCATAAGTGATGATATCACCATGACCAAAAGAACGCTTGTTCAACTTCACTTTGAAAGTGGTGCCATCAGCACCTACGCTGCCAGACTCTACGTTCTCGACTACGTATGGTAGATCCTGTACGATAGGAGTCTGCCACTTGTACTCTCCGCGAGCGTTGTCAACTAAGATGGTGTTTTTACCACCGAATGATGCCATCTGATAAAGGGGCATCTCTACCTTTTGGGACATGGCCCACAAATCAACTGGACCTAAATCCATAGGTTCAGTGTTTTTGAGCATGTTCACCAAATGGTAGCTGTCCACGTGTGAACTAACCTTGTAGTTCGTGTCACGCAGGAACAAACCATTGTTTAAAACTGGTGTTGCCATAGTTAGGGTTAAGGATTAATTGTTAATAAGGGTTATCGTTATCTTTTAAATATGTTGGCGGGTTGACGTGGGATTCTGCGTGTCTGCGATTTGCTTGGCGCATCATCATCGTCGTCTCTTACAGAAGAGCTGATTTTACGCGCTTCCTCTGTCTTGAGTTTTCTGGCAGTGTCCTGGATCACTTCGTTTTTCGCCTGGCGACGAACGTTCTCTTTGTAATCCTCTGGGTCGCTTAACAACCACAGGGTTTCAGCGATCAGGTCGTAGCGTGGTTCTTTACCAAACTGGTAGTCTTCCAATAGTCTTCCCAGTAAGTTGGTAGGACGTCCGGTCATGGACTCATACTTTACTGTGGTCAACTCGTCCCATAGGAACTTCTGGCGCTTACCGTCGATCTTTACACCGTTCAACTCACCTGGTTTCAGGGTGTTGTAGATGTTAGACATATACGCTTCTTTTTGTTGAGCCTGCTGCTGGCGGAACTGCTCTTGCTGAACCAGTTTAGCCTGTACCATCTCTTCCTGCTTCTGGTCCAATTTGGGTTTGAACTGCTGTGCTTTTTTGCTTAGCGTTCCCATTTCTGCCCATTCAGTAATCTGGTCTTCCAGTAATTCCTGGTCACCGTTACCAAAATTGGTAGCCTGCAAGTACTGGCGCACAATCAACTCCTGGTGATCAGGGTTGGATACGTCCAGTGAGCGTACTTCTTCTACTGCGGCAAGTGCTCTGAACAGACCTTTCATGTCTGATCCGCCTCTGGCCACGTACTCAGCAGCGTACTGCAACTCGTGGGGTAATGATTCAAAGAACTCTTTGGGAGTCTGCTCACGCACTGCGCGCTCTCGCTCCTCTATGTTGGCCTGGATCAGATCTTTCCAATCTTTCATGGAATAGTCTTCCAGCGGTTTGTCCTCGTCAAAGGGCATAATCAACCCTTCTTCAATCAGCTTGCTGAATGTGTCTACCATTCCGCTCTTGTCGATTTTCTTGCGACCTGGCTTCTTGGCATCGTCATCATCCGTTCCTTCAAGCTCTTCATCCAAGGCTGCCAAGGTTTTCTGAACTTCTTCAGCGTTTGGCGTCTTGGATCCTGCATCATCATCGTCTCCCTTGTCATCGTTTCCGCTGTCTAGGAAGCTTAAGTCTGCAGGCTTTGCATTGGCACTGAACATCGACGGTTTGGCATCATCATCCTCATCCGCTGTTACAATGCTATCAGCACCTGGCATTGGCAAAAAATCATCAATGCTGTCGATAGTCACACTATCGGTGCTGGTGTTTTGTCCTGGTTTACTCATAAGTTGGTTTATGTTGGTTAGCTCTTCATATATAATCTACACGAATAAACCTGTAGAAGTTACATCTACAAAAGGTAACCTCTACAAATCGCGCACTATATCGCTACAGCTTATTCCTTGTCGTACTTGTTTTTGTTGGTGCGGGCTACCTGGACCTGTTTTTCAGCAATGCGCTCGCGGGCTGCGAGCTCTTGGCGCTTGATGTCAAGCTTCTGCTGTTCAGTGGCCTGGCGGTTGATTTCGCGGTCACGCTCCAGCTGCTGGGAAGATTGCTGTGCGTTCTTTTTGTCCAGGTATTCAAGTGTGGAAATGTAGTCTGACTGGCCGTCGTTGTTCATGTCCTTCATGGCCGTGAATCCTGCAGAGCGGATCTCAGCCACGCGAACATCTTTCTCACGATCCAATGCGCGTTGCTCAGCTTCTGCTTTCAACATCGCATCCTGACGCTCTGTCTCAGCTTGCTGCTTCATCTGCTCGGTTTGCTGCATAGCCTGCATCTCCTGTTGCTTAGCCTTAGTGGTCTTATCCTCAATACCCTTCATGGTATGGGTGATCTCAGCCAGTGAGTCTGCTTTCAGGATATTACCCAGGTCATAGATGGACGCACCGGCAGTGTTGTTGTTCATCGCCAGCTGACGGATCTGCTCCATCAACATGCGCTGATTCACTTTGGTAGAAGCAAATACATTCAGGTCACGGGCCAGTAGTTCTGTGCCGTTGATCTCAAAGTTCACTTTCTCATCCATGGACGTCATGTACTGCATGCGCAGGGAAGGACGGTTGGAGTGATAGTATTGTGCCAGGTCAGTACGCATCTGGTGCACACGTGGCATCAGGTATTCTGAGTGCTGGATAAAGTACATCTCGGTCTGTGAGTAAGACGCGTTCATCGCCTGCTGGACACCGGTAGCGGTTTCCTGGGCGATCACCTGTCCCATACGCTGGGGGTTGATACCAATGGATTCAAAGGCCTGGCCCTTGAAATAATTGGACAACTGGATGCGGCTCATCAGACGGTTGGTCTGTTCCAGGTTCAGGACCTGGTAATGTTGGAAGTTCAGCGCGTTCTCTGTATTGGTGATGGACGTATCCAAAGGAAGCATCTGGAAGTTCTTCATGGCGACATACGCCTTTCCAAACTGGTCATGTCCCCAGTCCTCTCCCATAGAGTGTTTGGGCAGGGCGTTCTGGTCCAGCATGATCACGGTACCCAGCTCATCCACCAGGATGTCTGCGATCTGGTTATTCACCAGGTTGTACCCGATCTGGTAAGGCTTCATCTTGTCTACCAGAGATGAGCTCTTGGTGTTGCGGTCTGAGAACACAGATCCTTCTACCGGAAGCTTACATCCATACAGGGTAAAGTCTCCCTTGAACTGGAAGCGCAATGGCTCTACGTTCAGGTATAAAGGTTGGAATCCGTTGGCGTCTACGTTACCGTAGAAGCTTGGGCGGTTTGGTCCGATCTTGATGCCACCCCACACCTCGTTAATCCAAATCCAGTCGATGTGCTCTCCTGCGATCAGGGTCTCACGACACTTCTTCTTCATCACAGAGTTGTCATATAGTGGCTTCTCTGTAATGCGGTAGTCTTCATCCACGATCATGTCGATCATGATGCCTTCTGCGTCGATCTTGGACAAGTGTCCTACCATGCGCTGGCTTTTCCAGTAGCAGGTGGTTACACGAAGCAGGTTCATGTTGCTCAAGTCAGAGAGATCTTCACTCTCGTTCAGGATGCGGAACAACACGTCGTCACCTGTGCTCACAAAAGAGTCACGGGCGCTCAGGAACTGGCGCATGCCCAAAGAAGGACCTTGCGTGTTCCACTCATAGGAACGGGTAGCGTCATAGAAGCTACCGTCGTTTTGCACACCTGGTAACATGTACCCGGCTGCTTTAGTAGGATAGATCGCTTCCAGGGTAGCCAGTTGCTCCCCAGTCATCATCCATCCATACTTGTCTACGATATCTGCCAGGGTCATGAGGTCAAGGCGTCCCACCCAGTTGGACTGGGAAATATAACGCGCCTCAGGACTCTTGTGGTAAAATGTCAATACAGGATTCCAGACCTCAATGTCAAAATCATCCTCGTTCATTTTGAAGTGCCAGAACTCACGGTCTGTGATGAGCATGTCGCGAAACGCCATGTTCTCCAGCTCCTTCATAAAGAAGCGTTCGTTGTCTACGTTGTGTTGGTGGGTAGCCCACTCTTCTACCAGGGAACGGTAGTCTTTTCTGAAAAACTCTTCGATCTCTGGTAAGCTCTTCAGGTTCTCAGGACTCATCATTTGCTGAGCCTGTTGTGCCTGCTCTTCGTTCTCCATGCTTAAGCCCATTCTCTGAATGGTCTCCTGCATTTTCTTTTCTGCATCAGCCAGTAATGTCTCCTCAATCATCAGGCGTTTGGCCTCCAGCATTTCATTGAACGACGTGTCGTCCACTGCACGGTATGTGATGCGGTCGTTGCGCTTGGCAAACTCACCTACCATCACGTTGATGACGTTGGGAATAATGGGGAAGAACTTTAGTTCAAACGCAGACGCATCTTCTTTAGTCAGCACATCGATCAGGTCAGCCACCTCATTGTCTTCCTCTACGATGTAGTCGGTCTTGTCAATGATACCATTGGCTAACTTATAATTCTTGAGTAAACGGCGTGCGTTGCGGCGGATCTGCTTGAGCCCTTGCATTTCCAACCAGTCCATATTCCAGGCACCCCATGATTCATCTTTCTCTGCGCGCAGCAAAAACTGCACAGGCTGTGTAATGGTACCCATGCGGTGGTAATCCGCTCTGGCTCCATTCTTTAGTTGTAAGGCGTTATAAATCTTAGGCATGGTGTTTTCAATAGGTCAGGATCATCTCAGATTCCTGAATGGATTTCTGGGTTTTTTCATCGTTGAAGAACCGCCACCATGGCTTCCCATGTGACGGAAGGGGCTCTTATATAATGTACTGAATTTGGACGTGTTATCCAAATTGGTTTGTTCACGTTCCACGCGTTTGCTGTAGCCCCTGTTAGACTCCTGCACCTTGGCAAATGCTACGAGTGCACAGAACGCTACCAGTCTATCGACGTTGAGCCCTTTGCGATAGGCTTGCATTTCTTTGAGCAGCATCGGATCAGGAATGCGCTCTACTCCGTAGGTCACTTTCTTGATGTTTCCCTGCTCATCATTCTCATGGTCCGTCTCCTCTTCCATGAACTGCACGGCATAACTGAGCAGGTTGCCACGGAAGATGTTACCTACGTTGCGCCATCCATATTCCTGGTACACGTTGGTGTTGCTCATCAGCTCTTTCAGAAACAGGATCTGGTTCTTAGGCACCAGATACTTTTGCTTGCGACGAGAGATCATGTACTGAATGAACAAGCTGATGTTATTCTCCACAATGGTCCATGCGTTGTACCACTCAATGATCATCTCCAGGCGCTCATGGGTTTTGTTCAGATCGTCAAAACGACCGCACCATGATGCCACGATCTTGTCACGCTCGATCACCTGTTCAATGCTGCCATCTTTTTTGTGGCGGGTGATCTCCTGTGACGCTTTATAGACAAAGATGGAACACAGCGACTCAGAGGTCGTGGTCTTACCTTCTGCCACGGGGTCAATGCTGGCGTAGTACGTTCCAAACTGTGCATCCTTGATGGGACGCTCATACACGCAGATGACGCCTTCCTTGTTTTGTGTCTTAGGTGTAATGGGAAATTCCAGGATGGGAAGCTTCTTACTTTCCTTGGCCTCAATCTTTCCATGTTCGTCGCGGTTAAGCTCTACGTATTCTGTGAGATAGGTCTTGTCTTCTATACGACGCAGCTGCTGGGTCACCAGGTGTAATGGGAAGACAGAGTCTTCGCGTGATGCAAACGCCTCTGAAATGTACATGGGCTTCTGAGACACACGGAGCTGGTATTCATCCGGGCGCAGTTGCTTTTTCCACACCTCGCGTTCTGCCAGGATCATGGCCATCGCTTCCTCTACGTTGGAGTTACCCCAATGGTCAATACAGGGGATCATACTCCACTGCTCAGGAATGAACAGGCCACACTCCCCGATCTGCCCGTTCTCATCCATCAGGTTGGTCTCAATGGCGAGTACATCCTTGGAGTCCGGGTTCATGATCAGGTCCTTCAGCGGTTCGCACTGCTCCAGGTCACCCACAGATCCTGCCACCACGAACTGACCGGTATAGACCATACCAGATTTCATGGCAGGTAACAGGTACTCCAGCGTCTTACCCATGTGCGGGGCGATACCCGCCTCCTCATGGAAGAACAGCGTACAGGGACCACCGACACCATTGGTAGGATCCTTTTCCAGGACCAGTCCAATCAGTACAGATTTCAAACCCACATCGCGCTTGCGGCCACCCTGGTTGATCTCGATCTTCTGTTCCCAGTTCAGGACCTTGTCAGGATTACTGGGGCGGTACCACGCGGTGTGCGTGTTCAGGAAGTTTCGGTATTCCTCCAGGAAACGCCAGGTGCCTTTCTCTGCGATATAGTCTTTCAGAGAGCCTGCCATCTTGTTGATGGCACCCTCTTCAAACCAGTACAGGTTGATCATCTTGGCGGCATGGAAGTAAGACGACGCGATCTGACGTTTCTTTAAGATGGCAGCGTGCTTATAGTTTTGTTTGGCCAGCTCTTCATAGAGCGCCATGTGATACTGCGCGTCACGCACATCGGGGAACGTGAACTTGCTGACCTCTTTGTTGTAGATGGGCAGGAAGTTCAGCCACATGTAATAGTCACGGGTCAAATACCAGGTGTTCTTGCCGTTCTTGAAGATGACACCGTTACGGCACTTCTCCTTCTCTGTGTCCCAGTACACCACAAAGTCTTTACTCTTGGGTGGTGCAGGGCAATAGAACTTATCTTGGTTAAACTTGCGGGCCTGCTTATTGAACAGCAGGGAACATTCGTCAAAATGATACTCACCAGGCTGCTTGAAAATGGACCACAGGAATTCACGAAAGGTTTCACGTGTCACAAACTCCGTGTGGCTCCACTGGGCAGTGGCGTAATCATAGGTTGGGATCTTTATATACATCAGCTTTTCAGGTCGTCTACCAACAGTCGCACGTGCAACATATCGGGACACCACACCACTTCATGGATGCGGTAGGTATGGGTATTGATTTCTATGCTGTCTCCCAGTCTTGGGACAAAAGGAGATAGATAGCGTTTTAGTGTACCGTCAACTTTGTGCAGTACAATGATCTTAATAGCCGTTGTCGTACTCATATGCGTTGGTGGAATTGTGTTCAGCTTTGAGTTTTTGCAACAGGGACGTGACGCACGACGCTTCAATCACTTTATGACTTGTAGCCAGACCACTCCAGTATGCGTTGCTGTCTTCCCTGTGATAGGCGTGCCAGGTCTTGGAGTAGGTGTTGTAGTGGAACAACCAGTCATACATCCACTCGTCACTCGTGTTGGATGCAATGGGTGGTGTCACAGGCTTGCGCAGCTTGTAACCGGTAAACCACAACCAATCCGCCAGGCGCTGGCAAAATTGTTTGTCATGAAGCCACAGTGACAGCTCGACGCAGCACCAGGCAAGGGTTTCAGTGATTCGTTTCATATGGGTAGAATTTGGTGTGTCATAACTTACATCTGGTCATAACCCAGCTGTTGTCCTCCGCGCACCATACTTTTCTGTTCTTCCATCAGGTCTTTATACGCTCCTTTGAAGCTCATGCGAATGGCTTCAAATTTGGCAGCCGCATTGACCAGGGAATTGATGTTACCATCGCGTCCGTGTTCAATGGGTGTGGTCTCCATGTATTTGGCCAGGCGGTCCAGCATGTGTTTCATACCTATGTATGCGCGGTATGTCGGTGTCTCGTAAAGCTTCTTGCACATCTCCAGGGCGTAGAGGATCGGTTCATCTTCTGTAGAGAAGTCCGGTTGGATCTGTGAGAGGATCAGGTCCTCTTTCTCATTCTCCGGGGTGTCAAAGAATGGGTTCATGTCCGGGTTGGGACAACTCATGTAGAATAAGTAGAGGTACACTTTCATGTAGCTCTCAGGGTACTCGTCCATGATGTCCTTCAGAAACTTCAGCGCGTAGCAGTGTTCTGATGGAATGATGGCACCCTCGTTGATGTCAAATAGCTTTACCATTATTTCTTTTTCTTCTTCTGCAACAGTGCAGCGTTGTCCTTGTACCAGCTCATGATGGACAGGACCTCATCTTTAAGATAAGGCAACTCATAGGGGATCACGTCTTTTACGATCGGTTCTCCGTTGCTGTCCAGCTTGCTGATGGGATATCCAAACTCATCTTTCTCCTCCTCTTCTTCAAACATGATGTGGTGGATCGTCAGCCCACCTGGTTTCAGGTTGGGATTGTGCTTTAAGATCATGTACATGTAAATGCTCAGCTGGAGGTTGTAATGGTTCAGGTTGCAGTCATCCAGGTGCGATACCGGGAAACTCATCTTCTGAGAGATGCCTTCCCAGTTCTTAAAGGATTCCTGTTTGATCTCCTTGTTGGTTTTGTAGTCGGTGATGTACACTGCACCATTAGCCACCTCCACCAGGTCTGATTGTCCGCAGACACCCGCTGAGCGTAAGTATACCATGTGTTCAGGATAGATGCCCTCGATTAGTTTCTGTGAAGGTGCCATCTTCTTACCGTGTTCGTCAAACATGGGACGGATCACCGGCAGCTCCTTGTCGTGACGTTGCAAGGTGGTGCAACCGGTGATGTCCTGTTCCCGTTGGTCATGATACCAGTTTCCCAGGTTACAGGCGCGGTCAGATTCTTTCTTCCATGCAGCCTGTATCTCGTCAACCGACATACCATACCATTTGCCTTTCTTGTTAGCCGCGCTTTTTTTCGCTACCGCGTTGCTGTCAAAAGGTTGTTTTAAGTGTCCGATCAGTGTGGTCACACTGGTCCAGACAGTGTTGTCAGAAGCGTCAATGCTTTTGTACGAGTGGGTTGAGGGTTCAAATACTAATGACATTACGCTTCCAGATTAGATTTGATCATATCCTCCTCTTCCTGTGTCACCACAGCTTCCCACTTTCCTTTGTCACATGCACTCGACAATGAGCGCAGTTTTAACGCCAGCGAACACCCGCATGCCCCGCAACAGGGTTGGGTGCCTGGCATGACACATGCCGTGCCCTTTTTGTCAATGAACTCGCACGTATCGCAGATCGACTGGCGCTGGGCCGCGATCTCTTCTACATGCTCAGATTTAAAAACACGGTTGGTGATTCCCTCAAGAATCTTCCCCTTGTTCTTCCAGATCTGGATCAGTGTATCTTTCATAGGTTTTGGATTTTCTTTTTTCAACAATGCTTTGTTTGCGGTCGCGCTCTGCCTGCATCTGCTCCTGTAGTTTTTTAAACTTCTCCAGGTCCTGTATGCGTTCCAGTCGTACCTCGTAGGCGCGCATCGTGTCTATCTTCTCCAGGAATGGGATCTTGTTTTCTGTGTGCTCGATCTTTTTCTGGAGGCTTTTGGGTTTGATCACGAACGTGCCCAGGTTGGGAACCTGGATGGCGTGGTGATCACCGCTGCTGAGGCGCTTGTGCAGGACAGAATAGAAGAAGCTTACGATATCTTCCACCAGTTCCACCGGCAACTCCATTTGCTGCGCTGTTTTAGCGATCAGCTCTTTACGCTTTACTGGCCTCAACTGCTAAGAAGTTATAGTCCAACAACACGTTTCCTTTCGCAGCTACCGGGATGCGCCCGGTGATCTGGATCATCTTCTTGCCGCGCTTGCTTTTTTCCACGAGCGATCTTTTCTCCAGCTTGACGATGCGGTTGCGCACGTTTTGCGCCCGCACTGCGATCTCCTCTGGTTTGATGTCGGGGTTCACCGCTTTGGCAGCACGGGTACAGAATGCACCCAGCTCCATCGGTCCCCACATGGCAAGCAAGGTGAGCAGTTCTATATCAGAAGGGATCAGGTGTTCCCTTCCAAAGAACATCACCTCGGTCATGATCTGGTATTTGACCAGGTCGTGTGCGTTGACACGCACTTTCTTTTGGATTCTATTGACTTCCATAGGAGTAAAGTTTGTATCCTGAGCCCAGGGTTTGCACCTGGATATCACCCGTTGTCGCAACTGTTGCCAATCTTTGCGACTAGCTGTTCCACCCAACAGCGGATGTGGTTATGTTTGTAAAGCTTCGCCCAGCTCAGGATACCTTGGTTTTTCATGTGTTGTGCAGGAGGGACTCGAACCCCCACGTCCTAAGAACCAGATTTACAGTCTGGCGAGCCAACCAGTTGCTCAACTGCACATTGTAGTTTTATTCTACGATCATCCAATCTTCTGCAAGAGAATCGCTACCGCTTGGGGCCCAAGTTGCAATGTCATTTTGCGCTGTCTTGAGCGCCCAATAAGCACGGTAAGGAACCATATCACCAAAGGTTTGTTTAGCAGCATCTGTCTGTGCAGGATAAGATGCAGCGGGTACGATGTACGCAAACATTCCACTACCATTCCACCCTACTCTTGCTACTTTCTTCCCTGCTTTTGCAGCTTCAATAGCTTGTCCGAAATTTAAGTTGCTCATTTCTTTAACCCCTTGGCAATGCCCTTTACCGCATACATCTGCGCAGTTTCTAACTCAGTCATTGCGATACTGAAGCAACGCTTTGCCTCACCATCTTCTGTATTTTGCAACTCATTGTTGCAGTAGTCAATAGCATCTGCCATCATACGTTTGAATGTTCCAATCTTATCATCTGCAGACGGATTGAAAGCGATATGACATCTAGACTCCCCTAGTGTCAGTTGTTTTGTTGAATCTTCCATAGTTGTTGGTTATAGATTTTGTTGCGGGGGCAGGATTCGAACCTGCGTCATTTGGCTTATGAGACCAAGCTGGAACCATCTCCAGTCCACCCCGCCAGCCGTTTACACAACGAAGTCCCTCAACTTGGAAAGGAATCTTGCGTTTGCGCTAATGTTATCTTTCACCAGTTCCTGCTCTTCTTTGAGCTCACTGATCCTTGCCTCAATCTCCTCATTCAACTTCTCCTGGTCCTGGATCAATGAGTTCATGTCCTGGTAAGCACTGGTAAACACACTTCTGATTTTGTCAGAGCGCTCCTTGAGCGACTGACTCTTTGGTTTTTGAACGAACATAGGGTATTGGTTTTTGATAAGATTTACCACACGATGGCCACGTCGAACTCGTTGATCATGATGTAGTGCTTGTCCTCAAACGGAATAATCTCGCTGCTTTGTAGCGCACCACCTGGGATATACACCTGGTCTCCGGCCTGAATGCCTTCAACATCTTCACCAACTGCAAACACAGTCAGCTTCGTCCATCTGCTAATAAACTCCATGTCCATCGATGCTTCCTGCTCTGGGGTCAGTTCAATAACTGATTTTGGACGCTCCGGTTTCTCAATGAGAATACGGCGTCCCTTTAGGGTTTTGAATTCCATTACTTCTTCTTGGTTAAGGGTCTTAATTTGGGCTCTTCCTCCACGTCAGATGGAGCTTGTGTTTGTTTGGCTTGCGCCTGGGCCAGGAACATCGTGGCCTGCATGCGCTCTGCGTCAGATTTGGCAGCACGGGCTTGCTGTTCAGCAAGGTCTGCTCTTAAGGTAGCCAGTTCGATCTGGTCTTTGTACCACGCGACGACTTCGTCACGGGTAACTTCCTTTTCAGGAGTTTCAGTGTTTGTCATAGGGTTAGTTGGTTTTCAGCAAACTGCTGAGGTTTACAGTACAAATATACTTTAAAAGTTTAACCTCTACAAATTTATATTACATTTGTACGCTAACCTCTACAAAATTAACATGTACGTAAACAGAGACGATGAATGGGCAGCCATGCAAAAGGTATTTGCATCGATGCAACAGTATGAAGGACTGACACCTGACAACACGGTGGTCCTGAATGTAAGCCCCGACTACAGCTCAACAGTAGCCATGCACCTGGCACACAAGCTGAGCGCAAACGGGGAAATGATGAACCTGATCCCGGTGGATGTGGCCTATCCTGATGAGGATAGCAGCCCATACCGCGAGGCTTTTAAGGAACTCGTCCCGACACTCAACAACTACCACAACATTATCCTGGTGGAAGCAGGCGTGATCACCGGAAAGAACTACGCGTTCATGGTGCAGGAGCTGAAAAACGCAGGATATAGTCCCATTACGGTGGCTCTGTATGAAAACACGCACAGCACGTTTCAGTGTGATGTGGTGGGAGAATATTATGACGCTGAGCTGAGAGAACTGGAGTTTTATTACGAGCTCTACAATAAGCACTGGGACAAATACAAGGGATACGTGCTGATACGCGAGCATGACGGTAAGATCCTGCATGGTAGCAGAATCAACTGGATCGAGTGGAACGATAAAGGCTCAGCCAAACAGATGCACGACGAGCCTGCTGTGGGACGTTCGCTGATCCTCGATCCCCAACACATGTATGCGTACACCTGGCTAACAACAGAAGTGGCCGAGATCATTAAAGTAACCTCAGCCACTGTAAAGTTCAAGACCAAGAACTCTACTTATATGCTTACTAACCTGGAGCCAGGAACTACCTGACCCTCCATATACGGGCAAACTTTTCTTCGGGTTTGATGAGCGCACTCTTCACCACCAGATTTTCAAAGTCGGTTTTGATAAGCTTTTTCACAGAGTGGAGCTTATGCTTCGGTACCACAAAGGACTGCGAAATCTTCATCGCCTTGATGATCTGTGATGCTTCCAGTACGAATTGTGGGTCCCGGATCCCCCGCTCAGGCAAGGGTACATTGCTCTCTAACTTCAAGACGCTCATGTGTTGTTTAACAGGGAACGTCTTTGCAGCAGATTTCGCTGCGGATTTTTTAGATGTTGCCATTTTAACATTTTGTTTTAGAGAGGTAAACCTACAGCAAGCGCACAACAATAACAAAAATAATTATGTAGAGCTGCATAAGGTAGCGCAGAATCGTAAATTATGAAACAAAAAATGACTTTATTCGCTACAGGTACCATTCAGGTTTATTTTGTAGCAATTAATACGTATTTTCTTAGTAGAGAGTTTTACCTGGGCGTCACGTTTGCCGCCTTTATGATATCCATGATATGGTCACACAACATCAAGAAGATAGCCTTTGGCACTCTGAACGACAGGATCCTATACTCCCTGGGGGCGACCGTCGGATCTCTCGCAGGTCTGGCGACGTCCAAAGCACTGACCAATCTAATCACCACACTCCTATGACGATCAACAACAAATTCAAGTTAGGGGAAACTGTCTATCTCAAGACAGATCCCGACCAGTATGCCCGGATCATTGTAGCCCTCCAGATCACAGTAGACGGAGGTATGCTCTACAAGCTCGCCATCAACATGAGTGAGCAGTGGCACTATGAAGTAGAACTACAGCGAGAGAAGACACCCGACTTCCTCCAGAACTAAATTCCCTCGACCGCTACCTTGGGACCTGTTACGTGACAGCAGGACAGAAACCCCGGCCTCATCGCTGGGGTTTTTTGTTTGCCGGGATCACTCTTCTATCACTACCTCATCTGCATGAATTTTTCCAAAAACCGCATGCACTGCTGTCCAGTTTTTTACGCAGGAAACTGGACATAGGTACGTAGGGACAGATTGTCCCCCTAGGGTACCCACACTTTCACCTACCCCCGGTTATACCTACAGGTATTATACCCCCCAGTACCGACCAAGTACCCACCAAGTACCGACCAAGTTCAGGGACACAGCATGGCATGAGGGGTACGGGACACAGTATCACATGAGGGGGAGTGAGGGGGGAGTCCCCACCAACACCGCCCCCCACCAGCGCACGCAACACCACCCACCCCCCATGAGATTCAGCAGTAAACCCAAATGCATATGAAGATTTTCATCATCGCGGGGAACACCATACTTGCTAAGACCCTCACGGAAGCATACGCTTACTATCGTGAGTTCTGCTTAGCAAGCAATGGCTAAGGACATCGGGAGACGTCCGCCCCACAGCACAGAGTGTATCCTACCTACAATGGTCAGATAGGTAGTATACGCTCTTTAAATCAATTCACCCTCTGACCTCAATCTTTAAAACTAAGCTCAAATGAAAGCTCAAGTTTCTGTTTCTCCTTCTGAGTCTGGTGCCAAAATTCGCATCAGCAAGTCTAATCCTTCTCAGGGCTCTATCGTCCTAGTCTCTGAGAAGGCAATCGTGTCTGGCCGTTGGGCGGACACACAAACCCGTATCACCCGCATCATGGGGGACATCAAGTCTCTCAAGGTCTGGGTTGACACATACGGGTCTGATATCCCTGGCCAGCTTGTGGTCATGGAGTATCTAGAGTCTGAGCGTGCTGAGTATGAGCATTTGCTTAACCCCAAGAAGAAAGGGGAAGAGCAATTGAAATATGCTCTGAAGCGCGCTGGCAAGGAAGGTCCTGTGTGTACGCTTAAGGGCGAACGCATCCTTCGTTTCACTGAGTATGATCCTCAGGGAACAGAGCAGGATCGTCTGATCTCTCACGACAACCAGGCTGAAATCACAGCTTGGAGAGAGTCTAAGAAGACTGCAACTGCCGCTCCTGAAGCCGCAGATTCTGTAGCAGACCTTCCTGCCGCTAAGCCTACCCGCAACCGTCGTGTTGCTACGGGGGCTTAGTCCTTCCAACGTCTGACACATGGCGGTGGCTCTCTTCGGAGAGCTGCTGCCGCGTGACAGCGTGTGCCTCTACACTCAACACTTCTCACACCAGTGAGCACCAGAGAGGCACAATATCACACCATCGGGGTAGCGCGGTGATCAAAACGAACACTACTTGGGCCCAAATACACCCAACACACCCCACCCACCAAAAGAGCCAGCAATTTAAATCATAACTAAAAATCAGTTAAACCATGAGTAAAGTAAAACTCCAACCAACAGAGAGCGGTGCATTGTTCACTGCCAGCAAGAACAACCCAGAGTACGGATACATCCAGGTCCGTCAGAGCACACTGAAATCAAGTGTAGGCCGCTGGGCAGAGACAGAAGAGAGATCAGCATTGATCTTGGGTACTATCCCTGCATTGCGCACCATTATCACCGAAGCCAAAGGTGGTGAGTTGCCAGGTAAGATCGTAGTATGGGAATGGCCACAGTCTGAAGTACCTGACCAGATCCATAACGAGATCATGGGTAAGCGTACTGACGAGGAGGCTGCGTATAAGCGCTACTTCAAGCGTGCAGGTAAGGACGGTATTTTCCTTACCAAGGACGGTGAGCGCATCGTGCGCTATGCGTTCTGGGACAAGAGCGGTGAAGTCGCTGACATCATCTGCACCCATGACAATGGTGAGGCGATCCGCCAGGCACGTGCTGCCAAGGCTGAGAAAGAAGCAGAGTTACCTGCTGCTGCTCCAGCTACGCGCAAGCGTGCTACACTTCCTGCATAAGGAAGGTAAACTGCCACGGGCACAGGGGGTAACACCTCTGTGTCCAGCAGTTTTTTCAGCGCAGCGCTCAATCCCTACTCAAGGGTTCCCCACTTTGACGCAGTGCACTGATCAAAACGGTGCCCCCAAAAACCTAAAACCCCAGTAAACACTGGTGTTTCACCGGTGGACAAACCGCACTCAGGGTATCAGAACCCAGGTGCGCACACGTTTACCCTGAACTTGACACAAAACTAGGTTAACTCACTGAGTGTGAGGGAGTAAGCGTGAGGAACCACTCCCTCCTGCCCATATCCTCCACTTGGTGATGTTCCCTATGTTACACTGAAAATGGTGTGCTGTAGATAGCTATACTCCTAAGTAAGCCCATAAGTACGCTCATATGTTAGCCTATTAGCGTTTATGTTCTTGCTCTATGTGTATTGCTTATAGTACTCTATAGGAAAGCAGTATCAGAGCCACCCGTTTTTTCCCAAAGCCACGCCCCAAACCCTCTTAACACCACAAGACATGAAGAACTTCTTGATCCTTGTCACACTATGCATCATTGCATGCAGTGCTGACACCATCGTTGCGTCTCACCCTGATGACCATGCGTCATTCATGCGGGTATCAGATGCTATTGCCTCTATAGACAGTTTGCATCTTCAATATGATGATGTGACTGATGAGAACATCACCGCTGCCATTCTGCATGCAGCTGACCACTATCACCTGGACGACGTTGAGTTGCAGGCTGTAGTCGATAACTATGCAGACTAATTGTTAACCCCTAATCTTTTGCCATGACCACATTCTTGACAGAGCAGGTACCTCTCTAAACTACCTAAGGCTTACGCCGTTACTCCCTGATGAACTGCGCATTGATCACGCACAGGAATGGGAGTCTAATTTTTTAATGCACCACAACTCAGTTCCCAAGGCTGAGCAGTTGTAATAACAGAAGACCTAAAAGGAAAAATGTTCTGTTATAAAGATTCAATCCTATTACAACTGAGTGCAGAGGGAAAATAAGTAGGACCGCTTGACTCGTGCATGGGGATGGTTCAAAGACCGTACATGGATGCAAACGTGTACGTCGCGCTGTAAAGACAGAGCGCATGGGGAGGACGGACAGAGATCCTCCCCAAATCTGTCTCAAGTTTAACCTTTAAACCACAGTCATATGGCAAAGTTTATTGTTTTCAATACGCCCAAACAGGCAGAGCACTGGATGAAGCGTCAGAACAGTCTTCTCAAACGGCATGCGGATGAGTATGACAATGAGTCCTTTGATTACTACTCTGTAGGAGTCAAGAACCAGGTCATCAATGTCTCCGGCTGGGCATGTGGCTGTGGATGTGGACAGGGACATACCCATGTCAGCGTGGTCGGGCGTATCAAAAACGCCTGACCTTTTTTTTTTGTAACCCCACAACAACCACATATGCACAGATCCCATCCTGGTATCAACTTCACACCCTCATTTAAAACACTTGAGGTTGTGATTTGCGGACAGCTGTCACCTGAAGGCCCATTTAACCTGGCCAAAGACGGTGGATTCCTTACAGACCTTGGGTCTGATTTCTACAAGTGCAAACGCGTGCTTGCAGAAAATTTCAACCTTGCCATCATCAGTGAATACCCGATGATCGCACAATGAACCTCAGTTAAACCAAAAACATTTAAACGTATGAACTACGATCAGTACAAACAGTTACAGAAAGAATTTAAAACAGGCATGTTTGCAGGTATCCTGCTGACCATCACTGTCCTTGCCATTTCAGTT